>OLRQ01000673.1_pt1 | contig 33216 bp, 18 predicted proteins | sample 1671971 | NCBI WGS metagenome assembly OLRQ01 (sample SAMEA3136631, study PRJEB25190) | human gut metagenome | biome: human gut; feature: human-associated habitat; material: faeces | place: Austria | collected 2013
TGCTGAAAGTACTTGGCTGGACACGGCCCGGGAGGATAAGTCGCTGCCGGATTCCTATTAGCCCTTGATTCGCAAGAGTCAAGGGCGCTTTTTTGTCGTTGGGGGAAAAGAGAAAATTCCCCGCGCGAACGATTGGGCGCAGGGGATGCGGCTGTCTTTTCCTATTATATTGGTCTTTTCCGCGGGTTCCAGAGGGCAATGGAAACAGACGAAGGCTGCGGTCGCCCTCTGGACGCCTTCGCCTTCGCCTCCCATGTTACAATGGAAAAGACGGGGCTTGGGGAACGGATGACGGATCAGCACGCGGGCATAGTGTGCAGTTGTCACCAACTCAATCGCGCGAAAGGGTCAAGGGAGGGGACTTCGTCCCATTTCATTCTCCCTTGCAGGGTGCAGGGGCAGCGCCCCTGCTGGGGTCAAGGGGCAAAGCCCCCTGGGTCTTCCAACGCCCTTGTCACCCGAACGGCGGCGGGGGGAATAGCGGTAAATCCGGACAAGTCGGCGCAGGGCTTCCGCACGCTTCCCATCGCGTCATGTAGGCTTCGACGAGCAGCTCAATCGTGCAATCAAACACAGGGGGACGGCAGCCATCCGCACACACAGGCGCGCCGCCGTCAATCAGCCGAACACACGGAAGCACCATCATCTGGTTGCGCCAGCATTCCGCCTGCACACAGCGAATCGGCAGCGCAACATCCGTCGTCAGCACACTTTCGCCGCGCAAAACCTGCCCGCACTCCGCCTGCACTTGGCAAACAACCGGAATATTCACCCGCAGAAGGCACGGCGCGGGTCGAGATGGTCGGCATCCGCGGCAGCCGCACGGGCGCGGTTCTTGGTACGGCGCAATCTCCCAATCCGCGTCACCGCACGCCGTAACGCCGACGAGCTGCAGTCGCCCGTTTGCATCCTCCGGCAAACCGCCGACGTACAGCGCCACACACGCGCGGCGCTGCCACTCCCGCCCGCTGGCGAGGATTCGCGGCAATAAAACGCCCTTCTGCGTCGGCGGACAAGACGGGCAAGCGGGGTTCGGCGGGCAAGGCGGTCTGGACGGACAAGGCGCTTGCGGCGGCATGGGACGGCAGCAATTCGGACGCTGATTCATGGCGATTCCTCCCATCGTGTGAGCTGTTCACTCCCAGCATATGCGCGGCGGGAAAATCGGGCACAAAAAAAACCCGGCACGAAGCCGGGAATTTTGCGATTAGTTCAGGGATTCGGTCTCGTTTTCGATGGTCACATCTTCCACCGAGCGAATTGCCCAGCGCGCAACAACCATCGTCTGGTCGCCCTTGCCGACGCTCAGGGTGATGGTGTCGTCCTTGATGCTCTCGATGGTGGCGTAGATGCCGCCGATGGTGCACACGCGGTCCCCCTTCTTCAGGGACGCGAGCATGTCCTGCTCCTTCTTGCGGCGCTTCTTCTCCGGGCGAATCATCATGAAGTACATCAGGACGAAAACCAGCAGCAGCGGCAGAAGGCTGAAGAGAATACCGACAATGCCGCCAGCGGCAGAATCCGTGGTGACGGCGGCAGGGTCGGCCGCACCGGTGGTGGTGGTTTCCGCAACGGCGGTGGCGATGCCCAAAAGCTTGGTCAGAAATTCCATGCGAATTAGCTCCTTTCAGTAATCCGGAATACTCTGTCTATTGTAGCATATTTTTTCGCGCTTCACAAGAGGGGAAAACGGCCTTTTGCGCCATTCACAGAAATTTTGCATGACGGCATCAAGCATTTTTCCCGCGAAGATGCGCTTTCAGACGCAAATTTGCATCTTTGAGGCACGGAATTGTAAAACTTGCGCATATTCGCTTGCAACAGGTGTTTTTTTTGATATAATGGTAATGGAATGCTGAAAAGCGCACAAACGAATGTCAAGGAGGCTGACGAATGAAGAAGCTGCTTGCGATTCTGCTGACGCTGGCGATGCTGGTGCCGATGTGTGGTTTTGCGGAGGAAAGTGCGCCCCAAGCGACGCTGACGACCATCACCTTCCGCGATTTCAACGGGCGGGCGCTCATGGCGGAAATGGAGGAAGCGGCGGAAACCGCGTATCGGGATTTGCTGGATGCCCTACGCGTGGAGGTCTATCGGCAGGGGTTCACCTCGTGTGAGCTGTTTCTGAATGACCAGTCCATTGTGGATTACGGCGTGCAGACTCGCGGCGCGGATGTCTACATCAGCGGTGATGTGCTGGGCGGCACGGTGTACCTGAATCTCGACGAGGACATGCGGCATATCGCGGAAATCCTGCATCAGTGGAATGCGTCCCAGAGCATATATGCGGATGCCGGGACGGAGCTGTCTGCCAAGGAGGTCAGCGAATCCATTGCGCAAGAGTATGAGAACGTGGGCGCACTGCTGGCGAAAATCACGAAAAATCCGCTGATAACGGGCGAAATGCAGCCGGAGGACGTTGCCAATGGCTTGTTCGAGGCGGACTGGCAGCAGGCTGCTACGCGCTTGAACAAGATTTTGAAGGTTACGCGGGTGGAAAGTGTCTCGAATCCACCCGAAGGATGCGAATCGGCGAAGAACATTCTGTACTTCCCCCTCAGCAATGAGCAGCTGATGGAGGTGCTGTGCATTCTGCTGGACACGGTGGAGGAAACGCCCGCCGTCAAGGCGTATGTGGATTTGCTCAATACGTATCGGCAGCTGGTGGCGTTCGCGCAGGATCAGCCCGTCGAGGATACGGACTTGCAGACGTGGCTGCATCAGCAGACGCTGCTGGTGGAAGATGCGCAGGTGGCGCAGTATGTGGATTCGTCGATGCGCCTGCTGCGGGTGGTGATCAGCTACAAGGTTGCGCCGACCTATACGCCGACGCTGGCGCAGGATACGCTGCTGAACGCAGCAATCACGGTGAATTTCCATCCGACAGGCGACGACGTGCGGCTGGATTGGCGGCAGGAAACGGCGGGCAAGGGCACGAATGGTCAGCTGAAGATGGAGGACGACGGCGGAATAACGGTTCTGATTGCGTCGGATGACGGCAAACAGAGGCTGTACCGCTGCACCATTTCGTCGCTGACGAACGAAGCGAATGTCCTGCTGGAAATGCACCGCACGGTGGACGGGGAAGAAAAGGGCCTTAGCTGGAGCGCCAGCATTGACACCCAGATGGTGGATGGCGAAGTACGGCAGGACGTGGCTGTGCGGCTGTTGTGGCATAGCGAGCACTTCCTGACGATTGCCGCCGAAACACGCCCGTGCGAATCGCGTCCGCTGCTGTCCGATGGCGACGTGCTGGACTTGGGCGAAATCAGCAGTGCGCGCTTCAAGGCGTACATGACGGGCGTGATGTTCACCACCGGGCAGATTCTGCCGCGGTTCATGATGAATCTGCCGGACAGCACGCGCCAATTCATCACCAGCGTGTCACAGCTGATTCGCGATAACGCAGAGTAAGTCAACCGAAAGCATCACTGCTCCGCAGTGTTCGCTATAAAGAAAAAGGGAAACCAAATAACAAGGAGGAAACCCCATGAAGAAACTGCTTGCGGTACTGCTCAGCATCATGATGCTGGCGATGCCCCTGACCTCGATGGCGGAAAACAGCGTGTGGGACAATGCCGCGCGTCAGGAAACCACCATCACCATCCACGACCTGAACGCTGACCTCGTGGCGGCGCTGGGCGGGGATGACACCGCGATGGCTGCCATCAACGACCTGCTGGCGGCGCTGTCCCTGACCGGCTATCAGCAGGGCGACGAAGCTGGCTTTGACCTCAACCTGAGCGGCAAGAGCGTGCTGGGTATGGCATCGCTGACGACTGCTGCGGAAGAAAACCAACTGATGTATGTGTCCAGCGCGCTGCTGGGCGGTGTGATTGCTGTGAACAGCAAGGACGTGGAAGCCATCAAGGAAAAAGCCCTCCGCGCGACGATGAAGATGTCCGGTCAGAGCGACGAGGAGATCGACAAGGCGATTGAAGAATCGAAGGAACAGCTGAGCGGCAATGCGGAATACACCGCCCTGATGGAAGCAGCGGCGAATCTGAGCAGCATGACGGAAGAGCAGCTCATGGAAGAACTGACGCAGGCGGACACCACGGCGTTCATGACCATGATGAACGAAATACTGTCCGGTGCAGAAATGGCAGAAGTGACCGAGCAGCCCGGCGACTGCGACGCGGCGAAGAGCTACGTCAAAGTCACCGTTCCGCCGGAAAAGCTGGCCGAGATGACGAAAGCCCTGCTGGAAATGATCCACAGCGTTCCGAGCATCGGCGCCTACATGGATGCGCTTTTTTCCGCTGCTGACACGAGCTGGGACGACCTGCTGAAAGAACTTGATGAAGCAGATCTCTACGCGGATGACATCGTTTACGAATACTGGATGACTGAAGCAGGCGAGCTGGTTCGCATGACGGCTTCGGTGAAGATCAACAACGGCGGCGAAGAACCCCTGCCGATGTCCTTCACTGCGACCCGCAACACGGCGGACGGCGTGGCGACGTGGCTTGTGACCATCAAGAGCGCGGAAGATACCGCGGCGACGCTGACCTTCGCAGGCGACTTGGAGAACTTCACGGCGAACCTGACCGCCTATGCTGGCGAAGACTCCGTTGAAATCAACGTCAGCGGCAAGGGCATCGGCACGGACAGCAGCGTTGTTGATGTGGAAATCAAGGAAACGGTGGACGGTGTCGAGCAGGGCTTCGGCGTTGTGGTGACGACCGCTACGACGATGGACGGCGAACAGGGCGTCCGCAAGGTGGATGTGCTGGTGCGCTTCATGGGTCTGGACGTTGTGACCATCACGGCGGAAACCCGCACCTGCGACGCGAAGGACGCGCTGGACGTGAGCAAGGCGCAGGATTTGGGCGCGATGACGGACAGTGAGTTCCAGACGTGGTTCGTCAAGGTGATGAACAACCTGCAGAACCTGCCCATGACCCTGCTGATGAGTCTGCCGGAGAGCATGCTGACCCTGCTGATGGGCGGCAGCAACTGATACGATTTCCTGCATTCGCCTGTGCCATCTGCTTGCGCCTTTCCCATGCTGGCGTTTGCGTTAGCCAGAACGAATCATTTGCGGTGCATCTCGGCGTATTCTCATTTGGAAATAGTATCCGCATGGGAGGCTGGCTGAAAAAGTCAGCCTTCTTTTTCATTGCTGGAACATGCTGATTTTCGACCAGAAAAGCAATCCAATTGTAAAAATATGCGCGGAATGGTTGACAAGTCGGGCGGATTGCTTTACCATAGTACATGGATTATTCTGTGACTTTACTCCGCACGGCTTGCGGATGATTCAGATGGAGGAACAGGCAAGATGAGGATGCTTGGCAAGCGATTTCTGTCACTCCTGCTCGCACTGGGAATGCTGCTGATGCTGCTCCCCGCGGCTGCGGCATCGGAGCTGACGATGCTGCAAGTGGATTTTCTGGGCATGTATGCCACAAGCGCGGGAACGTATGAATCCCGGAAATTCACGGGCGATTTTACCGTCATGCAGAACGGGGAGGCGGTCGGCACGATTCGCCTGACCGACTTCGGCAGCGACCCGATTTCCGTCCCCGGCACGGGCAATGTGCAGCTTGTCCCGGTGGCGGAAACAATGCCGGAGGACGCCGTTATGGCGGCGAGCTACACCGTGTCGATTGTCGATGGACGGCTGAACAAAGCAGTCATTGCTGTGCTGACGGACACGGGTCTGTTCACCGTGCACACGGAGAGCAGCTCCTCTTTTGACCTGATTAACGAGCGCGGCGAGACGATTCTCTCCTTCGACACCGACAGCCGGGGCGACTATGCCCTGCCGGCGGCGATTCATACGGGGCTGTATACCCTGCGGATGACGAAGGCTTCGCTGGCCATTGAAAGCTGGCGCGACAAGATTATCAACATTGAGCGCTACACAGGTGCGGATTCCGTGACGAAGGTGAACGCTTCCTATTATTATGTGCCGCCGACGATGGCGCCGACCGCCACGCCTGAACCTACGCCTACGCCGACGCCCACCCCGACACCTACACCGACCCCGACGGCAACGCCTACGCCAACGGCAACGCCTACGCCGACCCCGACGGCTACCCCGACCTTAGCGCCGACGGAAGCGCCGACCGAGAATCCGACGGAAGAACCGACGGAGGAACCCACGGAAGCGCCGACGCCAACCCCGACGGCGACCCCGACCCCGAGCCCGACGCCCACGCCGAGCCCGACGCCTACGCCTACGCCGTCCCCTACCCCTGAACCCGTGGACGGCACGCTGACGATGCTCATGCGCGGCGTGAACGCGGCAGTGGCGTACCAGATTGTCAGCGAGGACGGCAAAACGACCCGCACGGGTTACCTGACCGATGGCGAGACGGTGCAGGAAGCCGACCTCTTCCACGGGACATACGCCGTCACGGTGACGCTGCCGGAAGGTACGCTGCTGACGGGTGTGAACGGCTGGCCGAACCTGCAGAAGGGTCAGGCACAGTGGCTGGTGAACATTCAGGCGATGCAGACCAGCCGTTATGAACTGGATCTGACGCTCAGCGGCGGCATGACCGGCAGCATCGACGATCTGTCTGCCCCGGCGGAAGTGACGATTTCCGGCCAGCGGATGAGCGAACAGATGACGGTCAGCGGCGCGTTTGCGCTGAACGACCTGTATCCTGATACCTACCAGATTACGGCAGCCCTGCCGCGCGGCCTGTATGACACCGAGGGCTGGACGCTCAGCACGACCGATACGGGCGTGACGGCGAGCATTCTGGTGGAAATCGGCGCGGGCGAAACTGTTGTGCTGCCGGCGCTGGCGAACCATGCCACCGGCGACGCTTCCGGCGTGGTGCTGGGGCTGGACGGTCAGCCGATGAGCGGCGTGCAGGTGCAGCTGGTCAATCAGGCGGGCGAAGTCGCGGCGGAAGCGGTGACGGATGAAAACGGCGCTTGGCAGGCGGAGTTCCTCGAATACGGGACGTACGTCGTCCGCTATGATGCGGGCGTGACCCTTGCCAACGGCGCGCTCGTCATTAGCGACGAACCCGCGACTGTGACCGCGAAGGCGGCGAATCCGGCGGCGCTGACCATCCACGCTTTCCGCGACAATGATAACAACGGTTCACGCGGGAAATACGAGGAAGGCGTGTCCGGCGCGACGATGAGCCTCATCACCGAAGTCAACGGCGTGGAGGTTGTTGTGGCATCTGGCGAAACGGACAAGAACGGTGAAGTGTCGCTGGCTGTGCCGGCGGGGACGTACGTCCTGCGCAGCGAGCTGCCCGCGGGCTTCGGCCATGGCGCGCACGGCAAAAATGTCAGCGCGAACATGTCCATCATGGATGAAACGACCGAACAAGTGCAAAGCAGCGTGCCGCTGACCCTCGAAGCCGGTTCTGTGACCGACGTGGGCGTCGGCGTGATGACGATGGCGGCGCTGCAGGGCCTTGTGTGGCTGGATGAAAACGACGACGGCGTATATCAGGACGGTGAACCCGGTCAGGCGGGCATCAAAATCCGCGCCGTCGGCGTGAAAAACGGTCTGGTGTACGAAACCGAGAGCGGCGAGGACGGCAAATTCTACATCGGTCAAATGCGCTACGGCACATACAATGTCGAATACAGCCTGCCGGACGGCTTGGTCTTTGCGCGATATAGCCAGACGGGCGGTAATCGCCGCTCCATCATCACCAGCGAATTTAAGCGCTCTGAAACGGATCAGGTGATTCTTGAACGCGGTGACTTGGAGGAAGTCCTCCTTGGCGTGATGAAGGGCTCTGACATCAACGGCATCTGCTTCCTGGATGAAAACAACAACGGCGTGTACGACGAGGGCGAAAAGACGCTGGAAGGCGTGAAGGTCGTCCTGTACCGTCAGGCCATCGGCAAGGAGCTGCTGAACACCGTCTCCGACGAGAACGGGCGCTTCACCTTCGCCAACATCCGCGGCAGCACGTTCCGCGTCAAAGCGACGATTCCGCAGGGCTATGTGTACACCATTGCGGGCGATGGCGAGTACGGCAACCTGTTCGCGCCCGGCACTGACCGCCGCGAGTACACGATTTCCGACGTGGTGCTGGAGAATGACAGCGAGATGACGATGGCCATCGGTGCGATTACTTACGGCAGCATCTCCGGCACGGTGTATCTGGATGACGACTTCTCCGGCAGCCGGATGGACGCGGAAAAGATGGTCAACAACTTCACCGTCACCCTGACGGATGAAAACGGCAATACCCGCACGGCGAAAACGAACCGCAGCGGCGTGTATACCTTCGATGACCTTGCGCCGGGGCAGTACACCGTGAGCGCGACCGCGAACCGCGGCTTGGCGTTCACGCGCACGGGCGACGGCAATATCCTCCGCAACCTCTCCGGCGGCGCGGGCGAAAGCGAACCGGTGGCGCTGACAATGGGCGCGGATTTGACGGGTCTTGATATCGGCATGATTACCCCCGGCCATGTGTCCGGCGTGGTGTTTGCCGACAAGAACGACAATGGCCTGCGCGACGCGGATGAAGGCGGCTTGCTCGGCGCGGTGGTTCACCTGATGGACGAAACCGGCGACGTGGCGACCCGCACCATCGGCGCGGATGGCAGCTTCCTGTTTGACGCGGTGCTGCCCGGAACGTACCGCCTGCGCTACGAGCTGCCGGGCGACGGCGTGTTTGCTCCCCTGGCGGACGGCGGCAACACCATCGCGCCGGATTCCGACGGCACGACGGATTCCTTTACCATCAGCGTGGGCGAAGAAGTCACCGCGCCCCTGTGCGGCGCACTGGCTTTGGGCGACATTGAAGGCATGGTGTTTGCCGATCACAACGGCAACGGCGCGCAGGATGCAAACGAAGCGGCGCTTGCCGGCGTGACGCTGATTCTGACCCCCTCCCGCGAGGACTTGACGGAGCAGACCGTCCTCACCGATGCGACGGGCGCGTACAGCTTCACCGGGCTGCGGCCGGACGCCTACACGCTGACCCTGCGCTTCCCGGAGGGCATGGTGCTCTCCAAGCTGGACGGCAATGTGACCCTGCCGCTGATGCACGGGTTGAACGAGCAGCAGGTGAACATCGAAATCGGGCTGGGCGAGGAATGGCTGAATCAGGCGCTTGGCGGCGTGATTCCGTCGAAGATGTCCGGTCAGGTTTGGGTGGATGAGAATGACAACGGGGACATGGACGCGGGCGAAATCACCCCGGAAAACGAGCCGCTGACCCTGCTGGATGAAACCGGCGCGGTGTTTGCGCAGGTGCAGACCGATGCGGAGGGGCGGTTCGCCATCGACGGCATTGCCCCCGGCGTGTACAGCCTTGCCTACGATCTCAAGGAAGGCACGCAGGCGGCGCGTCTGGGCGACAGCACCTTCACCACCGAGGGCAGTCAGCTCGTCATGACCGAGATTGAAATTAGCGAAAACAACAACTATACTGCTCCGATGCTGGGCTTGAAGATTGACACAAGCATCGGCGGCATGGTCTGGTGCGACAACGCAGGCGAGATTGCGCCCCTGTCCGGCGCGGAGGTTATCCTGCTGGACGAAAAGGGCAGCGAACTGCAAACCGCGACGACGGGCGAGGACGGCATCTACCGCTTTGACGGCTTGATGCCGGGCAACTACCGTCTGCGTGTGACGCTCCCGAACGGCTACGTCGTCGTAGAAAAGGACGACACGCGCCTCAAGGACGGGCAGAACATCAGCGTGATGACGACCTACACCGCCCGCGAGGGAGAGAGCGACCTGATTGCCCTGCGCATGAGCCAGCATCAGCTGGAGCAGAACATCGGCGCGGTGCAGCCGGGCACGCTGGGCGACTTCTGCTGGCTTGACCTGAACGGCAACGGTCTGCAGGACGCGGGCGAACTCGGTCTGGGCGAGATGCGCATTGAGCTGTGGCGAAACGACCAGCTCGTCGCGGAAACGACAACCGACACGTACGGTTACTACACTTTCGAGAACCTGTATCCCGGCGTGTACACGCTCAAGCCCATCTACCCGACGGAAGTTGTGCCGACGCGTATGCGCACGGATATTCCGCTGATTGCGTCGATTCTGGGCGAAAACGGCGAATCGAACCCGGTGCAGGTGACCTCCGCCAGTACGACCTACACGGCGGATTTGGGCTTCGTGCTGGTTGATGACGACGTGCTGCCGGCAAACTACGGCATCGGCGAAAAGCAGGACTGGACGAAGAAGTAAGGGACAATGCGGAATTGCGCATCCGCGGATGGCGGGGTGCTGCGGGGGCGAAAGCTCTCGCGGTGCCCCGTTTTTTGTGAAGGGGGAGGGAGGCAAAGTCCGCTTTTACGGAAAGAATCAACTGTTTGTTTTGGTGAGAATTGAAAAGTAAATAAAAGTTACTTCACTCGCATTTTCCGAATGAAAATGGAAGCTGCTTCATTCTGAAATCCCAAATCCGCGCGAATCAACCGTTTTCCTGCGCGAAAGTGTATTGCAAAAGCGGCTTGCATTTGGTATCATAAATGTTACCAGATGTGGCTGTTCAATATGGAAAAAAATCAGCCGAATCATGCTGGAAATGAAAGGACGGAAACAAATATGAAGAAACTCCTTGCTCTCCTGATGGCGCTCATGATGTGCTGCACTGCCTTTGTGTTCGCGGAGGAAGAAGCGGAAGTGCCGGCAGTTGAAATGAATGTCAGCTTCGAGGCGCAGACGGTTGCGCTGGGTGAAACGGGTCTGACGATGCAGATTCCGGCGGACTGGGCGGTTCAGGAAGTCCCCGCAGGCACGGAAAACGCCGAGAACATCCTGCTCTTCGCCGTCAACGCCGACCAGACGGTCAGCATTACGGCGCAGCTGTCCGCGATGAGCTTTGAAACGCTGCTGCAAGGCATTCAGGACGCGGGCGCGACGGAAGAAATGCTCGCTGAGCTGTATGTCAACGAAAACTATTGCCTGATGTACACGCCGGGCGACACCGTGCTGGCGCTGTACACCTTCCTTGATGACGAGACGGTTCTTCCATCCAAGTTTGGACAAATCCACGGGCGAATCGGCTTCAAAACCGGTTCGCCTTTTTTCGTATGTTGGAAAGATGCACTTTGCCATCCTTGGCAACCGATATTTCCTGCCTTGGAAAGGTACATTCGGCGGAAAACATGCGCGAATTGACGGGAAAACTGCGTGAATGCAGGAATTTTCAGCAGGAAAAGGGCAGGGAAACGTCCAATTAATCCATTGAATGGCGGTGGCGAACAGCGCTTGCCAATGGTATACTGAAACCAGAAGGGCGATTTCTATGGGAAAAAAGCCCACGGAAGCTATCAGCAAGGAGGAAGAAGCATGAAGCGAATCGCACGATGGAGCACTATTTTCCTGCTCTTATGCAGTATCATTTGGGCGGGTACAGCATCGGCGGCCATGATTGTGGAAAACAACATGAGTGCGCTGAACACACTGAACACCATCAACAAGAACCAGACACCACAGGGCAAGGACTCGGCGCTGGAGCGGCTGGCGAAAGAAATCGGCGCTGGCATATGGGACAATACGGACTGGGATGACCCGGCGTTTCAGGAGAACATCAAGCAGTTTGGCATCACCGTGTTGAATAAGGACACGCAGCCGCCGGAAGCCTTCATCGGCGACGCGATTTTTGACCATCTGGGCGACACGGAGTTCAATGCGCCGGAAATGAACGGCAATCTGCTGGTTCTCGGCGGGCTGAACGCCAATCTGCCGTCCGGCAAAATCGACCGCCTGTATGTGCTGTCGGACGAAGACATTCGCCTGAACATCGGCGCGGCGGCAGATGTTCAGGAGCTGATTCTGGGCGCGTCGGGGAATGTGTCGCTGAACGGCGAGGGCAATGTCCGCTCCACCATCGTGGTGGACAAGCCGATGAATCTCGATATCGGGATTGCGACGAACCTCGTGAACCTGACGGATGACCCGCTGCCGACGGGCGATATTGTGCTGAATCCGGGCAAGAACGCGCTTGTGCCAGGGCAGAAGCTGCATATGAGCAGCGAGCTGAAGGTGGAGAAGAAAATCAGCCTGACCGTGCGCTTCCGCCTTGTTGACCAGAGCGCCAAGGACATGCAGCTGGAAACGGCGGATTGGGACGGCGCGCTGCTGACCGAAACGACGGTGCAGTACACGGGCGACAGCTGCCCGATGGGCGCGGTCAACATGCTGGACAGCATCAAGGCGGCGTTTGCGGAGAAGTATCCGGATTTGCAGGAGCAGTATGTGCTGCTGCCGGAAATGCGCAGCGCAGACCCGTGGAGCAAGGTCTACCGCCTGAATGGCGGCGAATCCTGCTTTGCCGTGGCGGAAAATTATGTCTATCTCTCCCGCGAGGGCGACGTTGTGTTCCCGCTGACGGATGACAGCACGCTGGTGGCGGAATTCCCGGTGTACGTCTACCGCTATGGCAAGCAGGACGGGCGCATCACCTACCGCGTTCGCATCAACAACGCACGGCCTGAGTACTTCACGCCGAGTCTGACCCTGCGCAGCGGCGCCGTGGCGAGCTTCACCTTCGATAAGGAGCGCGGCGAGTGGGTGACGCAGCTCAAGCGCAGCGACTTCGGCGCGGACGAGCGTGCCCTCATTCACCTGACGGGACTGCGCGGCGAGGAGACGGACACATTCCTGCCCGTAACGGGGCGCGAAGAAAGGCGCATCGTTACGCTGACGTGGACGGCGGACACGCAGCGCGTGACCATCGACGCGCAGAACGTCCTCTGGGGCAGCGATATGCCGGCGGAGGGCAACGACCTGCTGTGCCGCGCGGGTGAGCAGGTGACGGTGCAAATCGCGCCCGCAGCGGGCTATCGCGGCATCCACGTTTTCCAGAGCGACCCGGCTGTTTCCCTGAGTATCAGCGAGGGGAACGACGCGGTTTCCTTCCTCATGCCCTACGCGCCGCTGACCTTGACGCTGACGGCGGACAAGCTTTATACCGTCACGATGGACACGGCAGGCGGCGATCCGATCCGTCCCATCCAGTACACGGTGGAATCGGAAGCGTTCCAGCTGCCGACCCCGGTTCGCACGGGCTACATCTTCCTCGGCTGGACGGGCGAGGGCATCGCCGAACCGCAGAAAACCATTGAAATCCCGCAAGGAAGCACGGGCGACCGCACTTACACCGCGAACTGGCAGGTGATTGAATACACCATCATTACGCTGCTGGAAGGGGGCAATGCGGGCTCGTCGCAAGTGTATTTCTACACGGTGGAGCAAACCGTAACGCTGCCGACCCCGACCCGCACGGGCTACACGTTCCTTGGCTGGACAGGCGAGGGCATCACGACGCCGCAGCCGAACGTGACCATCCCGAAGGGTTCGACGGGCGACAAGACGTATATCGAGAACTGGAAACTGACAGAATACAACATCACCATGGATTTGAACGGCGGCAGCGGTCAAGAAAAGGTGGTTTACACCATGACGGACGAGGATTTCGAGCTGCCGACCCCGACCCGCAACGGCTACGAGTTTGTCGGCTGGACGGGCGAGGACATCACGACGCCGCAGACAAGCGTCATAATTCCGAAGGGTTCGACGGGAAACAAGGCGTATACCGCAAACTGGCAGGTGATTGAATACACCATCACACTGGACACGAACGGCGGCCCAGCCGTGTCTCCGATAAAATACACCGTGGAGGATTCCTTCACCCTGCCTTACCCTCTCCGTCCGGGCTACGAATTTGTCGGCTGGACCCTCGATGGCAGCGGTATGCTCCCTGCCACGCCGCTCATTATTTACCATGGCACAACCGGCGACCTCCGTTACAAGGCGGAGTGGCGTTTGGCGGAGTACACCATCACCATGGATTTGGACGGCGGCAGCGGTCAAGAAAAGATGGTTTACACCATAACGGATGAGGATTTCGAGCTGCCAACCCCGACCCGCAACGGCTACGAGTTTGTCGGCTGGACGGGCGAGCGCATCACGACGCCGCAGACAAGGGTCAAAATTCCGAAGGGTTCGACGGGGAACAAGGCGTATACCGCAAACTGGAAGGTGATCAGATACACCATCACACTGGTCACGAACGGCGGCGCAGTCATAGCTTCGATACGCTACACCGTGGAGGATTCCGTCACCCTGCCCATCCCTCCCGACCGTCCGGGCTACGAATTTTCCGGCTGGGTCCTCGATGGCAGCGGTCAGTTCCCTTCAACGCCGATGATTATCCCCGCAGGCTCAACCGGCGACCGCCTTTACAAGGCGGAGTGGCGTGTGGCGACGTACACCATTACCTACGTGAGCCACGGCAAAGCATATAATTGGGTTCAATACACCATCAACAACCAAGTTTATTTCGGGACACCGGAAGAAGACCCGTCCTACTACCTCCCGGGCTATACCTTTGTAGGCTGGAAAATCGACGGCGTAGAAGGAACGCCGCGCTCCTACATGCTGCCCAAGGGCTCGTATGGCAATCGAACGGCGACCATGCTTTGGGAGCCAATTCCGTAAGCGTAAACAAGGAGGGGCTGCGCATTGGACTACCTCAGCGTAAAGGAAATAGCGGAGCTGTGGGGCGTTTCCATCCGCATGGTGAATTACTACCTGAATACCGGGCGGATTCAGGGGGCAATCCGGAAATCGGGCGGGTGGCTGATTCCGGCGAATACGCCGCATCCGGCGGATTTGCGCAAGAGCGGGCAGCGCGGGCAGGAAAAAATCCCCCGCGGATGGCCAAGTGCTATATGCCGCTGATTTCCCGCCCGTGCGACAACGGCTTCCAAAATCTCCTGCTGACCATGAACGACGAGGAGGAACGCGACATCGCCCGCGCCCTGCACCACTATTTCCGCGATGAGCACGAGGAAGCCCGCGAAATCAGCGAGAAATACCTGACGAGCAAGTGCCCCGAAATCCGCCTGTCCGCGCTGATTACCAACACGATGGCGATGCTGCAGACGGGGGATGCCGCCAAGTGCCGCCGGAATCTCGAAATGATTCAGCGGGACGGGCAGCGCGCAAACGACGATTCGTGGCGGCTGTACAGCAGCATTACCGACGCGCTCATCAGCGTGTTCTTCCACTCCGAGAAGCTCGACTTGACCCCTATCCGCCCCGCTATCGGTATTCTTCCGCCCGGAATGCAGTATTTCGCCATGTACGCCATCGCCCACGCGCTCTACATCCGGCGCGAATACGAACATGCGATGGGCATTGCCGAATCCGCCCTGCTGATGGCGGGCACGCGCTACCCCATTGACAGCATCTACCTCAACATCGTCCTGTGCATGATTTGCATGAGCCTGAAGCAGGATGAACGCGCGGAGCAGAAGTTCGATGCCGCGTGGAGCATTGCCAGCCGCGAGGGGTACATCCACCCGTTTGTGGAGCATCACGGCATTTTGCAGGGGCAGGTGGAGCGCGCGCTGCGCAAGCAGGAGCCGGAAACGTACAACAAGATTGTGCAGTCGGTATATCGCTTCAGCCGCGGGTGGATGAAGATTCACAACCCCGTTTCGACGCTGCAAGTGACCGACGCGCTCACACCCTACGAGTTTTCGATTGCCATGCTTGCCGCGAAGGGCCGCAGCAACAAGGAAATCGCCGCGCTGATGGGCATTTCCGTCAACACGGTGAAGTCGTACATGGAGAGCATCTTTGAGAAGCTGCAAATCTCCAGCCGGAACGAAATCGACGCGTATGTGAATCGGTAATATCAACAAAAGCACGCACTCCGAATGTGGAATGCGTGTTTTTTGTATTCGGATTTTTCGTTGCAGAATAATATGTGAAAATTGAGGAAAATGCTTGACAAATAGAGAAAAAACGGATACGATACACACAAGGAGGTTGAGAAACATGGATTTTGCGTATTTTCTGATTGCTTTGGTTGCAATTGCAATCAACGTTGCATTTGCAATGTATGCGGGCGGCATTGCTGAGCAGAAAGGGTACAGCAAAGGGAACTGGATTGCCGTGTGCATTATCTTCGGCATCATCGGCTACATCCTCATTGCTGCTTTGCCTGATTTGGAACTGCGTGCAACATTGGAAAATATAGAGAAAAAACTTGCAAAAGATAAAAACGACAACTATCTGCCGCGAAGTAGCAGTAGCGATAGCAATAGAAATAGCAATAGCAGTAACAGTAACAGCACAATCAAATCGCTTTCGGAAATGACGCCGTTAGCAGACTACTGGACATGCAAGTATTGCGGCTTAGACAACCCGAAGGAAGCGCGCTACTGCCAACACTGCGGTGGATACAGGTGAATAAAAATCAGCCGCGACGAGCATATTCACTCGTCGCGGCTGTGTTTATCTATGCGCTTCCTTATTCTGATACATCCGCGCGTCCGCCCGTGCCAAGGAATCCGCCAAATCATCCGTTGACGGATTAAAATGCGAACAGCCCACTGATACCATCGGCAGAACCGGATTCTCTGCCCGCGCCGCATCCATCAGGTGCTGGAAAATCTCCGTCATGGTGTTGTATTGCGCGTTCCGCCGCGTCAGTATCACGCAGAACTCGTCGCCGCCGATGCGGAAGCACGTCCCGTAATTCCCATACGCGCGGCGGATGCAGCCGGCAATCGTCCGCAGGCAGGCGTCGCCCATCAAGTGTCCATGGCAGTCGTTGACGTCCTTGAAGCGGTCAACGTCGAACATCAGGATGGTGGCAGGCACGCGCAGGCGCGCCAGATAATGCTCGTAGCCCAAGCGGTTGACAAGCTGCGTCAGCCCGTCGGTTTGCAGTACCATGTCGCTGGAGAATTTCGACATCATCAGCGCACCGCAGCTGATGGTAATCCAGTCGATTTTGACCGTCGGCAGGAACAGCTGCACCATCAGCCCTAACAGCACGAACAGCGTCGCGAGCATCAGCTGTGTGCCGCCAGTGTACTGGTAGGCGCGGCAGGCGAACCAAATCTGCACGAGGAAGAACACCATGCTGCCCCCGTAGGCGAGCATGTAGAGCACGTAGAGCAACCCGTGGTGATAGAAATTCTGCCCATCGACATAGAATATCAGCCCTGTGAACGCCGAGAGCAGCACCAGCAGCGCGTGGAAGCCCGCAAGGCACAGCAGCCTATGCACCACTTTCCGCGGGCAGGGATGGATGACGCAGCCCGCGAACAGCCCGATTAGCGGCGCAAGCGAAAGTTCGATGGTCTTGACGGCGATATGCAGCGGAATCAGCGCGGGCGGCGTGCCATCCATCTGCACGCCCGACCACTCACACAGCGCGCAAATGGCGATGGTGGCGTACAGACCGCCGCAGAGCAGGTTTCGGATCTTGGATTGGCTGATGTCGCCGCGCAGGGAGAAGAGCATAATCGCCATGGCGAAGACGCTGAGAGCAATATTGGCCGTGTATAATTCATTCATGCTGATTGTGGAGGCGGTTGACAAGCAATCGCGGCAGATAAGTTTGAAAAGGGCAAATTCCCCCTTCTTATAATAATGATACCACGAAAAAATGAGGATGAAAAGTTGGTTACATAGGAAAAATTGCAAATGTGGCAGATTTCAACAAATGCGGGGAAATGGTTACATGGCAGGCTCCCATCTCCCCACAAGAAAAGGGACTGACCGAAGTCAGTCCCTTTGATGATTATTCGTATTCGCAAACGCTTGCCCAGCGGATGAGCAGGTCGCGCTCTTCGGGCTTGCCCTTGAGGGACTGGCTCGCGGCGACGATTGGAATCCACTGCTGGACGTACTGCTTGGCGGTGTCGCTCTTCTTGCAGAAGAGGGAGAGGTACTTCTCCGCCAGCGCTTCCTTGCCTTCCAGGACGAAGAGCAGGTAGGTGCGGGCAACATCAGCGGACGCGTTGCCCTGCGTGGCATGCGACCAGTCGAGGATGTACCACTGTCCGTCGGGCTTCAAGATAATGTTGGACGGGTTGAAGTCGCCGTGGCAGACCTTCTTGTGGACGTGCATACTCGCCAAGCGGGTGTGCAGCTCGTAGCGGGTGGTCGCGTCGAGGTCGGTGGCAGAAATCTTGCGCTGCATCTTCTCGGTCAGGCTGTTGAGCATCGGGCAGGTGCAGGCGTGAACCTTCATCTGAATGTCCACAAACAGGTTCAGGTACTCGTCTTCCTTTTCCGGATGCGCCGCCATCAGCGCCGCCAGCGTGTCGCCTTCAACGAACTCCGTCGTAATCGCCCATTGACCGTTCACCGTGTCAACAGCAAGGAGCTTCGGAATCGGCAGGCCCGTCTCTTCCACGCGCGCCGTGTTCAGCGCTTCGTTCAGAATGTCCGCCTTGCTGTACCCTTCGGCAAACACCTTGATGGCCTTGGCGCCGTCGCGGTAAATCTTCTTATTCTCCCGCTCGGCAATCACATGCGTCAAATCCATAGGGAAACCTCCTTCTATATGGTTCATGTTTATTGGGGGGAGAGGCGCAAGGGTGCTGCCCTTGACCTGCCAAAGGATCTTCGACCCTCTGGACTCCCTTTTCGCGATTGAGTTGGTGACGCTATCACACAACGTCCGCGTGTTTATGCGAGGATTCGCGTCTGCGGACGCGACCAGAGGGCAATGGAAACAGACGAAGTCTGCGATCGCCCTCTGGACTGCTTCGCCCCCTCCTGCGCTTGTTGGTTGATAAAGCGGCAGTGGAGAACGCAAAAGTCGATATTTGTCCTAAATATCTATTCGCCGCCCAAATGCGACATTCCTGCAAGCGGACAAAATTTTTTGTGCTCAAAAATGCCCGGCCCAGCAGAAGCATTCCTGCCAAGCCGGGGAGAATGGCGCATTACTCGCCGTAGTACGCCTTCAGATACATTTCCTTGATTTCGCTGATGAGCGGGTAGCGCGGGTTCGCGCCGGTGCACTGGTCGTCGAACGCCTGCTCGGACATTTCGTCCAGCGTCGCGAGGAACTTCTCTTCGTCCACACCGTAGTCGCGGATCGTATTCTTGATGCCGACGCGCTCCTTCAGGGCATGGATGTTGCGAATCAGGTTCTCCACCGTCTCGTCGTCATTCGCACCCTTGAAGCCGAGGTACTCGCCGAATTCAGCGTAGCGGCGCTTCGTGTGCGGATAGGCGTACTGCGGGAAGGTGCCCATCTTCGTGGGAACTTCGGCGCTGTTGTAGCGGATGACCAGCTCAATCAGCAGCGCGTTGGCGATGCCGTGCGGCAGGTGATGGAACGCGCCCAGCTTGTGCGCCATGGAGTGGCAGACGCCGAGGAACGCGTTCGCGAACGCCATGCCAGCCATCGTGGCGGCGTTGCCCATCTTTTCGCGGGCAACCGGCTCGTTCTGACCGTTGTCGTAGCACGCGGGCAGATACTCGAAAATCAGCTGAGCCGCCTGCTTCGCCAGACCGTCGGTGAAGTCTGTCGCCAGCATGGAGGCGTAGGCTTCCAGCGCGTGGGTCAGCGCATCGATACCGGAGGCGGAGGTCAAGCCCTTCGGCGCGGACATCATCATGTCAGCATCCACAATCGCCATCTTCGGCAGCAGCTCGTAGTCCGCCAGCGGGTACTTCACGCCGGTGTCCTGATCGGTAATGACGGCGAACGGAGTGACTTCGGAGCCCGTGCCAGCGGAGGTCGGGATGGCGATGAAGTACGCCTTTTCACCCATCTTCGGGAAGGTGTACACGCGCTTGCGGATATCCATGAAGCGCATTGCCATGTCGAGGAAGTCCACTTCCGGATGCTCGTACATAACCCACATAATCTTGCCGGCGTCCATCGCGGAACCGCCGCCGATGGCGATAATGCAGTCCGGCTGGAAGGAGGTCATGGCCTTTGCGCCTTCCTTCGCGCAGGCGAGGGACGGGTCGGGCGCAACATCGTAGAACGTGGTGTGGACGATGCCCAGCTCATCCAGCTTGTCGGTAATCGCCTTGGTGAAGCCGGATTTGAACAGGAACGCGTCGGTGACGATGAAGCAGCGCTTCTTGCCCATAACTGCCTTGAGTTCATTCAGGGCGACAGGCAGGCAACCCTTCTTGAGGTAGACCTTTTCAGGCGCACGGAACCACAGCATATTCTCCCTCCGGATGGCAACAGTCTTGACGTTCAGCAGGTGCTTGACGCCGACGTTCTCAGAGACGGAGTTGCCGCCCCACGAGCCGCAGCCCAGCGTCAGCGACGGACGCAGCATGAAGTTGTACAGGTCGCCGATGCCGCCCTGAGAGGAAGGCGTGTTGACGAGGATACGGCAGGTCTTCATGCGCGCGGCGAAGCGGTCAATCAAATCCTTGCGGGTGACGGCGTTCAGGTAGATAGAAGAGGTGTGGCCGTAGCCGCCGTCAGCAATCAGGTGTTCCGCCTTGTCAAACGCATCGTCGATGTCCTTGGCGCGGTACATCGCCAGCACGGGAGAGAGCTTCTCATGCGCGAACTCTTCGGAAATATCCACGGATTCGACTTCACCAATCAGCACCTTGGCGGTTTCCGGCACGTCCACGCCCGCGAGCTTGGCGATGGTGTGCGCCTTCTGACCGACAATCTTGGCATTCAGCGCGCCGTTGATAATGATGGTCTTGCGCACCTTGTCCAGCTCTTCGCCTTCGAGGAAGTACGCGCCGCGCTTGGCGAACTCCGCCTTCACCGCGTCGTAGATGCTGTCCAGTACGATGGTGGACTGCTCGGACGCGCAGATCATGCCGTTGTCGAACGTCTTGGAGTGCAGGATGGAGTTGACGGCCACCTTCACGTCAGCGGATTCGTCGATAATCGCGGGCGTGTTGCCAGCGCCGACGCCCAGCGCAGGCTTGCCGGAGGAGTACGCCGCCTTGACCATGCCGGGGCCGCCGGTGGCGAGGATGATGTCGGCTTCCTTCATCGCCATGTTGGTCAGCTCCAGCGAGGGAACATCGACCCACGAGATGATGTCTTCGGGCGCGCCGGCAGCCACAGCGGCTTCCAGCACAACCTTCGCGGCGGCGATGGTGGACTTCTTCGCGCGCGGATGGGGAGAGATGATGATGCCGTTGCGGGTCTTGAGGCAAATCAGCGTCTTGAAAATGGCGGTAGACGTGGGGTTGGTGGTCGGGATGACCGCCGCGACAACGCCGATAGGTTCTGCAACCTTCATCATGCCGAATGCTTCGTCGCGCTCCAGCACGCCGACGGTCTGCGTGTCCTTGTAGGCGTTGTAGATGTATTCAGCGGCGTAGTGGTTCTTGATGACCTTATCTTCCACCACGCCCATGCCGGTTTCTTCCACCGCCATCTTCGCCAGCGGGATGCGCATGTTGTTCGCGACGAGGGCAGCTGCCTTGAAAATCTTGTCCACCTGCTCCTGCGTGTAGGTCGCATAGACCTTCTGTGCCGCGCGGACGCGGGCGAGGGCCGCCTCGAAGCTCTCCACGTTATCGACGATCGGATACTCTTTCGCCATGATACTCTCTCCTTATGCTTCATCCGTCCTGCGGGGATGCGCCCGCGAACGGGGAATGTCGGTGTTTGTCGGGGTGACGAGAACAGTGTAGCAGATTGTTAAGCTCTTGTCAAGTGGCTGACACGATTTTAACGATATTTTTTTCACAATTTAATACGTTTTCGGAACGGGATGAATGGAATGGTGAATAGATGGACGAAGAGAACAAATGCAAAAAGCGCTGTACAGTAAAAAAACAGCGGCTGAATGTCGAATTTGCTGTTCTTGCTTGAAAATGAGGAGAAGATGCGGTATAATGGGGTGGAAAAGCAAAGGAAGGGGAGGGGACGCGCGTGAACAATGAGGAGAAAGAGAAGGACGGGGCGACTTGTTGTCTGACGCTGCCCCTTAAACTGGAAAAATGGCAGTCCGACCATCTTGAAAAGCGTTTCGAGATTGCGCGGCAGCTGTATAATACGCTGGTTCATGCTGAACTAAAGAAGAAATGCCAAGTTGAAAGAATGCCTGAATACCAAGAAATCATGAAAATGATTGATACTGCCAGCAATCAGAAGGAAAAGTGGGCATTAGAAAAAAAGAGAAAAGCATTTTTGGAAGAAAACGGTTTTAGCAGAAATGCCTTTAAGGCTGATATGGAAAAATACTATAAGCACTTTAATGATAATATCGGCGCAAATGTAGCGTTGCATGGAATTACAGCACAGGTGTGGATTGCTTTTGATAAGGTGTTCGTTGACAACTATAAGCAGAAGGGAAAAGTACATTTCAAAAAGCCGGGTGAACTTTGTTCCGTGCAGGGCTATTCACAGAAGAAAAGCGGTGGAAAGGAGATTATGTTCCGAGAAGATAGAATTATATGGAATCAGCAAGGTAATCGTGACCGCAAGAAGGTAAAAAGAGAGTTTTTGCTGAAATTATCACCTAATAATCCTTACGAGGCCGAGATGTTGAAAAGGCATGTGAAATTTGTCTGCATCCTCCGCAAAGACGGCAAGACAAAGCCGCATTGGTATGCACAGCTTGTTTTGGAAGGAAAGCCGGCGGTGAAGCGTGACCCGATAAGCAGTGCGCCGAAGCATCCCGTCGGGCATGGTGTCGTTGGCATCGACATTGGCACACGGACGCTGGCATACTCGACCGATAAGGAGGTTAATCTGCTGGAATTGGCTGACCGTGTGCAGAATATAGAACAAGAAAAGCGGCGCTTGCAGCGCAAGATGGACAGAAGCCGACGCGCAATGAATCCGGAGAATTACAATTCGGATGGAACATTTAAGCGCGGCGTGAAGCTAACGCGGAACAAGTCCAAGCGATACAGACGGATTCAGCACCAGCTGGCAATGATTCAGCATCATCAGGCGGACATCCGAAAACAGCAGCATAACGAATTGGCAAATTATCTGCTGACGCTGGGTGATTGCTTCTTTGTGGAGAACATGAGTTACTGCGATTTAGCGCACAGGGCAAATAAAACGGAGATTTCCGAAAAGACAGGACGGTATAAACGCAAAAAGCGCTTTGGAAAGTCCATTGCCAACAAAGCACCTGCCATGCTGATTACGATGCTGAAACAGAAATGCCAGTCACGCGGGCTGGAAGGGGTGAAAGAGGTTGACACGCATGTGTGCGCCAGTCAGTACAACCACCAGACAGACACTTGCATCAAGAAGGCACTTGAAAACCGCTGGAACATTATGCCAGACGGTGAACGCATTCAGCGCGATTTGTACTCGGCGTTCCTGCTTCAGCATTGCAGAAGAGACTTGCCGGAATATAATAGGAAGGAATTACAGAAAGAGTTTGGGGAAGAACTTTACCGAGTATTTGACCGCGAGGCACTCCAACGTGACTATCCTCAATTTGTTGCGTATCATCATATGACGATTCAGCGGCTTTCAGAACTGCCGCATACGATTCCCAGCATGGGCATCAGGCGAATCATCAGCTAACATGAAAATCCGGTGCGGTTCGCACCAGCAAAACCGGTCGATTGTCCGTCCGGGGCTGTCGCTAATGGCGGCAAAGGTCGCCTTGACAGCAGAAGAGTTTCGGGAAAATAGTCAGCGCAGCATTGCTTTGTTCAATACTGAAAAGCTATCTACCAACTCAACACACGTTCTGAAAAGTGCATATTGCAATTCTGTGCATTTCTGCCGTTGCAATCTGCACGGAGCGTGTGGAGGCAAAGGTGCACTTCAATTTCATCCGTACTATTGATAAACCGTTGCAATCTGCACGGAGCGTGTGGAGGCAAAGATGCAGATATTTCATTGCATTTCTCCTTTCCTCGTTGCAATCTGCACGGGGCGTGTGGAGGCAAAGTCGTCCTGCTGGGAGCATACAATACATTTTACACGTTGCAATCTGCACGGGGCGTGTGGAAGACCTTGCATCATCCCCCCGAAAAAAATCCGAGAAAATTTATGCAGACCTATTGCATTTTTATTCATCTTGGTGTATAATCCATCTTGTCCGGCAGACGGACACAAAAATGATGAAAATCAGGATGAAGATAAAGGAGTCGATTGTTATGGCGAAGATGCGCGTATTGCTGGCTTATTCCGGTGGTCTGGATACCTCGATTATCGTGCCGTGGCTGAAGGAAAATTATGACTGCGACGTGGTCTGCGTTGCGGGCGACGTCGGGCAGGGCGAAGAGCTGGAGCCCCTCCACGAGAAGGCGAAAAAGTGCGGCGCGGAAAAGCTGTACATCGAAGACCTGCGCAAGGAGTTCGTCGAGGACTTCATTTGGCCGACGCTCAAGGCGGGCGCGGTCTACGAGGGCAAGTATCTGCTGGGTACGTCCTTCGCACGGCCGCTGATTGCCAAGCGCCTCGTCGAAATCGCTCACAAGGAGAACTGCACTGCCATCTGCCACGGCTGCACCGGCAAGGGCAACGACCAAGTCCGCTTCGAGCTGACCATCAAGGCGTTCGACCCGAATATGCAGATTATCGCACCGTGGCGCATCTGGGACATCAAGACCCGCGAGGAGGAAATTGACTACGCCGAAAAGCGCGGCATCCCCGTCCCGGTCAAGAAGGATCGCCCGTATTCGATGGATCGCAACATCTGGCACATCAGCCACGAGGGCGCGGATTTGGAAGATCCGTGGAACGAGCCGCCGGAAGACCTGCTGCTGACGATGGTCACGCCCGAAAAGGCGCCTGATCAGCCCGAATACGTCACGGTGGACTTCGAGAAGGGCGTGCCGGTCGCCATCAACGGCGAAAAGCTGGACGCGGTGGATTTGCTGACGAAGGCGAACGAAATCGCGGGTCGCAACGGCGTTGGCTGCGCGGATTTGGTGGAGAACCGTCTGGTTGGCATGAAGTCCCGCGGCGTGTACGAAACTCCCGGCGGAACGATGCTCTACGCCGCGCACGGCATCCTCGAATCCATCACGCTTGACCGCGCCACCAGCCACTACAAGGAGCTGGTCGCGAGCAAGTTCGCGGAGCTGGTGTACGACGGCATGTGGTACACGCCCCTGCGCGAGGCGCTCTCCGCATTTGTGGACAGCACGCAGCAGGCGGTCAACGGCACGGTGAAGCTGAAGCTGTACAAGGGCAACTGCATCAATGCGGGCGTGAAGTCGCCGAACAGCCTGTACATGGAGGAAATCGCCACCTTCGGCGACAGCCACGACCTGTACAGCCACAAGGATTCTGCGGGCTTCATCAACCTGCTCGGTCTGCCGCTGAAGGTCAAGGCGATGGTGGAGCAGAAGAATAAGAAGTAATTCAAAGCAACACCGCACAACTCGGCGGCTGACCGCCTCATTTGTGTAAATGTGATAACTGTGGTGTCCAGCAAGTCCTGCACTGAATTCGGGAGTAGAGCCCCAAATAGTATAAACGCGCTCGTCGGAAGGTCGGCGGGCGCGTTTTCTGTGCGAATTTGAAATTTGGAGGGGGTTGAGGCAGCTGATTTCAGAAAAAAACGATTTTCTGAAATGTGGTTACACGCCGACACGAAAGTCGTTGTGAAGATACACAACAATTTGCCATGTTTTTGTTAGAAATGTAAGAAATATATAATTCTTCAAGAAAACACTTGACTTTTTTCAGGAGAGGGGTAAAATAAAAGCAGTATATTATAAGGAGGCGGTGGACTGTACTATAAAATATGTATTTGTGAGTAAAACTGCATTGGGGGGAAGAAACACAGAAAACAAGATAAATGGTGGAATATGACGATAAAGAGCAGAATGAAATTACTGTTTTTTAACGGAAAGACTATTGAAAACAATGACAAGGAGGGGAAATAATGTCTAATCCGAACAATGGTGGCATGGGGTTCTGGGGCGTTGTTGGCGCAATCATCGTGGCAGTGCTCATACTATCATTCGCTTAATGAATAAATTCAAAAGGATGGATGATATCAGTAAAATTGTTTGCGTCCTATTCCTATATGCACTGAATCGTTTTTACTTGAAAAATGTCGTTGTTATACCCGCAATATCGTACATCTTAAAATGTCATTTTAATGATTTTTTAGGAGGAATTTTCATAATCGCGTATATCAATTTGATTTTAGAGCATAGCAAATATCGTCATTATCGAGTGGATACGGTTTCGATGGCAGTCACAATAACGCTAATATGCGGAATATTCTGGGAGTACGTTGCGCCTTTCTTTGTGCATCAAGGAGTTAGTGATGTCTATGACGTTATCGCATATGTACTTGGCGGAATAACTTATTTGTTGTTGTAACGTGTTGTTCCAGTCAAGATTAACTGATATTCACATTGTTGAAATAGTTCGATTTCCTTCGTGACATATCGGGGGAATTTTTATTAATGCAGAACTTATTAAAAGATTAGAAATTAAAAAAAGAGCCAGCTTCTCACGAAACTGGCTCTTTTTTGGCAGGGGCAGAAGGACTCGAACCCTCAACAAAGGTTTTGGAGACCCACGTGTTACCATTACACCATGCCCCTATGCGGTTCGTCCGGGATTGCCGGAACGAGATTTAGTTTAGCACTTTTTCGGGCGTTTGTCAAGCGGTTTTGCGAAAATTGTTCCGAATTGGCAGAAAATCGCCCGGTGCTTTACAAAACCCGCGGCGCATGGTATGATGAGGGCAGGAAAGTCGGCGGGAGGGACGCGCGTGCAGTGGGCGGAACGGGTTCGGGCGTATGTGCGGATGCATGGCGCGGGGTACACGCTGCACCGCGCGGGCGAAATGCTGGCGGCACGGGTGCTGCTGCGGGACGAATGGCGATTCCGGCGGGAGAAAGCAGCCAAGCGCGAACTGGCGATACAGCGCGCGCACCCCTTCCCGGATGTGCGCATCAGCGTCGTCGTCCCCGTGTTCAACACGCGCCCGAAATTCCTCCGCGCGCTGGCGGATTCGCTGCTTGCTCAGACGCACGGCGCGTGGGAAGCCTGCCTGTACGATGGCGGCAGCACGTCCGCCGAGACGCGAAAGGCGCTGGAAGCAATCGCCGCGCGGGACAGCCGATTCCACATCGCGTTTGGGGCGGAAAACGCGGGCATATCCGGCAACACGAACCGCGCGATTAAAATGGCGACGGGGGAGTATATCGCCCTGTGCGACCACGACGATGTGCTTGCGCCGGATGCGCTCTGGCGGATTGCGGAAGCCATCGACGCGCACCACCCCGACGTGCTCTACACCGATGAGGATAAGCTGACCGCCCACGGCGCGATTCATGTTGATGCGCACCGCAAGCCGGATTTCTGTCCGGACAATCTGCGTTCCGGCAACTATATCTGCCATTTGTCGGTGATTCGGCGGACGCTGCTGGATGCCATCGGCGGATTACGACCGGCATTCGACGGGTCGCAGGATCACGATTTGATGCTCCGCGCGTGCGAGCGGGCGGACGGCGTCATCCACATTCCACGCGTGCTGTACCACTGGCGGACGCTGCGGGGGTCGATGAGCCACACGAAATTGGCAGTCTGCCTGGACGCGGCGGCGCGGGCGGTGGAGGAAAGTATGCGCCGCACCGGGTTTCCGGGAACGTGCCGGGTGGAGGACGGTGTGCTGCGGCTGCGGTATGATGTGGGGGATTTTACCGTCGCGGCATTGCGGCTTGCGCGGGATGCGTCCGCGGCGGATGTGAACCGTTTGGCGGCGGATGCGTCGGCAGACATGCTGCTGTTCCTGTGGGGAGACACGGCGGAGCCTGATGCGGACGGCTTGCGGGAGATGATGATGTACGCCCAGCGCCCGGATGTGTGCGCGGTGATGCCGCTGGTGGCGGATGCACGCAATCGGGTGCTTCATGCCGGATACGACATTCTGCCGGACGGTACAGTGCGGTCGCGGAATCGCGGCTTGCTGGTGTCGGCGGGTGGATGGCACGGCATGAACCGAACCAGCTACAATGTCACTGCGGTTTCGCCAATGTGCTTTTTGGTGCGGCGGAATGCGTTTGTGCCGATGGCGGAAGGGAATTCGCTGGCGGTGGACTTGGCGCAGTGGTGTATGGCGCGTATGCAGGATGGGATGCGGCATGTGTATACGCCGCACTGCGTGGTGAAGGCGGATGCGGAAAGCGCATTCGAGGGCTTCCGGGTGAAAGTTCCTGCGGGGTGGTATGACCCGTGTGCGACGGGAAGCAAGCGCGCTTGATGGCGCTTTTGGTTTCTTCTACATACTTGAATTTTATTGTTGCAGGGGTTTCGCCTCTGCGGAGGCGACAAGGGGGCAATGGAAACAGACGAAGTCTGCGGTCGCCCCCTTGACCCCTTCGCAGTGCGCTCCCATGTTTATTGTTTTTTTCGTTGCAGGGAGGAACGAAAGGTACACTAAATTATAGTAATGATAAAAGCCAACTATGGGGGCGTGCAGCCAAAGGAGTCCAGAGGGCGATCGGAAAGCCCTCTGGAACTATGCCAATGACCCGTTTAGAAAAGAAGTCAACCCTGCTTACCTGAAAATCCAGACATCAAAAAGCACCGCCCTGCCCGACACACAACGCCGAGCAGGGCGGTGCTTCATTTATCACACCATTACAGGTTGTTTACGAGGTCGTACAGGTCGCGGCGGAAGTGCTTTTCCACCTTCAGCGCGTCCACGATGGGCATGTTGAACACCTTGCCCTGCCGCACGCCGATGACCTGATTGGAGATGCCGTCGCGCAGCAGACGAACCGCAAGGTTGCCTGCTTCAAAGGCGAAAGCGCTGTCCTTGGCAACCGGCAGCGCGCCGCGCTGGGTGTAGCCGACAACCGTCGAACGCGCTTCCACCATGCCGCACATCCGCTTCATGATGGAGGCAAACCGCATGGCGCTCATGGGTTCGCCCTCGAAGCACTGCTTGCCGTGGCTGGTCAGGAAGCCGTACATGTCAAAGGGCGCCATGGATTCCCAGCAGCCCTCCGCCAGCACGATGGTCGAGCGGTAGTTGCCCTTGGCAATCTGCTTGTTCAGGCGGGACGCCACTTCTTCCACGCTCCACGGCACTTCCGGCACAACCACGATTTCCGAGCCCGTGGCGCAGGCGGCCTTCAGGGCGATGTCACCGCAGTGGCGGCCCATGCACTCCACCACATGCGGGCGGTCGTGGGAACGGCTGGTGGCGCGGATGGCGCGGATGGCTTCGGTGCAGACCTGCACAGCTGTCTCGTAGCCCAGCGTCATCTCGGTGTAGGCAAGGTCGTTGTCAATCGTGCCGGGGATGCCGATGCAGGGGATGCCCAGCTCGCAAAGTCGCATTGCGCCCTGGAAGGAGCCGTCGCCGCCGATGACAACCAAGCCGTCGATTTCCATCGCCTTCAGCGTCTGCACGGCGATTTCGCGCCACTTGGGGTCTTTGAACTCCTCGCAGCGCGCGGTGCGCAGATAAGTGCCGGGCTGGTCGGCAATATCCAGCACGGTGTCCAGATACAGCTCCTGCAGGTCATCCTTGATGCTGGTGGACTTGCGCAGCAGACCGTTGTAGCCGTGCTTGATGCCAATCAGGGGCATACCATAAGCCGCAGCACTGCGGGCAATGGACATAACGGCTGCATTCATGCCCGGCGCGTCGCCGCCGGAAGTCAAGACGCCGATTTTTCTCATCATGGGAACATTCCACTCCTTTTCAGAAGGTTATGATGGCGGGCAAGCCTGGCGAATCCGGAAATTGCCCTGCGAAACGGTACGCGGAATGCGTGGCCGTATGCTTTCATCCTGCATTATACCACAATTGATAGGAAAAAGACAAGCCGTGCAAACGCTTACATCAAACGTTTTCGGACGAAATTTCACGAAAAGGCGACGAACCTTCCAGAAATAGGATTGGGAAATGTGCAACTGTCCTTGACAGACCGGATTGCCCGTGATATGATGAAAAAAACGAGGAAAGGCGGCGAGCAGGCAGAATGGGCAGGGACGAGCGGCAGCTGCGTCGGATGCGCGGCGAAGCGCTGTCCCGATTGCTGCAGGGGCTGACGTACAGCGGCTGTCTGGTGATTTTCTACGCGCTGATGGCGATTCCGAACTGGCCGCTGCGGAATCTGTCGCGCACGAGCGCAACGACGCTGGTGACGTGGGTCGCCATGGGTGCGGCGATGCTGGCGGTGTTCGGGCGCATGACGGTGCGGCGCGGGAAGCATCAGCAGCAGGCGGCAGGGCAGTGCATGGGCGTGCTCATCACGGACGCGGTGACGTATTTGCAATTGCAGATTATGAACGTCAACCCCAATAACCGCACGCACTTGACGCTCTTCGGGGCGGATTTCGCGTATCTGCTGATTGCCGCCGCGCTGCAGATGGCGCTCGTGCTGCTGGCAATGTCCTTCGGTGCGCGCGTGCTGCCGAAATTACAGAAACCCGCGCGGCTGCTGCTGATTACCGAGGCGGATGCGGACGAAATTCGGCAGAAGCTGGCGAAGGAGCGCACTTTCGGGCAGCTGAATGATGTTTGCAGCTGGCGAGCAGCGGAATTACCCGCGTTTTTGGCGCAGAACGATGCAGTGCTCATTGCGTCGGATGTGCCGGATGAAAACCGAATGGCGCTGATGAAGGCGTGCTATGCGCTGAAGCGAACGGTGCTGGTCAGCCCGCGCGTGCAGGAGATCATGCTGTCCAGTGCGAATCAGGTGATACTGGATGATGCGCCGCTGCTGGAAATGCGCGCGGACGGCATGACGCTGGGGCAGAAAATCATCAAGCGTGGGGCGGATATTGTGCTGTCGGCGCTGGCGCTGCTGGTGCTTAGCCCGCTGATGCTGCTGATTGCGCTCGCGATTCGCGTGGAGGACGGCGGAAACGTCATCTTCCGGCAGAAGCGGCTGACGGCGGACGGCAAGACCTTCACCATCTGCAAATTCCGCACGATGCGGCGGGGCAGCGGAGGCGCGTCCGCACGGGACGCGGATGACCGCGTGACGCATGTCGGGCGTTTCCTGCGCCGGTGGCGGCTGGATGAGCTGCCGCAGTTCTGGAACATTCTGCGCGGGGATATGTCGCTGGTCGGCCCGCGCCCGGAAATGCTGGAAAACATCACACGCTATAAGCGTGACCTGCCGGAATTCCAGTTCCGGGAACGCATGAAGGCGGGTTTGACCGGCTATGCGCAGATTGAAGGGCGCTACAATACCTCGCCGGAGGATAAACTCGCGCTCGACCTATTCTACATCGAGGGGTTCTCGCTCTGGACGGACATGAAGCTGCTTCTGCGGACGGTGACGGTCTTTTTCCGCCCTGACGCGACGCAGGGATTTCCGCCGGAGGATTCATCATTCATTCCCAAACACGACAAAACACAGGAGGAAGAGCAATGAAAACGACGCTTTTGATTATGGCAGCAGGACTGGGCAGCCGTTACGGCGGCAACAAGCAGATTGACCACATCGGCCCGCACGGCGAAATTCTGCTGGAGTATTCCATCTATGACGCAATGGCGGCAGGGTTTGATAAGGTGGTTTTCGTCATCAAGCGCAGCATGGCGGACACCTTCCGCGAGCTGATTGGCGACAAGATTGCCAAGAAGGTCGAGGTAGAATACGCCTATCAGGAATACGATTCTCTGCCGGACGGCTTCGTTCCGCCGGAAGGGCGCACGAAGCCCTATGGCACGGTTCATGCCGTGCTGGTGGCGAAAGACCTGATTCACGAGCCGTTCGCCGTCATCAACGCCGACGACTACTACGGCAAGGACGCTTTCGCGACGATGGCGAAGAGCCTGAAGGAAATGCAGGGCAAGACGAACGTCGCGTCGATGGTGGCATACCGCTTGAAGAACACCGTGTCCGAGAACGGGCATGTGACCCGCGGCGTGTGCGCGCGCGACGACAAGAATCATCTGGTGAAGGTGCAGGAGACGTACAAGATTAAGCCCTTCCCGGACGGCACGATTCGCGACGTGAACTTCCGCGAAGAGGGGGATATCCTCGATCCGGAAGCGCTGGTTTCGATGAACTTCTGGGGGCTGACCCCGTGGTTCTTTGGCGCCGCAGCGCGTGATTTCGCTGCCTTCCTCCGCGCCGATAACGGCGACCCGATGAAGAAGGAGTTCGTCCTGCCGACCGAAATTGACGCGCTGATGCACTCCGACGGTCTGATGGTGGATGTGCTGAGCACGGACGCGGTGTGGTTCGGCGTGACGTATCGCGAGGACAAGCCGTATGTCATGGGCGAACTGAAGAAGCTGCATGACGCGGGGCAGTACCCCGAATCCCTGTAATTTTGCAGAAAAGCGCCGTAAGCACTTGCCTACGGCGCGTTTTTGTCGTACAATAGGGATGGGGGACAGTCTGTCCCTATCAGAAGGAAAGAGGAGAGCGATTCCCATGAAGATTTTGCTGACCGGCGGTGCCGGATTTATCGCGACGCACACCTGTGTGGAACTGATGGCAGCGGGACATGATGTGGTCGTTGTTGATAATTATGTAAATTCTCAGCCCGAAGCGCTGCGCCGCGTGGAGGAAATCGCGGGCCGCCCGGTGAAGGCGTATGAAGCCGATGTATGCGATCGCGCCGCAATGGACAAGATTTTCAGTGAGAACCGCTTTGATGCCGTGATTCACTTCGCGGGGCTCAAGGCCGTGGGCGAATCTGTCCACAAGCCGCTGGAATACTACCGCAACAACCTTGACTCCACCCTGACGCTGTGCGAAACCATGCGCCGCCATGGCTGCAAGCGCATTGTGTTCTCGTCCTCTGCGACGGTCTACGGCGTGCCGGACGAAGTGCCGCTGCGGGAGGATATGTTCTGCAAGGGCTGCACGAATCCCTACGGCTGGACGAAGTACATGATTGAGAAAATCCTGCAGGGCATTGTAACCGCTGATCCGGAATGGTCGGTGGTGCTGCTGCGCTACTTTAACCCCATCGGCGCGCACGAATCCGGACGTATGGGCGAAAATCCCAACGGCATTCCGAACAACCTGATGCCCTACATCACCAAGGTCGCCGCTGGACAGCTCGATCACCTGACCGTGTTCGGCAATGATTACAACACGCCGGACGGCACGGGTGTGCGCGACTACATCCACGTCGTCGATCTGGCGAAGGGACATGTCGCCGCGTGTGACTACGCCGCGAAGCACAACGGCTGCGAAATTATCAACCTTGGTACGGGCGTGGGCTACTCGGTGCTGGATATTGTGAACACGTTCAGCCGCGTGAACCAGGTTCCCGTGCCATATGTGATTGGCCCGCGCCGCGACGGCGATGTGGATGCCTGCTATGCCGATCCGACGAAGGCGAAGAAGCTGCTCGGCTGGACGGCAACCAAGACGCTGGAAGACATGTGCCGCGACTCGTGGCGCTGGCAGAAAGCGAACCCGAACGGCTATCAGGACAAATGAGCAATGGGGCGCGGCAGTTCCCGGAGACAGGGGACTTCGCGCCCTTTTGCGCGAATCGGTTCTGTGCCGATGGCTTATTCTACTTCCATGTAGAGCTGTTTCGCTGCGCAGGGGAATCGCCTCTGCGGAGGCGACCAAAGGGCATGAAAACAAACGAAGTTTGCGATCGCCCTTTGGAAACCTTC
>OLRQ01000678.1_pt1 | contig 33056 bp, 27 predicted proteins | sample 1671971 | NCBI WGS metagenome assembly OLRQ01 (sample SAMEA3136631, study PRJEB25190) | human gut metagenome | biome: human gut; feature: human-associated habitat; material: faeces | place: Austria | collected 2013
GTTTGCAGAATTGCGGGAGCTGCTTCGCAGCGGAGCAATTCGTAGGCATCAGTTTTGACCTAAATACCTTTTGACCCCAACAACAATATCTCATTATTAAAAGGGTACAATGGAGACAGATTTATGTGGAATGATCGAATAGAACAGACGGAAGAGCTGCGCCGCAGGCATTACTTAGGCGGCGGGCAGGCACGGATAGACAGGCAGCATGCGAAGGGAAAGCTCACGGCGCTGGAGCGGATTCAGTATTTGCTGGACAAGGATTCCTTTCATCCGACAGGAAGTCTCCACGCGACGCGTGAGGACAGTGCTTCTCTTCTGAAGGAAACGTTTTTGGGAGACGGAGTCATCACCGGCTGGGGAACGATCCATGGCAGAAAGGTGTGTGTGGCATCTGAGGACTTTACCGTGATCGGCGGTACGCTCGGAGAGGTGCACGCTGAGAAAATCTGCCGGATACAGGACCTGGCCTACGATATGCGTGTGCCGATGATTTTGCTCAATGACAGCGGCGGAGCCCGGATTGAGGAGGGCATCCTTTCCTTAAGCGGCTATGGCGGTATTTTTCAGCGCCATGTAAAGGCGTCCGGTGTGATTCCGCAGATCGCGGCGATCCTGGGGCCGTGCTCAGGTGGGGCGAGCTATTCTCCGGCGCTCTGTGACTTTGTTTTTATGGTAAAGGATCTGAGCAAGATGTGTCTGACCGGACCGGCAGTGGTCGAGTCGGTGCTCGGTATCAAGACGACCTTAGATGAGCTTGGCGGGAGCGAAGTACACGGAAAGAAGAGCGGGGTGGCACATGTCGTATGTGAGGATGAAAAGACCTGCCTTGATGAGATCCGGATGCTTCTGACCTATCTTCCGCAGAACTGCAGCAAAGAAGCGAAGGCAGAGCTGGATGCCTTGCATCAGCCGCCGAGGGAGACAAACGGTTGGCTGGCCGGAATGTTTCATCGCACGGAGCAGACACGCACACCGGTGCGGTTTGAAGAGCTTGTCCCGGATAATTCCAGACGCGCTTACGATGTGCATGCCGTCATTGACAACCTGCTGCTCAATGACAGCTTTTATGAAATTTTCCGGGAGTTTGCACCGAATGCGGTTACCGGCTTTGGCGTGATGGATCATCATGTGATCGGAGTCGTCGCGAATCAGCCAATGTATCTGGGTGGAGCGATCGATTATGATGCGGCCGATAAGATGGCGCGCTTCATCCGGTTTTGCGATTGTTTTCGGATCCCGATTCTGACGCTTGTGGATGTTCCGGCCTTTTTTCCGGGGCCGCAGCAGGAGCAAAATGGAATCATCCGGCATGGGGCGAAGATCCTTTATGCATTTTCTGAAGCAACGGTGCCGAAGGTGACCCTGATTATGCGGAAGGCTTACGGAGGCGCATTTATCGCGATGAACTGCAAGATGATGAGTGCGGATGTGGTTTATGCGTGGCCGATTGCAGAGATCGCTGTGATGGGAGCCGAGGGTGCGGTGAGGATCATTGACCGACACCGGATTGAGCAGGCAGAGGATTCCCAAAAGGAGTATGAGGTATGCAAGCGGGCATATGAGGAGAAGTTTTCGAATCCGTTTATCGCAGCGCGTAAGGGCTATGTGGATGAGGTACTCCTCCCGGAGGAGACGACGGCACGCCTGACGGAGACATTCCGGTTCCTTGCGGACAAGTACGAAGAGGAGACGTCCCCTGCAGTACGCAAGCATGGGAACATGCCGTTGTAGCAGCACAAAATCATAACTGAAAACCGCGAGGTGGACGCGTATGCGCCGCCTGGCCTTTATACAGGAGAAACAAATGATATTTTCAACCTACCAATTTATTTTTCTTTTCTTACCGGTGACTTTTTTCGTATATTTTCTGCTGAACCGGTTCCGCTATTATTCCATTGCAAAGATATGGCTTGTGCTTACCTCTCTGTATTTTTACGGACAGGGCAGCCCGGATTTCTTTCCGTTCTTTCTTGGAAGCGTCGTTGGTAACTATATTGTCGGGACCTGTCTTGTCCGTATGGACGGTGAGCAGAAGACGCAGCGCAAGCTGTTGCTGCTGATCGGTATTCTGGCAAATGTCGGACTGCTTGGCTATTATAAATATACGGATTTCTTTATTGAGAACTGGAACTTTTTAAGCGGAAGTGATTATGCATTAAAGCACATCGTCCTGCCGATCGGTATTTCCTTCTTCACATTTCAGCTGATCGCGTTTCTGGTGGATTCGTATCGCGGAGAAACGAAGGAATATGACATGATTAACTATCTGTTGTTCATCACCTTCTTCCCGCAGCTGATCGTCGGGCCGATTATTCATCATGCGGAGGTCGTTCCGCAGTTTGAGGATGAGAAGAATCTGAAGTTGAATCCGGAACATGTGGCGGCAGGTCTGTTCCTTTTTTCGATCGGCTGTGCGAAGAAGATTCTGCTGGCGGATCCGCTGACGACGGATGCCCAGGCATTTTTCGGAAACATTACGGACGCACTGCCAATGATCGGTTCGTGGTTTCATTCGATCGAGTATACGGTGTCGTACTATTTTGATCTTTCCGGTTATGCGGATATGGCGATCGGCTTGGGTATGATGTTCAACATCGTGATTCCGCATAACTTTGATTCGCCGTATAAGGCGCGAAATTTCCAGGATTACTGGAGACGATGGCATATGACGCTGTCTCGTTTTCTGAGTAACTATATTTTCCGTTCCGTCTATAAAAAAGGAACGAAATGGCGCAACTACTATGTGGCAACGATGGCGACCTTCTTTGTATCCGGTTTTTGGCACGGTGCAGGCTGGACCTTTGTCGTCTGGGGAATCGTCAACGGCTTTTTCGTCTGCACAGCGAGCTGGATGAAACGCAGGGGAAAGCATTTCCCGGCGCCTGCCGCTTATCTGCTTACCGCATTGGGCGTTGTGGCTGCGCGGGTACTGTTTGTCGCAAATACATTTACCGATGCATGGAATGTTTACCGAGGAATGCTGAATGTTTCCTCACTGGAGCACAGTGTGTACGGTATACTCCGCCAGGGCTGGGGATTTGTAAAGGGAAATGGAAGATGTACGGTACTGCTGCTGATCGGTCTGTTTATCTGCTGGTTCCTGCCGAACTCCAAGACGATGCAGGAAAAATTCCGCCCGACCTGGAAGAGTGCTCTTTACGCTGCGATCCTTCTCATCGCCTGCATCACACAGATGAACCAGGTAGTGCAGTTTTTATACTTCCAGTTTTGAACACCAGTTTCGAGTGACGACAAAACGGAAAGACAGATTGGAGTAAATTTATTTGCGGAAAGCTGTGTTTTCGAGCCATCGTAGATGGCGAATAGCCCTGTAAGGGCGGTCTGTGGATTGATGCTCGAAACGCCCGCATTATAATGAATGGAGAATACAATGAAAAAAGGCAAACAATGGCTGATCCTCTTTTTCGCAGTCGTCGCAGTCGGAACGGCGGCTTTCATGATGGTCAACTACATGATCGATCCGACCGGATACTTTTCCGTAGAGCGCAAAGCCGGAGAGGTTGATGCGAACGGCTATACCCGTGCTGCGAAAAGTAAATATATCAAGAAGCATAAGGATGAATATAATGCAGTCGTGCTCGGCGGATCGAAGTCCGGTGTTCTGAGCACGGAGCTGCTTTCCGAGTATACCGGAAAGAATTATTATAATTTCTATTTTGCATATGGCTGCTTTTCTGATTTCCTCACATATTCCCGTTATCTGATAGAGACAGCGGATATCGATGAGATCACTCTTCATCTGAGCAGCATCGAGGTGCAGCAGTATGACCGCTCTGCGACAAATGAGATTTATGAGGTGCCGGCGGTTGTGGATGGCAATGCCATCGACCTGTTGCTTGAGAATCTGAACTATCTGTGCCGGAACATCAATTCCACGGTTTCCTATGCGATGGAAGGAAAAGAGAATCTGGAGAAGGGTATGGATAATCTGAGCACAGGAGAGCGGAACTACAGCTATCCGTACAGCCTGATGGAGAAAGATGCGGATGCTTATGTACAGAAGTATGTGCTGCCCCGTTACACGAAGAGCCTGAAGAAGCTGTTTGCTGGTAAGGATCCGAGTGCGCCTGCGATCAATGATAACATTACGGCGATGAAACAGATCAAGGAGCTGTGCGATGCAAATGATGTGACATTGAAGGTCGTGATCGGGCCGACCTTCCTTGCGGAGATGTATAAGTTCGAAGGGCAGGAGTATTATAATTACCTGCGCGAGCTGGTACAGATCACAGATATATGGGATTTTTCCGGATTCCTTTTAGAAAACCGGAATCCGTATAATTTCGTGAACGAAGGCCATTATAAAAATGTAGTCGCGGATCTCATGGTGAATATCATGTATGGAAAGACCGAGCGGGACGGCTTTGGTATCCTGCTGACAAAAGATAATATTGAGGACTATCTTGCAAAGCGCCAGGCAGACTATGAGGAACTGAAGCAGGAGTATGAGGCGACCGGAAATGTGGCACTCGAGACTGCAAATAATGCGAGCTATATTTCATCTGCAATGTAGACGTCAGGCAGATGTGCATCAGGTTGGGGCAGAGCCCGCAGGCATAAAAATACGCCGGAAATCATTTCGTGATTTCCGGCGTATTTTTCAGGAAATATTTTTAAGCCAGCGAAGACAGCTTTTGCAGTGCCTGCTCAGCGATAATCGTCTCCATATGCTCGGCAAAGTGCGCATCCAGTCCCGGTGTAAACCGCCCGATATCCGCGTATTCAGAGAGAATGTTGCAGACCTTGTTGAACTGTTCGGCAGTACTGTCCGCCTTACGGAGAATCAGGTAGTAGCTGCCGTTCTCCGGATTTTTGTACAGGGCATTCGGACCATTGTAGATAGAGCCGAGTACAGCGGATACGTGGATCACGTCATCCAGTGTACGGAAAATATAAAAACGGGTGAGCTTTTGCAGATCTTCATCATCGAGGAGCTCCGAAGCTGCGGGCTGTTCCTGGGTGGATTCCTTTGCAGGAGCTGCGCTGCTGCTCTCACGGGCCGCATGCTTTTTCGCCTCCGAAATGCGGCGGATCAGCCCGAGTACATCGTCGGCACCCTCGATCTTATCCTTCAGATCCGGGAAGGTGGTATCGGAAGCCGGTGCATCGGTCTCCGGAGAGAAGCGTGCAAAACGGGTGTCGAGCTCTTCCGGATCGTCTACCTTTGTGATGATGAGCACGATGGTCTCCATCGATACCGGGATCGCTTCTACGACGAGCGGCATATTTTCCGCCTCGAAGCCAAAGTCTTCAGCTGCCTGCTGCATCATATCCTGAAACAGCGCCTTGGCCTTATCAGAACCGTAAGCAAGTTCGCTGAGCTTGATCTCGCGGCTGGCCAGGTCTTCCTTGGTCAGCGTGCAGCGAATCTGCCGGTCATTGATTTTTTCAATTTTCATGTTATCACATCCTTACTTTTGGGAAATCCCTTACCTTATCAGTATACACATATTTCATTCGATCTGTAAAGAGGATCGAAAAATACAGCGTTGAAAAAGATGGAAAAACGCTTGCAATCAGAACACATATTATATATAATAAATAACAGAAAGGATATATGGATATTCTTATAAATGCTTACGGAAAGGAGGATTATTCTGGTCATCATCTTGTTTATCGCTGTACTTTCCAGCCATATATCCCTTCGGAACACCTTTTACGCATTATAATCAATTTCTATATTGAACGCAAGTGAAATCATAGGAAATCTGCGGACATAGCAAAAATATATCACGATACCTCCTTTTATGGGACGGACAGGATCGAATGCCGCCTGTATCATCCGGGGAATGCACAGGTCCGGCAGAAAAATGATCAGCTGCACAGGGGAAAGGATGGAAAATCCACGAAAAAGACGAAAGGAAACAGCGTTCAAACTGCGATTCCTCCGAATGCATTTTCTTATTTTTTTATAAATATCCCCTGAAATTAATGACGATTGTCAAAAGAACTGCTATAATCACAGGAACTGTGAAAAGCATTTCAGGACAAGGGGAGGTACAGCGATGACAGATAAAAGAAAACGCTTCCGCTTTTTTGCGGTGTTGCTTGCCGGAATTGGGGTTCTGGCAATTTTTATTGTCTGCCTGGTGAAGTTTATGCCGACCGGAAAGCACATGACGTCGGAAGAGTATTTTGGTCAGCTTGGGGAGACAGAGGCAGCGGTGGTTGTAGAGGATCACATTGCGCAGGAACGCGCACTGATTCAGGATGGAAACGTTTATATTGACTATACACTTGTGGAGCGGGAGCTGAATTCCAGGTTTTACTGGGATGCATCGGCGTCCCTTCTGCTGTTTACGACGCCGACGCAGACATTTGAGATTGCACCGAATACCTCCTCGTATACGATTGACGGAGAGAGCTTTGATGCGGGCTATGATATTTTGCGAACGACATCCTCCGGGATGTTTCTGGCGATGAATTTCATGCAGCAGTATTCGGATCTTATCTGTGCGGTTTATGATACACCGTCCAGAGTCGTTATCACATATGGAAGCGAATCGGTCACGACGGCGGAGCTTAAAGGAGATACGGCGGTGCGTTACCGCGGCGGAATCAAGAGTCCGATTATTACGGAGGCCACGGGCGGCAGCATTGTGACCGTACTGGATCAGATGGACAAATGGTCGCAGATTCTCACAGCGGACGGCTATATCGGCTATGTGAAGAACAGCCGCTTAAAAGGAATTGCAACGACCACACGGGATACCGTCTATGCGTCACCGGATTATACAAGCATTCACATGGATGGCAAGGTCAATCTCGTATGGCATCAGATCAATTATGCGGAGATGAACAGTGAATTTGCTTCGGATACTGAGGCGGTGACGGGAGTGAATGTGATCTCACCGACCTGGTATTTCCTGCAGAATAATGAGGGAGATATCGAGTCCTTTGCAGATGCCTCTTATGTGGAGGCTGCGCATGCAAAAGGGATGCAGGTGTGGGCGCTTATCAGTAATTTCAGCGAAGATGTGAATACCTCGACGCTGCTCGCTTCACGAGCCGCGCGTCAGAAGGTGCAGAACTATCTGGTGAGCCAGGCACAGGAGCTTGGATTTGACGGTATCAATATCGATTTTGAAGGGATCGCGCAGGAGGCGGGCTATGCTTATGTGCAGTTCATGCGTGAACTGTCGATTCTGTGCCGGAAGAGTGGAATTGTGCTTTCCGTAGATGTGCCGGTGCCGATGGATTTCTCAAAGCATTATAACCGTAAGGAACTCGGCACGGTATGTGACTACGTAATCATGATGGGATACGACGAGCACTATGCGGGTTCGGATCTTGTAGGCAGTGTGGCGTCGATGGAGTTTGAGCGTACGGGTATTGAGAATTCCCTGACGGAGGTGTCAAAGGAGAAGCTCATCAGCGCGATTCCGTTCTATACGCGGCTGTGGTATACACAGACCGCCGAGGATGGCTCGACGAGCGTGACGAGTGAGGCGCTTGGTATGGAGAGTGCACAGCAGAAGCTGACGGAAAACGGAGTCACATCGACCTATGATGAGGCAACGGAGCAGCAGTATGCAGAATGGACGGATGCCGAGGGACGCTTCTGTCAGGTATGGCTGGAGGATCAGGATTCTGTCACAAAGCGTGCATCGCTTGTAAAAGAGTACGAGCTTGGCGGTATTGCCGAGTGGGTGCTTGGAAATCAGCAGGACTGGGTATGGGAGATTATTTCTGCAAACATTGCCTAGTACATGGAGGGAGCAGCATGGCTGAAGAAAGCCGGGCTGCTCCCTTTCGTTTTCGGAAAATACGTGCAAAACCAATGCCCGCACTTGCGTGCTACCCGGAAATGCATTATAATGAAAAAATGGGTTTTACCACGAAAAAGAACGGAGTGTACAGAAAAATGACAGCGACCGTAATTCAAAAATTAAAGCTGGATGCCGGCAGCGGCAATGAGATCTATGTGAAACGGGATGATTTGCTTCCATTTTCTATCGGCGGCAACAAGGTGCGGATTTCCGAAGCCTTTTATGCGGATATGCAGGCGAAGGGCTGTGACACGATGATCATCTATGGCAGCCGGCATTCGAATCTGTGCAGAGTGCTGTCGAATCTCTGCTGTAGCCGTGGGACGGACTGTGTGATGATCTGTTCCCATGAAGCGGACGAAGAGACAGCGGCGACGAATAATACGGCGCTGATCGAATGGGCGGGCGCACAGGTTGTCAATTGTGGAAAGCAGGAGATCGCACAGACCGTAGAGCGCGTGATGAGCGAGATTGAGGAGCGCGGCGGGAAGCCCTACTATATTTATGGAAATAAATTCGGGGTCGGAAATGAAGGGACTGCGGCTTCTGCCTACGCAGATGCATATGCGGAGATTCAGACGTATGAAAAGGAGTGTGGCAAGGAATTTGACTATATTATTTGCCCGTCCGGTACCGGTGCGACTCAGACAGGACTGATCTGCGGACATCTGCTGTCAGGCGACCGGAAAAAGATTCTCGGTGTTATGATTTCCTCCCGCGAGACAAAGCGTGCATATCAGGTGATTGAGGAAGGCATCCGGGATTATTTTGCAAAGCATGATCTTGCATTGCCTGCAGCTTATGCATCGGAGATTCATCTGCTCGATCAGTACCGTCAGGAGGGCTACGGCAAATACGACGCGCAGATCGAGGCGTGCATCAGGGAGCAGTACCGCACAAACAGCCTGCCGCTGGATCCGATCTATACCGGCAAAGCGTTTTGGGGCATGCAGGAGTACTTAAAGACGGCGGGCATCACGAACAGCCGGATTCTGTTTCTGCATACAGGAGGCACCCCGCTGTTTTTTGACTATGTGTCAAAATCAGTTTCGCGCAGCAGCGAAATGTAAAGAGCGTGTCTGAGGCCTGCGCGAAAGGGAAGAGAGCAATAGAAAACTTAGGAGATTTAACATGCTAATTTCAGTCGTAATCCCCTGCTATTATTCGGAGAAGACGATCCGCAAGGTCGTTGAGCTCGTGATGGCAGAGTTTGAAAAAAATGATGGTTATGAATGTGAATTTGTGCTCGTCAATGACGGCTCGACGGATCACACGTTTGAGGAGATCCAGAAGCTCGGCGCACAGTATCCGAATGTGTGCGGCGTCAATCTGATGCGCAACTTCGGACAGCACAATGCACTCATGGCAGCCCTGCACTATGCGAAGGGCGATTATGTGCTCGGTATGGACGATGATCTGCAGACGCATCCGTCCCAGATGTTCAAGCTGATCCACAAGATAGAGGAGGGCTATGATCTGGTCTACGGTGTCTATCCGCAGAAGAAAAATTCATGGATGAAAAATCTTACGAGCAAAATCAATGAGGTGACCTCCCGTGTGATGCTGAACCGTCCAAGGGAGATCGTATCGAGTAATTTCTGGATCATCACTCGTGCGGTGCAAAAGGAGGTCATCAAGTATGACAGCTTCAACCCGTACATCGACGGTATTTTTTACCGGGTGACGCATCGGATTGGGAATGTACCGGTCGAGCATTTCAAGCGCGAGGTCGGTACTTCCGGTTATACATTAAAAAAACTGATCAATCTCTGGCTGCGCTACTGGAATTTTTCGGTGATTCCGCTTCGGATCTCATTTTTCCTCGGTCTGTTTTCCGGGCTGGCAGGTGTGATCATTGCGGTACTCATCGTCGTAAATAGAATCATTTATCCGGATGTGCCGGTCGGCTGGTCCTCGACCTTATGCGTGATGGTCGTGCTGTTCGGCCTTGTGCTCATGGTGCTCGGCGTCATCGGAGAGTACCTCGGGAAAATCATTCTGATTCTGAATAACACACCGCAGTATATTGTGCGTGAGACCATCAATTCCGATGCGGCGGCATCCGAGAAGGTACGGACGCTGATCCGTGCGGCGGCGGGCGAAGCGGCAGCGGCGACGGAAGAAGAGCCGGAAAAACTGTGACGGTACATCTGGCAGTGAAACATTTGCTGCTTTGCTGCGTAAGAACGTAAGTAAAGCGGGAAGATTCTTTGTGAGTCTGAGATCGCGGAAGTGATTTTCCAGATACATTCCGGACAGGAGGAAATTACATTGAGAAAAATTATGATACTGGGAGCCAGCATTTATCAGGTTCCACTCATAAAGACAGCAAAGAAGCTCGGATTGTACACGATCGTGGCGAGCATTCCGGGTGAATATCCAGGCTTTGCCATTGCAGATAAAGTATATGAGATCAATACGATAGATAAAGAAGCGATCTGCCGGGTATGTGAGGAAGAACAGGTCGACGGTATCTGCACGACAGGGACGGACGTGGCAGTGGCAACGATCGGCTATGTCTGTGAACGACTGCATCTGGCCGGGCTTTCTGAGCATGCCGCCATGCTGGCGACGGATAAGGCAAAGATGAAAGAGGCGTTCCGGGAAGGCGGCGTGTCAGCGTCGGCATTTTACCGGGCAGAGAGCTATGAGGAGGCATGTAAAGCCGCAGAGACGCTCGGTTATCCGGTCGTTGTGAAGCGGGTCGACAGCTCAGGCAGCCGTGGGATCTCGATTGTAAGGGAGCGATCGCAGCTGCGAGAAGCCTACGACAATGCACTGGAGCGTTCTCAAAAACCGTATGTGCTCGTCGAGGAGATGCTCGGCGGTACGGAAATCGGCGTGGACGGCATGGTACAAAATGGCGAGCTTGTTTTTCTGGCCCCGCATGAAAAATTTGTCTATCATACCGATAAGACCACGATTCCGGCAGGACACGGATTCCCATACCGTGGTTCTGAAAAAGTACTCTCGGAGATTGAGCATCAGATGCGGCTTGCTGTACAGGCGCTAGGTCTCGACAACTGTTCGGTTAACGCGGATGTGTTCGTGGATGGAGAGCGGGTGTCGATCATTGAGATCGGCGGGCGTACCGGGGCGACGTGCATCCCGGAGCTGATTTCCATGTACTACGGTTTTGATTTTTATGAGAAAATTTTACAGAACGCGCTCGGATGGCCGGTACAGTTTGACGCGGAAAAACAGGGTGTATTCTGCATGGCGAAGCTTCTGATGAGTCCGGTAAATGGCGTGATCACGCAGATTCAGGAAAAGTGGCTGAAGAAGCTGAGGGAAAAAGGTGTTATCGTGGCATTGGATTTTCCGGTGGGCCATGCCGTGGAGGCCATGGAGAATGGCACGACGCGGATCGGGCATGTGGTCACAGAGGCGGACAGCGTGGAAGCGTTAGACAACATCGTTCGCAAGGTGTACCGCTGTATCTTTGTAGATGGAACGTCACTGGAGGAATTATGGAGAAAATAAAAGATTATCTGTTTTTGCATCTGTGTGTGGCGCTGTTTTCCTTTACCAGTGTATTTTCCAAGCTGGCGTCGATCCAGTACAACCGAGGCGGTCTTGCGAATCCTCTTCTGTATGTATTTGTGTTTCTGATGTTTTTTGTATGTTTTGCATATGCGATCTGCTGGCAGAAGATCATCAAGCGCTTTGATTTAAACATCGGCTATGCGAACCGGAGCGTCTATCTGCTCTGGAGTCAGATCTGGGCAGTATTTCTGTTTGGTGAGCATCTGACGATGCGCAACGTGCTTGGGATCGCAATCGTGCTCACCGGAGTCGTCATTGTATCACTGAGCGCAGAGCAAAAAGAAAAAGGAGAATGAGTATGCTTCCTTATTTATTACTCATGTTTGCGGCGACCTTTTTTTCCGCAATCTCGCAGGTGCTGCTGAAGCAGAGCGCCGGGAGAACGTATAAGAGTGTCATCTATGAATATCTGAACTGGCGGGTCATTGTAGCGTATGGCATTTCATTTTCGGTGCTGCTGCTCAATACCTATGCCTATACAGTCGTACCGATGAAGTACGGTGCGGTGATTGATACGTTTACCTATGTGTTTGTCATGGGGCTGTCATATCTGATCCTGAAGGAACATTTTACGCGGGGACAGCTGATCGGCAATCTGATCATCATCGCAGGGGTACTGGTCTATACTCTGTAGAATTGGCATACACTGAATAAAAAGTGTGTGGAGTATGCCATGCAGGAACAAGAACAACTACATAATATGGAAAAAAGAGCAGCCGTGATTCTTCTGTTTCTGGCTGCTTTTTTGGCGGGAGGAATTCTGGCGCAGATCCGGGAGCGGCTTGCGCATGCGGCAGAGACGGAGAACTGGGGACTGAGCTTTCAGCAGGAGGGGCAGCGGCCGGTGGCAAATGCGACGATAGAAGAGCTGGCAGCCTATGATGCCTGGTATGCGCAGGATACGGAGAATAAGGTGATTTACCTGACCTTTGACTGTGGGTATGAGAATGGAAATACCGGGAAGATTCTGGAGGCACTGAATAAGCACAATGCTCCGGCAACCTTCTTTGCAGTGGGAAATTTCCTGCGCGACAATCCGGAGCTTATCAAACAGATTGTGTCAGAAGGGCATACCATTGGCAATCACACGATGCATCACCCGGATATGTCGAAAATCTCTGACCTGAATTCATTTCAGAAAGAAATGGAAGAGGTGGAGACGCTGTACCGGGAGATCACCGGACAGGAAATGACGAAATATTACCGCCCGCCGCAGGGAAAATACAGCACAGAGAACCTGAAGATGGCGCAGCAGCTTGGATATCAGACGTTTTTCTGGAGTCTCGCCTATGTGGACTGGTATCAGGATCAGCAGCCGACGAAGGAGGAGGCATTTTCCAAACTGCTTCCGCGCATCCATCCGGGGGCGATTGTGCTATTGCATAACACGTCAGCGACGAATGGAAACATTCTGGATGAGCTGCTTGCGAAGTGGGAGGAACAGGGGTATACATTCCATAGTCTGGCAGAACTGAGTTGAACGCAAAAGGAACGCTTGTAAATCTGAGGTTGGTATGATACGATTTGAACGCAGATAAGCATTCCCCCCGCTTCAAGTGCGCGGAGCACTAAGCGGCGGGTGAGGGGGATGCTTATGTCAGTGGGAGTTGAAAGCTCCCACTGACAGATCGCGAAGCGACTGCGTTCATGAGCAAGTAGCGAAGCTAGGCCCTGTCAGCAGAGCTGCAGGGATGGATTGCGAATGTCCGCTTTACCTATCCCCAAAGCGACCAGTGGATCATGTGGACAATTCCATTATCGTGGATGAGTGGTGTGGATAAGCAAGACTGAGATATAGGAGACAGAAGAAAATGGAAAAAATAAGATTTGCATGTGACTATAGCGAGGGCGCGGCTCCGGAGATTTTAAGTCGCCTGATGGAGACGAATCTGGAGCAGACGCCGGGGTATGGGGAGGATGTTTATTGTGAGGCTGCGCGGGCGAAGATCCGCGCACTCTGCGCGAAGGAAGATGCAGAGGTGCAATTTCTTGTGGGCGGCACGCAGACGAATATGACCGTAATCGCGTCGATCCTGCGGCCGCATCAGGGTGTGTTAGCGGCGGATACCGGGCATATCAATGTCCATGAGACCGGAGCGATCGAGGCGACCGGACATAAGGTGCTGCCGCTTCCTTCTGAAAATGGAAAAATCCGGGCAGAGCAGATTCAGCAGGCGTGGCATGCCCACTGGACGAATGAGAGCCATGAGCATCTTGTACAGCCGGGTATGGTCTATATTTCCTTCCCGACCGAGTACGGAACGTTGTACACGAAGGAAGAGCTGACCGCGATCTACCGTGTATGCCGGGAATGCCACCTGCCGCTGTTCATCGATGGTGCGCGCCTCGGTTATGGCCTGATGTCCCCGAAAAATGATGTGACGTTACAGGATCTGGCTGCGTTTTGTGATGTATTCTACATCGGAGGGACAAAGTGCGGTGCACTCTTTGGAGAGGCAGTGGTCATCACTGATCCGCAGCTGGCGCGGGATTTCCGCTATATGATCAAGCAGCGCGGCGGGATGCTTGCGAAGGGCCGACTGCTTGGCATTCAGTTTGATACCTTGTTTACGGATGATCTGTACTGGAAGCTTGCAAAGCAGGCGAATCGTCTGGCCTTGCGCATCCGGAAAGCATTTCTGGAAAAGGGTTACCCGCTTCTGATGGACTCGTGGACGAATCAGCAGTTCCCGGTGTTGCCGGATGAAATAGCAGACCGGCTTTCAGAGCAGTTCGCATTCGAAGTCTGGGAGCGCGTCGACGAAACGCACTGCGCGGTACGGTTCTGCACGAGCTGGGCGACGACCGAGGCGCAGGTGGACGTACTCGTAGCAGCGATATAGGGAGAAAAAGAATGAATCTATCAAAAACAGAATCTGCACCGAGCCTGGCTGACCGTCTGATTACATATGGACAATCTGGCGCCTATCCCTTTCACATGCCGGGCCATAAGCGGCAGTTCCACCCGTTTTTCGACCCATATACAATGGACATCACAGAAATATACGGATTTGACAACCTGCATCACGCAGAGGGAATCCTGTTGGAAGCACAGCAGCGGGCGGCGGCGCTTTATCATGCTTCTGAGACCTTTTACCTCGTGAATGGCAGTACCTGTGGGATTCTTGCGGCGGTCGCGGCAGCGACGAAGCGAGGAGGGAAGCTTCTGATGGCGCGGAACTGCCACAAGGCGGCTTATCATGCGGCACTTTTGAACAATCTTGAAGTGTCCTATCTCTACCCGGCTGCGGATATGACACGCGGCTTAAGCGGTGCGATCGCTCCGGATGAGGTAGAGCGGATGCTCAAAAAGGATGCATCCCTTCGAACAGTACTCATCACATCGCCGACCTATGACGGTGTGTGCTCAGATGTGCGGCGTATTGCTGAGATTGTGCATCAGTATGATGGGATTCTGATTGTGGATGAAGCGCACGGTGCTCATTTCGGGATGCATCCGTATTTTCCTGAGCACGCGCTCACCTGTGGTGCAGACCTTGTCATCAACAGTGTGCACAAGACGCTGCCGTCTCTGACCCAGACGGCGCTTCTTCATGTGCAGGGAATGCGCGTGGACCGGGAACGGCTGAAAAGGTTCCTCGGTATGTATCAGACGAGCAGTCCAAGCTATGTGCTCATGGCCGGGATTGATGCCTGCGTGCGTATGTTGCTTGAGCACGGGTCGGAGCTGTTCGACACATTTGCAAAAAGGCTGGAGGGATTGCGAAAGCAGCTCTTCTGCATGCAGGCTCTGGAGCTGGTCCGTGGGACGGAGCCGGAACTTGGGGCCTATGATTATGACCGCTCGAAGATACTGGTCGCAACGCACCGAAGCGGAATTGCCGGGCCGAAGCTGTCGGGCATGCTGCGCAGCCGGTATCAGCTCGAGATGGAGATGGATTCGGAGCATTATGTGACGGCGATTACGACGGTAGCGGATACGAAGGAAGGGCTGCAACGGCTGGCAGAGGCTCTTGCAGCGATAGATTCAGAGCTGGAACGTCAGCCGGGAAAGCAGGCCCGGCCGTTTGCCGCGTGGGAAAATGAGGCGGTGCTGCGGATTGGAGAGGCAGCAGAGGCCGGGAAAAAGAGCATGCTGCTTGCCAAAAGCGAAGGAAGCATTTCGGCGGAGTTTGTCTATCTGTATCCACCGGGCATACCGCTTCTGGTACCGGGAGAGCGGATCAGCGGCGAGCTGCTCGAAAAGTTGCTGCAGTATCGGGCAAATGGATTCGCACTTGAGGGAATGGCAGATTACAGGGGAGAGGAAATCCAGATTGTGAAGGCGTAATGCATGGAATGGAATGAATCATACAAAGCAGAAGGAATCACAGGTAAGCTTATGGGAAAGATTTTTTATATTATGGGGAAGAGTTCCTCGGGAAAAGATACAATTTATGAAAACCTGCTCGGCAGAGAGGGGCTTTCGCTGCATCCGCTCATCATGTACACGACACGGCCGATCCGCGCCGGAGAGACGGACGGCGTGCAGTATCATTTTGTGACGGAAGAGCAGCTGAAGGCTCTGGAGCATGCCGGAAAAGTCATCGAGCTGCGTACCTACCAGACGGTGTACGGACCGTGGCATTATTTTACGGTGGACAGCCCGGAGCTTTCGAATGCAGACATTGATTATCTGGCACTCGGCACACTGGAATCATTTCGGAAGATTCAGGAGTATTATGGAAAAGAAAAAGTGTATCCGATTTACATTCAGGTAGAGGACGAGCAGCGGCTGCTGCGCGCAATCAAGCGGGAGAAAAAGCAGGAGAATCCGAATTTTAAGGAGGTATGCCGCAGATATCTCGCGGATGAGGAAGACTTTTCAGAGGAAAAGCTTCAGGCTGCCGGGATCACACGGCGTTTTTTAAATAATGCCGACCGGGAAATATGCATGGATAAGGTGGCGTCCTATATCGGAACGATACTGGAAAAGTGAGCGATTCTGTGTTATACTGAACAGGCTATACCAATGAAACGGAGGGGACGACGATGGCAGGATTTAAAGAGATTATCGGGCATAAGCGTGAGATTGCGCATCTGACAAAGGCGATGGAAGCCGGGAAGGTGAGCCATGCCTATATATTCAGCGGAGCAAAGGGTACCGGAAAGCTGACGTTAGCCGATGCATTTGCGATGGCGCTGCAGTGTACAGGCGAGGGAGAGCGGCCATGCGGCAGCTGTCATTCCTGTCAACAGGCGGCGAGCGGCAATCATCCAGACATCATTCATCTCACACACGAGAAGCCGAACAGCATCGGCGTGGAGGATGTCCGGGAGCAGCTCGTAGGCGATGTACAGATCCGTCCCTATAATGGAAAATATAAGATTTACATCATCCCGGAGGCGGAGAAGCTGACGGTGCAGGCGCAGAACGCGATCCTGAAGACGATCGAGGAGCCGCCGGAGTATGCGATCATTTTGCTGCTCACGACAAACGAGCAGAGCTTTCTCGACACGATCCGTTCCAGATGCGTGCTGCTGCAGCTCAAGCCTGTGCCGGATGAGCAGGTTAAGGCATATCTGATGGAGCATCTGCAGATTCCGGATTACGAGGCGGATATCTGCTCAGCTTTTGCGCAGGGCAATATCGGCAAGGCAATCCGTCTGGCCTCATCGGAGGACTTCAATTCCATCAAGGGCTCTGCGATGCGTCTGGTGCGCAATGTCGGGAAGATGGAGATCAGTGAGATCATTGAGTATGTAAAAGAAGTACAGGAATATAAGGTTTCGATCGAGGACTACCTGGACATTCTGGCCCTCTGGTATCGGGACATGGTATATTTCAAGGCGACGCGCGATATAGACGGCATTATTTTCAAAGATGAGATCCGGACGATCCGTGAGACGGTGCGGGTCTGCTCCTATGAGGGTGTCGAGGAGGTCATGAAGGCGATCGAGACCGCCAAGGCGCGCCTTGCCGCAAATGTTAATTTTGATCTGACAATGGAGCTTTTATTCCTTGTCATAAAGGAGAACATACATGGTTAAAATTGTAGGAGTGAGATTCAGAAACGCCGGGAAGGTCTATTACTTTGATCCGAAAGGCTATAAGATCAAGGCCGGGGATCACGTGATCGTGGAGACGGCACGCGGTGTCGAATACGGTACGGTGATCGGCGGGATCCGTGAAGTGACAGACGACCGGGTTGTGCAGCCGCTGAAGGCGGTCATCCGTGTGGCAACGCAGGAGGATGACCTGCGTGCAGAGAAGAGCCGTGCAAAAGAAAAGGATGCGATGCGCATCTGCAATGAGAAGATCCGCAAGCACAAGCTGGATATGAAGCTGATCGATGCGGAGTATACATTTGATAATAATAAGGTCCTGTTTTACTTTACTGCAGACGGGAGAATTGATTTCCGTGAGCTGGTAAAGGATCTGGCTGCCGTATTTAAGATGCGGATCGAGCTGCGGCAGATCGGTGTCCGGGATGAGACGAAGATATTAGGCGGTATCGGTATTTGCGGACGGGTGCTGTGCTGCAACTCGTTCCTCTCTGAGTTTGCACCGGTTTCGATCAAAATGGCGAAGGAGCAGAATCTTTCTCTGAATCCGACGAAGATTTCGGGCGTCTGCGGCCGTCTCATGTGCTGTCTGAAAAATGAAGAGGATACGTATGAGTATCTGAACAGCAAGCTCCCGAACATCGGAGAGTCGGTGACAACGATCGATGGTGTGCGCGGCGAGGTACAGAGCGTCAATGTACTACGCCAGAAGGTTAAGGTACTGATCGATGCGGGCGATGAAAAGGAGCTGCGTGAGTATGACGTCAGGGAGCTGAAGTTCAAGCCGAAGCGCCGCAAAGAAAAGGGTGGAAAAGGCGAGAAATCAGAGCACGGAGAGCGGAGCGAAAAGGGATCCGGAGCAGACCGCGAGCTGCGGGAGCTGGAGGCACTGGAGAAAAAGGAAGGAAAATCAAAGCTCGATGACTGAACAGAATCTGACGATCGAATTAAAAGAGGGTGAGCGGATCGATGAGCTGCACCGCAACGGATACCGGATTATTCAGAATGAGCGCCTGTTCTGTTTTGGAATGGACGCTGTACTGCTCTCCGGATTTGCGAAGGTGAAGGAGGGGGAGCGGGTGCTTGATCTTGGCACCGGCACCGGTATCATTCCGATTCTGCTCGCGGCGAAGACAGAAGGGGAGCATTTTACCGGACTTGAGATATCAAAGACGAGCGCGGATATGGCGCAACGGAGTGTGGCCCTGAACGGACTGTCAGAGCGGATGGATGTCGTGCTGGGAGATATTAAAAAAGCCGGGGCGCTGTTTGCTCCGGCTTCCTTTGATGTCGTGACCTCGAATCCACCGTACATGACCGGCGGGCATGGCCTGGTCAATCCGGATGTGGAGAAGGCAGCGGCGAGACATGAAGTACTTTGTACGCTTGAAGATGTCGTGAGCGCGGCGGCGAAGCTGGTACGCTCCGGCGGACGGTTTTATATGGTACATCGCCCGTTCCGGCTGGCGGAGATCATCCGGGTGCTGTCTGCCCATCAGCTGGAGCCAAAGCGAATGCAGCTGGTCTATCCATATGTAGACCGGGAGCCGAATATGGTTCTGATCGAGGCGGTACGGGGCGGCAGACCACGCATGACGGTGGAGAAGCCGCTGATCGTGTACGAGAAGCCGGGTGTATATACGGGAGAGATTACGGATATATATGGATATTAATGTCACAGATCATACAATCCGGATGTTCCGAGGATGGAAAGACTGAACTTATACAGAAAGAAAAGGGAAAATTTCATGAGCGAGGAGAGAGGAAAGCTGTATCTGTGCGCGACGCCGATCGGCAATCTGGAGGATATCACGATGCGGGTGCTCCGGATTTTGAAGGAGGTCGACCTGATCGCAGCGGAGGATACGCGCAATAGCCTGCGGCTGCTGAATCATTTTGATATTCATACGCCGATGACAAGCTATCATGAGTATAATAAGATCGAAAAGGCACATACGCTGATCGCAAAGCTTCTGGAAGGGAAAAATATCGCGTTGATTACGGACGCGGGGACGCCGGGCATCTCAGATCCGGGGGAAGATCTCGTGAGGCTGTGCTATGAGGCCGGTGTGGAGGTGACATCCCTTCCGGGGGCGTGCGCCTGTGTGACCGCACTGACATTATCCGGACTTCCGACGCGGCGCTTCTGCTTTGAGGCGTTTCTTCCATCGGAGAAAAAAGAGCGGGCACAGATTTTGGAAGAGCTGCGGACCGAGACGCGCACGATCATCATTTATGAAGCGCCGCATCGGCTGCTGCGCACGCTTTTGGAACTGCGTGAGGCCCTTGGCAACCGGCGGATCACCATCTGCCGTGAGCTGACGAAGAAGCATGAAACAGCGTTTCAGACGATCTTATCCGATGCGGTCGACTACTACACGGCAAACCCGCCGAAGGGCGAATGCGTCATTGTGATGGAAGGCAGGAGCCGTGCGGAGCTGCAAAAGGAAGCACAGATGCGCTGGGAGGAGCTTTCTGTATCGGAACACGTGGCACATTACATTGAGAGCGGGATGGATCGAAAAGAAGCGATGAAGCAGGCAGCAAAAGACCGTGGGGTGTCAAAGCGGGAGATTTATGCGGCGCTGCTGGAAGCGGAGCAGGAGTGAAAAAGCAATGAAGCGCCCCGGAGTGCGTTTGTCAGGTGAACGTACCCGGGGTGATTTTGTGCACAGGCGTTTCAGGTTGCGGTTTACAGGAAATGAAAAGACGAGTAAAATGATAGGCAGAAAACAGGGAAAAGAAAGCAGGGGTGAAACGAATGGATGGAAGAAGTACAGGCAATTATGAAAAACAGGTATATTTTGCAAGAGATCTCTTCCTCAGATATGACCAGGATGCGATGATCCGGAAGTTTGATCTGACTTCAGATGGACAGTTTTTATATGTAGAGCTGCTGCATCAGTCCTACCGCATTTCGCGAAGCACCGGAGTAGTAGAACGGCTGGAGCTGGACGGTATGTGGACGCCGTGTGAAAATTATGAGCTGGTCATGACTATTTACGATGTGTTGTGTCATTCGGCTGCGAAGCCGGAGCTTTCCGGAGAATGGGGACCGCTGTATGGCCTGCAGGCGACGATGAGCAGCCCAAGTCCGGATAAAATATTTGTCAGATATGCAGAGAAGTTTAGCGGTAGGACAGAGGCACTTGCGCAGGCCTGCCTGGCACTTGGAGGAGAGCCTCAGCCTGTGCCGAAGAGTGCAGACGTCTGCAGCAAGATTCCGATATTGCCGTTCTTTCCGGTCATCTTTCAGTTTTGGGAGGGCGACGAGGAGTTTGCGCCGAAAATTATGATTCTGTGGGATCGGAAGGCGCTGGATTTTATGCATTTTGAAACCTTATACTATGTGATCGGGCTGCTGCTGCAGAGGCTGGTAAGGCTGTGCGATACACAGTGATGAGGCAGGCAGGTTCCCTGCTTCAATTGCGCGAAGTAATAAGCAGCGAAGCGGATTGCGAATATCCGCTTTGACAGAGAAGGAGTAGTACAATGAATACGGTAGAAACATGCATTACATCAGAGCTTGCCGCACTTTCCGGCAAAATCGGATGCTACTATAAAAATCTGGTGACCGGGGAGACCTGTACATGGCATGGCGATATCCCGGTCATAGCGGCCAGCGTGATCAAGCTGTATGTCATGACGGAGGCATTTGCACAGATCGAGGCCGGAAAACTGGCAATGGATCAGGAGATCACCGTACACCGGAAGGACTGTGTGCCGTCCTGCGGCGTGCTGACGTATCTGCATGATGACGTGAAGCTGCAGGTGATAGATCTCATCACACTGATGATCATCGTGAGTGATAATACCGCGACGAATGTGCTGATTGATCTGCTCGGCATTGACAATATTAACGCGCGGATCCGCGCTCTTGGCTTTGAAAAGACAATTCTGAACCGGAAGCTGTTTGATACGGAAAAGGCAAAGCTCGGACTGCACAATTACATCACGGCAGAAGAGGTCGGCGCGCTTCTTGAAATGATGTACCGTGGTACACTGGTCAGTGAAGCGGCGAGCGCACGTATGATTTCGATCATGAAGGATCAGCAGCTGAATCATAAGATTCCGTATCTGATTGATCCGATGCCGCAGGCTCCACAGATCGCACACAAGACAGGAGAAGATGATAATACGACGCATGACGCGGCGATCATTTTTTCAAGGGAGCCGTTCATTCTCTGCATCTGCAGCAATGATACGGATGTAACAAAACTGGAACCGGCGATGGGACGGATTGCAAAGCGTCTGCTGGAGCTGCAGAACTGATTGATACATTCTGCCTGATAAGGAAGGGAAAAGGAGATAAAAGAGATGAGTATGGCGATTGTCACGCTCAAAAAGGGCGAGGGCCGCACCTTAAAGGCAGGCGGCGCATGGATTTATGATAATGAAATTGAAAGTATAATGGGAAACGCAGAAAACGGGGAGATCGTGCTGGTGCATGATTTTGACGGCTATCCGCTTGGAAGAGGCTTCATTAACCGGAATTCGAAAATCCGGGTGCGGATGATGACCCGTCATATCGACCAGGAGATCGACCGGGAATTTCTGAAAATGCGTGTGAAAAATGCATGGGACTATCGAAAGACAACGGTCGATACATCCTCGTGCCGGGTCATTTTCGGAGAAGCGGATTTCCTTCCGGGTCTGGTCGTCGATAAATATGAGGACGTGCTCGTCGTAGAATGTCTGGCGCTTGGCATGGAGGCATTTAAGGAAACGATTGTGGAGCTCTTAAAGGAAGTGCTGGCAGAGGATGGCATTGTGGTTCGTGGAGTGTACGAGCGAAGCGATGCAAATGAACGGAAAAAAGAAGGACTGCCGAAGGTAAAGGATTTCATCGGAGCGCCATTTGATACGGATGTGGAAATCACGGAGAATGGGGTTCATTATCAGGTTGATGTGGTAAATGGTCAGAAGACCGGTTTCTTTTTGGATCAGAAGTACAATCGGCTGGCGATTCAGCGGCTCTGTCGGGGAAAACGCGTGCTGGACTGCTTTACTCATATGGGAACCTTTGCGTTGAACGCGGGAATAGCAGGGGCTTTTGATGTGACCGGTCTGGATATTTCCGAGTATGCGATTCAACAGGCAGAGGAAAATGCAAGGCGGAACCATCTGGAGGGTACGGTCCATTTTCGCTGTGCAAATGTGTTTGATGAACTTCCGCGTCTGGCAGAGCAGAAGGAACAGTACGATGTTGTCATTCTGGATCCGCCGGCGTTCACAAAGTCCCGGGAGGCGACAAAAAATGCGATCAAGGGGTACCGCGAGATCAACATCAAGGGACTGAAGCTTGTCAGGGATGGTGGCTATCTGGCGACCTGTTCCTGTTCACATTTCATGACACAGGAGCTTCTGGCAAAGACCGTGCGCGAGGCGGCACGTTCCGCACACAAGCGTCTCCGTCAGGTAGAATTCCGTACTCAGTCCCCGGATCACCCGATTCTGTGGGCAGCGGATGAGTCGTATTATCTGAAATTTTTCATCTTCCAGGTAGTGGATGAGAAGTAAGAGCTGGAAAGGATTTAAATGATATGGAAACGAAGCGTTTGATTTTACGAAAATGGACAGAAGATGATGCAGAAAATCTGTACAAATATGCAAAGGATCCGGATGTCGGGCCGGTCGCGGGATGGCCGCCGCATAAGAGCATCGAAGAAAGCAGGGCTGTCATCCGGGATGTATTCAATGGCGCAGAGTGCTATGCGATCTGTGAGAAAGAACATAACCAGGCAATCGGCGCGGTGGAATTGAAATTAAAGGGACATACCGATATGACGGACCGTGAGGATGAGTGCGAACTTGGCTACTGGCTCGGGAAACCATTTTGGGGAAGAGGCTATATGCCGGAGGCAGCAGCGGCGCTTTTGCAAAGAGGTTTTGAGGAACTGGGGATGACTACGATCTGGTGTGGCTATTATGATGGAAATCAGAAATCCAGACGGGTACAGGAAAAGCTGGGGTTTCAATATGACCATTCCTTTGAGGCGGATTTAGCACCGCTGATCCATGAAGTCAGAGTATGCCATGCCAGTAAGATGACGAAAGTGATAAGAAAAATGGAGGACATACATGCATAACACAGATGGTGCGCCAAAACGGATCAAAATTCACGGCGCACGGGTACACAATCTGAAAAATATAAATGTGGAGATTCCACTGAATCAGATTGTAGGGATTGCCGGAGTTTCCGGTTCCGGGAAATCGTCTCTGGCGCTGGGCGTTGTGTATGCCGAAGGTTCCAGACGGTATCTGGAATCGCTCTCGACCTACACCAGACGGCGGATGACCGGTGCGGCGAAGGCACAGGTGGATGAAATACTGTATGTGCCTGCAGCGCTGGCGCTGCACCAGAGACCGGGGGTACCGGGGATTCGCAGTACCTTTGGTACCGGAACAGAGTTGCTGAACAGCCTGCGTCTGATGTATTCCCGCCTGGCCAGTCACAGATGTCCGAACGGACATTATGTCGCGCCAACGCTGGCAGTGGCAGCAGAACAGCCGATTTATTGCCCGATATGTAAAGCAAGAGTTCTTCCGCCAAGTGCGGAGCAGCTGGCTTTTAACAGTCAGGGAGCCTGTCCGGAATGCAGTGGGACAGGGCTGGTGCGAAGGGTTGACATGGATGCGCTTGTGCCGGATGAATCGTTATCGATCGAAGAAGGGGCGGTACGTCCGTGGCAGACACTGATGTGGTCATTGATGAAAGATATTGCACGGGAACTCGGTGTGCGGACGGATGTGCCATTCCGGGAGCTGACCCAAAAAGAGCGGGATATTGTCTTTCACGGAGCACCGATCAAAAAGCATATAGTCTATCAGAACAAGACGAGCGGCGCAGCCGGAGAGATGGATTTTACCTATTTTAATGCGGTATATACGGTAGAGAATGCGCTTTCCAAAGTAAAAGATGAAAAAGGCATGAAGCGTGTGGAAAAATTCCTCAAAGAGGATATCTGTCCGTTCTGTCATGGAAGCAGGCTGAATGAGGCGGCCAGAGCGCCGAAGCTGCGGGGGCTGACACTGGATCAGGTATGCCAGATGACACTTGCCAAGCTGGTGGACTGGGTACGAGGCGTGCCGGAATCGCTGCCGGAAGAGATGCGTCCCATGGCAGAGAGTATCTGCGAATCATTTCTGACGGTGGCAAAGCGACTAATGGATCTGGGGCTTGGCTATCTGACACTGGATCGAGCGGCATCTACTTTGTCTACCGGGGAGCGCCAGCGTATGCAGCTGGCCCGGGCAGTCAGAAACCGCACGACAGGGGTGCTGTATGTACTGGATGAACCGTCGATCGGCCTTCATCCGTCTAATATCGTCGGTCTTCACGGTGTGATGCACGATCTGGTCGCGGATGGAAATTCCGTATTGCTGGTAGATCACGATACGCAGATCCTTTCGGAAGCGGACTGGATCATTGAGATGGGTCCGGAAGCCGGAGCGGGTGGCGGCTACGTGATCGCAGAAGGTACGGTGCAGGAAATAGAAGCCAATCCGGTATCCATGATTGGACCGTTTCTGGCAGGAACGGCAGATACCCATATGAGGAACCGGTGCAAGGCAGAAGAACTGTTCTCTCAGGGATACATTCATATGTCCACGGATCGCATCCATACTGTCAAATCGTTGGAGGTCGATATTCCGAAGGGCAGACTGACGGTCGTCACCGGTGTATCCGGTTCCGGGAAGACGACCCTGATTCTGGAAAGCCTTCTGCCTGCTTTAGAGGCTGGCATTCAGGGGACAAAGCTGCCGAAGCATGTCCGGAAGATACAGGCAGAGGGGATTGCACATGCAAAGCTGATCGATGCGACGCCGATCGGGATCAATGTGCGTTCTACGGTAGCGACCTACGCCAATGTGCACGATGAGCTGCGGAAGAAATTTGCCTGCACCGAGGATGCAAAGGCGTGCGGCTATAAAGCAGGGGATTTCTCTTACAATACAGGAAAGCTGCGCTGCCCGGTATGTGACGGTACGGGGCAAATCAGTCTGGATGTACAGTTTTTGCCGGATGTGGATATTCCATGTCCGGAGTGCGGAGGCTCGCGTTACAGCAAAGCGGCAGAGGAAATTTATTATACGAATAAACGAAAAGAACGCTACAGCCTGCCACAGCTGATGGAGATGGATGTCAATACGGCGATCCTGTCCTGCGATGGACTGAAAACGGTACAGCAGCGACTGGAAGTGCTGCAGCATCTGGGACTTGGATATCTGACACTCGGTGAAGAGACCCCGAGCCTTTCCGGCGGCGAGGCGCAGCGCCTGAAGCTGGCGAGCGAGATGGGCAAAGGACAGGATGACAGCGTGTTTATCTTTGACGAGCCAACGATTGGTCTGCATCCGCTGGACGTGCAGACACTTCTGCAGGTCTTTGAGACACTGGTACAAAACGGTGCGACCGTTCTTGTGATCGAACATGATCTGGACGTTATGCGCAATGCAGACTATATCATTGACATGGGACCGGGTGGCGGCGAAGCCGGAGGACGCATCGTGGCCGTCGGCACTCCGGAGCAGATCCGGGAAAATGCGGAAAGTGTGACCGGGCAGTATTTGTAGGAGGAGAATATGCGAATTATTGTAGGAGTGACCGGTACGACAGGCGTGGAAATGAGCTATGAGCTGCTATTGGCGCTGCGGAGGGCAGGCTGTGAGGTTCACCTGATCATAAGCCGCGGTGCACAGATGACATGGGACTATGAAAGCCGAATGCCACTTCAGAGAATGTATGATCTGGCAAATTTTGTATATCAGGAGGATGAATTGGATGCAGTGATTTCCAGCGGCTCTTTTGTGACCGACGGGATGATCCTGATGCCGTGCAGCATGAAGACGCTGGCCGGGATTGTGGCAGGCTACGCAGAGACACTGATCTTACGTGCGGCGGATGTCTGCCTGAAGGAAGGCAGGAAGGTTGTACTCGTGCCGAGGGAGATGCCGCTCGGAAAAATCCATTTGCGGAACCTGAAGGAAGCAGCAGACTGTGACTGCGCGATTGTGCCGCCGATGCTGACCTTTTACAACGGAGCAGAGACAGTAAGAGAACAGGTTCGCCATGTCGTCGGAAAAGTACTGCTGCAATTTGGTATCGATTATGATAAATTTGTTCCATGGAAGAACGAAAAAAGGAGAGAAAATGTGAAGAACAGAGACGGAGGAACAGAAGTACGGAGGAAAACAGAAGGAGTACTGACTTTTGACTGCGCAGAGCGTCAGACCGCAGCCGTGCGCCGCCGTTTCACCCACCGACTTTCCTTTTCACAGATCGAGATTCAGGCGACCAGAGTCGGATGTGACATACAGCTGCTTTTGCGAGGTGGCAGCAGTCCCCACATCGGCTGCATAGTACTGGCAACTCCGCGCCCATCCCTGACAGGAGATGGCAGCCGCCGTGCGACGGCCTCCGTAATCAACGTCACCGGTCACAAGGACGAGGCGCTCTGTCGCTATCTGGCCGAGAAGGTTGCGGCTGCAGCAGACGCTGTGACTGTCTGCACCGGAGGCTTTCATATCGACGCGATGACGCCGGAACAGATTCAGGAAGTGCAGGCGGCTGTGAAGCATATGGCACAGGAAGTGAAGGTGTGGGCGGCTGGAAACGAAGGCTAATGGGGGAAAGAATGAAATATACAGCAATTATCGCAGACGGGTGGGAAGTCCTCATTATCTGGTGCGAGGACTTTTCGGGCAGGCATTGGATTCTGGAAAGGTCTTGACGCAGAGTGGAAAAGTGGTATAAGCTAATCAGATAGCCTGAAATTAGCGGCTATGGATTGTAGTCTTGCAGCCGTACCGCTACAGGAGAAATGAATATGAATGAAAGGCTTTTATTTTTGTATGAATCAGACATCACTTAATCGAAGCTTTACGACATGGTCCCTGCTCGGGTTTGCGGCACCGTCGATAATTATGATGGTGTTTATGTCATTGTATACGATCGTGGACGGGATCTTTATCTCACGATTCGTCGGAAGCAATGCGCTGTCCTCATTGAATATCGTCTATCCGATGATCAGTGTAGTGATAGCGATTGCGACTATGTTTGCGACCGGGGGCAATGCGATCGTCAGCCGGTATCTTGGTCAGGGACAGGAAAAGCAGGCACGGAAGGCGCTGACGGAATTTGTCGTGATCGGCGTACTGATCAGTACGGTGTTTGCGGTTCTGGTCATTCTTTTTGAAAATCCGATCTGCAGGTTTCTCGGCGCAAATGATGAATTAATGGCAGATTGCAAGGCATATCTGACGATTTCGATGCTGTTCGCACCGGCCTGCACGCTGCAGACACTGTTTCAGTCGTATTTTGTCACGGCTTCCAGACCGGGACTTGGGCTGTGGCTGACCGTTGCAGCCGGAATTTTAAATGCGGTGCTGGATTATGTGCTGATTGTACCGATTCCGCTTGGAATCGCGGGCGCAGCGCTGGCGACTGGATTCGGACAGCTGCTTCCTGCTGTGGTGGGACTGATCTTTTTTGCAATTCCGCGTAAAACCTTGAGATTCTGCCGTTTTTCCTTTCGACCGCGGGAGATCAGGGACGCATGCATCAATGGCTCCTCAGAGATGATCGGTCAGATGGCTACAGCGATCACGACGTTTTTATTTAATATCATTCTGATGCGTCTGGCAGGATCGGATGGTGTCGCGGCAATGACGATTTTATTTTACGGACAGTTTCTGTTCAATGCGTTTTACCTTGGATTTGCAATCGGGATTGCACCGGTCGTCGGTTACCAGTATGGAGCCGGAAACCGGAGGGGGCTACGGAAAATATACCGGATTTCCTTCTTATTTACAGTTATCTCTTCGATAGCAATGACGGCAGCCTCCATTATACTGGCTACGCCGATCGTATCCGTGTTCACGAAGGAACCGGAGACATTTGCTCTGGCAGACGCCGGATTTAAAATCTTTGCGGTGAATTTTCTGTTCAGTGGTGTGAATCTGGTCTCCTCCGGATTTTTTACGGCGCTCTCAAATGGAAAGGCATCTGCATGGATTTCATTTGCGCGGACATTATTATTTATGGTAGGATTTTTGCTGATCCTTCCGCAAATCTTTGGTGTGACGGGAGCCTGGGTCGCAATTCCCGCAGCAGAATTAGCGACGATGTTTCTGAGTATGTGGCTGCACCAGAAGTATTTTTGGAAGCCGGGGGAGCAGAACTATATTACTGAGTAGATGTGTCTGCGAATCCACATTGGGTTTGTAACGACAGGATTTTGCTGATGAGATTCATTTCCGCAATGTTACTGGTTGGCACAAAAAAGAGATAAAACAGGAAATAGAATTTGTTTTGCGGGGAATGTGGATAGAAGGCTATAAATGAGCAGATGATAGGAAAATATACAAAAATCAAGAAAAATAATAGAAAGGAAGAAGCGAATATGTGTACAGCAGCAACCTACAAAAGTGCAGATTTTTATATGGGCAGGACGCTCGATTATGAATTTTCCTATGGCGAGGAGATCACGGTCATGCCGAGAAGGTATCCGCTTGCATTTCGGCATGGAGGAAAGACGGAGTCGCATTATGCGATCATTGGCATGGCACACGTCGCAGATGATTATCCGCTCTACTATGATGCGGTCAATGAAAAAGGGCTCGGTATGGCAGGACTGAATTTTGTCGGAAATGCAGTTTATGCAGAGCCGGAAGAAGGAAAGCAGAATGTCGCGCAGTATGAATTTATCCCATGGCTGCTCAGTCAGTGCGCGACGCTTGATGAGGCAAGAAGCAGGCTTTCTAAGATGAATCTGACCGGTACGCCATTTTCCGGACAGCTTCCGAGTGCGCAGCTGCACTGGATCATCGCAGATGCGACCGGCGCGATCGTAGTCGAATCGATGGCAGATGGTCTCCATATTTATGAAAATCCGACAGGGGTACTCACGAACAATCCGCCGTTTTTGCAGCAGCTCTTTGCATTGAACAATTACATGCATTTATCTGCAAAGCAGCCGGAGAATGCATTTTCCGAAGCAATTCCGCTGATGACCTACAGCCGCGGTATGGGTGCGCTCGGGCTGCCGGGCGACCTTTCTTCCATGTCACGATTTGCACGGGTCGCGTTTACGAGAGCACATTCCGTCTCCGGACCGTCAGAGGAGGAGAGTGTGGGACAGTTTTTCCATATTTTGGGCTCGGTCGATCAGCAGCGTGGCTGCTGTGAGGTCGCGGATGGAAAATATGAGATCACGATCTATACGTCCTGCTGGAATGCGGCAAAAGGTATTTACTACTATACGACGTACACGAATCATCAGATCACGGCAGTGGATATGCACCGGGAGGATCTGGACAGTAAGGTACTTGCTCGCTATCCGATGCTGGAGAAAGAGGAGTTCCGGTGGCAGAACAGATAGTAGATAATTATAAGAGCAGGAAGACGGAGTTTTGGCGCAACATATGGATAGGAATGGACAAAAATTTGCTTGACGGAATCCGAGACGCCCGTGTATTCTTTAGATAGAAGTGCAGTGCTGCATGGTTGCGAAGTGGCTGCTGGAGCCTGCATCAGAATACTGCGAGGAGGAACAGAAGATGGAGAAATCAACGGTTTATTTTACTGATTTTCGCTGTCCGGTCGGGACAAGCCAGCTGGATAAGCTGAAAAAGCTGTGTGTTGCAGCGGGAATCAAGAACATCGACATGGATGGAAAGTTTGTTGCGATCAAGATGCATTTTGGGGAGCTTGGCAATCTGGCTTTTTTGCGTCCGAACTATGCGAAAGCGGTAGCAGATCTGTGTAAGGAGCAGGGTGGTATGCCATTTCTGACTGACTGTAATACGCTTTACCCGGGAAGCAGAAAGAATGCGCTGGAGCATCTGGAGTGTGCGAACCTGAACGGATTCAACAGTATTTCCACCGGATGTCAGATTCTGATTGGAGACGGACTGCGCGGAACGGATGAGATCGAGGTACCGGTCGTAAACGGTGAGTACTGCAAGACGGCGCTGATCGGACATGCGATCATGGATGCGGATATTTTTATCAGTCTGACCCATTTTAAGGGCCATGAGTCGACCGGCTTTGGCGGTGCCCTGAAGAATATTGGTATGGGCTGCGGAAGCCGTGCCGGAAAGATGCAGCAGCATGCGAGCGGAAAGCCTGCCATCAATACGGACGTCTGTCGTGGCTGCCGTCGCTGTGCGAAGGAGTGCGGAAGCGATGCAATTTATTACGTCGATAAAAAAGCAGTCATTGATTATGACAAGTGCAAGGGCTGCGGACGTTGTATCGGAGCCTGCAGTTTTGACGCGGTATACAATCCGAACAGCAGTGCAAATGAACTGCTCGACCGCAAGATGGCGGAGTATGCACAGGCGGTCTGTCATGGTCGTCCGTGCTTCCATGTAGCACTGGTACAGGACATCAGCCCGAACTGCGACTGTCACGGTGAGAACGATGCGCCGATCCTTCCGGATATCGGAATGTTTGCAAGCTTCGATCCGGTAGCACTGGATCAGGCGTGTGCAGATGCATGCCTGGATGCGACCCCGATCTCAAACAGTCAGCTGGGTGAGCACCTTGCAAGACCGGACTGGCACTGCCATCATGACCATTTCAAGGATTCGAACCCGAACATTGAGTGGGAGGCGACTCTGGATCAGGCAGAGAAGATCGGACTTGGTACGCGGGAGTATGAGCTGAAGCGCGTGAAGTAAAAAAGAAATCATTCTTAAAAAGAGGACTGCCCTGCGGTGTGAACTGCCTGCCGGGCAGAACCGGAGCGGGTACTATAGAAGAAAATGGGAAAAAGGAGCAGGAACGATGCGCTTACATTCATTAAACTTACAGGACATTTCCATTCAGGATCCGTTCTGGTCGAAGCACGTCGATCTGGTGCGGAATGCGATCATTCCGTATCAGTGGGAGGCGATGAATGACCGGATTCCGGATGCAGAGTCCAGCCACTGTCTGGAGAATTTCAAGATTGCGGCAGGACGCGAAAAGGGCGAGTTTTACGGGGCAGTTTTTCAGGATACAGATGTGGCGAAGTGGCTCGAGGCAGTCGGTTTTTCACTGGCCTGCTATCCGGATGCGGCGCTTGAGGCGACGGCCGATGAGGTCATTGATCTGATCGCAGATGCACAGTGCGATGACGGTTATATCAATACTTATTTTACGATTAAGGAGCCTGATAAACGCTGGACGGATCTGTGTGAGGGGCATGAGCTCTACACGGCAGGTCATGTGATGGAGGCGGCAGTTGCCTACTATGAGGGAACCGGGAAGCGGAAAATGCTGGACTGTCTGTGCCGGTTCGCGGATCTGATCTGTGACACGTTCGGAGCGGAGGAAGGCAAGATTCACGGCTATCCGGGCCATGAAGAGGTCGAGATCGGACTGATCAAGCTGGCGCGTGTGACCGGCAATCAGAAATACCTCGATCAGGCGAAGTATTTTATCGACGCCAGAGGCGTGGGTGAGAATTATTTCATGAAAGAAATGAGCCGTCCGGATTATAAAATGATCTTTCCGGAATTTGCAGATTATACACCGGCGTATTCCCAGTCGGACAAGCCGGTGCGGGAGCAGACGACGGCAGAAGGACATGCGGTGCGTGCGGTCTATCTGTACTGCGCGATGGCAGATCTGGCAGAGGCATATCAGGATGAGGGACTGCTGAAGGCGTGCAGAACGCTCTGGAATAATATCGTACAGAAGCGTATGTACCTGACCGGTGGTATCGGTTCCTCAGGACATCTGGAGCGCTTCACTGTCGATTATGATCTGCCAAATGAGTACAACTATTCCGAGAGCTGCGCGTCGATCGGACTTGCACTGTTCGGACTGCGTATGAACCAGATCACCGGCGAGAGCCGGTATATGGATGTTGTAGAGCGTGCACTGTATAATACGGTACTGGCCGGAATCGCCTTAGACGGAAAGAGCTTCTTTTATGTAAATCCGCTTGAAGTGTGGCCGGTTGCCTGCATGGACGGTACGTCGAAGAAGCATGTGAAACCGATCCGTCAGAAATGGTTCGGAGTGGCCTGCTGCCCGCCGAATATTGCCAGAACGCTGGCTTTGCTCGGACAGTATGTCTACGCGGAGAATCCGGAGAAAAGGGAGCTTTATGTAAATCTGTTTGTTTCCAATGAGACAACGCTTCACTGGGGAAATACTCCGGTTTCGATAAAGCTGCAGACGGAGTTCCCGTGGATCAATGCGTATTCCCTGGAGGTTGATCAGGTGCCGGAGGGCGGCATGGATCTGCTGCTTCGCGTACCGGATTATGCAAAAGATTATCAGGTGCGGGTAAGTGAGGTAAATGGAACTGTCCGTATGGTGACAGAGGTGACGGAAAAGGGCTATTGCCGTGTTCATCTGGATGAGGCTGCGCAGGTGCAGGTAACCTTTGTCGCACCGGCAAAATTTGTTTATGCCAATCCACAGGTGCGGGCAGACTCCGGAAAGACGGCGATTGTACGCGGACCGCTTGTATACTGTTTAGAGGAAATCGACAATGGAGAGAATCTTCCGGCGATCTTTGTGGATACCGATGTGTCGCTTACCGAGGAGCCATCGAATCTGTTTGGCGGCATTGTGACGGTGAAGGCAAAGGGAAAGAAGATCGTAGAGTCATCCGTCTCAGACAGTCTCTACGGAGGAGAAAAGCCAGAGCTTCAGGATGTCAATCTGACGATGATCCCGTATCCGTACTGGAACAACCGGGGCGAAGGTGA
>OLRQ01000679.1_pt1 | contig 33039 bp, 29 predicted proteins | sample 1671971 | NCBI WGS metagenome assembly OLRQ01 (sample SAMEA3136631, study PRJEB25190) | human gut metagenome | biome: human gut; feature: human-associated habitat; material: faeces | place: Austria | collected 2013
ATCTACACCGAGCGCAACGGTATCTATATCGTTGACTTGCAGAAGACCGTCAAGAAGCTGGAAGAAGCCTACAACTTCGTCAAGGACGTGGCAGCATCTGGCAAGACCGTCCTGTTCGTCGGCACTAAGAAGCAGGCTCAGGAAGCAATCAAGGAAGAAGCAACCCGTTGCAGCATGTTCTATGTCAACTCCCGTTGGCTGGGCGGCATGCTGACCAACTTCAAGACCATGCGTGGCCGTGTGGATCGCATGAATCAGCTGAAGAAGATGGAAGAAGATGGCACCTTCGATATGCTCCCCAAGAAGGAAGTCATCAAGCTGATGCACGAGCAGGAAAAGCTGGAGAAGTACCTGGGCGGCGTCAAGGACATGAAGCAGCTCCCCGGTGCTGTGTTCGTGGTTGACCCCCGCAAGGAACACAATGCCATCGCTGAAGCTCGTAAGCTGAAGATCCCCGTGGTCGCCATCGTTGACACCAACTGCGATCCCGACGAGATCGATTATGTCATCCCCGGCAACGATGATGCTATCCGCGCCATCCGTCTGATCTCCGGCGTCATGGCCAACGCTGTCACCGAAGGCAAGCAGGGCGAGGAAGTCGAAGAAGTCGAAGCAACCGAAGAATAATCGAGTGAACACCCATCGGCACCGCTGTCCGGCATGGATGAGGGACGATGGAAAGATTTATGATACACCTGTCATAGGCCCGCCTGGCACGGGCGGGTCTATGTGACATTATGGGAGGTAAATAACATGGCTGTTACCGCAAAAGATGTAAAAGAACTGCGCGAGATGACTGGCGTCGGCATGATGGACTGCAAGAAGGCTCTGGTAGCCTGCGATGGCGACAAGGAAAAGGCAATCGACTGGCTGCGTGAAAAGGGCCTGGCCGCACAGACCAAGAAGGCTTCCAAGATCGCTTCCGAAGGCGTCTCCCTGGCTATCGTTGAAAACGGCGTGGGCGTCGTGCTGGAATGCAACTCTCAGACCGACTTCGTGGCAAAGAACGCCACCTTCCAGGAATTCGTCACCGACTGCGCGAAGGCAGTTGCTGAGCAGAATCCCGCTGACATCGACGCTCTGAAGGCCGCTACCTATCCCGGCACCGACCGTACTGTGGATGCTGTCACCGCTGACAAGGTTCTGGCCATCGGCGAAAACCTGCAGCTGCGCCGTTTTGTCCGCTATGATACCGGCCTGAATATCCCCTATGTCCACATGAACGGCAAGATCGGCGTTCTGGTGAACCTGGACGTGGCTGATGAACTGAAGACCAACGAGACCGTCATCAACCTGGGCAAGGATCTGGCAATGCAGATCGCAGCAATGAACCCCACTTATGTCTCCAGCGACGAAGTTCCTGAAGAAGAAGTGGAGAAGGAAAAGGCTGTCCAGCTGGCAAAGGCTCTGGAGGAGAACGCTTCCAACACCAAGATGCCCGAAGAAAAGAAGCAGATGATCGCTGAGAAGAAGGTCGCTGGCCGTATGAACAACTACTTCGCAGAAGTGTGCCTGCTCAACCAGCAGTTCGTCAAGGAAAGCAAGATGACCGTTGAACAGCACGTCAAGGCTGTCGCTAAGGAAGTCGGCGGCGACATCAAGGTTGTCAAGTTCGCTCGCTTCGAGACCGGCGAAGGTCTGGCCAAGAAGGAAGAAGACTTCGCAGCAGAAGTCGCCAGCATGATCAAGTAAAGGATCCTGCTCCAATCATAAGCGTTGAAAAAATAGGCAGCCATTTGGCTGCCTATTTTTTGATTTTGCATTGAGAAAAGCATCTCCATTATTTCACAACAAGGGGAATGATGGAGATCTTTTAGGATGGAATAGAATGATAGGAAAGAAAGGAGCGAGGAGAAGTTAGATGACAGGAGAGAATGAAATCCTATTTTTTGAAACAGAAGATAAACAGGTTAAACTACCTGTGAATGTGGAGAATGGGTCGGTATGGTTGAATCAGAATCAAATCGCCAAGCTGTTTGATAGAGATATAAAGACAATAGGAAAATATATTAGTACTGCATTAAAGGAAGAATTGGATAACATAGAGTCAACCGTCGCAGAATTTGCGACAGTTCAAATGGAAGGAAATCGTGAAGTTGAACGAAATGTGGAATACTATAATTTGGATGTCATCATTTCCGTCGGCTATCGCATAAAATCAAAACGTGGCGTTGAATTTCGCAGATGGGCGAATTCTGTTTTAAAACAGTACATTTTAAATGGTTATGCAGTAAACGATATTCGTATCAGACAGTTAGGTGAGGTGATACGAATTATGACGCGACCCGAAAACGAGTCAGACAGCAGACAGGTTCTTTCTGTAATAGAAAAATATAGCAGCGCATTGGATTTGTTGGATGCTTATGATCACCAAAATATGACACGGCCTGAAGGAAATCGTGCAACGTATGTCCTTTCCTATGAGGAATGTATGGATGTAATTCAAAGTATGCGATTTGGGGACGAGTCAGATCTGTTTGGGAAAGAGAAAGATGATTCTTTTAAAGGCAGTATCGGTAATATTTATCAGTCCTTTGGAGAAAGAGAGATCTATGAATCTTTGGAAGAAAAAGCGGCAAATCTGCTGTATTTTATAACGAAAAACCACAGCTTTTTCGATGGAAATAAGCGAATTGCTGCGACAATGTTTCTTTATTTCCTTGATAAAAACAAGGCGTTGTTTATAGATGGACAAAAGAAAATCGAAGATGCTGCTTTAGTAGCACTAACCATTATGATAGCAGAGTCCAGACCGGAAGAAAAAGAAATGATGATCAGCGTGGTCATGAATTGTATGGTATAAAGAATGAACTGACGGGACAGCAACCATCTGAGGTTGTTCTATTCGCACCTTTCAGCGGTGTCAAATCCAAAATCACTTGCAAGCAGCTTCTGCTCCTATTGAGCAGAAGCTGCTTTCTTTTTTTGTGGTCAGTCTGTTTAGAACAGAGAAGGGGAGAACACATCCTTTTTAAACGCCTCCCAAGCCTCCGGATTGGTTGCGTAATAATACGGACATAATTTACCGGTCACATCGTAGTGCCGTATCACATCATCGCTGCTCAGCCCGTACCCATCCGCTAGGTAGCGCACCAGCTTTACCAACGATTGATAGGTGGCATCGGAGAATTGACCGGACTGGTCGGGATGGCAACACTCAATGGAGATGGTGTCATCGTTGCGGGAGTTGGAGCAGTAGGCGATTTCATTGAGAGGGATGCACTGGATGATCTTGCCGTCGATGCCGATGATGAAATGGCTGCTGGCGTAGGTGGCACCGGACTGGGCGAGACCGGCGAAGTAGCTGCGGTTGGCCTCGGCAGAGGTGTTGGGGTTGCCTGTGTAGTGGACGACCACGCCGTTGACCTGCTTCAGTGGGATCTGGGGACGGGAGTAAGGGTTCTCCGGCAGCAGATCTACTGTGATCCAGTCCTCCTCCAGCACCGGCGGCAGGGACTTGGATGAGAGCAGGTAGGGGCGGAGAAAGAGAAAGAGCACACCGGCAACAGCCAGCAGAAGGAGCAGCTTCCAGGAAAAAGTGTGGCCTTTGACCGGTCGCTTGGAGCGTTTGGAGGCGGGGGCGGAGACGGTTGGCATGAGGATGACCTTCTTTCTGCACGGTTCTTTTGAGTAGATTATAGTACAAAATGGGGGAAAAGCAATAAAATTGCCATTAAAAATTCAGAATGGGGAAAGTTGACTTTGTGTGAAAAAAAATCCCCTGAACCTCTTTCCAAAAAGGCAAAAATAGATTAAAATATAAGAGATAAATTCACTCTTTTGGATACTTTTCAAATAGGTATGGAAATCGTAAAGGAGATCATCCGGATGGAAGCACCAAAATATAAACGAGTCTTATTGAAGATCAGCGGAGAAGCCTTGGCTGGCGACGAACGGCGCGGCCTGAACTTTGATGTGATTAACAAAGTGGCCGATGCCATCAAAGAATGTACCCAGCTGGGCGTCCAGGTGGGCGTTGTGGTAGGCGGCGGCAACTTCTGGCGGGGCAAGAAGGACGGCGGCGATGATATGCAGCGAGTCCGTGCTGACCACATGGGGATGCTGGCCACGGTCATCAATGCCCTGGCCGTGGCGGATGTGCTGGAGCGCAAGGAAGTGGATGTCCGTGTTCAGACCGCCATTGAGATGAAGTCCATCGCTGAGCCCTACATCCGCGCCCGTGCCGTCCGGCACCTGGAAAAGGGGCGCGTGGTCATCTTCGGCTGCGGCACCGGCAACCCCTTCTTCTCCACCGATACTGGCGCGGTGCTCCGTGCTTCGGAGATCGATGCGGATATGATTTTGCTTGCCAAGAATGTGGATGGCGTCTACAACGCAGACCCCGCCATCGACCCCAACGCTGTGCGGTTTGATGAGATCGACTACGACACGGTGCTTGCCAAGCACCTGGAAGTCATGGACTTTACAGCCACCTCTCTGGCCATGGAATGTCAGATTCCGGTGATGCTGTTTGCATTGAAAGACCCCCAAAACATCGTGCGTGCCGTCATGGGTGAAGAAGTCGGCACCATTGTACACTAAGGAGGAAACACACTATGATGAAGGAATTTTTGAATGATACGGACGCTCGGATGCAGAAGACCCTGAATTCCGTCCAGGAAGATTTTGCCGCTGTCCGTGCTGGCCGTGCCAATGCGCAGGTGCTCGACCGCATCAGCGTGGAATACTATGGCACCCCCACTCCCCTGAACCAGGTGGCTACCATCGCTTCCCCCGATCCCCGTCAGCTGACCATCCAGCCCTGGGATCAGTCCTTGCTCAAGGCCATTGAGAAGGCCATCAACACCTCCGACCTGGGTATCAACCCCCAGAACGATGGTCGTATCATCCGCCTGAACTTCCCCCAGCTCACCGAGGAACGCCGTAAGGATCTGACCAAGCAGGTGAAGAAGTACGGCGAGAGCGGCAAGATCGCCATCCGCAACATCCGTCGGGACGCTATGGATAAGGTCAAGGCCATGAAGAAGAAGTCTGAGATCACCGAGGACGAGGCGAAGGATTATGAAAAGGAACTCCAGAACCTGACCGACAAGCGCTGTAAGGACATTGACGTTCTCACCGCAGAAAAGGAAAAGGAACTGATGAACGTGTAAGTGCTGGTTTGTCCGCACATCTATCAAACTGGAGGAAAGAGGTCAAAACGGGATTGTCAAATCCCGTTTTGGCGTTCATAGAAGGATATGTTCCTATTTCGTAAAAACAAAAAGAAACCAACTACCACCGCTCATCCCCAGGTGGACTTTGACCGCCTGCCCCGTCACGTTGCCATCATCATGGATGGCAACGGCCGCTGGGCCAAGAAACGGGGGATGCCTCGAACGGCCGGACACGCCGCCGGTGCGGAGACCTTCCGCACCATCGCCACCTACTGCAAGGAAATCGGCTTGGATTACCTGACCGTCTACGCCTTTTCCACGGAAAATTGGAAGCGACCCCAGGAGGAAGTGGGGGCCATTATGGGTCTGCTGCGCAAATACCTCCACGAGGCCATCGAGGAAATGGCACGGGATCACATCAAACTGGAGTTTTTTGGCGACTTGACCAGCTTGGATCCAGAGCTGTATCAGCTGTGCCAGGAGACGCGCAAGATCTCGGAAGGCTACACGGGCTTCCAGGTCAATGTGTGCCTGAACTACGGCGGTCGGGATGAGATCGTTCGGGCGGCTCGAAAGTTCGCCCAGGACTGCTTGGAAGGGAAGGCCAAGCCGGAGGAGCTGACGGAAACAGCGTTCGCCAATGACCTGTACTCCGCCGGTATCCCCGACCCGGAGCTGATCATTCGCCCCAGCGGGGAGATTCGGACTTCCAACTTCCTGCTCTGGCAGTCCGCCTACTCGGAATACTACTTTACTGACGTGCTCTGGCCGGATTTTTCTCCCGATGAGCTTTTGAAAGCGATCGCCTCCTATCAGGGGCGCTCCCGACGATTTGGAGGTGTCTAACCTATGCTGGGACGTATTATGGTTGCATTGGTGGGGATCCCACTGCTCATCGTGATCCTGTTTTTCTCACCGGTCATTGTCCTGACCGTGGCTTTCAGCGCCCTCTGTGCCATTGCCGCCTATGAGCTGCTGGGGGCTACTCAGGCAGTACACAACCGGCGCTTGGTGGTCTATGCTGCGCTCTTTTCTGCGCTGGTGCCCCTTTGGTACTACTTCGGCTGCCGCATCGTGGGGGCTGTGGGCGGCGTGTTCGTCCTCATGCTCCTGCTCTTTGGGGAGGCCATCGCCAGCCGGCAGACCATGCAGGTGGAGGAGATGGCCATGACGGTATTTGCCGCTTTGGTGGTGCCCAGTATGCTCTCTGTGTTCGTCCTCATGGCGGACTTGGAGCACGCGCGGCTGTATATGTTCCTGCCCTTTGTCTGCGCCTTCACCAGCGACGCTTTTGCGCTGTTCGCCGGAATGCGCTTCGGCAAACACAAGCTGGCGCCCCACCTCTCCCCCAAAAAGACGGTGGAGGGCAGCGTGGGCGGCTTCCTGGGGGCAGCTCTGTGCTGTGTGCTTTATGGCCTGTTCATCAGTAAGGTGCTGGGACACGCACCGGTCTATTGGATGCTGGCTCTGTACGGTCTGCTGGGCAGTCTGGTCTCTCAGCTGGGCGACCTATCCTTCAGCTATATCAAGCGCCAGTACGGCATCAAGGACTACGGCCACCTGTTTCGGGAACATGGCGGGGTGCTCGATCGCTTTGACAGCGTGACCTTTTGCGCACCGCTGACCTATCTGTTACTCATGATCGTACCGTTTTTTAAATATAATACCCTGTAATATCAGGTGGAGGACAGTATGAGAACCATATCCTTACTGGGTTCCACAGGCTCCATCGGGCGGCAATCTCTGGACGTGATTGCCGCCTGCGGAATGTCTGTGGCTGCTGTGGCTGCCAACCGCAGCGTGGCGCAGCTGGAAGACCAGGTGCGCAAGTTCCAACCAAAGCTGGCCGTGTGCTGGGACGAGTCCGCCGCAGCGGACTTAAAGACCCGCATCGCTGACACCAGCACCCGGGTGGCCTCCGGCCGCACCGGCCTGTTAGAGGCGGCTACCCTGCCCGAAGCGGACACGGTGCTCACCGCCGTGGTGGGCATGATCGGCCTGGAGCCGACCTTGGCCGCCATCCACGAGAAAAAACGCATCGCCCTAGCCAATAAGGAAACCCTAGTCTGTGGGGGTGAGCTGGTCATGAGCGAGTCTGCACGCTGCGGCGCGGAGATCGTGCCGGTGGACAGTGAGCACTCCGCCATTTTCCAGTGTCTCCAGGGCAGCCGCAGCCACGGAGAAATCAAGCGGGTCATCTTGACCGCCTCCGGCGGCCCCTTCTTCGGCAAGAGTCGGGAAGAACTGAAGTACGTCACCCGTGCTGACGCTCTGAAGCACCCCAACTGGTCCATGGGCGCGAAAATCACCATCGACTCCGCCACCCTCATGAACAAGGGCTTGGAGTTCATCGAGGCCATGCGCCTGTATCGGCTCACCCCCGACCAGGTGTCCATTGCCGTCCACCCTCAGAGCATCATCCACTCCCTGGTGGAGTACCGGGACAACGCCGTCCTGGCTCAGTTGGGCGTGGCGGATATGCGCCTGCCCATCCAGTACGCCCTGACCTACCCCCACCGGACGGAGGCAGTGGCGGCAACCCTGGATCTGTTCTCCTGTCCGCCTCTGACCTTTGCCAAACCGGACTTGGACACCTTCCAGTGCTTGAAACTGGCCTTAGAAGCGGCACGGAAATCGGGCACGCCCTGCGCAGTGCTCAACGGTGCCAATGAGGCGGCGGTTGGACTGTTTTTGCAGGATAAAATTGGGTTTCTGGATATTGCTGATTTGGTGCAGTATGCCCTGGAAACCGTGCCGGAAGGCTCGGCGGATACCCTGGAACAGATCTTGACTGCCGACCACGCCGCCCGGGAAGCAGTGGCGTCCGCTTGGAGCCGTATGTAAAAGAATGTGAGGAATTATGACCAAACTCATCTATATCATCATCGCCATCGTCATCTTCGGTCTCCTCATCGCCATCCACGAGCTGGGTCACTTTCTAGTGGCCAAAGCCTGCGGCGTGAAGGTGTTGGAATTCTCCATCGGCATGGGGCCTCAGCTGTGGCATAAGGAGGGAAAGGAGACCCAATATTCCCTCCGCCTGTTCCCCATTGGCGGATTCTGCGCCATGGAAGGGGAGGACGGGGAGAGTGATGATCCGCGTGCCTTTGGCAACACCGCCGGATGGAAAAAATTCCTGGTTTTGATTGCTGGCTCTGCCTCCAATTTTATCGCCGGAATGCTCCTCATCCTCTGCCTTTTCGCCGCCTCCACTGGTTACGTCTCCACCACCCTCAGTGGCTTCGTAGACGGCTTCCCCTGCCAGGGGGAGACGATGCTCCAGGCTGGAGATGAGATCGTTTCCATTGACGGCAGCGCTGTCCTGCTCTACAGTGACATCTCCACCCTGTTAAATCGGGGCAACGGCAAGACCCATGACATCGTGGTGCGCCGAGACGGGGAGAAGATCACGCTGAATGACCTGCCCCTGACGCCGCGGGAATATGAGGTGGAGGGCAAAAAGGTCACCATGTATGGCCTGTACTTCCAAAGCAAGGAGGCTACCTTCGGCAGCAAGCTGCGGCTGGGGCTGGCCAACAGTGTGGACTTCGTGCGGATGATTTGGTGGAGCCTGGAAGACCTGTTCACTGGCGCAGTGGGGTTCAGCGCCCTCTCCGGCCCCATCGGCATCGTAGATGCCATGGGACAGATGGCCGAGTCCGCCGATGGAGTACGGCAGGCAGTGGATAACCTGCTCTACTTCGCCGCTTTTTTGGCCATCAACTTGTCCTTTATGAACCTGCTGCCCCTCCCCGCCTTGGACGGCGGACGGGTGTTTTTCTTGATTTTAAACGGCTTAGCAGTTCTGCTCTTTCGCAGACGCATTCCCGCCAAATATGAAGGATACGTCCACTTCGGCGGCCTGGTGCTGCTGCTGGGCTTGATGGTCGTGGTGGCCGTCCAGGACGTCTATCGCATCATCGGTTAGTAAAAGAGGTAGATACCATATGACAAAACAGATCAAAGTGGGCAACGTCTTGGTAGGCGGCGGTGCGCCCGTCTCCATCCAGTCTATGTGCAGCACCCGCACTGACGACCCGAAAGCCACCATCCAGCAGATCCGCCGCTTGGAGGAAGCGGGCTGTGAGATTGTCCGGGTGGCAGTACCCGACAAAGCCTCCGCCAAGGCCATCGGCACCATCAAAGAGCACTGCAAGATTCCGCTGGTGGTGGACATTCACTTCGACTATAAGTTGGCTCTGGAATGCATCGCCGCCGGAGTGGATAAAGTGCGCATCAACCCAGGCAACATCGGTTCTCCCGACCGAGTGAAGGCGGTGGCGGACGCCTGCCGGCAGAAAAATATCCCCATCCGCATCGGTGTCAACGGGGGCAGCTTGGAGCAGGACATCCTGGCCAAATACGGCAAGGTCTGCCCAGAAGCCCTGGTGGAATCCGCCTTCGGCCACATCAAGCTGCTCAACCGATTTGACTTCGATGACATCTGCGTTAGCTTAAAATCCTCCAGCGTCCCTATCACCATGCAAGCCTACCAGCTTATGCGCCAGCGCAGCGACTACCCCCTTCACCTGGGGGTCACCGAGGCGGGCACCGCCACCATGGGCACCATCAAATCCGCCATCGGCATCGGTGGTCTGCTGGCACTGGGCATCGGTGACACCTTCCGGGTGACCCTGACCGCCGATCCGGTGGAGGAAGTGGTCACCGCCAAGCGCATCCTGCAAGCCGTTGGCCTGCGCCAGGACGGCCCCAACCTCATCTCTTGCCCCACCTGCGGACGGACCCGCATCGACTTGATCCCGTTGGCACAAGAGGTGGAGCGCCGTCTGAAAACAGTGCAAAAACCCATCACTGTAGCAGTCATGGGCTGCATCGTCAACGGCCCCGGGGAAGCGTCCGCAGCAGATGTGGGCATCGCTGGCGGCAACGGCTTCGGAATGCTCTTTTCCCACGGGAAAGTGCTGAAAAAGGTGCCGGAAGACCGGTTAGTAGACGAATTGTTCGCGTTAATTGATACCTTGTAATCGACCTCAGGAGAGTACTATGCGAGATAAACAAGGCATTCCGCTGCTCCAAATGTTCGCCCAGTGCGCACTGCACGGGGCGACGCTGGAGGCGGCGCAAAGCTGTATCATATGGGATGCCGCCATCCACCAGGCCAGCCGGTCGGTGGACTTGGAGGTGTCCTTTTCCTATCCCACCCCGCCCGACCAGGTCGCTGCCATCCAGCAGAGTATCTGCTTGGCCTACGGCCTGCAAGCAGCCACGCTGCGCCAGCCACAGCCGGTGGCGCAGCCCACTCCGGAACTTGTTCCGGAGCCGGTTCCCGCACCCGTCCCAGCGTCAGCGGAACCTGTCATGGATGCCGGAGCAAGGGATGACATCCCCTTGCCAGAGGAGCCGCCGGAGGAGGCGTTTCCTCAGGAACCCTGCTGGGAAGAACTGCCGCCGGAACCGGTAGGAGGAGTGGACGCACCGCCCATCCCGAATACGCCAGCGGATGTGTTCGCCCAGACGGAAGCCCTCCGTCAGGCGGCCATGAAAAAGGCCATGGCCAACCGCCCCCCCATGCCTGTGAAAAAGAAGGGGCAGCTGAAACCGGTGGTGGGGATGATTTTGGGCAAGTCCATCCGCACCAAGCCTATTCCCATGAGCGAGGTGCGTCTGGACTTGCGGCGGGTCACCGTCACCGGCAAGGTGTTCGGCATCGACCATCGGGAGCTGAAAAAGCGCAACGCTTGGGTCATCCGTTTCTATGTCACGGACAACACCAATTCAGTCACCGTCTCCAAATTCATGGAGAATCGGGCGGCGAAACCCATCCTAGAGGGCATCAAGAAGGGGATGTATGTGACGGTGGAGGGCAAGCTGGGGCTGTATAACGGCGACCTGGAGCTGTCCCCCTTTGCCATCGCCGAGGCGGAAGCGCCGCCTGCCCGAAAAGATCGGGCGGAGGAGAAGCGGGTGGAGCTGCACCTACATACCAGATTTTCCAAGATGGACGCCCTCACTGAGGTGAAGGACGCAGTCAAGCGCGCCATCTCCTGGGGGCACAAGGCCATCGCCATCACCGATCACGGTATCGCCCAGGCGTTCCCCGATGCAGCCAGTGCCGCCGGAGACAAGATCAAAGTCATCTACGGCGTGGAAGGCTACTTCGTCAACGACGTGGACGACCGCGTGGTGGTACACGGCGACTGTCCGCTGTCCATAGACACTGAGATCGTCTGCTTCGACATCGAGACTACCGGTCTGAGCCGGAAACGGGACGTCATCACCGAGATCGGCGCCGTGGTACTCAAGAACGGGGAAGTGGTGGATCAGTACAACACCTTCGTCAATCCGGCTCGCCCCATCCCTCGAAACATCGTGGAGCTGACCGGCATCACCGACTCCATGGTGGCCGATGCGCCCAGCCAGGAGGAGGCGCTGAACGCCTTTTTGGACTGGGTGGGAGATCGTCCCCTGGCCGCTCACAACGCCGAGTTCGACATGGGCTTTTTGGCGGAAGGGTGCGCCCGGATGGGGCGACCGTTCACCAATCCCTCCATTGACACCCTGATCTTGGCGCAGAATCTGCTGCCGGATTTGGGAAAATACAAATTGGACATCGTGGCGGAGCACCTGAAGCTGCCCGCCTTTAACCACCACCGCGCCTGCGATGATGCCGCCATGGTGGGCTATATGCTCATGCCCTTCCGGCGGATGCTGGGGGACTTGGGGGTGGAGCGCATTGACCAGATCAACGGCAAAATGCTCCAGCTCCGTTCGGCGGTGAAGCGCCGGCAAAAGCCGGGACACGTCATCCTGTTGGCGAAAAACCAGTCCGGTCTGCGCAACCTTTACAAGCTCATCTCCCTGTCCCACCTGGAGCATTTCCACCGGTTCCCCATCATGCCCAAGAGTCTCATCAACGAGAACCGAGAGGGACTGATCGTGGGCAGCGCCTGCGCTGCCGGCGAGCTGTTCAAGGCGATCTTAGACCACAAAGACTGGCGGGAGCTGCGGCGCATTGCGTCCTGGTACGACTTCTTAGAGATCCAGCCCATCTGCAACAACTTCTTTCTGCTGGACAAGGGCACCATCGCCGATGAAGAAGGCTTGCGTGACCTGAACCGCACCATTGTGAAGTTGGCCAAGGAGCTGAACAAGCCGGTGTGCGCCACGGGCGACGTGCATTTCCTGGACCCGGAGCAGGAACAGTTCCGGCACATTTTGCTCAACGCCAGCGGCTTTTCCGATGCAGATAAATCTTTGCCCATCTACTTTAAGACTACCGACGAGATGCTGGACGAATTTGCGTACTTAGGTGCAGAGAATTGCCGGAAGGTGGTCATCGACAACCCCAATCACATTGCCAAAATGTGCGATGTGATCCCGCCCCTGCCCAAGGGGTTGTTTGCGCCAAAACTGGAGAATTCGGCGGAGGAATTGGAGCGGCTGGTGTACGAAAAAGCCCACCGCCTGTACGGCGATGAGCTGCCCAAGATCGTCCAAGACCGTATCGACCTGGAGCTGCCGGGCATCATCCAGCGGAAGTACGATGTCATCTATATGTCCGCCCAGAAGCTGGTGGCGGACTCCATGGAGCACGGCTACCTAGTGGGCTCCCGAGGCAGTGTCGGCTCCTCCATCGTGGCCTTTTTGTCCGGCATCACTGAGGTCAACAGCCTGCCGCCCCACTACCGCTGCCCCAACTGCCGCTATTCCGACTTCGACACGGACATTGAAAAGTACGGCTGCGGGGCGGACTTGCCTGACAAGATCTGCCCTCATTGCGGCACGCCTATGGACAAGGACGGGTTCAACATCCCCTTCGAGACCTTCCTGGGCTACGGCGGCACCAAGGTACCGGATATCGACCTGAATTTTTCGGGCGAGTACCAGGCCAAGGCGCACCAGCACACCTTTGAGCTGTTCGGCGAGAGCCATGTGTTCAAGGCAGGCACCGTGGGCACCGTGGCGGAGCAGACCGCTTATGGGTATGTGTTAAAGTACCTGGAGGAGCGGAATCTGACCGTTTCCGAGGCGGAAAAGGCCCGTTTGGCTGCTGGATGTACCAACGTCAAGCGCACGACCGGTCAGCACCCCGGCGGCATGGTGGTCATCCCAGCTGACAAAGAAATCTATGATTTCTGTCCGGTGCAGCATCCGGCGGATGACCCTCATTCAGACATCATCACCACCCACTTTGAATACCACTCCATGGAGGACAACCTGCTGAAGCTGGATATGCTGGGGCACGATGACCCCACCATGATCAAGATGCTCCAGGACTTGACCGGAGTAGACCCGCAAAAGATTCACCTGGACGACAAGGACACCATGTCCATCTTCTGCTCCTCCAAGGTGCTTGGCTTTGAGAACGACCCGGTGCTGGGGCCTACCGGTTCCTGCGGCATCCCGGAGTTCGGCACCAGCTTTACCCGTGGGATGCTCATCGACACCCAGCCCAAGAACTTTGACACCCTCCTGCGCCTGTCCGGTTTCTCTCATGGCACTGACGTGTGGCTGGGCAACGCCAAGGACTTGATCTTGTCTGGCACCGCCTCGGTCACCGAGGCCATCGGCTGTCGAGATGACATCATGCTCTACCTCATCTCCATGGGCGTGGACGAGCTGCGCAGCTTCAAATTCATGGAAGCGGTGCGAAAGGGCGTCATCCATAAGGGCAAAAGCTGGCCAGACGGGATCGTAGAAGAAATGCAGGAACACAACATTCCGGAATGGTACATTGAGTCCTGCCGGAAGATCAAATACCTGTTCCCCAAAGCCCACGCCGTGGCCTACGTCACTATGGCCTTCCGTATCGCCTGGTTCAAGGTGCATCGCCCGCTGGCCTTCTATGCAGCCTACTTCTCCATCCGTGCCAAGGCAGTGGACGCCACCTGTATGTGCTTGGGTATGGACGTGTGCAAGGCCAAGATGGCAGAGATCAAAGCCAAGGACAAGGTCTCCGATGTGGAGGATAAGATGTATACCACCCTGGAGATGTGTTATGAATTCTACCTCCGCGGCTTCACCTTTGGCAAAATGGACTTGTACCAGAGTGTGGCCAAGGACTTTATCATGGTGGAGGAGAAAAAAATGCTCATCCCCCCCTTCGTCTCTATCCCCGGCCTGGGGGAAGCGGCGGCGGAGTCTATCGTAGAGCAGCGGCAGGGCAGGGAATTCATCTCCGTAGAGGAACTGGTGGACGCCTGCCCCAAGGTTTCCAAAGCCCATGTAGAACAGCTGCGGCATATGGGGGCACTGGACGATCTGCCCGACACCAGTCAACTTACTTTGTTTTAGCGGAAAGGCGGTTTGTGAATGGAACAAAACACGATTCAACTCTTTCGTTGGGCGAAAGAACTGCAAAATATGGCTGCCGCCGGCATCCAATACACCACCAATGATTTCGATCGGGAGCGCTTTTTGCGCATCCGAGACATTGCGGCGGAGATGGCCGCTTATGAGTTGGATCTGCCTCCGGCGCAGCTCAAGGATGCCTTTGCCCTGGACTTGGGATATCAGACCCCCAAGATCGAGACGCGTGCCGCCATCTTCAATGACGACCGAGTTTTGCTGGTGCGGGAGCGGAACGGAAAATGGTCCATGCCCGGCGGCTGGTGCGATGAGGGGGAGACGATCCGTTCCAACACAAAAAAGGAGGCGTGGGAGGAATCTGGCCTGAGCGTAGACCCCTATCGCATTGTTGCTCTGGACAGCCAGCAGAAACGCAACCGTCCCGCCAACTTTTACGGCGTTTGTAAGGTGTTCGTCCTCTGTCGGGTATTGGGCGGCGAATTCCAGCCCAACATTGAGACGTCAGAACGACGATATTTCCCGCTGACCGACCTGCCGCCCCTGATCCTGGGGAAACAGAATCCGGAGCAGATCTGGATGTGTTACCAGGCGTATCGGGCAAGGGAGTGGGAGCCGCGCTTCGACTAACACGAGCGCAACCGGAGGGCAAGCCTGTTTGACAGCATGGTGCGTTGGTTCTCCCTTACCATGCAGCGCATTTCCTGGTTGGATTCATCCAAAATGCCAGTTGACAAACAAACTGTTCCGTGATAATGTATTAGCGAAATAAAGTAACAGCGGGCGCATCGACCAAGCCCGTTTTTCAGATAGGAGTGCAGACGCAATGAAATACATCCCCAACACCCCGGAGGGCACCCGAGATCGCCTGTTCGGCGAGTGCATGGAGCGGCGCATCGTCCAGAGCCAGCTCACCCGTGTGTTCCGCCAGCGGGGTTATACGGAAATCATGACGCCGGAGATGGAATACTATGATGTGTTCACCCTGGCAGGCAACAATATTCCCCAGGAAAACCTCACCAAGGTCATCGACCGCAGCGGCAAGATTTGCGTCATGCGGCCGGATATGACCACCCCCATCGCCCGTGTAGCGGGCACCAAGCTCAAGGACATGGTACTGCCTCGGCGGTTCTTCTACAACGGCACCGTCTACCGCTCCAACACCGGCAACAAGGGCAACAGCAGCGAAATCCCTCAGTGCGGCATCGAGCTCATCGGCGCCGGCGGCATCAAAGCGGATTTGGAGGTTATCGCTGCCGCTGTGGAGTCTATGAAGGCTTGTGGTCTGGAGAAATTCCATGTGGAATTGGGGCACGCCGGTATCTTCCGCCTGTTCTCCGACCGGCTGGATATGGACGAGGAGGAGACGGAGAAGATGCGCTCCCTCATTGAGGGCAAGAGCTACGCCGCCCTGAACGATTTCCTCATTCCCTATGAAAAGCAAGAGGGCTGCGCCGCCATCAAGCGCCTGGCCTTCCTGTTCGGCGGGGTAGAGGTGCTGGACGAGGCGGAAGCCCTCCAAGGCGGCCCCACCGAGGTCACCGCTTACTTGCGTACCTTATATGATACCCTCTGCGCTGCCGGCTTCGGTGACCATGTGAAGTTCGACCTGGGCATGGTGCACCAGTTGGACTACTACACCGGCGTCATCTTCCGAGGCTATGCCGAGGGCGCTGGCGTGGCTGTCCTCTCCGGCGGCCGCTATGACAACCTGGCCACCTGCTTCGGCCGTCCCGCCAAAGCCACCGGCTTCGCCGTGGATGTGGACGCCCTGGCCTCCTGCCTGCCCAAGGCGGAACTGCCTCAGGTGGAGAAGGTCATCCACTTCGAGCCGGAGCTGTTGGGCTGGGCGCTGTCCATCGTGGATCACACTCCGGAGGGCACCTGCCAGCTCTCTCCCTGCCTGAAGCTGGAGAGTACCATGCAGATGGCACGGGAGCACGGCGTCAAGACCGTCATCGTATTGGACGACAAAGGACAGCGGGAGGTATCGGTATGAGCAACAGATTGCGCATCGCCCTGACCAAGGGCAGACTACAGGACAACAGCGTGGCACTCTTTGAGCGGGCAGGGTTGGATTGCTCCCCCATCAAAGACCCCGGCCGCCGCCTGGTTCACTCCATCCCCAACTACCCCCTGGACGCCGTCCTGTCCAAAGCCCCCGATGTTATCACCTATGTGGAGCACGGCATCTGCGACCTGGGCATTGTGGGTAAGGACACCATCATGGAGCAGGGGGGCAGCTTCTTTGAGGTGCTGGATTTGGGCTTCGGCAAGTGCCGGTTTGCCTTGGCGGTGAAAGAGGGCAGCGACTTCTATGGCACCTATAAGACCCGCACCATCGCCTCCAAATACCCGGCGGTGACCAAGGCGTTTTTCGCCGCTAAGGGCATGGACGTGGACGTGATTAAGATCGAAGGCAGCGTGGAGCTGGCGCCCATCTTGGGGCTGGCGGATGCCATTGTGGACATCGTGGAGACCGGCGCCACGTTGAAGGCCAACGGCCTGGTGCCTATCGAGACGGTGGCGCCCATCAGCGCCCGACTCATCGTGAATACGGCCAGCATGAAGCTATACAAAAACGAGATTTTGGATTTTATCAGTAAGTGTGAACAGTATATTGAGGGATAACACATGATTCAGATCATCAAAGCAGACGGCGCAGCAGAGCTGGCGCTGATCGATAATTTGCGTACCCGTGCGGCGGAGATCGGCGAGGAGATCAACCGCACCGCCGCCCAAATGATGGCGGATGTGAAGGAACGGGGCTATGAGGCCGTCCGGGAGTACAGCGTGAAGCTGGACGGGGCAGAGCCTAAGGAGTTTTCCAAGGAGGAATTGCAGGCGGCCTATGACGCCTGTGACCCTAAACTCATCTCCGCCATGGAGCACGCAGCCAACAACATCCGAGACTACAACGAGCACTTGCTGTGCAAGACGGTGGAGTGGAGGAATCCGGACGGAGGCAAAGTGGGACGCATTGTCCGCGGCCTGACTCGGGTGGGCGTCTACGTCCCCGGCGGCACCGCCGCCTATCCCTCCAGTGTCCTCATGAACGCCGTCCCCGCCAAGGTGGCTGGAGTCAAGGAGATCGTCATGGTGACGCCTCCCACGGAAAACCTGAACCAGGCGGTGCTGGCTGCGGCCAAGATCGCCGGTGTGGATCGGGTCATCGGCGTCGGCGGCGTCCAGGCGGTGGCGGCGTTGATGTACGGCGCTGGATTTATCCCCCGAGTGGACAAGCTGGTGGGGCCGGGCAGCGCCTATGTGGCAGCGGCCAAGCGGATGGCCTACGGCACGGTAGATATCGACATGGTGGCAGGCCCGTCTGAAATTTTGATCGTGGCGGACGACACCGCCAACCCCAAGTTCGTGGCCGCCGACCTGATGAGCCAGGCGGAGCACGACAAGCTGGCGTCTCCCATGCTGCTCACCACCAGCCAGGCGCTGGCGGAGGCAGTCGATCAAGAGATCATCCGCCAGATGTCCTACCTGGAACGCAGCGAGATCATGGAGCAGTCCTTTGCCAACTTCGGCGCCGCCATCGTCTGCGACACCTTGGAGCGCTGTGCGGAGCTGGCCGATTTGATCGCGCCGGAGCACCTGGAAATCTGCACTGCCCAGCCCCGTGCCCTCCTGCCCTATATCCACAACGCAGGCGCTATCTTCCTGGGTCACTGGGCGCCGGAGCCTTTGGGCGACTATTTCGCCGGCCCCGCCCACGTTCTGCCCACCTCAGGCACCGCGCGGTTCTTCTCGCCCCTGTCCGTGGACAGCTTTTTGAAGATGACCAGCATCATGGAGTTCGACCAGGACACCCTGGGTAGCATCCACAAAGATATCGAGGTGTTTGCGGAGACGGAGCATCTGACCGCTCACGCCAACGCCATCAAAGTACGATTTGAGTAACCGGGAGGGATGACCATGGCACGGACTGGAACTGTCCTGCGAAACACCAAAGAGACCCAAATTGAGGTTGTCGTGAACTTGGACGGCGGCGATGTGAACGTCAAGACCGGCATCGGTTTCTTTGACCATATGCTCACCGCCTTCGGGTTCTATGCCAAGATTGGACTTACTGTCCAGGCCACCGGTGACCTCTATGTAGACGGCCACCACACGGTGGAGGACGTGGGCATCTGCCTGGGTCTGGCACTGAAACAGGCGCTGGGCGACCGAGCGGGCATCCGGCGGTTTGGCAGCTGCTACGTGCCCATGGACGAGGCGTTGACCTTCACGGCGCTGGACTTCTCCAACCGCCCTTATCTGGTCTTTGACGCCTCCATGCCCCAGGAGCGCATTGGCGAGTATGACAGCTGCTTGACGGTGGAGTTCATGCGTGCCCTGGCCATGAACGCCGGTATCACCCTCCACCAGAAGTGTTTCTATGGAGCCAACGCCCACCACATCACCGAAGGTCTTTTTAAAAGCCTGGGGATGGCGGTGCGGGACGCCGTAAAAGTGGAAGGCAGCGGCGTGGTGTCCACAAAGGGAGTGTTGTAAATGGGCTATATCGCAGTAATCGACTACGGCGTGGGCAACCTGATGAGTGTCACCAACGCCTTGCAGTATATCGGTCGGGAGAGCAAAATCACCGACCAGGCGTCCGACCTGGAACGGGCGGACGGCATCATCCTACCCGGTGTGGGGGCGTTCCCCGATGCGGCGGAGAAATTGCAGCAGACCGGCCTGGTGGCCACCCTGAAAGAGCAGGCCGCCAAGAAGCCCGTGCTGGGCATCTGCCTGGGAATGCAGCTGTTGTTCGACTGGAGCAGCGAGGTGCGCAAGACCGATGGTTTGGGCTTCGTCTCCGGACAGGTGGAGCTGATCGAAACCGATTTGAAGCTGCCCCACATCGGCTGGAATAGCCTGCAATTCCCCAACCCGTCTCCGCTGTTCGCCGGTCTGGACGAGGGGTGCTATGTGTACTTCGTCCACAGCTTTTGCGGCAGCGCCGCCCGACAGGAGAACGTCATCGCCACCACCGATTACGGTGGGGAAGTGCTGGCCGCCGTCCAGAGCGGCAACGTGTTCGGCACCCAGTTCCATCCGGAAAAATCCGGTGACGTGGGGATGCAGATTTTGAAGAACTTTGGAGGACTGACCAAATGATCCTGGAACCTGCCATTGATTTGAAAGACGGAAAGGTTGTGCGCTTGAAAAAGGGCGATTTTGACACCGTCCACCAGGTGGCCGATGACCCGGTAGCCGTGGCGCAGGCGTTCGCCGCTGCCGGCGCCAAGGTCATCCACATGGTGGATTTGGACGGCGCCAAGAGCGGCAGTCGGGTGAACGCCGCCATCGTGAAGGAGGTCGCCAAACAGTCCGGCATGAAGATCGAGATGGGCGGTGGCATCCGGAGCATGGAGGACTTGCAAGCAGTGGACGCCATGGGCGTCTGGCGCATGGTCATCGGCTCTGCGGCAGTCACCGACCCGAATTTCGTAAAGGAAGCCGTCCGGGTCTACGGTGATCGCATCGCTGTGGGCTGTGACGCCCTGAACGGGGAGGTCAAGACCGCCGGTTGGGTGGAAGGCAGCGGCCTGGACTATGTGGACTTCGCCAAGCAGATGGAGTCCTTTGGCGTCAAGACCCTCATCTTCACCGATATTGCCACCGATGGGATGCTCTCCGGCCCCTCCTTTGCCGCTCTGGAACGGCTGCAAAAAGCGGTTTCCTGCCAGATCGTGGCCTCCGGCGGCGTGTCCAACAACGAGGACATCCGGAAGCTGAAGGAAATGGGGCTGTACGGTGCCATCATCGGCAAAGCCTATTACGCCGGTACCATCGACCTGGCGCAGGCGGTGGCGGACGGCGGCAGCCAGGACAACCCGTAAGGAGGGACGACTATGTTAGCCAAACGCATTATCCCTTGTCTGGACGTCCGAGATGGACGAGTGGTCAAGGGTGTGAATTTTGTCAACATCCGAGACGCCGGTGACCCGGTGGAGCTGGCCACCTACTACTCCCAGCAGGGCGCGGACGAGATCGTTTTTTTGGACATCACCGCCACCTATGAAGCCCGCAAGACCGTGGCCGACGTGGTGCGCAAGACCGTTCAGCAGGTGTTTGTGCCCGTCACCGTGGGCGGCGGCATCCGCACCTTGGAGGATTTTCAGGAGCTGCTGCGGGCGGGGGCGGATAAGATCAGCGTCAACTCGGCGGCGGTGAAGGATCCCACCCTCATCTCCCGTGCGGCGGAGCGGTTCGGCAGCCAGTGCGTGGTGCTGGCCATCGATGCCAGACGCCGGGAGGATGGCAGCTATGAAGTGGTGGTGGCCGGTGGCCGGACGCCCACCGGATTGGACGCCATCGAGTGGGCGAAAAAGGGCGAAGCCCTGGGGGCAGGGGAGATCTTGCTGACCTCCATGGACGCTGATGGCACCAAGAAGGGCTTCGACTTGGAGATGACCCGCGCTGTCACCAATGCCGTCCACATCCCGGTTATCGCTTCCGGCGGCTGTGGGGCGTTGGAGCACTTTGCAGACGTGTTTACCCAGGCGGACGCCGATGCCGCCCTGGCGGCGTCCCTGTTCCACTTTGGGGAGCTGACTGTGCCCCAGGTGAAGGATTATCTGAAAACCCAAGACATACCCGTGCGGTGAAGGGAGCCGTTTATGATCGAAACCAAAGATTTATTCGCCAAATCCGACCTGATCCCGGTCATCATCCAGGATCGGGCGACCAAGGACATCCTGATGCTGGGCTACACCAACCGGGAAGCCTATCAGAAGACCTTAGAGACCCACACCGCCTGGTTCTGGAGCCGGAGCCGTCAAAAGCTGTGGAACAAAGGGGAGACCAGCGGTCATTTTCTCTATGTGAAGAAGATGATCACCGACTGTGACACGGACACCTTGCTCTACCTCTGCGACCCAGTGGGACCCACCTGCCACACCGGCCGCCGGAGCTGCTTCTTCAACGGCATCTGGACGGAAGCCCAGATTCAGAACGCCCTGCAAGAGCAGTACGAGGTGGTGGTGGATCGCAAGATACATGACGGCGGCGAAAAGTCTTACACCAACTACCTGTATCGGGAAGGGTTGGATAAGATTTTGAAAAAGTGCGGCGAGGAGTGTTTTGAGGTGGTCATTGCCGCTAAGGACGAGGATACACCGGAGACATTGGGGGAGCTGTGCGATGTGTTCTATCACACCGCTGTCCTGCTGGGCAATGAGGACGTGACTCTGGACGCAGTGTTGGCGGAGGTGAACACCCGCTGCCAGCAGGAAGGCCAGCCCATGGACGCCCTGTTCGATGTCATCCGAGAACGGCAGCACAGTGAGGACGAGAACTCCTACACCGCCTACCTGTTCCGAGAGGGGCTGGATAAAATCCTGAAAAAGGTGGGCGAGGCGTGCAGTCTCCTGCTCATCGCTGCCAAAGCTGGTGATAAAGCCGGCATCGCCGCCGAGATGGGCAACCTGTACTATCACCTGATGGTCATGATGGTCTGCAAGGGCATCGCCCCACAGTTACTGGGGGATGCTTTAGACAAGCGGAACGGCAAGACGGGGAATCTGAAGCAGTTCCATACAACGGATCAGAATAGCTGAAGCAGAAAAAACGCTGTATTGCAACGAAATTGCGTACAATACAGCGTCTTTTTTATGAGGAAATACAGATCAGCCGAAGTTCAGACCAGCACGAGGGTCTGATGGGATGGAGCGGCGGTCAATAAAAACCAATGCGCTGCACTTGACAGTGCGTGTAGTTTCTGTATAATGATAGTGAACGATGTTCATATTGAGGGGAAACGCATGAATACGGTCGTAACATCAAAAGAAGATATCCTGAAAGCAAGCCGCGAATTGATTCGGGAACGGGGATGGTCTGCCATCAGCATCCGCTCTGTTGCGGCGGCCTGCGGGGTGTCGGTCGGCTCGATCTACAACTATTTTGATTCCAAGGCGGAGCTGATGAGCGCCGCAGTGGAAAGCGTCTGGCGTGAGATCTTCCACCGTCCAGCGGATGACACCATCTTTCAGGATGTGCAGGCCTGCATTTTGTGGATGTATGAGCGGATGGCCTATGGCTGTCAGCAGTATCCAGGTTTTTTCACGCTGCATTCTCTCGGCTTTATGCGAGAGGAGAAGGACGACGGCAAGCGGCGTATGCAGCAGACATGGCAGCACATTTTAGCAGGTCTTTGCGCGGTTTTGAAGCAGGACACCAAAATTCGGCCGGACGCATTCACGGAACAGCTCACGGCGGAAAAGTTTGCGGAGGTGTTGTTTGCCCAGATGCTCTCGGCGCTGCTGCGGCAGGATTACGATCCCACCGCCGTACTGGAGATTACGCGCAGAACGCTTTATTAAAAATTCCCACCACGCTGTGGGAATTTTATATCCTGCAAATTGAACAGTGTTCACCCAAAGGAGGTAACCTATGAAAGTAAAACGGAATACTCTGCTGCTCCTTGCGTGCCTTGTGTGGAGTACAGCGGGCTTCAACATCCTTCGCATTGGACTTTCGGCGTATCCCGCCTATCGTGCTGTGGTAAATTATCTGCTGTCTGCGCTGGTTTTTGCCGTGTTCCAAATTTTCATCTTCGGCAAGCTGGTTAAAAAGCACACAGCACGCATCAGCGCTTACGAGGAGGAGCGCCACTTCTTCCTCAAATTCTTTGACGGAAAGTCCTTTGCGATCATGGCGGTGATGATGACCGGCGGCATTGCGCTGCGAGCCAGCGGGCTGGCACCGGAGCGATTCATCGCCTTTTTCTACACCGGTCTCGGCGCTTCGCTTTTGCTGGCGGGGCTGCTGTTTGGCTGTAACTTCGGCAAGGCAACGGTAACCGCAGCCAAAGGCAACGAATAATGTAAGAAAAGAGGAACCGATCAATGCAAGCAATGGTTGAAACACTTTTTGACGCCGTATATCTGATCTCTGTGATCACCATCGGCGTTTTGATGATCTGTGGAAGCAAGGGCAATGCGCAGTTCAAGCTCTTTGGCCTGATGGCCGTGGTGCTGGGCGCAGGTGACTCCTTTCACCTTGTCCCCCGTGCGCTGGCACTGTGTACCACGGGGCTTGAAAACTACACCGTTCCCTTGGGGCTGGGCAAGTGGATCACCTCTGTTACGATGACAGTCTTTTATGTGCTGCTCTACTATGTGTGGCGTCAGCGCTATCAGATCAAGGATAAGACGGAACTGACCGCCGCTGTATACGGCCTTGCTGCCGCTCGCATCATTCTTTGTATGATGCCGCAGAACCAGTGGATGAGCGCTGCATCGCCCCTCTCCTGGGGCATCTACCGCAACATTCCCTTTGCCCTGCTGGGCCTTCTCATCATCGTGCTGTTCTACCGCAGCGCAAAGGAGCACAATGACAGTTCCTTCCGCTGGATGTGGCTGACCATCGTGCTGAGCTTTGGCTTCTATATCCCTGTGGTGCTGTGGGCGGACACGTTCCCTATGATCGGTATGCTGATGATCCCCAAGACCTGCGCTTATGTGTGGACAGTGCTGATCGGCTACTCCGCTATGAAAAAAGAGTGCAAGTAACTGCACAAAAGATCCGATGCGTTTGGAGCACCGGATCTTTTTTTAGAGGACGTCTGCCATTGCTGAACCGGCAGAACTTCAGTCTCCATAAGTAATTTCGTGTTTCTGCGAATTTTGGGAGCCTGTGAGGATAAATAAAGTTGACAGCCTATTCTCTCGGTTAGTCGGATTTTGCCCGCTGTGCAAATACTGATTTCGTCCTTGTCCGTACAAAATCCGCCTGTCCTACTGCCGCCGAAAAGTGACTGCCATCCGCTATCTGTCCGCACAGCAGATGGCGAAGCCAGCCCCTTTCCAGCGTCAGCCGGAAGCAAAGGTATCACACACTAGACTTTCCTACGGAAAATCGTGTGCCAACAGGGATGCTGCTCGCCCCTATTGGAAACCCAGAGCCAAGGGGATATTCCCCTTTGGATACCCCGCCTGTTTTCTCTGCAAATGATACTCAAATTGTAAAAAGACAATTTGCTTCCACTTCCCTGAAAATACAAAACCGCTGCAACTTTCATCCTATGTATGGATAAAATTGCAGCAGTTCTTTTATACCGCGCGCACGACACAGATAGAAAATTTTGTGTGTCACAGAAAAGCGTAAAACAGATTTACTCTGTATAATACTGTGCTTGTGCGTGCCATAACTTATAGTATCTTCCTCTTTCATCTGTTACAAGTTCTTCATGGGTGCCTTTCTGTACAATCTGCCCCTGGTCAAACACCGCAATCGTATCGCAGAATCGGCAGGAATAAAGTCGGTGACTGATATAGATGGCTGTCTTTCCTCCCACGATTTCATCAAATTTGGAATAGACCTCGAATTCCGCAATCGGGTCCAGCGCGGCAGTGGGTTCATCCAAAATAATAAACGGTGCATTTTTATAAAGTGCCCTGGCGAGCGCAATTTTCTGCGCTTCTCCGCCAGAAATCTCCACACCGTTTTTCTCAAAGTCCTTATACAGGCAGGTATTCAGTCCTTCCGGCATATCTTGAAGTCGATCTCCAAAACCGGCTTTCGCCAGACAGGATGTCACCCGCTCGGGATCATACGCAATACCTGCGGCAACATTCTGACCAAGGCCGAAGGAAAACAGTTTGAAGTCCTGAAACACGACCGAAAAGAGCGACAGATATTCGTCATAATTGTATTTCCGGATGTCTACACCATTCAAAAGGATCTCCCCTTCGGTTGGATCGTACAGACGGCACAGCAGCTTGATAAAGGTCGTTTTTCCCGAACCGTTCCTGCCGACAATCGCCAGTTTTTCCCCAATTTTGAATCGGAAATTTACATGCCGCAGTACATATTGATCGGTATTGGGATACCGGAAACTCACATTCCGGAATTCCACAAAATACTCATTGTCATCCCGTTTTTCCACGGTCAACGTACCCTGATACATATGGTTGGGAATGTCTAAGTAATCAAATAATTTCTGCAAATGCAGACAGTACACTTCATTGTCAGACAAGATAAACATCATTTCCTGCAATCCGGTTCCAAGCCTTTGCAGAACCGTAACATACTGTACAATGCTGCCAATGCCAAACGCGCCGAAAAATGCTTTGATTACAACAAAAAGATAGCACGCCGCATTGGCCAGACCAATTATGGTACACGCAATAGCCGGAAAAACCGACATCCTAATAATATCAGCCTGATTTTCCTGATCCGTTTGAATAAGTTTGTTCAGTGCTTTTTCCGCAATAAAATTTTGCTCATAGATTCGGACATCCTTAGCCTTTTCCGGATTCATATACAATTCTCTGCCAAAGAACATAAAGGTACGATTAAACCAAACTGTATCTTGGCACCACTTCAAAAAAACCTGATTTTCCTTTTTGGTTGCTTTGGAATTGCTGAGCCCTCCGGCTGTAATGCAGAGTAACACAACAACAATCCAGATTGGATGGTCGATTATCGGGTTTCCGGATTTGGAAAAAAAGAGAGATCCGGTCATTGCCAGAGAAGCAAGGATATTGATGCTTGCTCTGACCAGTCCTGAAGTCCCCCAAACAAGCTGAGCTAGACCATTTCCAAACATATAAAGATTTTCTTCTGCTTCCTGTTTTTGATGCTGAATTTCCGCGTTTTCCAAATCTTCAAAATCCAGCGACATCTGCTTATCGGAAAAAATTTTACCAAACCACTTCCACATCTGTGTTTCTTTTTCATTACAAACACGCTGGATGCTGTTTTTTACTACGGAACAGATAAAATTGATCAGGATGATACTGATCACGTAGATTACAATCTTTTGGATTCCCTGTTGTGCAGACAGCTCATTGATGATCCTGGCGGAAAGCCAAACCGTAACAAAAGGCTGTAACGAGTTGATCAGTTCATACAAGGCTTTTCCCTGCACAAGACCTGGGCAATATTTTTTGAGGATGCGGAATCCCCGTGCAGTAACCGTAAAACGACTCCGAATCGTCATGCCGCTCATTCTGCCACCTCCGTTTGTCGGTTCTTTTCTCGATAATATTTTGCTTGTATTTCAAACAAATGATGGTATTTGCCTTTTTGCCCGAGCAGGCTGGTATGCGTACCTTCTTCACAAATTTGTCCGTTTTCCATCAGAATAATACGACTGCAAAAACTGGTGCTCGCTAACCGATGGGAAATAAATACCGTGGTTTTTCCCGCACTGATCTGATGATAATTTTCGTACAAATTGCTTTCAGCAATGGGGTCCAGCGCTGCCGTCGGTTCATCCAGCAGCATGATGGGCGAAGACTTGTACAAAGCTCGTGCCAGAAGTAATTTTTGTATTTCACCGCCGGAAAATTCCACTCCATCATCGCAAATAGTTTTCCCAAACTGGCTGTTTACCCCTTTCGGAAGCCGGGAGACCTTTTCCCACAGTCCCGCTGTTTTCAGACAGTGCTTCACCCGATCAGAATCTAGGTGTTCGATCGGCATTTCCGCAACAATTTCTCCAATCGTTACCGGCAAAATACTGAATTGCTGAAAGACCGCTGAAAAAAGTTTATAAAATTCGATCCGGTTATATTCCCGAATGTCAATCCCATCATAAAGCACTTGTCCTTCGGTGGGATCAATCAATCCGCAAAGCAATTTGACAAGTGTTGTCTTTCCCGCACCGTTTAAACCAACCACCGCCAAATGTTCACCGGGCATGATTTTCAGATTGAGATTGCGCAGCACAAATTGGTCAGCTCCTTCATAACGATAGCTCACATTTTTGAGTTCAATCGTTTTGGGCAGCGAATCTATTGGAAGGACCGTTCCCTGATTCCTACGGAAATTTTCCGGATATTCCAGATAGGAACGAAAATAATTGATTTTGAGATTCAGTTGGTTGAGAAGCGATATCTGCGAAAATAGATTGCTGAGCCAGGTGGAAAACCCTGCAACCGCTCCAAAATAAAGGACAAAATCCGCAACGCTTATCCGCTGATTCCACACAAGAAAGATAAAATAGGTATAAATAATTCCTTCACGTAGCAAAGCGAAACTGCTGTCCCATACCGCGACACCGAATATCTTTCTGGTCAGTCGCTGATACCAACTGGCAATACCGCGCATATTCCCTTGATAAGTATCAGAAAACCACGTTGCCATACGATACAATCGAATATCTTTGGCAGAACGAATTTCTCCAGAGGCAGCGTTAATATAATCCAAACGCTGCTCATAGCCGATTCGTTCTGGATTATTCCGATCTGTCCATTTGATAATCTTTTGATTCAGGAAAAAACTCATCAAAGTGGTCGTCACCAAAAACAGAAGAATGAATCCATTCACTTGAATCAATATTGTCCCAAAAGCTGATAACCCCAGAATACTGGTGCAAAGACTGATGAGAATATCGTAAATATTTGTAAGAGGAGAATAGTTCCCGTTACAGCAAGCAAAGCTCTCCGTTTGCAGTTTGCGGAATTGTTCGTTTTCCTGGTTGCTGTAATCGGTTGTCAAGCCTTTTAAGGCCACCCGTTTGAGATAAAAGGTATTCATCCGAAATTTTTGATGATAAATAAACTTTGTAAAAAACTGGCTAAGTCCAGACAACAAAGCAATACCGCCCATAAACCCCAAAACAACAACGCTTAATTCCCACAGGCTATTTCCTTCTGTGATATATTCAATCACCGTTTTGGGAAGATAAGCGGATAAAATTGGCAGTGTTGCGTTGACCAATATTAAAACCCCACACCAACATAATAATGGGCAATAGCAATGAGCGGTGTTTTGGATGCAGTACCAGACATTTTGGATGATGGAATCATAACGGGTAGTCCATTTATCCGAATTTATCATTTTCTTTCGCATCAGATTCCGCCTCCTTTCGTGTCAATTGTATCATGATTCCAACAAAAATGAATATTCGTGCACTAACTGCATCAGCCAGTACACGAATTGCATTTAATCCATAGCAGGAACTAAAAATTCCGAGGTAAACGCCCCGTTTTCACTGTTATATTTACACCATCCGCCGTGTTCTTCCAGAATTACTTCTGCACGCCGCAGTCCAAACCCATGCAGACCATCTTTGCTGGAAGAAAATAATCCGCCTGTTTTCTTCTTCTTTTCTCCCGCGGAATTCAGCATGGAAAAATACAGCATTTTCCCTTTCATGGACATATAAATCCTAATAAAGCGTTCTCCCGCAGCGGTCAGGCAGGCTTCAATGGCATTGTCCAGCAGATTTCCCACCAATATACTGAGTTCCAGATCGGTGATAGTCAGATGATCCGGAACAACCGCTTTGATCGTAACTGCAATATTTTCTGCTTTCGCTTGGGCAATTTTTGCAGACAAAATGGCGTCCAGTGAGATATTTCCGGTTTTCAGAAGGGTGTCCACATTCATCAAATCATGATCCAGCTGCTCAATGTACGCAAGTGCTCGCTCTGTTTCACCGGCTTCCAGCTGCCCTTTGAGTGTTTGCAGATGGTGATGGAAATCATGCTTGTATCCCCGCATTTCGGTGTGAATACTCCGCACTTCGTCCAAATGCCGCTTGGACTGTTCCGTTTGATATTCCACCAATTTTAAGTAAGTTTTCTTTCTCATAAATTTAAATTTCCTCAATTCCGCGCAATAAATGCTCGATTGATGTCATCATATTTTCCTCTTGCCAGAGGAATCTCATCGCCGCAGTCCAGCCAAACCGTAGAACGCGAAATTTTTCGGATATGCTTCAATGACACCAGATAGGACCGATGTGTCCGATAAAAATCACTGCTGAGCTTTTCTTCCAGAGCGTAAAGATTTTCTTTCAGTTTGTATTCTGTGCTTTGCGTATGGACAACAATATAATGTAAAAAGGATTCGATATACTGAATATCTGTTTCAAAAAGCTTCACAGTTTCCCCGTTGCAGCTGATGACAAGTGACGGAGGTTCCACCGATAATTTCTGGGCTGCCTTGGAAAGCACCTCCATGAGCTTTGTTTCCATGATAGGTTTTACGAGATAATGCAGCGCATCCACTTCATACCCTTCTCCTGATAATTCGAAATGGGAGGTAGTAAAGATGATTTCCATGCGATGATCCATAGAACGAATTTTTTTTGCCAGCTCGATACCGGATATTTTTTTCATTTCTACATCCAGTAGTATAATGTCGTAATCCTTTTTTTCTTCATATCGAAAGAGAAAACTTTCCGCTGATACGAATGTTTCGATATTTACAGAAACCTTTTGTTTCTGTGCCCAACTTTGTACAACTGATGTAAGATACTGGACGTCTTCATCTATGTCATCACATATTGCCATTTTATACTCCATTCATCTTTCCTCCACTGTTTTCTCCCAATCAGTATCCCTTTTAGTTCTGAAACTGAGGTCCTATTTCAATCATTTAATCATCCCAAAATCCCTCAAGGCTTCTGTGATCGCTGCTTCCTTTTCTGGCGGACATTTCGGCTGTTTGGCATTTTCAGACTTTGGTTTGTTATAATTCTCCCGCTCAATAATGCCATATTTCTGCTTAACCTGGGCAATGTAGAGGGAAGAAACCTTCAACCCGGTCTGCTGCAATACACGTTCTTTGATCTGCTCGTATGTGGCGTCATTCTGGAACCCGGACATATCCATATCCTCCAAAGAGAACTCCACACGAACCTTTTTGGACTCGATTTCTCCCTTGGAAAGCAAGACAACCGTCTCCACATGTTCCGTCCCCGGAAACATATCCACCGGCGTTGCCCATTCCGCCTGATATCCGCCGTCCACCAGCACGCGCAAGTCCCTTGCGAGGGTTTCCGGGTTGCAGGAAACGTACACAACCCGCTTTGGTTTCAGCATCAGCAGACTTTGCAGGAACTTCTGGTCGCTGCCGGCGCGGGGCGGATCCATCATCACTACGTCTGGCGCGTTTCCCTCCTTGGCGAGCTTCTGCATGAAGCGCCCTGCGTCGTCGCAGAGGAAGCGCGCGTTCTCCACGCCGTTGCGGCGGGCGTTCTCCTTCGCATCGCGGATGGCATCGGCATTCAACTCCACGCCGATGAGCTGCTTGCAGCCGTCCGACGCGCACAAGCCAATCGTACCCGTACCGCAGTAGGCGTCCAGCAGGGTTTCTGCGCCTGTCAGCTGCGCCGCGTCAATCGCCGTTCGGTAGAGGACTTCGCATTGCTTCGCGTTCACCTGATAAAAGCTCTGCGGACTGATGCGGAAGCGCTTGCCGCACAGTTCATCCTCCATGTAACCCTCGCCATAGAGGGTGATTTCCTTCGTGCCCAGCACCATGCTGGTTTCGCGCTGATTGCAGTTCAGCACCACGGTCGTGATTTCCGGGTGGCGCTGAATCAGCTCCTGCACAAATGCCTTTTTGCCCGGAAATTCAAGGCTCGTTGCCACCAGCACGACCATAATCTGCCCCGTCACATGCCCCGTGCGGATGAGGATATGTCGCAGGAAACCGCGGTGCGTGTACTCGTTGTAGATGCGCAGCTTGTAGGCAGGCAGCATCGCGACGATGGTCTGGATGATGCGGTCAGCGCGGCGATCCTCAATCAGGCAGTGCCGCACGGGCACGACGCGGTGCGTCCCCATGGCGTAGACGCCGCTGATGGGTCTGCCCGCCTTGTCCACAGCCAGCACGGCATGAACCTTGTTGCGGTAGTGGAACGGGTCGTCCATGCCCAGAATCGGGCGGACTTCGCAAATTCCGTCCAGCAGTTCCGTCACGCGCTGCTGCTTCCATTGCAGCTGCTCCGCGTAGGACAGGCGGGTCAGCTGGCATCCGCCGCATTTCGCCGCGACGGGACAGTTCCAGCGGATTTCGCGCGCCGGACGCTGCGCTTTCGCCTGCTCCTTCGGCGGATTCGGACGCGTTTCCTGCATTCGGCGGGTGGTCAGGTGCTTCGGTCGGCGGAAATTGCTCATCGTGTATGTGCTCCTTCATTCTCTGTGGGTTCGCTCCATTATAACACGCTTCTCCCTGCCGCTTCAAGTCTTGTTTTCCATCTTTTCATTTTCGCGCGACTATGCTACAATAGAAGAAACAATCTTCCGTGAGGCGATTTCGATGCTGTTTTCTTCCTCCCCCATCCGTCGTCGGACGTTCTCCTGTATGCGCGGTGATTTGACCATCCGCGGCACGGAGTACCGTCCGAATGGCGAAAAGCTCCCGATTGCCATTGTCTGCCACGGCTTTATGGCAAATCAGCAGACCGTCCGGCAGTACACGCGAGTGCTGGCGAAAACTGGTTACTGTGCGTACTGCTTCGATTTCTGCGGCGGCAGCGTTCCACTCACTGGCAAAAGTGACGGCGCGACGACGGACATGTCGGTGCTGACCGAGGTGCAGGATTTGGAAGCCGTCATTCGCTATGCGCAGTCGCTTCCCTATACCAGCGATACGCTGCTGCTGATGGGCTGTTCGCAGGGCGGGATGGTGTCCGCGCTGACCGCTGCGAAGCATCCGGATGCAGTGGACAGGCTCGTGCTGTTCTACCCGGCCTTCTGCATCCCCGACGACGCGCGCGCGGGGCACATGATGTTTGCGCACTTCGACCCTCAAAATCTGCCGGAGAAGATTCACTGCGGGCCAATGCTGCTGGGGCGCTGCTATCCCGAAGCCGTCATGCACATGGACGTTTTCCGCGAAATCACGCCGTACACCGGGCGGGTGCTGCTTGTCCACGGCACGGCGGACGGCATCGTCAAGCCGAATTATGCGAAAAAGGCGGCGGAAGCGTATGCAAACGCAGAACTGCACTTGATTGATGGCGGGGCACATGGGTTTAACCGCCGCCATGACGCGGAGGCGATTCGCTATTTGACCGCATTTGCCGCTTTGTGAGGGGGATTTTATGACCACCGTCGAAATCTGGGGCGCACGCGCCGGGCAGACGCAGTCCCGCCTGTTTGAAGAAATCCGCCAATGCCGTGAAGCTGGTCAGCGTGTCCTGCTGCTTGTACCGGAGCAGTACACCCTGCAAGCCGAGCGGGAACTGTTGGAGCAGCTGAATTTGCCGGGGCTGCTGGATTTGGATGTACTGTCGCCGCGCAGGCTGGGGCGGCGTATCCGAGAAAGTGCGGGGCATTCACCCAAAGCCGCGCTGGACGAAAGCGGGCGGCGGATGGCACTGGCGCAGGCGCTTTCCCTGAAGCAGGAGGAACTGCACTATTATCGCCGCGTCGCGCTGTCACCCGGGCTGCCGGAGAAGCTGTCCACGCTGCTGATGGACTTCCAGCGCACAGGGCTGTCAAGCGAAGAATTTGCCGCCTATGCGGAGGAGCTGCCATCCGGCGCACTGAAGGCAAAAGCGCATGATTTGCTGCTGCTTTGGCAGACGTATGACGTGCTGATTGCCGAGCGCTTTCAGGATGAGCCGACGCAGCAGTTTGAGCTGGTGGAACGGCTGCCGGAAAGCGGGCTGATGCGCGATGCCGCCGTGTTTGTCTACCAGTTTGACATGCTGCCAACGCCGCTGTGCGTCCTGCTGGCGACTGCCGCGCCAGAGTGTACCCGCATGGTCGCTGCGTTCACGATGGACAAGGACACTGCAAGCGACGGGCACGTTTTCGCCTCCCAGCGCAGGAGTGCGGCGGAGCTGACCGGATGGCTGCGTCAGCGCGGCATTCCCGTACAGTGGAAGTGGCTGCCAAGCGAACCCGACGGGCGCGACGAAGCCCTCCGCCACCTCGAAGCGCACCTGTTCGCCCGCGACGGCGCAGTG
>OLRQ01000683.1_pt1 | contig 32822 bp, 36 predicted proteins | sample 1671971 | NCBI WGS metagenome assembly OLRQ01 (sample SAMEA3136631, study PRJEB25190) | human gut metagenome | biome: human gut; feature: human-associated habitat; material: faeces | place: Austria | collected 2013
TATCGGAGTGTGGCTCAGCTTGGTAGAGCGCTACGTTCGGGACGTAGAGGTCGCAGGTTCGAATCCTGTCACTCCGATGTCAAAGGATTACAGATTTCTGTAGTCCTTTTTCTTTGCTCCGAAACATTCAGCAGATTTCTCCCGTCCCTATGACAAATTTTTAATCCATCTTTTTCGTCTGCCTGGTAAATCTCATCTCATACGAGCCTGCAGGGGTATGTGCAACAAAAAGAAGTATCTTTCAGAACTTTTTGCATCCTGAAAGATACTTCTCTTTTTCTCTTTTTATTCTTCCCATACTCCGTCAAAAACTACTTTCGCCGGACCAGTCATAAAGACTTTATTTTTCTCACGATCCCACTCAATTTCCAGATCTCCTCCGAGAAGCTTTACTGTAACTTTCTCTTCTGTCAACCCGTTCAGAATACAGGCAACGGCTGTTGCACAGGCTCCGGTTCCGCATGCCAGTGTCTCTCCTGATCCGCGTTCCCACACCCGCATCTCTACAGTATTCCGATCAAGTACTTTTACAAACTCTGTATTCACGCGGTTTGGAAATCTTTCATGCTTTTCAAATAATGGACCAATTTTTTCAATCGGAAGATTCTTCACATCATCCACATACACGATCGCATGCGGATTTCCCATGGAAATGCAGGTCATCCGGTACTCTGTCCCGTCCACAACGATCGGCTCATCTACTGCACGTTCTCCTTCCGCTACCACAGGGATCTCTGCCGGTGTGAGAATCGGACTTCCCATATCAACCTTTACTTTTGCGACCTTTCCATTTTCTATGAAAAACTGTAGATATTTAATCCCGGCAAGCGTCTCTACGGAAATTGCCTCCTTATCTGTCAGCCCATAATCATACATATATTTTCCAACACAACGGATTCCATTTCCACACATCTCTCCGCGTGAACCATCCGCATTGTACATTTCCATCTCACAATCTGCCACTTTCGATGGGTTGATCAGGATCAGACCATCCGATCCGACCCCGAAATGGCGGTCACTGATCCTGACCGCCAGTGCTGATGGATCTTCTATCTTTTCTTTAAAGCAATTTACATATACATAATCATTTCCCAGTCCCTGCATTTTTGTAAATTTCATCTTTTTCTCCATTCCGCTGCCTGTTGCAGCCTTTTAAGTATCTTTTCAGTTTAAGATGTCGGGGGCAAAAGCCCCCGACTTTGATGCCTACGGATTGCTCCGTGCTACGCACTCCCACAATCCTACCCAATATTCGCATATCGTGGGATTATCATCCCACTTTTATGCTCATATCGGGTGGCGGGTCCTAAGGCCTTTCCCCCACCTATGAGCAAGCTCATGTGGGCTTAGACCTTTTGACCCTGGCATCAGTTTAATTATGTATCCTACTCATTCAGGATCGTCAGGATCATCTGTGCAGTCTCCGTCAGATTGGTTCCACTGTCCATACTACTTTTCTGCAAGTACCGGTGTGCTTCATCCTCAGACATATTATTTCGTTCCATCAGTAATGCTTTCGCCTGGTCAACCAGCTTCTTTTCTGCATCATTTCTTTTCCGGCTTCTTTCTTTCCGCTTCTTTCTTGCTCTTTCCTGTGACTGCTGAAGCATTTCCACTGTACTGACAAGATCGTAGATCTTGATCGGCAGTGGCAGTCCCACAACACCCTCCGGCAGTTCATCCATCCATTTTGATGGGGGTGCGACCAGAAGCATATCAAATGAAAACGGCAGTGCTTCCCTTAGTTCCGTATATTGCATATCCTGAAGACGATATCCACATACCACGATTCCATCGCTCCAGTTATCCACATATTGCAGAACTTTTGCACCGGTCAGACAAACCGCAGATACTTCCATCCCCGCACGTACAAGTACATTACGGATATTTACTGCGTTATCTCTTCTCGGAAATACCACAATAATATGGCTCATATCTGCTCACCTCCAGTTACCTTTTTGATCCTCTCTTCATACCATTTTAAAAATTGACATTCAAAGTTCAATTTCCTGCGTTGTATCTGTCCTACAGTCTGTGGAGATAATGTGCGATCTCCCAGTCAGTCACCTGCATACAGTACTCCTTATATTCTTTCTTGTTGGCCTTGATGATCTTCTTAGCCAGTTCTCCCCCCAATACATCGATCAGAAACTGATCTTTCTCCAGTTCCGCCGTGGCATCCCCAAGATTTCTCGGGAGTTCTTCCACATGAAGTTCTTCTCTTCTTTCCTGCGTCATCTTCTGGATATTCTCATCTATATTCGCAGGAGGCATAATTTTATTCTTAATTCCGTCAAGACCTGCTTTCAGAAGAACTGCCAGTGCCAGATACGGATTTGCCGTTGCATCCGGACTTCGCAGCTCCAGCCTGGATTTTCTTTCTTTATCTGCCGATACACGAATCAATGGTCCTCTTGTCTTTGCCGACCATCCCATATATACCGGTGCTTCATATCCCGGCACAAAACGCTTGTAAGAATTTACTGTCGGATTTGTGATACACGTGATCGCCTTCATATGCTTCATCAGACCACCGATAAAATAGTATCCTTCTTCACTCAGACCATTTACGTCCTCCGCATTATAGAGGACATTCATTCCATCTCTTCCATAAAGGGAAAGATTGATATGCATTCCCGAACCGTAGGTCTCACTCTTTGGCTTTGGCATAAACGTAGCATGCAGTCCATGTCTTTTTGCAATGGTCTTAACCACCATCTTAAATGTCATCAGATTATCTGCCGTAACCATCGCCTCATCATAATGAAAGTCGATTTCATGCTGAGCCGGTGCGATCTCATGGTGAGAAGAAATGATCTCAAATCCCATTTCCGCCAGTGTAAGGATCATATCTCTCCTTGCATTTTCTCCCAGATCCAATGGCCCGATATCAAAATATCCGCCTTCTTCATGAGTAACTGTTGTCGGCAGTCCATCTTCATCTGTATGGAACAGAAAGAACTCACACTCCGGTCCGACATTCATGGAATATCCCATCTCTTCCGCTTCGGCAACTGCTTTCCGCAGAACATAACGTGGATCCCCCTCATACGGAGTTCCATCTTTACGATAGACATCACAGATCAGTCTTGCTACTTTTCCCTGCTGCGGCCGCCACGGGAAAATTTCAAAGGTACTCAGATCCGGATACAGATACATATCGCAATCCTCTTCTCCTTCGATTCCCTCCAGCGACGACACATCAAACATACATTTATTATTCAGTGCTTTTTCAAGCTGTCCTACTGTTACAGCCATATTCTTCAACGTTCCAAAAATATCTGTAAACTGCAGACGGATAAAGGCAACATCTTCTTCCTCCACAATACGGATGATGTCTTCCCTTGTATAGTTATGCATATAACAACCTCCTTTTCATACCGTTTCCAGTTTTTTCATCCTAATACAGAAAATCTGCCATCAGCAGCTCCCCACACACTCCGGTATATATTGATAAAGGGCGATCTCCACCCATACTGGAAACGCCCTTGTCTCTGTGCCTTATTATATCGGCTTGATTTTCTCTTGTCAATCAACCTTTTTCTAGTTAAAATATACCATTTCTTCGATCGGTTCTGCCGGTTCAATATTCTCCGCATCCAATACCGGACCCTCGCCTCTGTATACAGAGAGATTTTTAAAGCTGACTTTTGCTCTTACTTTTACCCAGTCACCCGGTTTCAGCTTTGGTGCATATGGACTTCTACAGACATAACCAAGGAAAGAGGTATCATCTGCACAACAGGTCATTGCTGTACGTCCCGGAAGAAATACCTTTGACGGAAAAGCCCGTGGCTTCATCACCTTTGCCACAAACTCTACTACTTTTCCCTTATACCGGTCTGGATTTTCCATCATATCCACATACCAGATTCCATAGTCTTCCCTGCGGATCTCAATCACCGGAGCATTTAAATCATACGGAACCTCATCCTCAAAAATATTGTCGACTTCTCCGTTCTCATCTTCAAAAATAACTTCTGCCTGTGGGCTGACCACCTTGACACTTCTTCTGTATCCCGCCAGCGGACCTCTATCCTCACAGCGGTTAAAAAGAACCAGTTCCGCCCCTTTTACCATTTCAACAAATAATGGCTTCAGATTTGTAAGGTACATCTGAAAAGTACTTGCATCAACCGTTGCGATCTTCTGTTCGATCTTCCAGCCTGCCGGAAGTGCCAGTTTCTCAAAATCACTGACCGGCCACATACCATTGTATTCAACTACAACTCTCTCCGGTTTATGCTTCCGGTTCATCTCCTCAAGCCATGCTTCTGTCAGGTCCTCTTTATCTTCCACTTTTTCGATCACAACACCATACTTCAGCATTTCCTTTGGATCATACTCTTCCTCTCCTTCCTCACAGAGGATCAGAAGCGTCTTCCCCTGGATCTGAAAATAATCCTGCTCCAACGTAAATGTCAGAAACTGGGTCTTTCCGCTGTCCAGGAATCCTGTCATCAGATATACCATAACATCCGATTGTCTCATTTTTCTTTCTCACTTTCTTTTTCTTTCAGACTATTTCACCTGAAATAATTCCGTCAGTTTGTCTTCTTTAATCTCTGCACCGATCACACAGATACGTCCTGTATATTCAGGTGCTCCGGTTCTTACTTCATGCTCACCCGGAACCATGTCGAAATAGATCCATTCTCCATCAGCACCTGCAACCATACCTTTTGCACGAAGGATATTGCCATAAGATCCATCTTCTTCCAGGGTCTTGAGGATATTTCCGATCTCTTCTTTTGTATAAGTACGGATTGTCTCTTTTCCCCAACTTGTAAATACATCATCGGCATGATGGTGTCCCTCATGATCGTGATGGTGGTGTCCACAGCCGCAGCCACATTCATGATCATGGTCGTGATGATGTTCATGCTCTTCATGGTCATGGTCGTGATGATGCTCATGCTCCTCATGGTCATGGTCGTGATGATGCTCATGCTCCTCATGATCATGGTCGTGATGATGTTCATGCTCCTCGTGGTCATGGTCGTGATGATGTTCATGCTCCTCGTGGTCATGGTCGTGATGATGTTCATGCTCCTCGTGAGCAACTTCTGCAAGCAGTTCTTCTTCCAGAGACTTGCTGGATTCCATTGCCTCCAAAATCTTTTCACCCGGGAGCTGCTCGATCGGTGTTGTGATGATCGGAGCTTTTTCATTTAACTCTCTCAGCAGAGCAACACTTTCCTGAATCTTCTCCGGCTTTGCCTTATCTGTACGGCTTAAGATCACTGCTCCTGCATACTCGATCTGATTACTGAAAAATTCGCCAAAATTTTTGCGGTAGATCTTGCACTTTGTCACATCTACCACGGTGGTAAAGCTGTTCAGCTCCGCATCAATCTCAGCCTGCACATCCTGCACTGCCTTGATAACATCCGACAGTTTTCCGACACCGGAAGGCTCGATCAGAATACGGTCAGGGTGATACGTGTCTACTACCTCATGAAGAGACTTTCCAAAATCTCCTACCAGTGAACAACAAATACAACCTGAGTTCATCTCACGGATCTCGATTCCCGCCTCTTTCAGGAATCCACCGTCGATTCCAATCTCTCCGAACTCATTCTCGATCAATACAACCTGCTCTCCCTTAAAACCTTCTGAAAGAAGCTTTTTGATCAATGTCGTCTTACCGGCTCCAAGAAAACCGGAAATAATATCTATTTTTGTCATTTTAAAGACCTCCTATCTTACTGCCTTTTTCTATCTTATCTCTTTTCTTTCCTCTCTGTCAATTCAGATTCATTCTCTCCGGACAGTAACCGTATTTATTTCAGATCCAGCTCGATCGGACAATGATCTGATCCCATTACTTCTGTCAGAATCTTTGCATCTGCCAATCTGTCCTTCAGGCATTCTGACACGCAGAAATAGTCAATCCGCCAGCCTGCATTCTTCGCTCTTGCACTGAACCGGTACGACCACCATGAATAAATTCCCTCCTGATCGGGATAAAAATACCGGAAAGTATCAATGAAACCTGCATCAAGAAGCTCTGTGAACTTTCCACGCTCTTCATCTGTAAATCCTGCATTTTTCCGGTTTGTCTTCGGATTTTTAAGGTCGATCTCTTTATGTGCAACATTCAGATCACCGGTTACGATCACCGGCTTCTTTTTCTCCAGTTTCTTAAGATATGCACGGAAATCATCTTCCCATTTCATCCTGTAATCCAGTCTTGCAAGCTCACTTTGGGAATTTGGTGTATAAACTGTCACAAAATAGAAATCCTCAAACTCACAGGTGATCACGCGTCCCTCCTGGTCATGCTCTTCAATCCCCAGTCCATAGGATACCGATAATGGTTCTTTTTTGGTAAATACTGCTGTTCCGGAATAGCCTTTCTTCACAGCATAATTCCAGTACTGATGATACCTTTTCAGTTCCAGATTCAACTGTCCTTCCTGCATCTTCGTCTCCTGAATACAGAAAATATCCGCATCTGCCTCATGAAAGAAATCCAGGAATCCTTTCTGAACGCATGCCCGGATACCATTTACATTCCACGATATTAGCTTCAATCTATTCCTCCTTCCAGGACTTCTCCTTATAATAGACTTCGTCAAGGAATAATCCTCTTGCCGGAGCCAGAAATCCAGCCTTTGTTCTATCCTTTGCCTCTAAAGCTATCGTCACGCTTTCGATCCTGTGTGTCCCCATTCCAACTTCGAGCAAAGTTCCTGTCAGAATCCTTACCATATGATAAAGAAATCCCGTTCCCTCATATTGGATGTTGATCCTGCCACCTTGTCCGCCAATCATTATAGCATAAATGGTCCGCTTTGTGGACATTTCATCTTTTTTATCCGTATAAGCTGCAAACTCATGCGTGCCGGTCAAAAGTTCCGCTGCCTGCTGCATCGCTGCAATATCAAGTTTCTTCGGGAAATGATACGTGTAACGCCGGTCAAATACATCCGGCTTTTCATCAGTATCAATCTGATACACATACCTTTTTCCTACAGCACTCTTTCTCGCATGAAACCCATTTTTTTCAAGTCCGGCTTCTCTGATCCGGATATCCGGAGGCAGCAGCTTATTTACCTTCTCTGTGAAAAATCCGTCCTCCGCTTTCCCGTGAAGCACCACACTGGCTGTCTGTCCGCGGGCATGCACTCCTGCATCCGTCCTTCCTGATCCATTTACTTCCACCGCATATCCGGCTGCCTTTGAAATACAGGATTCCAGAATCCCCTGAATGGTCATCTCTGTATTGGCCTGTCTCTGCCATCCCTGATATGCTGTCCCATCATAAGCGATCACCAGCCTGTACGTCCGCATTCTTTCATCTCCTCTTTCAAAAAGAAAACCGGTCATACTTCCGCTTCAGGTATAACCGGTTCGTTCTTCCTATTTTAAAAACTTTTTCAGCTCATCCATGAATGTATTCGCATCTTTAAACTCTCTGTATACTGATGCGAACCTCACATATGCCACCGGATCAAGATCTTTTAACTTATCCATAACAATCTCTCCAATCTCACTGCTCGGGATCTCTTTTTCTTCCCGGTTAAAGATCTCCAGCTCGATCGCCTCGATCGTCTTCTGGATCTGATCTGCAGGAACAGGACGCTTATAACACGCACTCAGCACACCATTCTCAATCTTTGACCGTTGATACTGCTCCCGGTTGTTGTCTTTCTTGATCACGATCAGAGGAATCGTCTCTACTTTTTCATAAGTTGTAAAACGTTTCCCGCACTCGTCACAGGAACGCCTTCTGCGAATCGAACTCTTATCCTCTGCCGGTCTGGAATCGATCACTCTTGTATCAGGGTTTCCACAATATGGACATCTCATTCGTCTGTTCCGCCTTTCCGCATATACAATCCACCACACACTCCCTGCGGCATTTATTTTCAATCCGTCTGTGAAACGAATTTATTTCCGCCCTCATTATACACAATGTCTAGTATTTTTGCAAAAACTTTTCTTCTTTTATTTCCACTAATACTGCATCCGGTCCGATTTTTTTTACACAACTGTACGGAATCACATATTCACAGTCCGTTCCAAAAAATCCGCAAAATTTTCCCGGTCCCGGTACAATAATCGATTCAATCTTCCCGGAACAGGTATCAAGCTCCAGGTCCACAACACAGCCCAACTGCTTTCCTGTACAGATATTAACTACTTCTTTTTCCCGCATTTCACAAAATCTCATCGTTCTCTCCCCGTACCGGAATCTTACAACTATTTTATTCCGGCATCGGACAGATCGTGACATTTCTGTATTTCTTTTTTTCGGTACATATATTACAATAGATTCATCATAATCCTAAAGGAGAGTTTGTTATGAATGAAACTTTACTGCTGTTCCATGCACCTTCCAGGCCCGAGCTTTTGAAGATCCAGCGTGCCTTGCTTCCGTTGCATATCCGGCTGCGTTGCATCTCACAGAAAGACTATCTGCAACCGCTCGGATTTCTCGCCGGAATGAAAAATTTTTCCCCCACCACTGAGGTTTATGACGGAGAAGAACTTTCTGCCCCACTGTTCCTTTTCTGCTTTTTTCAGAATAACCGACTTGATCAGGCACTTGCTGCCCTCAGACGCTGCGGTGCTGGTCCATTTCCTTATAAAGCGATCCTCACACCAACAAATTGTGAATGGAATGCTCTCACCTGCTTCAACGAAGTAAAGAAAGAACATGAGCAGATGCATAAATAGACATTGAAAAGTTTACCATGCTCAACTATAATGATGATACCATCAGAGAGACGGGAGAAAAGTACTATGTGGAAAAGAAAAGAATTAAAAAAGAATGCTCGCAGATCGATCCGACAAAATTACTGGCGTATGGTATCCGTCTGCTTTCTTATCGCTCTTCTCACAGCTTCCTATCCCCTGGCAACCGCTTTTCTGGGAGTGCATCCGTTATCTCATATTGACACGATTTCCAATCTGCATCAGACTTTTGAGACCGAAACTACATCGCAGATCCTGGAAGAGACTGCCACAAGGCTTTTTCATAATACTGACATTGAGAATCTATATCAAAATCCTTCTGCTACTTATACCAATCTTCTTGTGGATCTGTATGCAGACAGTACCTCTACTTTTTTTGCAGTCCTGAAGATCTTCAATACTTTCTTGGATGAACATTTCGACTTTATCGTCTTCATCCTTGGAATCAGTGCGATCCTGGCTTTTCTCTATCGCATTTTTGTAAATAATATTCTGATCATCGGCGAGAAACGTTTCTTTTTAGAATCGAAAAATTATAAAGATACCCGGATTTCCAAAATCTTTTTTCTTTATAAGCTACATTATATCCGCAGGCCTGCTTTTACCATGTTCTTCCGCAGTCTCTACCAGTTTCTGTGGAATTTTACAGTCATCGGTGGAATCTACAAGCATTATGAGTATTGGATGATTCCATATATCCTGGCAGAAAATCCCAGGATCAGTAAAAAAAATGCTTTCTTCCTTTCCCGCCAGCTCAGCAATCATAATAAGAAAAAGCTTTTACTGCTGGATCTGTCTTTTCTGGGATGGAAGATGCTCTCCCTGCTCAGTCTGGGACTTGTCGATTTCTTATATGTGAACCCTTATATGGCAACCTGCAAAGCTGAATTATATCTGACACTCCGCAGAAATTATGTGCTTTCACGTTCTCCCGGCTATGAATACCTGGATGATTCCTATCTGGAACATATTCCTTCCGAAGATGAGCTTCTGATCAGTAAGGCACTTTATGATGACTCGGAAGGTCCTTATACACAGACCTCTTATTTTGCACCTGACCAGTATCCGGTTTTCCTTTTTTCTGTACAGCCGCCATTTTCTGCTGTAAGATCACCGGTCAACCCGGTTCGTAAATACGATCTCTGGTCCTGCATTTTTCTTTTTCATGCTTTTTCTATTTTTGGATGGATCGTAGAGAACCTGATACATCTTTTAAAGACAGGAGAATTTTCTTTTGATGGAGCAGTTTTCTTTCCATGGGCTCCTATGTATGGGATTTTCGGCATATTACTTTTACTGTTTATGAAGAAACTCATTCCCAAACCAGAGCTTGTGTTTTTTCTGAATTTTGCAGTCTACACATTGATCGAATATCTCGCAAGCTGGATTCTTGAACTCGGATACAGCCTGAAAGTAACTGCCTACAGTGACTATCTTTTCACACTGAACGAACATACATACATCGGAGGTTCCGCAGTCTTTGCACTGCTTGGATGTGCTTTCCTTTACTATCTTGCCCCTAAATGGACAGAAGCTTTTTCCCATTTAAAGAAGAACATCCGCATTGTACTCTGTATTCTCCTCAGCCTTATCTTTCTTGGCTTTGTTTTTAAAATAAGTCTTCCATATATTTGGTGAGAAATATTGATTTCATATAAAAAAAATAGTAAAATTTAATTAGTTATTGACTTGAAAATTTGAAACGAAAGGAAAATTATTATGAAAAAAAGAGTTGTTGTTGCACTGGGACACCGTGCACTTGGTACTACACTTCCAGAACAGAAGACCGCAGTAAAGCATACTGCCAAATGTATCGCAGACCTTATTGAGGAAGGCTATCAGGTTGCGATCACGCACAGCAATGCACCTCAGCTTGGCATGATCCACACAGCCATGAATGAATTTGCAAAAGCTCATAAAGACTATACACCGGCTCCTATGTCTGTCTGCTCAGCCATGAGCCAGGGATATATCGGTTATGACCTTCAGAATGGAATCCGTGAGGAACTTCTTAATCGTGGAATCTACAGAACTGTCAGTACTGTTCTCACTCAGGTAATTGTCGATCCATATGATGAAGCTTTCTATACACCGACCAAAGTTCTCGGACGTTATATGAATGCACAGGAAGCAAATGAAGAGCGTAAAAAAGGAAATTATGTGATTGAAGAGCCAGGCAAAGGGTTCCGTCGTGTCGTATCCGCACCAAATCCTGTAAAAATCGTCGAGCTGGATGCCGTCAAGGCACTTCTTGATGCTAATCAGGTTGTAATTGCTGCCGGAGGCGGTGGAATCCCGGTGCTGGAGCAGGACAACCATCTCCGAGGTGCAAGTGCCGTCATCGAAAAAGATCTTGCAGCCGGAAAGCTTGCAGAGGGAATTGACGCTGAAATGCTCATCATCCTTACAAATGTCGAAAAAGTCTGCATTAATCTCGGACAGAAAGATGAAGAACCGCTGGGAGAGATCACAACAGAACAGGCTAAGACATATATGGAGGAAGGACATTTCGGAATTTACAATATGCTTCCTAAATTCCGTGCTTCTGTTGATTTCGTAGAAGAATGCGAAGGACGCAGTGCTTACATTACTTCTTTCGATAAAGTAACGGATGCATTAAAAGGCAAGACAGGCACTGTCATTCGATAGTTTTCCTGTGGATTCCCGTAGATATTCAAAAGTCAGGTACAACATTTGTATCTGACTTTTTTCATATTCCTTTTAATCTCCTCTTGATTTTTCATGAATACATGCTATTATATATGCATACGTTAAATGTAGTATTGAAAACTACTTGTTGTTTTATCAATATATCGGAGGTGTGTTATTATGGAAAAAAGACATCATATTAAAGATCCCGGAAGTGCGATCACTCATTTTATCGGCATGCTCATGGCAATCTTTGCGGCAGTACCGCTCCTTATCAAGGCTGCACATGAACCAAGCCGGATCTACATTGGATCTCTTACAGTCTATGCGATCAGTCTGATTTTATTATATGCTGCAAGTACAACGTATCATACTTTTGATATCTCGCCAAAAGTAAATACTATCTTGAAAAAAATCGATCATATGATGATCTCCGTTCTGATCGCAGGAAGCTATACACCGGTATGCCTCCTTGTAGTAAAAGGGACTCGTGGCATCACGCTTCTTTGTATTGTATGGGCATTTGCGATTGCCGGCATATTGATCAAGGCATTCTGGGTGTTTTGTCCGAAATGGATCTCCTCTGTCCTCTACATTGGTATGGGATGGACCTGTGTTCTGGCTTTTTCTCAGATCCTCAATAATATGTCCTCTGCCGCTTTTGCATGGCTTCTTACCGGAGGAATTATTTATACTGTAGGTGGAGTGATCTATGCATTGAAACTTCCTATATTCAACAGCCGTCATAAAAATTTCGGCAGCCATGAGATCTTTCATCTCTTCGTAATGGGCGGAAGTATGTGCCACTTTGTTGTTATGTATGCCTTTCTTCTTCCATGATCTGAAGAAGATATTTGAGAAACCGCAGAAGTCTCATTTTACTTCTGCGGTTTCCTTTTTATCTCTGCAACGTTCTACACTTTGCTGCCAGCTTATCTCTTTATAAAATACTCCTCATACCATACAAGGAATGTATAGATCGTCCATACCTTTCTCCAGTTATCAGAATTTCCACCAACATAGTCTGCAAAAATTTCATTGATTGCCTCCACATCAAAAAATTTCTCTGCAATCTCACTGTTGAACAACCGTCTTACATCCTGATTATATCTGTCGTCAGCCATCCAGATACGAATTGGAACAATAAATCCAAGTTTCTTGCGGAAAGCAATCTCTTCCGGCAATACCTTCGCTGCGGCTGTACGGAACGCCACCTTATTCTGCTCTTCATTCACTTTATATCTTGAAGGCATACGGGACGCGATGTCAAAAATCCTTCTGTCTGTCAGTGGCATACGGATCTCCAGTCCTGCTGCCGTACTCATCTTATCAACGTTCAGATAAATATCTCCCTCCAGCCAGATCTGAATATCTACATCTGACATCTTTGACAGCGGATCGAGTCCTTCTGTCTCTTCGTAAATTTCTCTTGCCACTTCGATCGGGAGTACATCCGGGTCATACTTTTTCAGAATCTTCTTTTTCTCATCTTCTTTCATGATGTTCGTATTTCCAACATAGAACGTCTTCAGATTCTCCCCATAACGTTCTGCATTACGGTACATATTATATCCACCAAAAAATTCATCCGCACCCTCTCCGGAATAGCAGATTTTTGTATGCTCTGCCGTTGCATTACATCCAAGCGTAAATACAATCGCAGATGCATCACCTAACGGCTGCTCCATATTATACATCACATATGGTACTATATCAAAGAACTGCTCCGGTGTGATCAGACTCCTTGAGAACTTTCTTCCAAGAATCCTTGCAGTCTTTTCCGCAAGAACAGATTCATCAAATCTCTCCTCTTCATATCCACATCCGTCAGCCTGCTCTGCATCAGACATTGCAAGTACATAGGAAGAATCTACACCACCTGAAAGGAAAGACTCTACTTTCTCATCCGCAGTCTTCACTTCCGGCATGATCTCCTGGATCGTGGAATGAATCTCATCTGCCCAGTCTTCAAGAGATTTACTCTCATCCGGATGAAATTCAGGCTTCCAGTATCTTTTAATTGTAAGTCTGCCATTCTGCCAGATCAGATAACGTCCCGGCATCAGCTTCTTCAGACCTCTGAAAAACGTATTCTCACCGGCTACATATGTAAGACTCAGATATAACTGCAGCATTTCCTCATTCAATTCTTTCACAAAACCAGGCTGCTTCATAATATCACGGATCATTGTACCGTACAGAAGCTGTCCATCCTCTGTCTCATAATAATAGAATGGCTTTGTGCCAAACTGATCTCTCAGACAGAACAGCTTCTTCTCTTCATCATCCCAAAGAGCAAATGCAAACATTCCATACATATGGTCTGCCATCTCATAGCCCCATGTCTGATACGCTTTGATCAGAATTTCTTTTTCCCGCTCTTCTCTTGAAAGAGACAGATCAATTCCCAATCTTTCACAAAGTTCTTCCCAGTTACGAATATGTCCTCTGTATTCTTTTACTGTTATCATACGTGTATCCTCTCTTTAATAAAAATCCAATCTTTATCTTAAGTCACGATCTGACCACTGCTTATTATACTCCATCCGTCTTCAGATAACAATTAAATGATCTCTTCAATTCTTACTTTTCTATTAAAAGTTCTTCTCTTCCAGATCATAAGATATACTTTAAGATCAACCGAATCCCTGACCGCTTCAAATGGTTCTTCGCAGAAGATCGTTGCTCTGATTCCCTGCGACTCCAGTTCATTTTTTCTCATTTCCGCTTTTTTTCGCAGCTTCTCATACCGCACTTTTTCATCTGTCTGCAATCTTCTCTTCGGATACGTCTTCGCAGCTTCTACGATCATTTCCTGCAAAAGATCAACAATCTTATCATGCGAACTCCTGTGGAACATTCTTGCCATATAGCGTGCCAATACCTTATATGGATGTCTTCGGTAAAGTCTCAATATTCTGAGCATTCTCCGGTCATCTACTTTTTCCAGCAGTTCTTCCATGACATCCATTGCCTCTTCAGACGGACTCCACGGATCATCCCGGTAAAAAATATACTGCTCTGAAACTGACGGATAACAACAATAATTCAAAGGTGGAAAATCTGCAAGCTCTGCAAGTTTCCGTTCCGTCTCATTACAGAAATCATTTCCGAGATATTCTCTTTTATCTCTGATGATTGATGCTTTATACTCAATCTGCCTCAGATACTCATAACCACTGATCCAGAAGTGACCAATTTCTCCATAGTTATAAAGCCTGGTTTCCACTGTCAGATTTCTGAAGAAAAGAGTAAATACATTTTCCGCCTGCCTGATGATTAACCCGTATTCCTGCTGATCTTTCATCAAATGCAGTTCTGCTTCGATTTCACCTTCAAAATCCTTTTTATACTTTCCCTTCATCCTTGCCTGTTCAAATACAAGAAAACTTTCCGCTGCATCATTCATCATATAGATCAGACGAATTTTCCCCTGCTTCAGATCATCAGGATAAATCATTTCAAACTGCCCCTGATCTGTCAATTCCAGCAGTCTTTCAAATGCGACCGGATTACTATCTGGCAGGAGTTCCAAAGTATTTTGCAAGTGCATCCTCCTCCAATCCTTCACCGATCACGATCAGTACATTCTGTCCCTCCCCGACCGGGTTCATCTGAATTTCATACTGCGTCGCATTTAGTTCGATCCACTTTTCATTCTCATCCTGCATAAATCCCTTAATCCGGAAAAGCTTTCCACAGGCCAGATCTTTCAATGCCTCTTTGATCTTTTCTTTCAATTCTTCTTTCTTTATCTGAAGATTCATATAATACAAAGACTGAAAGCCCTGATTTTCCCTGTATTCCGGCTTTCTGTAACTCTCTGTACAGTAGCCGCCATTCAAGACCCGTTCAAACTCTCTTTCTGTCCATTCATTCCATGGAGATCTTAACACCTCATCCCCTTTTATCTGCCGTCTGCAGCCAAACTTCACCAGAGACCGGTTCAGATGCTCTATGGTCGCATCCTGCTTCGTCACAGGCACTTCCTGACTTCTGCTCAGAACAATACTTCCGGCATCTGCAACTTCCGATGCAAGAAGAAATTCTGCCTGATCTGATAATGACTCTTCCAGACCTGCATTTACTACTGCAATCACATTGCCAATCTCATACCAGCGATCCAATGGTTCGTCCCGGAGTACATCAAAAAATTCATCAATATCATAAATTCCTGACGGTTCGACCAGAACCCTGTCATACCCACACATTCCCATTGAAATAAGCTTGGTACGGAATCTTCGTCTGTGCGTCTCTGCATCGCAGCCTCCTGAAATCATCTCCAATTCACACTGATCTCCTCTTAGTTCCTGCAATAACATCATATCTACATTGACTGCACCATGATCATTTTCCAAAATACCTATATTCAAGCCTTTTCTCATCAGATACGTGGCATATTTTTTTATAAATGTAGTCTTACCTGACCCAAGGAACCCCGTTATCAAATCAATCTTTACCATATTCGTTCTCCACTTCCTCTTCCATTCTTTTTATACATTCATCCACGGCCTCCTCATAACCTGTCAGTGCCGCAAACGGTGCAAACTGGGCTGCCCTGTCAATCATTGCCATTCTCGGATGCACATCTGACACATGGTGCGGCAAATAGAGAAGTTCCTCATAGGCACTTCCAGTTCCAGCTTCTTTCATCTTCGATTCCCCTCTCTTTATGCCTTATGTCCACCGATCTGCCGGTTCCTCGCAACGGCTGTCGCACCTTCAATCAGACTCATTCCTTTTAATACCGCATTCTTCCCGTACTTCTTTTTTATATCCAAAACCGCTTTCTGAACACTTTTTTCCCGGTTTCTCTCTTCCTGCACTTCTTTTTTCTTTACTTCCAGTGCTGCATAATCCGTAAACAGATCTAACTGTTCAAAACTCTGACCCACAGTAACATCTTTTTCACTGACCACCTTATTGGCAGTAAGTGAAATCCGTCGCACAAATAAAAGCGGATTTACAATTTCTTCATACAGTCCGGTAACTGCCTCAAGAATCTCCTTCGCAGAGGAAGTTGCTGTCGGCAGGTTGGCTCTCCCATGTGCATGCTTCGGTACCAGCCTGCCATAATGATCTTTTTTTACTTCGCCATGATATCTGCCACGTATAGACGGATTTCTCAGATTCTCAATATCATATCCAACCGTAAGTACAACCTGATCTGTCACCAGTTCTTTGTCCACCAGTTCCAGTGCAAGCTGGTCTGCCATTTCTCTGACAACCAGCAGTGCCTTCTCATAAGGATACGGACACTGCAGCACCTGACCTGAACCCAAGCTGTTCGCAGAGGGCTTATACTTTTTTATCTCCTGCATTGTGCATGGCTCCCATCCCCATGCATGATCGATCAGCAGTTCTGCATTCACTCCAAAAAGCCGATAAAGAAGATCTTCATTATAAAAATCTTCCGGGGTTCCCACGGAACACCTCGCAATATCTCCCATCGTATAAAGACCGTTCTCTTCCAGCTTTTTCATATAGCCTCTTCCGACTCTCCAAAAATCTGTCAGTGGTCGATGATCCCATAACTGCTTTCGATAACTCAGTTCATCCAGCGAGGCAATCCTCACACCATTCTTATCCGGCTGTACCCGCTTCGCCATAATATCCATCGCAATCTTACATAAATACAGATTCGTACCAATCCCCGCAGTAGCCGTAATCCCAGTCTGCTCCAGCACGTCCCGGATCATCTTCTCAGCCAGTTTTTTCGCTGTCATCCCATAAGTTCTCAGATAGGCAGTTGCATCAATAAATACCTCATCAATAGAATACACATGAATGTCTTCCGGTGCAACATACTTCAGATAAATCCTGTAAATTCTGACGCTGTATTCTATATACAAAGCCATCCTCGGTGTAGCTGCAATATATTGCAACTCCAGCTCCGGATTCTCCGCCAGTTCCCTTTCATCTGTCGATTCTCCCGTGAACTCTCTTTTCTGAATCTTCTGCCTCCGCTCTATATTCACTTCCCGGACTTTCCGCTCCACTTCAAAAAGTCTTGCTCTCCCCGGAATCCCATATGCTTTCAAAGAGGGAGACACTGCAAGACAGATTGTCTTCGCAGTACGGGATGTATCTGCCACTACAAGATTTGTCGTCAGTGGATCTAAGCCCCTCTCTGCACACTCCACGGATGCATAAAATGACTTCAGATCAATCGCAATATAAGTTCTCTCTTTCATCCCACAGTTCCTCCCCGAATGTGCATCATACCAACATTTGATCCTCTAAATCCCCTTTGCCAGCTCCCTGGTGATCCAAAAATTCTAATCTGCATCATCTTATATATTATTATATAGAACGTATGTTCTTTTTTCAAGTGGAAATATTTAGATTCCACAAATTTATATATATTTCATAAATTTCCATAATAAAAAAGAGCTTTTGGATTTTTGTCGTATTTCTGATAACCAAAAAAATCCCTGACTGCAAATCACCTTATTTTTTTGCAGTCAGGGTTGCTCTTTTCATTTTATATGATCTCTAAAAGAACTGAATCATCCTTCTTTCGGTAAAAATCCTTTACTTGTCTTTACTATGATTTTATCAAATACCATAAACATCGATGGCAATACAAAAATAACCACTACCATACTGATCAATGCACCTCTCGCCATCAGGATACACAGGGAACTGATCATATCAATATTGGAATAAAGACCTACACCGATCGTTGCAGCAAAAAAGCTTAATGCACTGACCATGATCGACTGGGCAGATGCACGATGTGCTGTCGTGATCGCATTATATTTATCTGCTCCATGATTTCTTTCTCTTTTATATCTTGTTGTCATCAAAATAGCATAGTCAACCGTCGAACCAAGCTGAATCGTACCGATTACAATAGACGCAACAAATGGGAGTTTCGTTCCCGTATAATATGGGATCCCCATATTGACAAAAATTGCAAATTCAATAACACCTACTAAAATAAACGGCAGTGATACTGATTTAAATAAGAGTAAAATGATAACAAATATAATTCCAATCGATACAGCACTTACCGTCTTAAAATCTGTATCCGTTATGTCGATCAGATCAGCAGTCAGCGGTCCTTCGCCGATCAACATTCCACCTTTATCATATGTATGAAGAATCTTATTCAGTTCTTTGATCTGTGCATTGATTTCATCTGTCGCTACTTTATATTCTGAATTGACAAGTACAAGCTGGTACTTATCATTTTTCAACATTCCTGTGACAGACTCAGGAATCATACTTTGCGGAATAGCCGGACCGATCAGGGAATCTAATCCCAATGCCCATTTTACACCATCCACTTTTTCCATTTTATTCAGCAGCTTTGCTACATCCGCTGATTCTGTAGAACTGTCAACAAGAATCATATGCGTTGTATTCATATCATAATCTTCCTTCAGCTTTTCATTTGCAATAATGCTCGGAAGATCCTTCGGGAGTGTCTCATCCAGATTATAATAAACAGAGGTATGATTATTTCCATAAATCGCCGGGAATAAAAGCACCAGGAAGATCACTACATATACGAGATATCTTTTTGTAACTTTATCCGAAAGCTTCCCGATATCCGGCAAAAACGGCTTATGCTTCGTCTTAACAATGAGCTTATCACAGCACAAAATCATGGACGGCAAAATGGTAACGCACGCCAACACTCCAAAAATAACACCTTTCACCATGACCACTCCGATATCCATTCCCAGAGTAAATGTCATAAAACACAATGCAATAAATCCTGCTACCGTCGTAACCGAACTTCCGATAGCTGAAGAAAATGTCTGCGAAATCGCATGTGCCATCGCTCTTTCTTTATCCCCATTGTACCGGATTTGCTGCTCTTCATAACTGTGCATCAGGAAAATAGAATAATCCAATGTCACACCCAACTGTAACACCGCTGCCAGTGCTTTGGTAATATATGAAATCTCTCCCAGAAAATAGTTGCTGCCAAGATTATATACGATCGCCATACCAATACTAAGCATAAAAAGTAACGGAACGAAAAATGATTCCATGGTAATACCTAATACCAATATCGCCAAAAGAACTGCTATCAGTACATAGACCGGAGTTTCTTTTTCTGCCAGATTTTTTGTATCCGTAACAATCGCAGACATTCCGCTCAGGAAACACTGCTTTCCTGCCAGTTCACGGATTTCCCCGATTGCCTCCATTGTTCCATCCGACGAAGTTCCTTCATCAAAAAAGATTGCCATCATTGTACCCGTATCTGAATTGAATACTTCATACACCTTTTCAGGGAGCATACTTTTTGGCATACTTATATCTGCCAGTGAATCATACCATAAGACCTTGCTGACATGATCGATATTCTCTATCTTTGCCTTCAGTGCCGAGACATCTTTATCCTCTATCCCATCCACTATGAACATCGAAAATGCTCCTGTCCCAAAATCCTTTACCAGAATATCCTGTCCCTGCATCGTTTCAATATCTTCCGGCAAATATGTCAATACATCGTAATTTACTCTGGTATTAATATATCCCAGAGCTGCCGGTATCAACAGTAAAATACTGATGATAATAATCGGTATACGAAACTTCACCACTTTCTTTCCAAATTTAACCATTTCACAAGCTCCTCCCTTTATGACTATTAGTCATTTTCTCTCTTAAAAGCACTATACAGTAAAAATGACCAACAGTCAATATGTTCTTGACTGTTGGTCATTTTAATTGTCTATTTCTTTTTTTAAAAACTTGTCCGCCAAATCGGAATTACATTTATAACCGGTTCTTCATACGGATGAACTTTTTTGACCACCTCAATTGTCTCATCCACTTTTTCTTTAAATACTGTTACCTCTGCTTTTATTTCCGGTTCACAACTAATCTCCCCGGCTTTTCCTATATATGGAGCAGTCCCTTCTAATGGTCTCCAATAACTGGTAAGCCTTAAACAGGACACACATGAGTCATAATTTCCTATATGCCCTGCATCTACGGACTGCAAAGCCTTCTGAAGTTCCGGGAAATTTTCTTCCGGTATAAAAATTTCTAATTTGCAATATTTAAAATCCATTTTTTCCTCACAATTCAATTTATTTTAAGACTTCTACAAAATAATAGTATTTTAACATTAAATCACAATCCCCTTACAATGGTCAATCTCATGCTGTATGATCTGTGCTGTCCAGCCACTATACTTTCCATGACAGAATTGAAAATTGCTGTCCAGATAATCTACCTCTATTTCTTCATATCTTGTGCATAATCTGGTTCCCTCCAAAGAAAGGCATCCTTCTTCTGTCTTATATTCTCCTGACATCTTAGTTATCACAGGATTAATCATTGCAAACTGAAATGGTCCCACTGCCACAGCAATGATCGATTTATTAATGCCGATCATATTTGCCGCCATTCCAACGCATATTTCTCGATTGGCACGCAATGTATCTAAAAGATCTGTTACAATTTCCTGGTCTGCTTCCGTTGCCGGTTTTGCTTTTCTCCCAAAAATCTTTTTGCCCTTTATAATATTTCTAACCATGACTTTTCTCCTGTGAACTTATTTATTCGTATTCTCTTGTATTATTTTATTCTTGCTTCCCATCTATATCTGGGGTTTTTATGATTTGGTTTTCTTCTTATCAATTGTTCTGATTCTATTAAATACTCCAGTTCAATTTCTATATCCAATGATAAATCCTTAGTCACAAGTTCTTTATAGCCTAGATATGGATTATGCGCTATTTCTTTTTTTATTATTTCTTTTACTGGTTTCCAGTTAACACGGTTCATTTCACTCGCATATCTGCTGCAGCAAATCATTTTATAATCCATAACCTTGCATATACCCGCAATTTCCCCAAGCCATTCCCTATAAATAAAATCTATTGATCGACAACCCTGTTCCAGCTCGTTATCAACATGATCAACATATTTCATAACATCTAAAGAAATTTTTTTCTCTATTTCTTGCATAAATGAGTTATCAATTATTTCTTGCCTTAAAAGAACTAACTCCTTCATTTTCAAACAGAGAAATCTTTCAATATAATTACAATAATCTCTTTTGAAATAGTCGTCAAATAGTTCCATATTCATTATCTCTCCCAGCAAAAATGCTACAACAAGTTAAAACTTAGAAATTTCTTCCATTTTTAACTACCATACATTTTTACATCATTCTCAAACATTTTCATATTCATCAATCTGTTCAGCCACGTTTGAGTACCATACATTTTTACATCATTCTCAAACGCATATCCTGCATGGCCATCTACCGTCAGGCCAAGCGGTGTAATATTTACCGCAATCAAACTGCATCACCTCCTAAAAAAGAGTATAAAAATACCACCGACCATTTTTGAGCAGTGGTATCACTCTTTAATTATTTTGGATTTTCCATCTCTTAAATCTACCTCGACCGTTAATATCCTATCCGGGAAATTGTCTTCATTCACCGTAATCCCATCACTTGTATCAGTTACTGGCACTGAATTTATTTCTTTATGGTATTTGTCAAAATCAACTATTAATTTTCCACACTTTTTCTCCCACATAATTCCAATATGGTTCTTGTATTTTTCAACATAAGCACGTCCATATTTTTCAATCAGCCTTTGGCCAGCTATATTCGTTGCCTTTTTCTCGCTTATCATAACCTGTCACTCCTAATATCTCATTGATCCAATCCTGGGTGCTTGCAGTAAACTCTTTTGTATTACCTTTCAAATCTATTATAATACTTTTTTCTTGCCAGGTAAATAGCTTTAACGTCTCTCGATCTTCCGGTGACGCAATTATTTTCGTCATTGTCGGATGGGAATGAGCTGTCCACTCGTAATGATTTTCTTTTATAATTTTCCATGCATCATGCGGAATATGCCACGTTTTTGAAGTTCCATGTATAAGAATCTTTGATGATTTCCCTGTGCTTAGTTTGAGTACCATACATTTTTACATCATTCTCAAACTTACACTGCTGCCCGATATCTGCCACCGCAGTTTGAGTACCATACATTTTTACATCATTCTCAAACAGAAAATATGTCAAGAGATGCAAAGATTGGTTTGAGTACCATACATTTTTACATCATTCTCAAACATATTGCAGATGAGGAATGTAGCCACTATGGTTTGAGTACCATACATTTTTACATCATTCTCAAACTTTACGGCATCTTCAGAATCTTTGCCATTGTTTGAGTACCATACATTTTTACATCATTCTCAAACACGGTCATCGAACGAGTAGCCACTGCCGAAGTTTGAGTACCATACATTTTTACATCATTCTCAAACTGCCGTATTCCCCCTATCACGGGTTTTGATGTTTGAGTACCATACATTTTTACATCATTCTCAAACAGAAATAATTTCCGTAGCTGTTTTGGCTCCGTTTGAGTACCATACATTTTTACATCATTCTCAAACAATCCATCAGACTTTTTGCTCCCGTCATACGTTTGAGTACCATACATTTTTACATCATTCTCAAACACTCCTGAATAGTTTTCTCATTTCCTTCAGTTTGAGTACCATACATTTTTACATCATTCTCAAACAAACCTTCTGAACGGATTTTTTTTACCCATGTTTGAGTACCATACATTTTTACATCATTCTCAAACACCCTCATTTCACCCTGTTTTCACTCCGTTGTTTGAGTACCATACATTTTTACATCATTCTCAAACGATGTTCTGGTATCCATCGAAAGTAAACCAGTTTGAGTACCATACATTTTTACATCATTCTCAAACAACGCGTCCGATGAGGATTTTCAGAAGTTGGTTTGAGTACCATACATTTTTACATCATTCTCAAACAGAAGTCACTGACACCCCAAGCTTTGACAGGTTTGAGTACCATACATTTTTACATCATTCTCAAACAAATATACGAAGCGGATAAGGAGTGCAATGGTTTGAGTACCATACATTTTTACATCATTCTCAAACTCAGAGTTTTTGATATGATCGGTTCATCTTTGTTTGAGTACCATACATTTTTACATCATTCTCAAACAGATCATCTGCGTATGAGAAAAGCTTAAAGGTTTGAGTACCATACATTTTTACATCATTCTCAAACGAAGAACCTTGATATCACAATATGGCGATGGTTTGAGTACCATACATTTTTACATCATTCTCAAACCATGTGTGGAGTATGGAAGTGCAACAGCAGTTTGAGTACCATACATTTTTACATCATTCTCAAACAGAAACCACAAGTTCCTCGCCAACCTCACCGTTTGAGTACCATACATTTTTACATCATTCTCAAACCGCAGACAACCCTTTACTTTCTCATTTTGGGTTTGAGTACCATACATTTTTACATCATTCTCAAACTTCTATGCTGCCAATCGCTGATCCGCAAGCGGTTTGAGTACCATACATTTTTACATCATTCTCAAACTCTGTACCTCCATGAGCTTTCTCACAAGAGGTTTGAGTACCATACATTTTTACATCATTCTCAAACCTCAAATTCAAAAATGAAATGCCATCATTCGCATAAAATACAGGTACTCAAACTGTTAGGATGTTATATTTCACATCCATCTTTATCTATAATATACCTTGTTACACCCTCAATGCAATCTCTCGCACAGGTTTCAATCAATAAAAGCTGAATTTCCTGATACGTCGCTTCTTTTATTAATTCATCAATCTGCTGATTTGATAAATAACTTCGCAAATTAACAAATACAAAAAGCTTTTTCTTTAATAATCGTTCCACTATTCGCATATATCTCACAAGACGTTCTAAGAAGTTTTCTTCCAGTACCTCATATTTAATACCAAAAGCTTTAAATAATGAGGCAAAATCTATTTCATCCGCAAGATCAAGGATATAGTCTGTCTCCTGTTCAAGCTGTAATAAATACTCTTGCAGATATTGCTTCATTTCCTAGGTTTTCACATAGAATCGTTCGTCCGCAGTAAGCTTTTCCAATTCCATATAAAGTTTGCTGATCAGTTTTCTTTCATTTATATCTAATGCAAAAATATTAAAGATCAGCTCTACATTTTTAGAAATATCAACTTCTTTTTCATTATCTGATAATACGAATCTGCCTTCTTTTCCTTCCACCTGCCCTGCTAATTCCATTACATATTCTGAAAAGTATTCGGGTGATTCTATTACCCATTCTGTGCAATTAATTGCATCGACAAGAATACCTTCATTCAGGTTGATATGTACCAGCTTCATAGAATCACCAGCCTTTCATCTGTATCTAATACTTCACTTTTTGTCTCACCTATTACAATATCCATCTTTGCATACTGCTTTTCAGTTACCGTCAGCAGCTGGATCAAACCTTCTTCCGGTTTGTTCTTATGGACATTATCTACAATCGCCTTAACTGCAGTTCCATTTAATGCAAGTTTACAGTACACTGATTCCTGCAGCATAAGAAATCCATTCTTTAGAAGATATTTTCTGAATTTTCTATAGGCTCTTTTATTTTCACCCGTTATTACCGGAAGATCAAAAAATACTAATACCCTCATAAATCTATAACTCAATTTTATAAAATCGAACCAATGCACTGTCATCCTCATTCAATGCGTCAAATACGCTTTTGCAATAGATTTTTATTGCATTACTCACATACTGGATTTTTCCGTCAATCTGTACTTCCTGATTTTGGATATCAACCAGCCACATTTTTTCTTCATGTTCAAACTGCTCCAGTTTCATTTCCAGAACACATTTATCCACCAGCGGTCTGAACGGTTCCATCAGATCTGAAGCCAAATTAAACTGATTAAACATATTATCATGAAAAAGTCCCAGTTGAGTTATATATCCATTTGCTACAATTTCCCTTGTAAAGGACGATAAAATAATTGAATATCCATAATTCAAAGCTGCATTGATAAGATTATCCTCTGTTCTAGTGAAATCAAGCCCGAATAATGCATTAAAATATACTTTTGCAGCATGTCCTTCTCTGTTGGTTTCATCATTCCATGCGATCTGCTGTAAATAAGATGACAGAAGCTCAGCTTCTTCCTTTCCCAATAATTCTAATAATTCTTTTTGCTTTCTGATTTTTTCAGATACAATTTCCGTCCAGACAGCTTCTTTTGTATTTTGTCTCCACGCAATCTGCTTACGAATCTTATTACTGGTATCATGACTTCCATAATAGCTGACCAGTTCTGATGACGGATTTCTTTTTTCATCACAAAAGATAACTTTAACCTTTCTTTTCGTCAGTTCTGCCAACAGACTGGTCGTGAGCGAGACTGCTGTAGATTCTATCAATACTACAGCAATCTCATTCAACGCTACTTTCGTCGTATGTTCCCCTCTCACCACCATAAATCCAAGTTGTAAATCTAATTTAGCTCTTTTGGTAATGACGATCGTCCGCCAGCTCATACTCTTAAAAGATCAATCTCTTTTTCATAAATTCCTGTAGGAGACTGATTGACAATAGAAATATTTTTACATTTACTGATATTATTATTCATGACCAGGATTCCTGCACTTGCCGGACCTCCGATCATTTTCAGATTTGATGCTCCACTCTGACACTGGAATAAATGCAGAATTTCATACAACACCTGACACTTTGCTTCAACGGAGAGATCAATAAATTTCTCTTTTCCATTGACCAGCGTTTTTTCCTGTGAAGAGAGTCGCACCCCATAAATACTGTGCCGGATCTTATCTAAAAATGTCTCATAAAGCTTTAGCAACTCTTCTTCTGTTATTCCATCACGCACACTGATCTTTACATTCTTATCTTCTTTCTGTCTCTGAATATATTTCACTACTTTTTTTAAAGTTTTCATATCCTCTTTTGATAAAATCAGTTGATTTGCACCTTTAAAAATCAACTGATTACTAGTTCTTCCAGAAAGCCACATATAAAATCCATCGACTTTAAATAAAGTATCAATTTTAATCTTTTTGATCAGTATTTTCGGCTCTCTCAATCCACGTTCTTCCATCAGATAGTTTCTGGCACTTTCCATATCTTTTTCCACTCTGTCTTTTAGATAAATTGGTACGAACTCAATCGTTCTCTGCTCTTTTCCTTTCTTATCTTTTGAGCTTACAAGCATAAAATAAGCTCCTGCTGCCTTATTATATCCTCCGTATTTTCCGATATCCCGCAATCGTTCATCACTTTCTTTGACCGGCACCTGCCCCTTTCCTTTTTTCAGAATCTGCTGATCAAATAATCCACCTTTTACTTCATAGGATCGACGCGTCACAAGAATATGATTCTTCTCCATCATGGCTCTGACCTGAACAATAGAGCCACTCTTTCCCGCTTTCCAGGCGATTTCTCCATCTCTCGCGACATCCCATATAAACATTTTTTCAAGATTATATGTTCGCCCCGGATTCTCTTTCACAAACCAGCCTGCATTTTTTGTGAATTTTACAAAATAAACATTTCCTACAACAATATTCAGGTAAGCATCTTTTGCATGATGAAGATCATTCATGTCCCTCACTTTAATAAAATCAAAATCCTGCCTGAATTTTGAAACTGTCTTTGCCTTCACATAAACAATTTCCGTATCAGGAAGAATTTTCTTTAAAATTTCAGCAACAGCTTTTGTACTCTGTCGCGTTTCAACGATCTGACGCTCAATAAATCCTGCCAGTTCATTGGCATCCAGAGGATTATTCCGAATCAGGCGGTCATATTTTTCTTTTGGAATAAATCCTCCTGTCAAAAGGGATTTCCAAAATGGCATCATTTTCTTTTGAATGTCTGCTGCGATCGGATAAGTATCTGATTTTTTCGCATTGTATTCTTTTTTTACCAGTACCCGATTCTTCAGACTATCATCCATCGTTTTAGACTGTGGGTAAATATGATCAATATCATACTTTGTATTATCCCATAAATCTTCCAGATCGATCGGCTCACCGGAATACATACATCTGCCTTTCTGTGTATAATATAAATATAATTTATCACTTCTTAACTGGTGTTCTTCATGCTTCTCAAGACTTGTACATAAAGCTTCTATCCATTCCGGCTCTTCCTTTTTACATTTTTTGTACAGATCTGACAGCATCTTTTTTCTTGATTCCGTCCTCTTATTTTCCTGCTTTTCTCTTGCCATCTCAACAAAGACTCTTTTTGGCTTTTCTCCCATAACTTTTTCAATTTCCTGAATGATCTGTAATGTCTGCCAGATCTGTCTTTTCACAGCAGGTGAAACATACAGATCTTCTATTGTCTGATACGACACTTCCGGATCCGCCTTTTCCTCATTAAACTCCTCTATCCTGTCGGAAAATTGATATTCTTTGCTCAACAGTTGCATGAAATTATCATTCGTCTCCCACAATGCCGTTATGATATTCCATACCTCTCCAGTTTCCGGTGCAGGCACAGTCACTTCTTCCAATAGTTTTTTTGACAATCTTCCCCATCCTTTATATGAAAGTGCAGTGACTGTATTAATCTGCTTTTCGGTAAGTTGCGGAAATTTTTTCTTTAGTCTTTGCTTTAAAAGCTTCTTATCATCACCAAACAGCACAATATTTAATATGATCTCTTCTTTTTCTTTCTGCGTAAGTTCCACATCTGTCAGCTTTTCTTTAAAATCATGATACGCTGTCAATGAGCCTTTAAAATCTCCATCTATCCCCGTCAGTTCTACATTTTTCCCGGCGATTCCCTCTCTGATCAGATAAGATTTCAGTTTTTTCTGAGTCACTTTACGGCTTCTGCAAAAAACGTCTCTATAAATCTTCTGCTTCAATTCTACAGATATTTTCTGTCCATCCAGCCGAAGATTATTTAACTCGTTCAGAACCATAAATTTACTGTAAAGCAATGAATCTTTCGGCAATACATCTTCTCCGATCAGATAAGTGCATTTATTCGTCATACGACGGATAAAATTTTCTGCACTCTGCTCCACATCAATTACATTTTCAAAATTCCACGGATAGATTTTCTCAGTACTTTTTCGCTCTGCCCACGCAAATTTGGAATTTTCTCCATTGCCTGTCCTAAGTGGTCCCACATAATATGGAATCCTGAAACTAAATAATTTTTCTATTTTTTCTGCACTTTCTTTTAAAAATGGAATCTTATCGCCCAGATTATCTAAAATCTTCTTCAGTTCATATTTATGCACCTGGTACGGAATAACACCATTATCCTTATTTACCTGCTTTGGCAGAAAAGAATCCTTTTCAAGCTCACTTTGCAGATACATTTTAGCTTCTTCATCCGGCAGCTTTACAACAATATTCTTTTTCAAGAAATCCATAAATTCTTCCCTGCTGCACCGTTTCCCCTCAAGCGATACCTTTTTTCCCTTCTTCTTCGTCATGCCAATATACGCCGGATAATTGTTCAACTTATCCGAACTTTCCACAAATACAGCATTATAAACTTCTTTCGGAAAATACTCTTTTACGACAGCTTTCAAATACTTCAGATCTGCTTTGTGCTTTTCATACGCTCTGACTTTCGCATCAGAAATAGACGTACTTCCTCCCAAAATATCTGAAAGAATCGCCCAGTCATACACGGCTTTTGCAGACTCCACGATATAGTACAGCTCACCAAGTTCCATTTCAACGACAGCCGCATATTCCTCATATCCATTATCCGCAAAAGAAATCTTTGGCCTCTCTCCTTCATTCAGTTCTTCCATTCCAAACAGATCACTCAGTTTTACTGTTCCACCTGAAAGTAATGTCAAAAACGCTTTATCCCGGACATTTTTTGCATTTAATCCTTTTACCAGTTTCGACTTTTTCGCTGAACGGGTAAGATTTTTATCTTTTAACGTTTCCTCAATCATCTGAACCGCACTTTCATCCAGTTCAATTTCAAAATCCATCTCTTCATTTCTGATATTCTCAATAAACTGATTGAATGTATTTTTAAATTTCGTGACCTGACTGATATCACCGGAAAGAAGAAAATGTCCCCGATGCTTCATCATATGATGCAGTGCCAGATACACAAGTCGTATATCCAAAGTATCTTCCGTCTCCATCAGCATCTTTCTTAAATGATAAATTGTCGGATACTTTTTATGAAAATCCTTATCCGTAAAAGTCTTGTCCACAAAAAGCGTATACGGAAGTTCCGGGCAATTTCCCTCTATATCTCTTTTATCTTCCGGATAATATTTACTCTCTTTCATTCTCAGAAAAAATCCAGGATCAACCCGGCTGATCTCTTCTGCAAAAATCTCCTGCAAAATCTCGATCCTCCATCCCCGTCTGTCCAGTCTTCTCCTTCCTGTTCTGAACATTCTCCGCTCTTCCGCAGTCTTAGCACTTTCAAAAAGTCTTACACCCCACATTGCTTTTCCATGACGTCTGAGAATCTGATAGCTTTCATCCGTTACAGCCCATCCAACAGATCCAGTTCCCATATCAAGCCCTACATAATACCCTTTTCCCATAAACATCCTCCTTCGTTCCTTTTTCTTTCTTTTCTTTGGCTTCTTTTTCTTTGCACTCTTTTCTTTAATCTAACTATTGACATTTATCTTTTTCACTCTTATACTAAGGTTGTGTTAGTACCATACTAATTTACATCATAAGTTCAAATAAGAATTTTTTCAAATCGTCACATATGTGACCCACAGAGTGTGGATGAGCCTGTTATACAGGCTCTTTTTTTATCTATTTTTATTTCCACCTACTAAAAAAAGGTAATAAAACCCCTGAAAGTAAATCGTTCAAAATCTTATCACCACTTTTTCATTTTATCATGAACGCCTCTTTTTTATCAACCGTGAAAAGATTCCTGCCACCATTCTGCTGTTTCCATCCTTATTTTACAACAAATGCTGTACAATAAAATTCCCTTCTGCATGATTATTGATTTTATAAATTTCACCACGCAGAAGGGATCCTGTATTAATAAAGAATTTCCCTGCATCACTTTATATTTACTTACATATTATGCAGGAATCTCGCAATAGGTAGCAAAAAGACCCTGCTTAAAAAAGCAGGATCTCATTTTGAACCTTATTTTCTTTCTATTCTTTTCATCTATAGAATACGGTCTGTATAGAACTACAGATAAAATTCCATCGGATATGTCGGATATGCAATTTCTTCCAGTTGATCCAACGTTACCAATCCTGCCGGAGCAAGAAGCACTGCCGGGATTCTGTTAACGATCGTTGCACAGGTATGTTCCACTGTTGCCGGTTTTACAACATGAAACTCTGTGTCCGGTTCTCCCGTAATCTTCCAGTCACACATATCTCCATCGTCTGCTCCGTACACCTTTCCGATACACTGCGTCTCGATGACCGGTCCCTGGAATGTCTCCGTTGTAACAACTGCTGCCATACCGATACAATTTCCCTTTGGAATCGTCGCATCCAAAGTAGATGAATACAGATCTGTATCATGAAAATATGGCACGCATTTCTGCGTCTGGCTCTTGATCGTCCATCCCATCTTTGAAGCAAGTGCCTCATTGGAATTCCATACATAAGATGGCTCTATCTCTTCCGGATGTGCAATCTGCTTTTCAAACTCTTCCGGCGTCAGACCTACACCATGTGCTTTGGCAAGTGCCAGTCCATAATCCTCTACATTATAACTTACTGCACCTTCAATCTTCTCGATCTTATGGCATCCACCGGCTACCATGCCAACCATATTTACCCAGAAAATATCTTCCATACCACTTCCGACAAATGTACAGCCATTCTCTTTCGCCGTCACATCCAGAATATTCGCTCTGACAGGATCTGTCGTCCAACAGTAAGTTGCCTCCTCACAAGTTGTGATAACGCTGATTCCTCTGCTCAGGCACTTCATATAGTGAGGGAAACATTCACTTACAAGACTAAATAAAGTAACAACTGCAATGTCTGCATCTGTATTGTCCAGAACTTCATCGGCATTATCACTTATCAAGATTCCGGTCTTTACACCCAGCCCTGCATAATCACCAATGTCCATTCCAACGATTGCAGGATTACAGTCAATCGCACCAACAATCTGGCATCCGGTTTCATAAAGATAACGTAATGTATACTTACTCATCTTGCCGCATCCATACTGAATTACTTTAATTTTCTCCATACTGACCTTCCTCTCTGTACTGCTTTCATCGCCCTGACAGACACCGGATCAAGCAGTACCGAAATACCAGTTTCTGTCTTAACAAATTCCTTTTATCTTCCTTTTCATTTGTTAAATTTTTATCTAAGTTCAGTATAAAGTCTGAAGTAACTTGAGAGTCAATCATCTTTTGTCACAGAAATCCGACAAATTATTTGTTCATTTTTACAGGAATCTGGAGCCGCAAATACATGGCTCTTTTCCGTTCATTAAAAATATGCATTTCCATGATCTCTTCACAGATATAATCTCCACAGATTTCATAGTGGTTCTTTTTACAATATTCCAACAGCCTTGCAGCACACTCCTGTTCTTCATCAAAATCTTCCGTATAAATACATGCATACATTCCATTTTCAATCTTCTGTACCCTGTCCTGAAGCGGAAAATTATCATCTACGAAAATAAAAATCTCATTAGAATAAAAAATCTGCTCTTCAAACCTTCTCCGGCTCATCAACGTTCCCGCATTACAATAGTAGACCTGTGGAATATCGCATTCCATCAGCTTATTTTTCAGTTGCTTCAGAATCAGTTCGTATGTATCAATATTGTAATCATAAAAATTCTTATCCACCGTCATGGAATAAATGGTACGATCCGGAATGTACTCCAACGTAATAGTTCCACTTGCAGGGGATTTTTTGTAACGCTTGATCGATGCCACAGTCCGGTCGATCGCCTCCATTTTAAATTTCAGCTCCTCCATCTCCTGCAGTGTCTGCTCTCTTTTCTGCATCAGTACATCTTCTATCAGATCCAGATCTTTCCGGTCAAGGATACTCTTAATCTCTTTTAATTCTATTCCCAGCTCTTTCATATACTGAATCATGTCCAATCTGGCATTCTGCTTGATATCATAATACCGATAATGCGTCTTTTCATCCACATAACATGGGGTAAGCAGCTTCATTGAGTCATACAGCCTCAATGTCGGCACAGTTGTCCGGTTCATCTTCGCCATCTCTCCGATGCTGATATACCCTGTCCTTTTTTCGTCCATTTCTGCCTCCTGAAAATCCTCATACTCTTTTTAGCTTATGTATAACTCATCAGGAACTCTAATGTAACATGAGAGTTTAAATCCAGCTTTCATCCCCTCCGGTGATCGCAAGGCTTAAAAGGGTATCCATCTTTTCAACCTCTTCTTCTCCTTCGATCTTCTCCAGCAATTCTGCTGTATCAATGACATTTTCCATTGATTCATCCGGTCCGATTTCATAATCAATCTCTGACTCACAATCAGGACACGCAATCTTTTTCATCGTCTGCAAAGACAGAAAACGATAACCACACTTTTTACATTCATAATAACCGCACTCTTTCGTGCCATCCGGTACAAAATACATAATTTTCTCCTGGTATGATGTAGTCATAGACCAATAAGGTCATCCACATCATATTCT
>OLRQ01000684.1_pt1 | contig 32819 bp, 25 predicted proteins | sample 1671971 | NCBI WGS metagenome assembly OLRQ01 (sample SAMEA3136631, study PRJEB25190) | human gut metagenome | biome: human gut; feature: human-associated habitat; material: faeces | place: Austria | collected 2013
GATGATATTACCCACCTCGATTTCTACGTCAAGGTAGTAGGCGACTGGAAGGAGACCATGTCCTGCCGCTTCAATCCGGGCGGTGACTTCGTGCTGAACAACTCCATCATGGATACCCCGCAGGAGGCCAAGTACGGCATGACCCGCGAGCAGCTGGTCGAAGCGTTCAAGTACATGAAGCAAAAGGGTGTTAAGCATTTCGGCATTCACGCATTCCTCGCCTCCAACACGGTTGCCAATGAGTACTATCCGGCACTGGCACGCATCCTGTTCCAGCTGGCGGTTGACGTGCAGAAGGAGACCGGCGTGCATATCGCATTCATCAACCTGTCCGGCGGCGTAGGCATTCCGTACCGTCCGTCGCAGGAGCCGAACGACATCATGGCCATCGGTGAAGGCGTGCATCAGGCATACGACGAGGTTCTTGTTCCGGCCGGCATGGACGATGTTGCCATCTACACCGAGATGGGCCGCTTTATCCTTGGCCCTTACGGCGCTCTGGTTGCCCAGTGCATCCACCAGAAGCATACCTATAAGGAGTATGCCGGTCTGGACGCCTGCGCGGCAAACCTCATGCGTCCGGCGATGTACGGCGCATACCACCATATCACCGTGCTCGGCAAGGAAAACGCGCTGTGCGATCATACCTACGACGTGACCGGCGGTCTGTGCGAAAATAACGACAAGTTTGCCGTTGACCGCAATCTGCCGCAGATTGACATCGGCGATTACGTTTATATCCACGATACCGGCGCGCACGGCTTCTCGATGGGCTATAACTATAACGCAAAGCTGCGTTCCGCAGAGCTGCTGCTTTGCGAGGACGGCTCGGTAGAGATGATCCGCCGCGCAGAGACCCCGAAGGACTACTTTGCAACGTTTGATTTTACCGGACTGTTTGATAATATTAAGTAAGAGCCTTACGCACACAGAAAAGGACCCCTTTGGGGTCCTTTTTGCGTTCTGTGGAGTAATTGAGAATGGAAAATGGAGAATGGAAAATTGATGCAATGATTTATCATGTTTCTCCGTTTTTATATTATGATGAAGGTATACCGCATCTAATGAGTGGCATACGTTGGCTCCCACACAACGTAAAATCAAACACTTTCTGGGCGCACACTGTGCGCCCCTGCGGTAAAGTTTGTTGGTAAAGTGGGATTCGCAGGTGTTGTCCATAACAACGCGTAAACGAGTTGCGCAACACTGTTATGTTGCGCCTGCGTAGAGTAAACCATATGTGTAGCAGTAATGTATCTGGCATTGCATAGAGGTAGGGGAATGGGCGGACACATTGGTCCGCCCCTACGGAAGAAAAAATCCTCTGCCGTTCCTTTATAGTCTCAGTTCTGCAAATTTCGCCGTGCTATCCCAAAGGGAAAGGGGTGATTCACAAGAGGGTGGAAACCGCAGGTGTCTACCCTCTTGTGCCCCTGCCGGGTAGGCAAACCAATGTTAAATGTGTGTAAAGCCTGCGTATTAACGCAATTTTTATTGACAGTACCATGTAAAAACCATATAATTAAAATGTATGCGAATCGTCAAGAAATAATGAAAATGATTGTGTAACAAAACGGGAGGAAGCATATGGGTTTTGATGTGCTGTCAATCGTGCAGATGATCGGCGGTCTTGCGCTGTTCATCTACGGTATGACGACAATGGGAAAGGGTTTGGAGCGCGCAGCAGGCTCTAAACTGGAGAAAACACTTGAAAAAATGACGGGCAATGTCGTTACGGCTCTGCTGATGGGCATGGTCGTTACCATGGTCATTCAATCTTCGTCCGCAACGACCGTTATGGTTGTCGGCTTTGTAAACGCCGGTATCATGACGCTCAAGCAGTCGGTCGGCGTTATCCTCGGTGCCAATATCGGTACCACGATTACCGCGCAGATCCTGCGTCTGTCTGGCGGCGAGGGCAGCGGCAACCTGTTCATGGATCTGCTCAAGCCGAAGAATCTGGCGTATATCATCGTGCTGGTCGGTGTAATCATTATGATGATTGCAAAAAAGCGCCGTACCCGCGATATCGCGGATATCTTCACCGGCTTCGGTATTCTGTTCATCGGCATGTCGGTCATGGAGGGCGCGGTTGCACCGCTGGCTGATCTGCCGCAGTTCGCGGATCTGTTCGCTGCTATCTCCAATCCGGTGCTCGGCGTGCTGGTCGGCGCGGGCGTTACCGCGATCATCCAGTCGTCCTCCGCGTCGGTCGGTATTCTGCAGGCGCTGTCTACCACGGGTGCGATCACCTATTCGGCTGCTATCCCGATCATCCTCGGTCAGAACATCGGTACCTGTATCACCGCATTCCTGTCCTCGGTGGGCGGCTCCAAGAATGCCCGCCGTACCGCGATGGTACACTTCTACTTCAACCTGATCGGCTCCATCCTGTTTCTGGTCGGCATTTATGCGATTCAGTACACGGTTGGTTTCTCTTTCTGGGATAACGCAATCGACAAGGGCGGCATCGCAAACTTCCATACGCTGTTCAATCTCACCTGTACGGTGCTGTTCCTGCCGTTCACCGGTCTGCTGGTCAAGCTGGCAACGGCAAGCGTGCCTGCCGAGGAGACGCAGGAAGACCCGCTGGCAAAGCTGGAGCCTCGCTTCCTGACCACGCCGTCCCTGGCACTCGATCAGGCGCAGCGCTGCATTGCCGACATGGGCGACACTGCCAAGCAGAATTTCCATCTGGCAACCGACCCGCTGTTCGGCGGCGCGGCTGCAAACGAGGAGATCTTCCACGAGCACGAGGCCTTCCTCGACCGTGCAGAGGTTGAGATTGGCCGTTACCTGACCACCATCCACAACATCCGTTCGGTCGATCAGCGCCGCCAGATGGCCGAGATGATGCACTCGCTGTCCGATTTTGAGAAGATCGGTGACTATGCGCAGAATATCTTCGAGCGTGCCGACGAGTTCCGTGAGGCCGGTCTGTCCTTCTCGCCGAGTGCGATGCAGGAACTGCGCACCATGTGCGAAGCGGTTGCCGAGGTGCTCGACATGACCGTTGACGGCTATGACAATCAGGCTGTTTCGACCGCCCGTATGGTCGAGCCGCTGGAAGAAGTCGTGGATACGATGAAGGAGCGTCTCAAGAGCCGCCACATCGAGCGTCTGGGTCGGAACGAGTGCACCATGCAGACAGGTATCCACTTCCTGGATATTGTGCATGACCTTGAGAAGATCAGCGACCACTGCTCGAATATCGCCATTTATACCATCCAGCTGGCGGAGGGCGCGGCAGAGTTTGATACGCATGCCTACGTCAAGCAGGCATATAAGGAGACCCCGCAGTTCGCGGAGAAGCTCAAATTCTATCAGGATAAGTACCTCACCAAGATTGATGAAGTCGAGGCGATGGAGTAACACAAAAAGAGATTGGCTTTGCCAATCTCTTTTTTATTGAGAATGGATAATGGAGAATTGAGAATTGTGGTATCGCACCGTGCGCGATATAATAACGCGCGCAGCGCGTACTTCCACGCGGCGAGGATGGAACTCGCGCAAGGATAGCGTCATTTTCCATTCTCCATTCTCAATTTTCCATTACTTCACCGGTTAACTCAACTGCACATACTGAGTGGGATCTACTTTTTCATCATTGACCTGCACCTCAAAATGCAGATGTGGGCCGGTGGAGTTGCCGGTATTGCCGGAAAGCGCGATCTTCTCTCCCTTGCCGACTACATCGCCGACCGACACGAGCAGCTGTGAGTTATGCCCGTACAGCGTCTTGAAGCCGTTCTGGTGGTCGAGGATGATATAGCTGCCGTAGCCGTTGCTGGAGTCCTCCGCGACGATGACCTTGCCGTTATCCGCGGCATAGACCGGCGTGCCTTCGTCCACGGCGAGGTCTACGCCGCCGTGCAGGCGGCCCCAGCGGTACTTGAATGCCGAGGTGAACGTGTAGCTGGTCAGCGGCACGGCAAATTCTCCGGTGCCGATGCCGACATTGCGCGTGCCGACCTCGACAATTTCGTCGGTGGCCTGCCGGAGCACGGTGCGCGCAAGGATGGTGCGCGTGCGCTCCTCGCCGTCCACGGTTTCAATCTCGGCGGTGACCTGCGCTGTACCCGCACAGCCCTGCTGAACGGTCTCACGATAGGTCTGGTCCTGATTTTCGTTCTCCTGCGTCACGGTGTCGAACGGAATCTGCTCGGTGTAGGTGACGGCGCGGGTTGCGGTCACGTCAAGGCACTGCGACAGGGTATCATACAGCGCGGAATCGGTCTCTGCAAGCGCGGCTGGCGCAACGGCCTTGTCCACGCGGACGGTCTGCAGGAAGTGTACGTTTTCGTCTGCCGCTGTCGTGTACGCGGCCTTGATCCGGTCGAGCGCGGCCTGAGCGCCGTCCGTGTCGGCGGCAATGGCGGTCTGTTTGCCGTCCACCGAAATAATGGCAAGCGTGTCCAGATCGCCGCTGGCAGTGATGAGATTGCGCTCGAGTTCCTCCTGCGTCAGCAGGGGAGCGGCTGTCCGCACCGGCCTGGCCTGCAGGCGCAGCGGCAGGTAATAGTCCGTGCCGGAAACAGAGGATGCGCTGGATTCAACCGCGTTTACTGCGTTCAGCAGCGTTGCGCTGTCCTCGATAACACCGAGCGGCTGACCGTCCGCAAGCAGCAGCGTGCCCGGCCTGGTCAGCAGCAGAGCGGGCAGCAGGAACAGCAGCCCGAATACGCTCAGCGCACAGACCGAACGGCGGCGGCCTGCCTGCCGCAGAACACCGGCGAACCGGCTCCAGACCGGCAGGTCGTATACGCGGCAGATCGTGCGGTCGAGCAGCAGGATGAGCCGCAGAAGCAGGTAGAGCAGGCGTGAAATCACACCCAAAACAAAAGATAACAGGTTTCGCATGATGGTAGTATGGCGGAATGATGTGCGCCATATTCACTCCTTTCAATGGTTACAGTTTGGTAACAGCACCAAGAATACCCATTTCAGGGAGCGAAGTCATACGAAACCTGTCGCTAAGTTATTAAATTTTTACTTTTTGATGGGTGTGCCCGTAAAATCCGTGGGGAAAAAGCGCGGATCGAGCGGCTTCTGCTGATAATAGCGGTCGAGAGCGGCACGCTGCAGCGAGACTGCCAGCGGCACGGCGGCATCAAACAAATCGGAGAATGAATCCGTTCGCTCGCCGGTGCGGGATGTCCACGGACGGTGCTCCTGATTGGTGCAGTCCGCCGCGAGCGGCTCTGTCGGACGGATGAGCGAGGACGCAAAACCGGATTTTCCGATCAGGTGTTCGAACCGCTGCAGACGGCTGAGCGCAGAGGCACCCTGATGCGCAAGATGGTGCATGCGGCGCATATCGTTCATCGAGTGGTAGACGGCGGCAGGCGTGATGTGCACGCCATACGTCTCCCGCAGGGCCTGCGCCAGAATTTTCGCCGCGAGAGGGGACTCGGGCGCATCCGGCTCCAGCTGACGGTACGCCTTGTACTCGGCGGGCGTGTCCGAGACAAAATCCGCGATCATCACACCGTCGATGTCGCTCTCGACTAAATGGCGGCGTGCCTCGGCAGAGTAGCCCGGTATGAACTGCGACAGCCTGTCCGCCTGTGCGGAAACAAACGAATAGGTTACGCGGCTGAGCGCATAGTGCGTGCAGAATCCGAATACATACGCGAGTGCAGCCGTGTTGTGCGACGCAACGGCGGCTTTGCACAGTGATTCGAACAGCGGCGCGGGCGGTTCGGTGCAGACGCGGTTCGCCAGTCTGCGCAGCGCGGACGGGAACGGCGCGTGATAGAGCGCCAGCGGGTCCGGTCCCTGCGAGCCCCATCGGTAGGCTGCCGGGTAGGAGGACGCGATATGGGCGACCGAATCACTGGTTACGCGCTGTACGGTAGCCGCAAAAATATGGTAAGTGACATAAGAAGGCATGGCTTTTCACCTCTTGCAGACAAATTGGTATCTTTAGTATAGCGCAAAACATTGCAAAATTCCAGCGAAAGCGGTATACTATTTTTATGCAGAAAACGGGGAGCAGAAAATCCCCTTATAAAGTTGGAGGAATTACATTATGAAACTCGGCATCGTAAGCAGGTCCAGTATTATAATATCTACATAAAACGCAATATATCTCTATATTGCGGGAAATGAGAACTTTCAGCAAATATATAAATCTATAAAAATCGCTATAACTCACCGGCAAAAGGGTGAGTAATCGGGTGAAAACAGGTCATGCAACACAAAGATTCACTGCGATGCAGTGGGTCTTTTTTCTTTTGGCTGTGTGTTACCATTGAAATTTTGCAGGTGATATAATGAAAAAATGGATAGAGGCTATCATTGTAGCACTTTTCGCAGTGTTTGGCGGCCCGATTGCAATCAATTTATACTATAAGAACAATAGCGGATGTATAACAATGTGGGATGCTGCGGATATACTTTCCTATTATGGTGCAATCATAGCCGCTGCCGGTGCAGCAATCGGCGTGTATGTTTCCATAATGCAGGCACATAAGCAATATCGAGATGATAAGCGTCGAGATGTACTTCCATATTTCTCAATCAATGTACTAAATCGCCAGCCAATCAATCCAGTTGACTTTGAGCAAGATGCAAAACCATCTGACACCAGCGAACCAGCTATATACCAAGAAATGCCATTCAATCAAAATTTCTTTATTTTTGAAGATAAGGAAATACGACGCACAACAAAACTTGCCGCGGAAGAGGACGAAATACGAAAAACAGATTTCTCTTCCAAACATGGAGCATGTGGAGAAAACTATAGTCAGAAAAAGTACATTCCTATGGAAATAACGAATGTAGGAAAAGGCTGCGCAATCAATACTGTCATAAGTATAAAATCGACTGCTCGAAATCTTGAAGCCGAATCACTACCAACTTCCTTATCAATAGGAGAAAAAAGTTATATTGGACTGATATTTATTGCGTGCGGCGATATATCCAGTTCATATGATATAGCAGTCCAGTATAATGATATTTATGGAAATATCTATATTCATCATAAATCTATGGCGATAGACGGAATAAAAATTAGTATTGACTATTCGACTACTCATACCTTGATAAAGGAGGCCGGAAAATAATGCCGACACTCACATGGATTGGCAAGGACAAAGTAATCAACCACCATCTGGAAGTGCCGTATCGGGTACTGGAACGGCAGTACAGCTTTGACGAGAACGGACAGCACGAGACCGATAACGGCAGTGCCAATAAAATTATTCATGGCGACAATCTGGAGGCATTGAAGGCACTGCTGCCGGAGTACGAGGGGAAGATCAAGTGCATCTATATAGATCCACCGTACAACACCGGCAACGAGGGCTGGGTGTATAACGACAACGTAAACGACCCGCGCATGAGGGACTGGCTGCACAAGACGGTCGGCAAAGAGGGCGAGGACCTGAGCCGCCATGACAAGTGGCTGTGCATGATGTATCCGCGCCTGAAACTGCTGCAAAAGCTGCTGGCCGAGAACGGCGCGATTTTTATCAGTATTGATGATACGGAATATGCTAACCTCAAACTGATTTGCGATGAAATTTTCGGTATGAATTGCTTTGTTTCCAACATTTCGTGGCAGAGAACATATTCTACCCGTAATGATTCCAAGGGTATTGTAAATGAAGTGGAGCATATAGCGGTATACAGCAAACAACCAGACTGGAATCCCAATAAGTTGCCCCGTACAGCGGAGATGGATTCTAAATATAAAAATCCAGATAACGATATCGCATTATGGCGTACTGATAATGCCTTTGCACCCGGCGCCGCTACACATCAAGGCATGGTATATGCTATTCAACATCCATTTACAGGCCAAATGATATATCCTAGCAATAATGCTTGTTGGCGTTATCAACAGGAGCAAATGTTAGAAATCATGCGAGGCTGGTGTGATTACGAACTTCGAGATTTGAATGATGCACATGAACGTGCCGTAGTTTGTGGTGTTGCGGACGAAGATGTGCGACAGGGTGTAAAGGCAATCGTTCTGACAGAACCACTTGAGGTATCAGCACAAAAAGCACAGGCCATTTATGATAGAGGTCAATGGCCGCGTTTCTTTTTCACAAAAGGTGGTAAGGGCGGTATCGCCCGAAAAACTTATCTGAATAACATAGGCGGAAAATTACCAACAAATTTCTGGCCATTTTCTGAAACTGGTCATACCGATGAGGCAAAAAAAGAAATGCTGGCTATTTTTGATGGAAAAGCTACCTTTGATACGCCAAAACCGCGTCGTTTGATTGAGTTTGTGCTCAAAATAGCAGGAGATAAAGACGCACTTATCCTCGACTCCTTCGCCGGTTCGGGCACGACGGCGCACGCGGTGCTGAACATGAACAGGGCGGACGGCGGAAACCGCAGATTCATCCTTGTGGAAATGGGCGATTACGCCGACACCATCACCGCCGAGCGCGTCAAGCGGGTGATCAACGGCTACGGCGAGGGCAAAAAGGCGGTCGATGGCACCGGCGGCAGCTTCAGCTATTATGAGCTGGGCGAACCGCTGCTGTGCGGCGATGTTCTGAACGAAAAGGTCAGTACGGATAAAATTCGGGAGTATATCTACTTCACCGATACAAAAAGCAGTCTGCCGGAACCAAATCCGGACGAGCCGTATTTCCTCGGCGTTCATGTCGGCAGTGCCTACTATTTCTATTATGAGAAGCAGGCTGTCACCACCCTGAACCGCGCGTTCCTGAACACCGTTCGCACCCGCGCAGACGCTTATGTGATTTACGCTGACCTCTGCACCCTCAGTGATGCGGAATTGGAGAAATATCACATCACCTTTAAGAAAATTCCGCGCGATATTACGAAACTGTAAGGGGAGTATGGCATGGAACTGAATACATATCAAAAGCAGGTCATGCGTGACCTTTCCGCCTATATGAACTGCGTCAACCATAGTCCGAATCTATTTGCCGCTTGGCGGGATTACTGGGCGGAAAAAGATATTGCCGTAGGACTGGGCGGTGTACCGACCTATAACAACTCGATTGACGGCGTTCCTCATGTCTGTATGAAGGTGCCGACCGGCGGCGGCAAGACCTTTATGGCCTGTGCATCGGTCAAGCGCATTTTCGATGCTCTGCCGACCGGCAAGCCGCAGCTTGTTGTCTGGCTGGTTCCCAGCGATTCGATCCTGACGCAGACCATTCAGAATTTGTCGAATGTTGATCATCCGTATCGTCAGCGGCTCGATCAGGAGTTCGCCGGTCGTGTCGGTGTCTACACAAAGGAAATGCTGCTGAACGGACAGAATTTTTCGCCAGATACCGTTTGGGAGATGCTGACCGTCTGCGTGATGAGCTACGGCTCTCTGCGTATCAACAGCAAGAAGAAAGATGTTCGCAAGGTTTATCAGGAGAACGGCAATCTGTTCCGCTTTGCCGAGTATTTCAAAGATGAAGATGTGCTGCTGTCCGATACGCCGGATACGGCACTGATTCAGGTGCTTCGCCATCTGGAACCGGTTGTCATTGTGGACGAAAGCCACAACGCCGGTTCTGACCTCAGCACCGAGATGCTGAACAACCTGAATCCGTCCTTTATTCTCGATCTGACAGCAACACCGCGCAAAAACAGCAATATTATCTCCTATGTTGACGCGCGGGAACTCAAGAAAGAGCATATGGTCAAACTGCCGGTTGTTGTTTACAACCGAACCTCGCGTCAGAGCGTCATTCAGGACGCAATTCAGCTTCGCGGCAGTATTGAGCAGGAGGCCATAGCCGCAGAACAGGCGGGCGGTGCGTATATCCGGCCTATCGTGCTGTTTCAGGCTCAACCGCGCACGAAGGACAACAGCGACACCTTCGACAGGATCAAGTCTATGCTGATTGCGATGGGCATTCCGGAGGAACAGGTTGCGGTCAAGACTTCCGACATAGACGATCTTAAGGGGCAGGACCTTATGAGCCGAACTTGTCAAATTCGGTACATTATTACGGTCAACGCACTGAAAGAGGGCTGGGACTGCCCGTTTGCGTATATTCTGGCCTCGCTTGCGAACCGCACCTCGGCGGTCGATGTAGAGCAGATTCTCGGCCGTATCTTGCGTCAGCCGTATGCGCGGCAGCATCAATCGCCATTGCTGAATACCTCTTATGTACTGACGAATTCGGCGGATTTCCATAACACGCTGGAAAAAATCATTGCTGGTCTGAACAAAGCCGGTTTCAGCCGTCGGGACTATCGTGTTGGCGAATCCAATCCGGTTCCTCCGCAGCCTGCACCGTCGGCCGCCGAACAGACAACGATGGAGCCGCAGCCAGAGCCGCCCGCAGAGGAAAGCGACAGCTTTGATGATGTCGATGCACAGAAAATCAAGGAAACGCTGAACAGTCCTGCACCGGCCGCAGACGGGGCATCTGATATGGTGCGTCAGGCAAAGCAGGAAGCCGAGGAATATAATCAAAAAGTCAACGAACCGGATAACGGAATGGAGGGTGGAGACTTGGGAGCAATGCTGCATCAGTACAAAATGCAGTCGTATCTTGTGGAGGAGGTTTCGGCGTTGGAAATTCCGCAGTTCTGCCTTCCGACACTTCCGAACTTGTTCAACAACGGCGAGCAGGGCTATGATATACTGGAACCGGCACACCTGTCGGAAGGATTCTCACTGAAAGCACAGGACGCGCAGATTAACTTTGAACTTGCTACCGGTGAAATGTATCGCGTTGATGTGGAAAGCAGTGGTGAGGCCGTTCCGAAGTATCACCGTGCAGACAGCGAACTCAATGAATATATCCGCAAACGGCTGGCGCACCTCCCGCCGGAACAAAAGGTGGAAAGCTGTATTCAAAACATTTGCAGCATACTCAATAAGAATAACCGCTACGTTGCATCGGAGATTAAGGAGTACGTTCGCCGGATTATAGACGGCATGACGGACGATGAACTGACCGCGATGGAAAGTGCAATTTCTTCCTATTCAGCTAAAATCGCGGATAAGATCAAAGCACTGGAGGAGGCCTATCGGGAAAAGCAGTTTTACCGGTGGCTCGATGCGGGCAAGATTGAGGTTCATGGAAGCTATACGCTGCCGCTGGTTATCACACCGGCCGATGCGACAGACGCTATTCCGAAGTCACTCTATGAAGCCGAAAAAAGCGATATGAACAACGGTGAACACGAGCTGATAGACGCGGTGGTTGCGCTGGATAACGTAAAATGGTGGCATCGGATTATTGAGCGAAAAGGGTTCCGTATTAACGGCTTTATCAATCATTATCCAGACTTTATGGTGATGACCAAATCCGGAAAGTTGGTACTCATCGAGTATAAAGGTGATGATCGCGACAACAGCGACAGCCGCCGCAAGCTGGAACTCGGTCGTAAATGGCAGTCTCTATGCGGGGCGAACTATAAATACTTTATGGTTTTCAAGAATCGTGAATTTTCCGCTGATGGCGCATATACGATAGATCGGTTTTTGGAGATTTTGAAGGAATTATAAGAATAACATTTGTTCGGTAAATTGCGCGAAAAATGGAATGTTTTTTGCCGAACAACCGTTCTGCGATAAATAAACTTGCGTTTTTTGCAACAAACTGCTTGACTTGCGCTGCGAAGCATGTTACAATATTATCAAGCTATAAGAAGTCAACAGGACAGGGAAAGTATGTCTTGTGTTATAATAAAGTAAACATGAAAAGGTATAACCGTTATTATTAAACGGTTATACCTTTTTTATTTTGAAGATAATGTGTCGGTCGGTTTCCTTGCGTAATTACTGATTAAACGAAAGGCTGGTGGTGACAATGCTTCATGCTATGAATTTTTCTATCAAAGCAACGAAATTCACAACCCTGATTGACCATTGCACGACCGACGACATTTGCATTGACTATTTGGGCCATAATACACCGATTGCGATTACATTTAGTGCGCAAACTGTATAAGAACCCTAATGTTAATAGTCAAGAAAAGGAGAATATTGCTGCGTATTTGCGCCAAGCTCGGCAGAGCAAAGGCTGGACCTTGCAAGAAGCAGCCAACCGCTGCGGTCTCAGCCGTAATGGCTATACTGCCATCGAAAATGGCGAACGTAATCGAATTACAGCAGAGGTTCTGAACAAGATAGCAAACGGATTTGGCGTATCAATAACGACACTGGCAAATGCTCCCGCAAGCCAAGACGATCTTATTGCGATGATGGATCGCTACCTTGCAAAAGAGGAGCAGGATTGTTTGAACCGCTTAGCTGAAATACGCAGTCTACGCGCTAAATTGAAAGAATCCTCCAATACATAATATGGTATCTGTGCAAAGACCGTTTCTGAGAAGGGCGGTCTTTGTTTCGAGGATTTTTGCTCACTTTTGCGCACTGTTTTAGCATTTTTGCTCACTTTTGCGCACGACTTACTCGCAGAGGAATGGTACAATCATATTGTAAGCAGATAAGTTGATCTGCTTATGCGGCTGGCCAGCCAATTTACTAATAACCATAAGCCAAGCTTGGCTCCCTTTTGGGAAATCGGAAAACAAAGAAGGAGGCAAGTCCAATGAAGGGACTGAATCAATTCCGCCGGTTCGACTGGAACGGTTTTGCATCGGACAAGATCTTTCAGGTCGTTTCGGTCGCTGACTGGGCCGACCATGACACCGGTCATCACCTTGGCAAGCGTGTTACGGTTGTAATCACGCAGGATAACACCCGGTACGCGTTCAAGGAAGGCCAAATGTTCACCAACCTGTTTGAGCGTCTGACCTTCAAGGTTACGGGGGACACAAGTGTGGCTATCGGTGACATCATGGTCCCGATCGATGCGGTCGCCCGTTGCTACGGTGAGTTCAACAACCAGCTCTCGGTAACCTGCAAGGGCATTCGTGTCGTGCCGCCGCAGGAGGCACCGAAGGCAAAGGAGTAAGTGTTATGTATTACCATGATAAAACCTCGCCGCTGCGCTTCGCTCCGGTCTATGTGCAGTTCGCTTGTTTCGGCGGCCTCGCGCTGCTGCTGAGTGTGCTGTGTGGCCTTGGATATATTCAGTGCTCCCCCTCTCCGGGGGAGGCTGATATTCTGGCGGCATTGAACGCCAGTGTAGCCGCAACGGCGATCAAGTTAAGCGGTTTCACTTTTGTGCTGGCCGTTCTGCTGGGCGGCGCAGCGGTGATATGCTATCGTCAAATGTCGGACGTGGAGCGTATAAGGAGCCTTGTCCGGCAAGGTCTGTTCCAGCCTGCAAGGGGCAATCCGCTGCATCTCCGAGATGGCGATTTGCTCCCGAAAGTATGGTGTCGATGCATTGAAACGGGCGTTTACGAGCTGGCCATCTGCGCACAGCAAAGTGTAACCATTGACACTATCCTTGAGGCTGCACCTTCCATTTCGGCAGCATTAAACCGACGGTTTGAACGATTCGCAATTACGCGAGCTGAGGCGGATATAGCGTTTGTAGCCGCCTCTTTTCGGCTTGAAGATGTTAAAGCGGACCGTTCGCTTACTGTACAGTTTGTCGACGAACTGCCGCCGAAGAAATCAACAGCGTTGCGAGTGGACCAACGGATCTACATAGACCTGACCACTTCGGGCTCTATTCTGGTTGCTGGCAAAACGCGCAGCGGCAAAACGACCGGCGTTATTTCCTTGTTGTTGCAGGTTCTTGCCGCTGGCCCAGACGACTATGGCAGCCGAGTGACAATCATCGATCCTAAGCAAGCTGAACTATCCCGCTTGCCGCACACCGTTACGCTTGATGCCGATGGCGAAGCTAAAACTATTTTGTTAACGTTGGAATCGTATTGTGAAACGATACGAAAGCGACAGCAGATTCTAAACGACCAGTCCGAAAAGACCGGTGATGCTGTGAAGTGGTGGGAGGTAGGTTTTCACCCGTCATTCATCTTTATCGACGAATATGTCGCGTGCCGAACCATGTTCCCCAAGAAAGCACCTAAAGACAGCACATACTGTCTGGATACTTTCGATGCGTTGATCAAGCGTATCGTGACTATGGGCGCATCAGCAGGTTGCTATGCAATCATCAGCATAGCCGAGGCAAGCGTGCAAGAAGGTGGTCTACCTGCTATGCTGCGTTCCGCTATGGGAACGAAGGTTCTGTTCCGTCCGACTTTGCCGGAAGCGAAACTGATTTGGGATGCCGAAAAACTAACCGAGTTTTCGACTGGGCGGTTTTACTCCGCGGGTGACGCATGGTTCTCTAGCACCGACGGTGAACACGACACGATTGCCTATGTTCATTTTCCGCAGATGAAGTTTCCGGTCTACAAAGAGCTCGGGCGATTACTGACAGCCTACTATGATGGCGACGCTGCCGAGGCGTAGCCAGAAGGCAGTGTGCCATGTGCCAAAAGGTAGAAAAGTCGGCTTTTTCCCCGGCTATTAGGGCTTGTTGATAGCCGGGGAAAACTGTGCCATTGTGCCAAAAAATACAGAGAAAGAGGCGCTAAATGGAGGAAAAACAGCGGAAGCGCTATCATAACATGATGATAGTGCAGCAAGTTAAGTATCTGGCACCACCAATCGATACGCTGGACAAGCTGCTCGAAAAAGTCGGAGAAATCGGAGCAGAGCGCTATGCCGGAATTTTGCACGACAAAGATGTCGATGAAGAAAATCATATTCACCTGTTCGCTCACTTTGCAAATGCTCGCGAAATTAAAGCAGTCGCAAAAGCACTTAATATTCTTCCGCAGTACATCGCGATTTGGGATAAAGGAATCAGCAACGGTTTCGCTTATTTAACACATCGCACGAAAAGTGCTGAACAAGATTACCAGTACAGTGCAGCAGAGGTAACAGCTAATTTCGACTATGTAAGTTGGCTTGAAAAGTATGAGGCAAATCACAAAAAGAAGAAAACAAGTACTTCACAAAGAAATGAAATTGAGCATTTACTCGATTGTCTTTATGTCGGGATTTTGACACGTGAAGAAGTGGAAAAAAAGTTGTCGGGCAGCGAGTACGCCAAGAACCACAAAAAAATAGAAGACGTCTGGGCCAAGCGGCTGCAAAATCTTGCGGAAGAACGCATGAAACAACGCAAAGCTGAGGGACAGCAAGTGGAAGTAATCTGGATTTATGGAGAAGCAGGAACAGGCAAAACCCGCCTAGCGAAAGAGCAGGCAATCAAACGCGATCCTTCGTATTTTATCACCGGTAGCAGTCGCGATCCTTTCCAGCGGTATAGTGGTGAAGATGTGATTATCTACGATGAGGCGCGTCCATCCGACATTCGTTTTTCCGACCTGCTCAAACTGCTGGACCCTTACGGCGAAGATGTGTCTGCTCCGAGTCGTTATTACGATAAGGCAATTTGCGCGGCAGTTTATTTTATAACATCGCCTTACTCACCCCTTGAGTTTTACAAAGAGATAATGGGTGAGGATTGGGAAACGCAAAAGGACGGTTTCGATCAGTTGCTGCGCCGCCTGTCCCTCGTGCTTCACGTGACGAAGGAAAACATCGAAGCTGTCGAGTTTTGCCTGGCAACGAAAAACTTTCAGCCTATTGCGGGCGCAAATCGCCCGAACCCCTATTCCCGACCGTCGGAAAAGCAGCAGGACAATAAGGTGGAAAAGTTCAATGCACTTTTTGAAGATATACATAGTACAGATGGTGAGGAATAGCTATGGAAGATAAAATCACTGTACCGATCAAAGACAAGCTGTTGCTGACCATTAAAGAAGCGGCGGTCTATTCGAGCATCGGTATGAACCGCATTGACACGATGCTGAAAGAGGACGGCTGTCCATTCGTTCTCTTTGTTGGCAGCAAAAAGCTGGTTAAACGCAAAGAGTTCGAGGAATATCTCTCTAGCCGCTTTGTCATCTGATGCGAAGTACCCCGCTGTGATTTTCGTGTTGCAGCGGGGTATTTTCTACCTCGAAGATTGGAAAAACTCGTTTATCTCTTGTGAAAATGAAACAACCATGTTAAAATAAAAGAGTTGCATGGCTTGTTTTCTCGATAGAGGAAGGAGCCAAATTTATGGAAAAGAATTTGAAGGGAAAGGAACTCGGCAAGAGCATAGGCCAGAGAAAAGACGGCCTGTACTATGCGCGATGCACCAATCGAGCGGGAAAACGACTGGAAAAGTGTTTTTCATCGCTCACCGAGGCACGCAACTGGCAGAAAGAGCAAAACTATCTGAAACTGCATACTGCACAAATGTCTGTACGGATACCGGAGAGCAAACCGGCATCAGACAACAGCAGCATGACAGTGAACGAATGGTTTGAACTTTGGCATAAGACCATGTTAACAGGTTTGGCAGAGAACACCAAGCGCAACTATCGGGAGCGTTATGAGATCAACGCAAAAGCCATTCTGGGTGACTTGCGTTTGACGGAAGTCAAGCCGATACACTGTCAAGCAGTGCTGAACAGCATGATCGGTCGTTATGCCAACTCCACGATCAAGCAAACATATATTGCAATGGGTGTGCTGTTCAAAAGCGCGAAGATCAACGAACTGATCGAAAAGCACCCGATGGACGGTGTGCGTTTTGACGGTCCGATCAAAGCGAAGGACGAAATACACTTTCTTACCCGAGAGGAACAGAAACTGTTTCTGGAAACGGCAAAGTGTTCGCATAACTATGTGCAGTACGCTTTAATTCTGGAAACCGGACTGCGGACCGGTGAACTCATCGGATTGACTTGGGACGCGATCGACTGGGATCGTCACACGCTGACCGTCAACAAAACGATGGAGTTTCGCTATAAGCAGCAGGAGTGGCGTGCTGGATCGCCTAAGACGCGCAACAGTTATCGGACGATCCCGCTGACCGACAGAGCGTATCAGTTGCTCTGGAACCTCTATATCGGTCGAGAGTATCGCAAAGAAGCCGAGGCACTTAACAAGACGCTGACCTACATAGACCGCCGGACTGCTAAATCAGTCACTTTCAATATGCGCGACCTTGTGTTCATCAATTTTCGGACGGGTATGCCCGCGAAGAACAGCAGCTACGACACACATCTGTACAAGCTGTGTGAACGCGGCGGCATCAAGAATTTCTGTATGCACGCGTTGCGGCACACCTACGCGACACGCGCTATCGAAAGCGGTATGCAGCCGAAGATTTTGCAAAAGCTGCTCGGCCACGCCAGCATCAAAACAACGATGGACTTATATGTTCATGTGACCGATGATGCAATGTTCGAGGCCGTCAAGCAGTTTCAGCAAGATCGTGCTATCTGAATTACTCACTCTAAAAAGCAAGAAAAAAGGTGAGTAAAGGGTGAGCAAAATTCTGTGTCAGAAACAAAACGCCAAAAGAAGTTGCATAAAACAATGATTTCATTGGTTTGACAGTAACTTTCTTATATAAAATGAAGGAGATGTATTTACATATGAAATTAGGCATCGTCGGACTGCCAAACGTCGGCAAGTCTACCTTGTTCAACGCAATTACGCAGGCGGGCGCGGAAAGCGCAAACTATCCGTTCTGCACCATCGACCCGAACGTCGGCATGGTCGCTGTACCGGATGAGCGTCTGCAGCCGCTGACCGATCTCTATCACGCAAAGAAGACCACGCCTGCGGTGGTTGAGTTCGTGGACATCGCCGGTCTGGTGCGCGGTGCAAGCAAGGGCGAGGGCCTTGGCAACAAGTTCCTGTCCCACATCCGCGAGGTTGACGCCATCGTTCACGTTGTCCGCTGCTTCGACAACGAGAACATCGTGCATGTTGAAGGCTCGGTCGATCCGGCCCGTGACATCGAGACCATCAACCTCGAGCTGATCCTTGCGGACATCGAGCACCTCGAGCGCCGTCTCGACCGCACCCGCAAGGCTGCGAAGGCAGACAAGAAGCTGCTCCGTGACGTGGAAATCCTCGAGAGCCTGAAGGCGCATCTGGAGGAGGGCAAGACCGCCCGCACCTTCGAGGGCTTTGGCGAGGACGAGGACATTGACCGCGTCATCGGTGAGAGCGACCTGCTGTCCGCGAAGAAGGTCATCTACGCAGCAAACATGGACGAGGAAGGCTTTACCGGCAACGATGCCGAGAACGAGCGCCTCAAGGCGGTACAGGCCATTGCAGACGCAGAAGGCGCGATGGTTCTGCCGATCTGCGCAAAGCTGGAGGAGGATATCGCCGGCATGGACGCAGAGGAGAAGGAGATGTTCCTGTCCGAACTCGGCCTGCACGAGTCCGGTCTGGATCGTCTGATTAAGGTCTGCTACGACCTGCTCGGCCTGATGAGCTACCTCACCGCCGGTGAGCAGGAGGTCCGCGCGTGGACCATCGAGAAGGGCACAAAGGCGCCGCAGGCTGCCGGCAAGATTCACACCGACTTCGAGCGCGGCTTCATTCGCGCTGAGGTTATCAACTATAAGGACCTCATCGAGCTTGGCTCGCTGGCTGCTGCCCGCGAAAAGGGTCTGGTTCGCTCCGAGGGTAAGGAGTATGTGATGCAGGACGGCGATGTTGTTCTGTTCCGTTTCAACGTCTGATTCAAACATTTTACGCAGACCACAGTCGTTTTGACTGTGGTTTTGCTTTGTAAAAGGAGAAATTTCGTTCCCTGCAAGATAGCGTTTATCAGCAGATTTATTCATAGGTGCTGTCTGTTACAACGTGCCAACGGGTTGCGCGGCACTGTTATGCCGCGCTCTGCGGAGAGTAAACCACCTGTGTAGCAGTAATCTATCTGTGAACTGCGAATATTTCACGAAAAACACGCAACGGTAATCCGACTGCCGTTCCCTTTTTCGGAGCGGTCGCCGGTCTCTGGTCTGCGCCAGACCCTCTAAGGGAAAGGGGAGATACACAAGAGGGTGGGCACTCATTTAATCCGCGCACGGCGCGGGAAAAAGGTTTAGCAGCCTACGGGCAAACCGCAGGTGTCTACCCTCTTGTGCGCCCGCGCGGCGTCAGCGCACATTGCGTTCGCTTCTCAAGCGGCGGCTATATATAATAGGAATAGGCGAAGAAAAAAACACTTGAAATTTCCGCGCGACACTTGAAATTTCCGCGCGATATGATATAATAAAAAAGCTAAAATTTCAATGCCTTGCAAGCTTATGCTCGCAAGGCGTTCTTTTTTTGCCTTGCGGCATAGACGGGGCAGAAAAACAATGTTCAAAACCAAGTTAGGCTTCCTGCTGGTGTACCCGCTGTAGATCTTTGTGGTCGGTCCGTTCTGCCGATTTGTATTTTACGGATGCATGGGCGCGCGCACGCATATCTTCGCAGAGGGATAACAGGCGAGCTCGGAAGGATTTGCTGGATAATGCCAGAAAATAGGGGAATTGGCAGAATGCACATAGGATTGACGATGAATTTAGTAATTTCATTCAAAATCACGGAGTAAAAATTGAAATCTTAGCTGGTTCTTTGCGCGAAAAAGAGTATAATATTCTATGCAAAAGGTTATCACATTAAGAAAGGGTGGGAACAATGTCATATGACTTTCTGTTGACGATTGCGATCATCATGTTGTTCACAAAGGTATTCGGCCTTACTTCGGAGCGCGTGCATATGCCGCAGGTTGTCGGTGCACTGATTGCCGGTGTGCTGGTTGGCCCGAGCTGCCTCGGCTGGGTAGGCGAGACCGATTTTCTGGTAAAGGCCGCTGAGATCGGTGTAATCATCCTGATGTTTAACGCAGGTATGGATACTGATCTGGACGAGCTGAAAACCACCGGTTTTGCGTCCTTCGTTATTGCGCTGATCGGTGTTATCGTGCCGCTGATCGGTGGTGCTGCATGCTATCTGGCGTTCGACAATGATCCGACCGACTCGATGAACATGCTGAAGGCTGCTTTCATCGGTGTCGTTCTGACCGCTACCTCGGTTTCGATCACCGTCGAGACCCTGCGTGAGATGGGCAAGCTGAAAAGTAAAGTCGGTACAGCAATCCTCGGCGCGGCTGTAATCGACGATATCCTCGGTATCGTGGTGCTGACCATTCTGACCGCACTGACTGACCCGTCGGTAAAGCCGATTCTGGTACTCGGCCGCATCGTTGCGTTCTTCGGTTTCGTACTGGTTGTTGGTCTCGTTATGTACCGCGTATTCCTCAAGATGGAGGAGAAGTGGCATCATCATCGCCGTATTGCAATCTATGCGGTAGCATTCGCATTCCTGATGAGCTATGTTGCAGAGCGTTACTTCGGTATTGCAGATATCACCGGTGCATACTTCGCAGGCATCGTAATGTGCCGTCTGTCCTCTGCGCGTGACTACGTTGCAAGCAAGACCAACGTGCTCGGCTACATGCTGTTCTCTCCGCTGTTCTTCGCTTCCATCGGTATTAAGACCAACCTGGAAGGTCTGACCAGCACCATGGCGATCTTCGCAGTGGTACTGACCATCATTGCAATCCTGACCAAGATCATCGGCTGTGGCATTGGTGCCCGCATCATGGGCTTCCATACCTATGATGCGTTCTCCATCGGTCTGGGCATGGTATCCCGCGGTGAGGTTGCGCTGATCGTAGCACAGAAGGGCGAGCAGGCCGGTCTGATCGACCCGCACATGTTCCCGCCGATCGTACTGGTCGTTATCGTTACTACGCTGGTAACGCCGATTCTGCTCAAGCTCGGCATGAGCAAGCAGACCCCGGCAAACACGGAGTTCAATGCACAGGAAAAGGTGCAGATGCCCAAGGTAAGCCAGCACTAAAAATTGAAAATTGAGGATGGAGAATGGAAAATGCTTCATCCGAAGGAAAACAACGTCCTGTATTGTGTGCAGGACGTTGTTTTTGTATTTGCTAAATTGCAGGGCGGGGCACTCCGGAGTGGCTTCTCTTGCAACTTTGCCGCAATTCACCTTCTGGGGCACCCCGCCCTGCTTGTTATCGTCAGCATATTCGCCCTTGCGATATTGAAGCCTTGCGGCAAGTATGCTATAATAGTAGCGTTTAATACTATCTCTTAATGGAGGAAACAACATGAAAGCAACGAAGCTCCTGCCGATTCTGGCGGTCGTGCTGTGCGTTCCGGGGATTGCGCTGCGCGCGCTGCACCTGCTGAACGGTTTTGACGTAAGCACCGGCTTGCCGACGGCAGGCGATAAATGGATCTGGTTCGTAATCGCGCTGTTCGCTATCAGTGCAATTGTATATGCTGTGCTGGCGCTGCCGCTTAAGACGCGCGATAAGGTGCCGTTTGAGCAGCTGCTCGGCACGAAAGAGACGCTGTTCCGCATGGCGGCTGTCGTTGCGGGACTGATTGTAGCGGCGGGCAGTCTGGGTTACCTGTATCTGACCATCACCACGGCAGAGCAGGACGTGGCTGCATGGGCGCGTGTTCTGGAGATCGTCTACGCAATCATGGGCGTGCTGACCGGCGGCTGCATGATCAGTCTGGCCAAGGCACAGGGCGTACCGATGACGGAAAAGAGCGCTGCAATGACGCTCGTACCGCTGTTCTGGAGCTGCCTGCATCTGCTGGTCAACTACCGCATGACCTGCACCGATCCGAAGCTGGCGTCGTTTGGCTTTGGACTGGTAGCGGATGTGATGATTGTGCTGGCGTTTTATGAGCTGGCGCGTCTGCTGTTTGGCAAGCCGGCGCCGGCTATGCTGGCGTTCTTTGCCGCAGTGGCGGTCACCATGTCGGTGTCGGATATCGGCGGCTACGGTCTGGCTATGCTGATGGGCATTCCGTCCATGTGGTCGATCAAAATGGTGCTGCGCGGCATTCTGGCTGCAGCAGCGTGCGTTATGCTGGCTGCTGAGCTGTTCTGCCTGTGCCGCTCGGACGCAGCGCAGACGGCAGCCGAGGATTAACAGGGGAGGACACCGAAATGCTGTTTGTATGCTATCCCAAATGCTCGACCTGCCAGAAGGCGAAGGCGTGGCTGCAGGAGCGCGGCGTGGCGTTTGACGAGCGTGATATCAAGCAGGACAATCCGACCGAGCAGGAGCTGCGTGCGTGGCACGAAAAGAGCGGTCTGCCACTTAAGCGGTTCTTTAACACGAGCGGCCTGCAGTATAAGGCGCTGGGGCTCAAGGACAAGCTGCCGGCTATGACCGAGGATGAGCAGTATGCGCTGCTCGCGACCGACGGCATGCTGGTCAAGCGCCCGCTGCTCATCGGCGAGGACTTTGCTCTTCCGGGTTTTAAGGTAAAAGAATGGGAAGAGCGGCTGTAACAGCCGTTCTTCTTGTAAAAAGCTGTTGACAAGCAGGAGAAATTCCTGTATAATAAATCTTGCTTATCGGGCAAGATACGGAACGGTATCGAAGTGGTCATAACGAGGCGGTCTTGAAAACCGTTTGTCCGAAAGGGCGCGTGGGTTCGAATCCCACCCGTTCCGCCAATCACGAGATTGCGCGCGGAGGGTTCGATCGAGGATAACTCCGCGTACAACTCAATACCTTGACATGGAGACATACCCAAGCTGGTGAAGGGGCTCCCCTGCTAAGGGAGTAGGTCGAGAAATCGGCGCGAGAGTTCAAATCTCTCTGTCTCCGCCATGAAAGCTGCACTTTTTGTTGTGAAAAGTGCAGCTTTCCTGCATTTATAGATAGAAAACGATAACTTTTAGAACGACTTAATTTTTCTTGACAGCAACGGGCTAATTTACGGCTTCCAGACTGGAGATCAGCTCCTCCATACGGGCGGCGCTGCTGCGCTGCATTTGATCGCTGACATGAGCGTAGGTTTTCAGTGTGAACGCAGCGGTACTGTGACCTAAATTTGTCTGTACGGTTTTAATATCATCGCCGTTTTCTAACGAAATCGTAGCGAATGAGTGGCGCAGAGAATGGAACGTGTAATCGCCCATACCGCAGGAACGCAGCAGACGCTTGAGGTGCTTGTACACGGTCTGGTGGTTGAGTGCGCGGCCAAATTCATTGGTGAAAACCAGATCGAACGGATTGTTCCACAGCGGTCCGGCGGCTAAACGCTGACGCTGCTGCTTGGTGCGCTGCTTCTGAAGCGTAAGCATAGCCGTTTCCGCCAGAATAATACGCCGCTGCTTGTTCTCTTTCGGGTCAATGAGCGTATAACTGTAATCACCTTTCTTGCATTTCTGCTGGAGCTGCTTGCGTACAACAAGGCTGTTTCGGTTCCAGTCAATATCAGCCCAGCGCAAGCCGAGAATTTCGGACTGGCGCATACCGGAGAAAATATCGAGGAAGAACAGATAATAGAATTCGTCCTTGCGGATCAGATCGAGAAACTGATTCAGCTCGGCAGAGGTGATCGCTTTGGCGCGGGTTTGCGTTACACGCGGCAGAGAGCAGAAGTCAGCAACATTGCGCTGTAAGATCTCATCGCGCTGTGCGGCGGTCAACAGGGCGTGCAGCGTGCCGAATACGGTGTGTACAGTCTTGGGGGCAAGTCCTTTACCGCCTGCGCTTAAAGACGAAGCAAAGCGCTGTACCTCGCGGTGGGTGAGGTCGGTCAAACGGCGAGTACCCAGTGCGGGAAGAATATGCAGCCGAAGATTTTTCTCGTAACTGCGCTGTGTGGAATCGGTCAGCGTGGCAACGTGAGTTGTCATGTATTCTGCGGCATATTCGGCTACCGTGATTTTACGCGGTTCCTGAAAGGTGCCGTTGTCAATACTGGAGGTTGCAGCACGCAGTTTCTCTGCGACTTCTTTCTGTGTTTGGCCGTAAATGGTATGACGACGAGGCTTTCCGGTTTCCGGATTGTAACCGGACACATACTGACCCTGCCAGCGGCCGTCTTTCCGCTTGGTAATAGAGCCGCTTCCGGCTTCACGCTTTTTATTTTTTCGTGCCATAAGTAAAAGAATACTCCTTTCCGGCACATACAGTTCGATTGTATGTCCATTATTGTAAACAGAGGACTCAAGCACATCATTGACATATACACGAACATCAGCAATTCGGTTCAAATCTTCACAATTCAATCGCATTTCATAACTTAAATCAGCGAAAATTTTATTGTTATTGCCCGTAGAATTCTCTATAATATGCTCTAGTCCAGCTTGGCGATTATCTATCCACCTACAAACTTACCCCCAGAGAACTTGCAATGAAAATTATCCTGGATGTGATCGAGAATACCGGAATTACAGCCACCGCAGGTATTGGTACGAATCTTTATTTATGTAAAGTCGCAATGGATATCTTGGCAAAACATATCCCTGCGGATGAGAACGGCGTGCGCATCGCAGAGCTGGATGAGATGACCTACCGTCAAACCATGTGGTCGCACCAGCCACTCACCGATTTCTGGCGGGTTGGACGTGGATACGCCAAGAAGTTAGAGGCACACGGAATGTTTACCATGGGCGATGTTGCGCGAATGTCGGTATGCAATGAGGATCTTCTTTACCAGCTCTTTGGGAAAAACGCTGAGTTGTTGATTGACCATTCGTGGGGCTGGGAACCCTGTACCATCCAAGCGGTTAAGGCATATCATCCCAGTGAAAACAGCCTTGGTTCCGGTCAGGTTCTGCATTGCCCGTATTCCGCAGAAAGGGCTCGGTTGGTGCTGAGAGAAATGGCAGAGCAACTGGCACTGGATTTGGTGAGTAAGAAGCTGATGACCGACCAGATTGTTCTGACGGTCGGCTATGACATTGAGAACCTAACTGATCCGGCACGGCGAAATCGTTATCATGGCCCAATAGTCAAGGATCACTATGGCCGCGAGGTTCCAAAGCACGCCCATGGAACCGAGCGCCTGAACGATTATACCTCCTCTACAAAGAAAATCATGGGGGCAGCTACAGCGCTCTTTGATCGTATTGTGAATACCGACCTCATGGTGCGGCGACTTAACATCGTTGCGGGTCGGGTGATTTCAGAGAGTGAGGCGATGACCAGAGAGGGCGAATTTGAGCAGATGGATCTGTTCACCGATTATGCTGCCGTTGAGGCTCGTCGAAAACAAGAGCAAGCAGAACTGGATTGGGAGCGAAAAATGCAGGAGGTTATGCTCACTATTAAGAAGATGGTGCCCATACGAACTATGAATTATCGGCGCATAGACCGCACGGTTGCAGGACATATTCGACCCATCCGTTACATCTGTACCCTCAGTCTGTGAGGGGGAACATCGTATAGGAGAAGGCGGCAGCGGGATGAATCTGCTGTGGCTGCAGATAAACTTTGCGCGCTTCCAAGCTGAGGAGTTTACACTGAATTTGGGATGGCCGCTATGCCCGTGTCAGCCTGCCCAGTGGAAACTTCAGCAGCACACACGCTTCTGTAACGGCTGTGTCGGCTGACAGAAGCGTGGAATGGGCTGGAACTTTAATCAGTTTTTGTGGATACAGTGGTCAAAACATCCATAGACTCCCTTGAGCCGCCAGCGGCTCAAGGGAGTTTTTTACGATAAATTCAGATTCCTCGATAAATCTCGGTTTGCCCTTGCATAAAGGAAAAAATAAATGTATAATTATTAGACACTTGATTGTGAGGAGTGCAGAGAAGAATGTCCATTGAAACGTCGAAAAAGAAAAAAGGCATCCAGATGCCCCACACGTACATTATTCTGTTTCTGATCGTGTTGGTTGTCTGCCTGCTGACCTACGTGATTCCTGCCGGCCAGTTTGAGCGCCAGGAGGATGCCAGCGGCCGTATGCTGATTGTACCGGGTACATACACTCAGGTGGAATCGTCACCGGTTTCACCGCTGGAAATCCCCATGGCTTTTGTGAGAACTCTGGGCAGCTCCAGCGTAAACGAGATCATCTTCTTTATTTTCATCATCGGCGGCGCCTTTGAGCTGATTATGCAGACAGGGATGATCACCGCCTTTTGTGCCAAGCTGGGCAAGATGTTTGCGGGAAAAGAAAAGCTGCTCATCCCCATCTTCATTACGGCCTTTGCCGTAGGTGGCTTCACCATGGGAATGTCTGTGGAGGTTCTGGTGTTTGTGCCTATTGGGATTGCAGTGGCCAAGGCAGTGGGCTATGATACCATCACAGGTACAGCCATGATCGCCATGGGCTCCATCGTGGGCTTTACGGCGGGCATCTATAATCCCTTTAATGTGGGTGTGGCTCAGTCCATCGCGGGTGTGACTCCCATGTTCTCCGGAGCCTGGTATCGCTGGATTATCCTGGTGGCGTTTATTGTTGTGACCAGCCTGTATATTATTCATTACGCGGAGAAGGTAAAGAAGAATCCCTCCAAGAACCTGATGGGGAACGAGGATTCCAACCTGGAGGATGTGGATGTATCTGCGATTGAAGTGACCGGACGGCACAAGCTGATCCTTCTGGCCGTTGTCATCGCGTTGGCCGTTTTGATTTACGGCGTGGCCTACTTGGGATGGTTTATCACCGAAATGGCTACTTTGTTTTTGGTGCTGGGTGTGGTATGCGGTATTCTGGCCGGGTTCAGCGGCAACAAGATCTGCGATCTGTATGTGCAGGGCATGGCCAATATCACCTTCGGTGCGCTGATTGTGGGAGTGGCCGGTACGATCAATACCGTTATGGTGGACGGCATGATCATTGATACCATTATCAATGCCTTGGCCAATGCGATTGTGGCACTGCCCAGCTCGGTAAAGATCATCGGTATGTTCCTGGTGCAGACCATCATCAACCTGCCCATCAACTCTGGTACGGGCCAGGCGGCAGCCACCATGCCGATCATGGCGCCTGTGGGCGATCTGGTGGGCCTGACCCGCCAGAGCACTGTGCTGGCCTTCCAGCTGGGTGACGGCCTGACCAATGCCATCTTCCCCACTTCGTCCACCATGCTGGGATTTTTGGCTGCGTCCAAGATTCCCTATTCCGTGTGGCTGAAGTACGTCATTAAGCTGGTGATTTTGCTCAGCCTGGTTTCTATGGCCTTCCTGACTTTGGCTGTGGTGATCGGTTACTGATCCGTTTAGAGCTGGCCGCCGCAACTGCATGGCGCGACGGCAGGATATTATAGATTTTAAAGATATGGGATGGGACATGCCATGGAAGAAATTCAGAAGCAAATTGCGAATATCGTTTCAGAGCTGATGCCGCAGCTGTGCGCGCTGAGCGACGAAATTTTTGATTACGCCGAGCCGGGCTATGAGGAGTACCGCTCCTCAGCTGCGCTGACAAAGTGGCTGCGAGCCCACGATTTTGAAGTAACCATTCCCTACGCCGGGCTGGATACGGCTTTTTGTGCCGTGTACCGCCACAAGGGAGGGCGGGCTGCCGGAGGGCGCGCAGTAGGATTTTTAGGGGAATATGATGCGCTGCGGGGCCAGGGACATGGCTGCGCCCACCATATGCAGACCCCTGCCATGATCGGCGCGGCAATGGCCCTGCGGGGAGTGCTGGAGTCTTCGGACCAGCCCTTTGAGATCCATGTGATCGGGACGCCCAGCGAGGAGTCGCTGGACGGAGGCAAAAACGAGATGGCCGCCCACGGCGGGTTTGACCATATTGATGTGGCCTTCATGGTGCACGGCAGCACATTGACCCAGCTGGAGACGCCCTCTCTGGCTCTGATCGAGATGGATGTGGAATTTCACGGCAAAACCGCCCACGCGGGTATTGCGCCTTATGCTGGGCGCAGCGCAGTGGATGCGGTGACCATGCTGCAGACAGGGCTTGGGCTCATGCGCAATCACCTCAAGGATTCCAGCCGGGTGAGCAATATTGTGCTGGCTGGGGGGACGGCAGTCAACTCCGTGCCCGATTTTGCCAAGGTTAAGGTAGAGATCCGCCACTCCTCCATGGCGTATCTGGAGAGCGTGGAGCAGTGGACCCGGGAGATTGCCCAGGCTGCTGCCATGGCTACCCAGACACAGGTACAAATTACCCCTGTGGCGCATATTTACAACACCACCATCAATGATGCCATGGGTGCGCTGCTGATGGAGTGTGCAGAAAAATTTGCGTGTGACGGAATTGCTCCGCCCCGGAAGGACTGCGGTTCTACCGATTTCGGCGCGGTGACCCACCGGCTGCCCAGCTGCTGCCTGCGGGTAAAGACCATCGAGACAGATGATCCTCCTCACACGGACGCATGGGTAAAGACCGGGAAAGAGGCGCGGACTCATCAGGGCATCTATGACGGTGCTGTGTGCTGTGCACTGGCTGCCTTCCGCCTTGTGACGGATGAGGCTGCCTGGCAGGATGTGTACCAGTGTTTCCTTGCGCACCAAAAGGAGAATTGAGGAATGGAAGAACTCTCACGGGAATGCCTGATGGAGACACTGGATGTGTTTTCCGGGCTGAAGCGCATCGGCGGTTCGGAAGATGAGCACCGTGCCTGCGGCTATCTGATCAAGAAGCTGCAGGAATGGGGCATTCCATGCCGCGTGTATGAGTGTGACGGATATGTCTCCACTCCTATAGAAGCGTCAGTTACTGTAGAGGGGATGGATCAGACCTTTGAAGCCCTTCCCCGTTCCTTCTCCGCCCATTGTCCGGACGGAGTGACCGCCCCCTTGTTTTATGATGTCCATGCCCACGACCAGCTGAAGCCCAGACAGGAGCAGGATTGGTACGCGGGGGCGCGGGGCTGCATCGTGATTGGGGACAATTTTTATGAGGACTATGTTCAAAAGCTGCGGGGATACGGTGTAAAGGGCCTGATCCATCTGTGGACCAGCGAGGAGCCTGTGCTTCACTACGAGACGGTCAGCCCTGTGTGGGGCACCGCGGAGCCTGAAAACGGAAAAACCTATCCTGATTTTCCGGTGGTGGGCCTGAGAAGCTGTGACAGAGAATCCATACTGCCCTTGCTGACGCCTGGAGCCTGCAGCCGTACCGCGACGGTGCGCAGCGTACTGCAGTGTGGATGTGTGCGTCTTCAGATCCCTGTAGCCGAGCTGGCCGGTGAAACGCCGGAGTATGTGCTGGTGGGCAGCCACTATGACTCCTGGGATTATGGTGTGACGGATAATGCCACCGGGAATGCCGCTGTGTTGGAACTGGCACGGGTACTGTCCCAGAAGCAGCTGCGGCGGGGTGTCAAAATCGCGTGGTGGCCGGCCCACTCCAACGGACGGTATGCCGGGAGCACTTGGTACTGCGATGAGCAGTTTGAGGACCTGGATGCCCGTTGTGTGGCGCTGGTCAACATGGACTCTCCCGGCTGTATGGGAGCGCAGGAGATCGGGTTTTCCACGTCCGGTGTGGCAGGGGATACCCTTGGGGATATCCTGCGTCGGTGCACCGGGCAGGCTGAGGTGGTGATCCGCCCGCTGGGGCGGGGATCAGACCTGTCATTTTTCGGGCCGCGCATTCCCATCCAGGTGTCCTTTGACTTTTATCAGGCGCCGCCCAACCGTGGCCGCTGGCACTGTGCAGGCAGCGGCGGAGGCTGGTGGTGGCATTCCGTGGAGGATACCATGGATAAGGTGGACCCCCAGCTTCTGATGAGGGATACACGGGTGCTGGTGGAGCTGGTAAAAGAGTTTGCCGATGAAGCGCATCTTCCCTTTGACGCGGCAGGGTGTCTGGCGCAAATGAGAGATACTGTGGCAGACATCCGGACCCATTGCGGCGATGACTTTGATTTCGCTCCTGTAGAACGGGCACTGGAGGAGCTGGACAAGGCCTGTGCCGGGCGTATCTGCTTTTCCAGTGACAGACAGGCGAAGGAGGCAGGAGGCCGGCTGACGAGACTGCTGTGCAGTGCCTGTGATGAATATCACTTTGACAACACATTTGCAGTGGGCCTGCTGCCCGGTCTGCAGCTGGTCAGGGGCAAGCACCGCAACGACCTGCCACCTCAGGAATTTTTGTATTGGCGGACAGCCTTCCGCCGGCAGGTGAACCGCTTTGTATCTGAGTGCACAAGCATTGTCCAAGCACTGAACAGCGACGCGGACAGTGTGGTATGATAGAGAAAGGGGATATGGATTATGCAGACCAATATCAAAGAGTATGACGAATCGTTTGATCTTACCCAGGCACTCCAAAAGAAGGGCACCAAGGAATATGGTTTTATTCATTTGGCCCAGCGGGCCAACGGTTCATGGGTGAATATTCCCATTATGCTGGCGGTGGGCGCCCAGGACGGTCCCACGTTGGTGGTGGATGCCTGCAACCACGGCGACGAGTATGAGGGTACTGAGGGAATTATCAAGACCTTTGAGGGGCTGGATGTATCCAAGATGAAGGGAAGCTTCATTGGAATCCCTGCCCTGAATGCAGAGGCCTTTGCCGAAATGAAGCGCTATAATACCCTGGACTTTGTGCCCCAGGATCTGAATCGCATCTATCCGGGCGGAACCGGCCCCATGACGGCTTATGTGTGCAGCTGGTACTGTGAGAACATCATCAAGAAGGCTGACGCGGTGATCTGCATCCACGGCGGCGGCAACAGCGAGTATCTGGAGCCTGTTGTGCTGTACTGCGGAGAGGAGTCTCCTGTGGCGTATAAGTCCCGTGAAATGGCCCAGTGCTTTGGCTTTAAGGTCTTGTGGAAGAACACCCGCTACGCGGAGAACAGCGGAATTGAGGATGAGTATACCTATCAGATGGGCATTCCCTGCATTACACCCGAGATCGGCGGACAGTGCACCCGCATGTATCAGCGGGATGAGCACAAGCAGATGTTGGAGACCGGAATTCGCAATGTGATGACCCTGCTGGGGATTCTGGAGGGCAGCGTGCCCGCCAATGAGGGCGTACACCACTATGACATTGATTATATCTATAACCGCAACGGCGGGATTCATGTGCCTGTGAAGAAGGCAATGGATTCTGTGCGTAAGGGCGACACGCTTTCCATCATTACGAACCTGTTCGGAGAGGAAGTGGATCGGGTCATTGCTCCCTTTGACGGTGTGGTCATCGGGTACTGGACATATTCTGTCTGTCCTCCTCATGGCTGGGTATACATGGTTGGCAAGCCTGTGGATGGGGAGTAAAGCGCCCAGATCCATGCATCCTGCAAATCGAAGTGCCAGTTGAGTATCCTAGATACGAACAGGGCAGAAGCAGAGTGGGCTGTACATGGCCTGCAGAAATGAAAAAGGGCACCCTTTTGGATGCCCCAGTCTGTCGAAAAAGTCCAGCGAAAGCTGGGCTTTTTCGTTTGTAAACGGGAAAAATGAGTGGTGAGGGATGCTGAAACGGGGAAAAATGGGGCACAATGACCGGGTGTCTGGACATGCTGACAGCCAGCTTAGCTGGTGGTTTTGACTTGAGCTTATGCAATCAACAGCTTCTTATTGTTGGATAGACAACTTGATTTTCTGATAGGTGTTCCAATCAATGAGGTTTTGTTTGCGAAGGACCTCATTGAAGTAATCAAACCAGATTCGTTTCGTCAAAGCCTCGCGGCTTGGTTTTCTCATACGCAGGCCTCCTTTGCTACAGTATGCCTGATCTTTTTGGCGGTCATACCTGGCATGATGATAAAAAATGAATCTGCTCATTTTCCAAGGAGCAGGGCCTGTGCGAGGGTAATTGGGCCCCTTTTGGTGATCGACTGCACTGAGATTGTTCCGTAGGGTAAGGTTGTATCTCATATACCGCTCTTATTGCTTTGTGGATGGCGATGGAACATATATTCCAGATCTGGCTCTTTTGTGGACAGGATTCCCGCTTGTAATCTCTGGTTGCTTAACATATGCCAAAGCGACGAGCAAACGGGGAGGGAAATATCCGCAAACGAAAGGACGGACGCTGGGAGGGTCGGTACACAGTCGGTCACGATCCAGAAACAGGAAAGGCCATCATTAAAAACGTCCTTGGAAAGACGCAAGCGGAAGTCAAGGAAAAGCTGAAGAAAGCCATCGAGGAAAATGTGGGCATCGACTACGGACGGGCCAAGACCTACACCGTGGGTAACTGGTTAGAAGTGTGGTATGAGAACTATGCCAAAATCAAAATGCGCCCATCCACCTACCTGACCTATCATGGCTACATCGAAAACCACATCAAGCCGCAGCTCGGCAAGATCCCGTTGAATGATCTGACGACGCTGCATCTGCAACAGTTCTACAAGAAATTGTTGGCAGAAGGGCGGGTAGAGCGAATCGAAGCACAGAAGCAGCCCAAGGGACTGAGCGCCAAAACAGTGCGCAACATCCATCAAATCATTTCCTCTGCCCTGAAGCTGGCAGTCGAGCAGCGGCTGATCGCCCACAATCCGGCAGACGGCTGTGCACTGCCGAAGGCGGAGCGCAAATCAGATTTGATCTTATCATCAATTCCGTTGATAGAATCTATATTTGTAGCTTTAGAAATCCAGCCTTTTGATTTCAGATATTCATAGATTTTCTTTTTAGTGACTTTGCCTTTTTGCTTGGAAACAGGGTGTATGAACATATCTTTAATCAACTGCTTTTTATGCTCTGTAGAAAGCGGTTGACCATCAATTTTTAATGGATTTAATTCGTTGAGCAACATATACTCGCTATATAGTAAAGAATCCTTAGGCAGAACAGGGTCACCTGTGTAAGTACAGCGACCGATTAAATTGACGAGAAATGCTTCAGCTGAATGATCAAGATCAATCAGTTGATTAAAGTTCCACGGATAAATTTTTTCTTTGCTATCAGTGTTAGAACGAACAGCCCAGTGATGTGCTGCTTTATCATTTAGTGGACCGACATAATACGGAACACGGAATTCAAATGTTTTTCTAATCTTCTCAGCGGGAGTGTAACCATCGCATTGCTGTTGTGCTAGAAATGGTAAATATAAAGAAGCGTTTTTCAATATTGCATCTAGTTCGCGCAGTTGAAGCTGATAGGGGATAACTCCATTTTCAGAGCTTCGCAAACGCGGCAGAAAAGAACCATCAACGATTTTTTGATATATAGTTGCAATGACAGGGGATTTGGATTCCGCCATTTCAGGCAAAGACTTTTTTAGGAATTTGCAAAAAGCCTCCTGTGAGCAAGTGTAATCGCCGCTTTTATGATGATATTGGCTATAGGCAGCATAATTATCAAGCTTGTCCTCTTTGTCACAAAAAATAGAGTTGCAACGGTGTACAAAGGGAACATAATAAAAA
>OLRQ01000685.1_pt1 | contig 32816 bp, 39 predicted proteins | sample 1671971 | NCBI WGS metagenome assembly OLRQ01 (sample SAMEA3136631, study PRJEB25190) | human gut metagenome | biome: human gut; feature: human-associated habitat; material: faeces | place: Austria | collected 2013
CTTTTTTATGAAAAATTTGAGAAAGGACGTAATAATATGGCTATTGTAGTACCAGAGATTTTTGCGGATGCGACTAACGCAGCGTTAGATCATAGTATCCGCATCGGAAGAATTGCATTTGATGCGACAGATTTAGTCGGTGATATTCGAGAATGTGGTGATACCGTACATTTTCCAGTAATTGACCGTATCTCCGATGCAGAAGTAATGGAAGATGGAACAGAGCTTACCCCATCCGAAGTATCTATGACAGATAATACTGCCAAAATCAAACAGGTTGGGAAGGCAGTGCGAATTTATGATAAGCACTCCACACAGGTAAAAGGACAGCTTATTGATAATATGGCTACACAGATTGGCGAATCTATGGCAGATGCCATTGATAAAGATTTAATTGGTGAAATGGATAAGAGTGCAGTCTATAAAGTATCAGGTGATGCTACATCAATCACTTATACCACTATCGAAGCAGCGTTTGATTGTTTTGGAGATAAAGCTGATAGAAATACCGCTGGAATTATTATTAATTCCAGATTAAGAAGTAAATTTTTATCAATGGATGAATTTGTAAAAAATGATCGCACATATGTTAATAACGCAAATGGAACACCAGTTGATGATGATGGAGTAATCGGTTATTGGAGAGGAAGTATTCCTGTGATCCTATCAAATAACGGAACTTACGATGAAGAAAAATTAGAAGTAAAAACTTACATCGTGAAAAATATGGCTCTTGGCATCATTAAACAGAAAGATGCAAGCATTGAAGAACAGCGAGAATCCTTAAAGAAGGCAACTCTAATTTCTGCGGATGAAATGTATGCAGTTAAGCTCATTGATCCAAAGGGTGTTGTCATTATTCGCAAGACTATTGAGTAATTCTTTTTTATTCATAGAGATATTCTCTTTTTAAATGTCAGGGTATGGCATTTGAACGTCATACCCTGCTTTTTTAAAGAAATTTTTATTGTAATACACGAAAGGACATACTAATTATGTTGGATGTTAAATCATTAAAAGAATACAGATTGCTTCGAGGGTTATCATTGCGTGATGTGGCTCGTTACTGTGACATTTCTTTTCAAATGATTTCAGGCGTAGAAACTGGTCTATACGGTTTAACAGAATCTACCTATAAGGAAATCGTAAAAGGAATTAACAGAGCTTCACAGGCGAAAGCAAGGGGAACTTTTGAAGCAGATAAAGAAAAAGAAAAGGCTGCAAAAGAAGAAGCAGCGAAGAATACAAAAGAAGAGAAAACAATGCCGAAAAGGTCTACGGCTAGAACAAAAAAGACTAAATAAAAGAAAGGAGCAGGGTATGCAGATTATAATTGTGGGTGCTTATATTAAGGCACCCGGATAGGTTAATGGACACTAATACTATTAAAAACACACATATTAAACATGAATTATTAAACAAATTGCCAGATTGGTGTAAAGGAGATATATCGCCTGATATGTACTATCTAGTATGCACGGATGATATGGATTCGTTGTTCTCCTGTGGAAGATTACATACGGTTTTAGGCTTGGAAATAGGCGGATTTTACGATTTTAAAAGTGGCTTATGGCTTAACAAAGAAAAGACAGGATACGGATGGAAAACACCTATATATGTGGATTTATCCATTGCCAATAATCAGTATTGCTACGATAATCATAGGACGTTCATTTCTAATCGTAATGCAGTGAATCCGAATGTTATTTATAGAAAATATTACGAAAAATATAATTTTGGCACGATTACATTAGTGGCAGCCTTGTATGGTGGTGTAGATAAAATGAGCGAGGAATTGAGAACTATATTACTTGCCGTTGATGGTGGCTTTATCGGTTACTACAACAAAGGCGGTAAATATTCTCATATCAATCTGTACTGGTTAGAGAAGTTAGGTCTAACAGAGTACCTTGTACCGATTCTTGAAAAGCATGATATGAAATACTTTCAGGATTTTTCGGTGGAGCATGGACTATATGATAAGATAACGATTACACCAGACGGATATTTAGAGACTCCGACTTATCGTGTGCCAGATTATCAATTTGAATTGGTGCAACCGATACAGAAAGTCTTTGCGTCAAAGTATGAAGTGACGCAGCGTATCAATAAAAATCAAAAAATAATTGTAAGTGCGGAAACATTTAAGGACAGCTATATCCTAAACATAGCTGTTTAGAATTAATAGTTTAAAAAGTAAGAATAGGAGTTAAAACAATGACGAAGAAAGAAGAAAATAAAACTTTCAAAGAAACTTTACATGAGAGATTTTTTTGGACATATTCTACAGGTCTGAAAAATTATCTGACAGAAAACGGACATAAATTTTTATTCCGTTGCACCCACTTTAAGAAAAGTAATTTTTTCTGGATTTATGATAAGACAGAAAAATTATTACAGGATGTAAAGGAATACTGGGAAGATAAAGAGAGAGTAAGTGATACTAAGGAAGATAAACTTACCAGCGAATAGGTCATGTGTTTTGAGAGGGTATATATTATGCCCTCTTTTTTAATTATAAACAGATAATATTAAACGAAAGGAACATATATATGAGCGACAATATGAAAGACAAAAGAAATCCTAGATTCATGGGAAAAGTGAAAAAATGGAATAGTGAGCGAGAGTTCGGATTTATCAAATGTTTTGAGGATGGTAGGGAATATTATATTAATTCCAGATTTATTGGCGATGAAAAAGAGTTAATTCGTGGTTCAGTAGTAGAATTTGAAATCTGGAATGCAAGAAATGATAAAGAAAAGAAATTCGCTGCAAAAGTATTAGTGGTTGAACTGCCAGAGGAAGATTATTAGAAAAGAGGAATTAAATATATGGAAAAAGTATCATTAAGAAATGTATATTTGGAAATTGGAAGGAAATGTAATTTAAAATGTAGACATTGTTGTAAGGGAGAGAGCGAAAATATTGCCATGTCCGATGAGGTAATGGATGCACTATTGGATAATGTGTATTTTATTGACGAACTTTTTATAACAGGAGGAGAGCCAATTTTATATACAGAAAGATTGGAAACATTACTAAGAAAATGTAAAGATAAAAAGATAAAGGTTAATTATATAATAGTTATTAGTAACTGCACTATCAAGTCAGAAGAATTTGTACGAGTGTTCAATGAGTGGGGTGAGTATACCACTTTCAAAAATAATAAACTTTCGGTTTCTAATGATATTTTCCATGAGGAATATCTGAAAGAACATCTACCATCGGTAAATCTGGAAGAAAATATAGAATGGTATAAAGAAAAATTACAATATTGTGGGGTAGAAAAAGCAGATAATATGTACTTGAATTTAAAAATCCAAGTCGTAGATGAAGGAAATGTAAATCAATGGACACAGGAAGAAAAAGAAGAATTCTTGAGAGTGGAAAAATTGGTTCAAGAAAAAAATGCTATGTGTATAGTACCTATTAGAGAAGTATGTCAAGGAAAAGAAAATCTCTGTGGATATGGATGTGTAAAAAATTGTATCTTTAGAACCCCATATATAAATGTCTATGGGAATATGCTTTTGGAGAGCTTTACTTCTTTCAAGAATCAGGATAATCCAAAAAATGAGATGGTGATGGGAAACATCTTGGAAAAAGATATATACAATAGTTAAAGAATGGGATGAAAGTATAGATGAAACGAAAGATGCTTTTCAATTTGAAACAGAAAAGGATGATTTTTGGAATGGTATTTCGAAAAGAATGTCAGAAAGACTGTTAGAAGCAGATCAATTCTGTAAAAAAGGAGAGTTTGGGAAAGCAGAAGAAATTTTAGATAAAGTAGAAAAATATAATGAAGCTCTTTTAGAGGAAAGACAAAAAACATTAGATAGTGTAAAAAATACATTGGAAGAAGAGTTGAAAAATTGGAAACATCCTTTTGATTATTTAAAATATTTAGAAGAGAATGACCCACATATGTTTGAACAGCTTGAGATATTAGAGCAGTTAAATAATCCTAGTATGTTTCAAAGTATTATGAAAGAATTGGAGAAATGTAGGGGTGTTTTAGAGGAACGGAAGAAATTAGATATGCCGGGTAGCATTTTTGAAAAACCTATTAGAAATGATTTTACTGGGATTGTTGATTTGGCAACAAGAATAAAGTGTATGTGGGAATTTGCAAAACTATTTAAAAACATTAAGATGGATTAGAAAAGAAGGTGATTAAGATGCCAAAGAGAGAGAAACGAGAGTTTGAAGCTAACGGAAAGTCACTTTCTAAAGAAAAGACCATCTACCAAACTCTTAAAGAAATGATTGGTACAGATACAAAGGTATACTATATCATGTGGAAGTTTTGTCCTGAATATTTGAGAGGGGCAGAGAAATCACCTGTAAAGACTTTTGATGATTTAAAGAATAGATATGCCGTATTTTCTGATTCTATTACAGAAGAAGTATGTCAGAAATATATTTTAGAAGCAGGTTGTCAGGCTGCCATCAAATGGCTACTAAAACGGCTGCACCAGAAAAAACAGATTGAGCTATACCAAACATATTATGACAAAGCGATGCAAGGAGATGTACAAGCCTTTAAGGCCTTTGAAGATTTTTCAGAAAAATTTTTCAAAGGAGATCAGGAAAATCAATTAACAAAATTATTAAATCGTATTCCAGATAATGCACTGGAAGATGAAGAAGATTACAGCTATGCATATGAAGAATAAAGAATAAAACTATATACCAAAATTGAACATGAAAATTAAGTGAGTTGTCCATAGAGGGCAACTCTTTTTTATATAAACAGGAGTAAAAAGTAATGACAAAGGAAGATAAATTAAAGAAGATTGTCTCTGATCCTGTGTTATGGGTTACTTATTTTATAAAAATCGTAGATAAAAATGGAATAAAAGTACCGTTCATTCCTACTTACCATCAAAAAGTATTGGCAAAGAATTTCGGAAAATTTAATATCATTTGTAAATCAAGACAGCTAGGTATTACTTCGTGGGCGATAGCATACAGTTTATATCTTACTCATACGCAGTCGGATACAGTTTGTATGCTTATGAGCTACAGTTTAGATACCGTTGACATCGTATTTAAAAAGTTAAAAGCCATGTATGAGGACTTAGATCCATCTGTAAAGATTAAAGATGTAGCAAACAACAGGAAGGAATTAATCCTTGAAAACAGAAGCAGAATTGTATGTTGTGTATGCGGAAGTAAAGATGCCGCCAGGGGAGCAACATTAAGATATGTCCATTTAACAGAGGTTAGTTCGATGGATGATGAAAAACTGAAAAATCAGTTAGTTGCCATCGAAGCAGCGTTAAGACCTGATTCTGAATGTGTATTGGAATCCACATCAAAAGGTATGAATTATTGGTTTGAGCTATGGCAGCGAGCTGTTAATGGAGAATCACAGTACAAGCCATTTTTCTTCAGTTGGTTGAGTGACACAAAGCTTTTTATCGAGGAATATAACGATAATTCAGAAGAATATAAGCAGAAATACGGAGATTACCTTGCACCAGAAGAACTTGACGAAGAAGAACAAGCTTTATATCTAAAAATGAATGGAAAAGAAAACCCATTAGCGATAAAGAAATTAATGTGGCGAAGAATGAAGATAGCGAATATCGGAATCGAAAAATTCCGACAGGAATATCCAACTACTGCAATGGAATCCTTTGTTGTATCTGGAAATAATCTGTTTGATTTAGAGCTTATTCAGGAACGGAGAAATCATTTAGATGAAACTCTAACTGTGAAATTACCTGTAAAAATTCCAACTATGATGAAAAAGTGGAAAAGTTCTATTAAAACATGGAGACTGCCAGTAAAAGACGAAAAATATTACATTGGGGTAGATACAGGAGAAGGAATTAATTCAGATAACAGCGTTATCGAAGTAGTAGATGAAAGTGGTTTCCAGTGTATGGAATTCGCAAGTAATAAGATTAAGCCTTACCAGTTTGCAGATTTAGTGCGTGAGATTGGAAATATGTATAATACAGGTTTACTTGTAATTGAGAAATTATCAGCCGGACATACTGTTTTAGACAAGCTTTACGATGGCAGTAATCGGTATATTAATATTTACAAGTCTAAAGTTTATGACATGAGAGGAAAGACAAAGAAGAAACCGGGATTTGAGACAACAGGAAAGAGTCGTCCTATTATCTTAAATAGGCTTCAGGAATTATTTGAAACAGGACAAGTGTGTGTTAATTCCAGTGGTTTACTGGATGAAATGAAGGTATTCCAGTCAGATAATAACGGAAAAGTACAGGCTGCACAAGGAGCAAAGGATGATAGAGTAATGGCTTTCGCTATGGCTCTGGAAGGATTAGCAAATGGAATTTATTATGTTTAGAAATATGTGTTTAGAAAGGGATAAAAATAGAGATGAAATACGAAGAATATCAGAAAATTATAAAAAACGCAATGTATGACTATGTTAATGCAGGAGGAAGTACCTTTTCGCTTTTTAAGGTGCAAAAAAGATATAAATTTGACATCGAAGATAAAACGATGCCATCCGAAAAGGTAGACAGACTTATTGATAAAGCTGTGCAGGCGATTAATTTAAAAGACCCATTACCTAAAGGGATTCGGCTTGTCGGTTGTAAATGGGGTGTGGATGAATGGTATTAATTGATAAAATAAAAGATTTTCTTGGAAGTAAAAAGGATGGAGGTATTATGCCGGGCAATAAAATGTGGTTTGAGACAGAAATTGATAAAATTAGGTATGCGGATAGGATCAGAAGAGTTAAAAAGATTGACAGCTACTTAGCCAGAGAACATAAAGTGTTGGAGCGTCCCGACTTCCAGTTCAAAGGGCATACATATGAAACTGCGAAAATCGTGCTTCAGACCTTAAAATCTATTGTGAAGTTCCATAGCAGTTTTATTTGTGGAGAGCCTGTTTCCATTACAGGAGATAAGGAATTTGTTTCTGCCTTGAATAAAATCTATAGAAAAGGTGATTATATTGAAGCCGATTTGAAGATCGCTAGAGATTTAATTTCCTATGCAGATGCGTTTGAGTATGTATATTTAGATGAAAATAATAAAATTCGTTCCAAAATCATAAAAAATACAGATGCGTATCCCCTTTATGATGCAGAAGGGAAATATTATTGCTTTGTAGAAAACTGGACGGATAGTGATACCAGATTATCTTACAGTAATGTGTATTATCCTGACAGAGTAGAAATTTACAAAGGAAGAGAATTAGTTGATACAAAAGAAAATCTAACCGGGCTGCCAATCTGGTATAGCTCTTTAGATAAAACGAAATATGATAATTTTGGTGACCCATTTCTTTTGGATTTAATTCCCATCATGGATTCAGTGGAAAATCTACTTTCTAAACTGGACGATGCGGTAACAACTTTGTCTATGAATCCTTTTGGTGTGGTATCGGGGCAGAGGATTAAGAGCGAAATTCCTAAAGATATTGTGGGGGTAACCCTTAATCTGGAAGATGGAGGATCTTTTAACTATGCTAATGCCACTATGGATAAGGATTCCATCAAACTAGAACTGGATTATCTGATTCAACAGTTTTATGCGGTTGCTTGCGTTCCATCTAGCATCTTAGGTCAAAGTAACGTGGCGAATGTATCAGAAACATCAATTACGATGTTGTATCAACAGACCTCTAATTTTAACCGTCAATTTATTACTGAAATGACTAAAGGTTTTATGCAGCGTATGGAATATATCCGAAAACTTATGGAGATTCAGGGACAAACTGTTACGGATGAGGTATTTGATAGCATTAATTTTCTGTTCAATGTAAGTAAACCAGTAGATAATGAAGCAAACATGAATAACATGAAGATTCAATATGATTGCGGAGCAATTAGTAAACAGACGATTATAGACAAATCCCCATACACAACGGATACAGCTCTGGAATTACAGAGATTACAGGATGAAGCAAAAGTATCGCAAGAAATAGAAGAATTAACCCCTGTTCCTGATACCAAAACAGAAGAAATAGTAATTGATGATGAAAATAATTAAAATACCGCCAAAATTGGCGATATATAGAAAGGATTATAGAATGGAAAATTACAGATATAGAGTCGTACAGATCATAGCAACCCCTAATCTCAAAAGTAAATATGCGATAAGAAATATCGGGAAAATGGCATATTTTAATTTTGATTTTATGACAAAAAATAGCCTGAAGAAGTTCTTTTCTGAAGAAAAATACGAAAGTGGAGAGTATCTGGTTCTGAAGATACAGGAAGAAGAGTATATTCCTGAAGCTATTTGCATATATAGAGATAAGGAACAGGGATTTTTTATAGATTTTAAGCTGCCGGGTGAAGAATGGAAAGCATTAGTGAGAGAAGTTTTCTCTGAAATTCCTGAAATTAATGTAAAATTAGAAATGCAGACTATGCATAAGGTAAGTGTGCCGGTGATTTAAGGTAACTATCAGTTACCACGAAATTGTAGTGAGTGGATTTCCACTTGCCAAAGTGATTTAAAATAATTGCAATGCGATATTAAACGATATTGACAAAATCGCAACGAGATAATATAATCGAGATAGGAACAAGAGGATAATTGCGATGTCCAATGATTGCTCCTGAAAACATTTTATGTAAATATTAACAGTTACAATGCACACGGCTACTACCTACGCCAATAGGGAGTAGCCTTTTTTCTATCTATAAAATAGTATATTATTTGCGGTGATTATCTAGGTAAGATAACGCTGCAAAAATTACTAACAACAGAGTCAAAACTTCCATTGTATTCATCATTGGCATTACCCCCTTTCTGTTTCCAGAAAAGACAATCACCAGACTTATCCCTAAAGTTTGTTCCGTATCTCGACAAAAATAATTATAACATATTTTGTCGAAATGTGCGACCCTATAATAATAATATATATAACTAAAAAAGTTATAAAATATCACTAAAATATATTGACAAAACGTATAAAAAGAGTATAATAGTAGATGTAAAGAGAAATCGCTCTCTTTCAAATATGTGTGAAAATGTGTTTTTAATAGTTTTCGGTGCGGCAACACCTAATCTCCTAGAAAAGTAATAGGAAAATTCAATAACCGTCCTTTTTATAAGGCAAAAAAAGATGAAGTATCCAAGAACGCTTCATCTTTTTTTGTGTGTTGAGGTTTCTGGAAACCTACCCTCTTTAGAGGTAGTATAATGAATATAAAAGGATACCTATGAAAAATAATCAAATACCTTATATATTTTAAGCGGAAACCATATTGAGCGATGGTTTTCCTATGGGTTATCCCCTCTTTTCCTATCATTAGCTCTCTCTAAAAGAATTTGAATTTAATAAAATTCCTCTGGTTTTAAGTGAAACAGTTCCACTTAGAGATTTCACTGACCACGAAATTGTGGTGAGTGATTAGAGGTATTATTTTTTCATGGCAGCCTTAATTTGTTCCTGAAGTTCTTCCAGTTCTTTATCAGAATCAATCTCTTGCAAAAGCATATTGAAAATTCGCAGTATCTCCTTTTTATCAAATGGATCAATTATGGTGTGAAGAAGAAATTCTTCTTTTGACATCACAGGGCAAAAGGTTCTGGCATAATTCTTTGTAGTTTTTTTGAAACCTGCTACTTCAATAACCCCTTTATTTAAGAGATGATTAACGATTAGGTGTACGGAAGAATCTTTCCAGTTGCGGTTAACAGGAGCATTTTCTAAAACTTCTTGTATAGCTAATGGTTCTTCAGATTGCCAGAAGATGTCCATTAATTCTTGTTCGCTTTTAGTGAGTCTAAAGTTTATCTTTTGATTTTCCATAAGTTTAGTTCCCCTTAATATTTTTATGTTAGAATATTAAGAGTATAACATTAATAAAAAGTATTGTCATTAATTTTAAATTAATAAATAAAAGTTAAATGGAATGGTTTAGGTGTTACTTTAATTCACATCCCCATTTTGGGAATTCGATCTATAGTAAATTGATAGCTAAATTCGGATATGCGTGCAATGCACTTCCCAGAACACAGAACTGTGTTATGGTGAATCTTTTAAACCGATGGAAGTGGTTTAGAAAGCGATTAGTCCGTTGTGGACTAAGGGTCTAATGATTATAAGAATTGCAGATATATCTTCTGTTTAATAGAGCGTAGAAATACGCTGTACTAAAAGATCTATGAGATTAACACCATATTTTATTCTGAAGAAATGGAAATCAAATGTGAAAAAATGTAAGAAAGATTTTCGGATATAGATTAACCCCATATTCAATTCTGGCAGGTTAGAATTAAAATGAAGGTTTTTTAGTAGAGGGTAAATTGGAAGGGTAAGGAATTGAAATGGATTCTAGGGCGATATAAGGGCAAAAAAGTAAGTATTTATTTACGAATATATGTTCGAGTATATAATGGATAAGGGGGTGTCAAGATTGGTTGAAGTGTGGTTGGGAAATTGTACAAATAAAAAAACAATATTTATGCAAAAAAAGTCATCCCTATATACCGCTGCATAACCCCTATATTGTTGCATAAAATAAGACAAAAATAAAATGCAAATAATACTACTGGATTGTAATATAATGTAAACGACATAAAACCATTACAAAATAAAGGGAATATTGATTCTGGATAAATAACTGGAAAGCTCATGGTCAAAAATTCGACTCAGATAAGGGTATGTACCTGAAATATACATAATTAATAAATATGCAAAAATAACACATAAATATTAAAAATATTAATATGGAAAGATATGTAAATAAAAAAGGTTCGGAAAAATACGCAACAAAAAAGCACCTACAAATTAGTAGATGCTTTCTTATTTATATATCTTTTTATATTAGTTATGAATGGCAGCTTCTTCTTTTAGCTCTCTTTTATATTTATAGAAAGTATTTCTTGCAAGTCCTGTCAGCTTCATACAATCGGAATCTTTTAAAGTACCGCCAAAATCTATGGAATGTTTTAATATTTCTGCTTTCTTCTCTATACTCTTTTTGGTGGTTAATTTTTTCCCTTTGATACCGCCTATTTGCTTACCGTTCAGACGTGCCGTTTCTATACCTTCCTTAGTTCTCTGGTGCAAATCATCAACCTCTTTTTGAGCCTGTTCAAATGCAAGTTTAATCTGTTCTTTTGCTAAGTCCATGAGATAGCCGTTTAATGCTTCTATAATGGTATTCATAAATTTATCGGTTGCTTTTCTTCCAGTATTCAGAGTTATATCTAATTGACGTTGTAGAGCCTGTTTATATACATCTGTGTTTATATGTGGCTCTTTTAGGAATACAAGCGTAATTCCTTTATTAAATAGACTTTCGTATTCCTCACAACCTTCCTCACTATTTCTTGACATTCTGGAAACTGAATCAAATACAATAGTATCATTCGGTTTTGTGATTTTTAGTATTTTATCCAGTTCTTTCCTGCCTTGAAACTTCGTACCTGTATATACTTCTTTTACTATTATAGCATTAGGATATACCGCAAGAATGTTTCTGACTTGCCTTTCTATATTCTGTTTATTGGTACTTATTCTACAATATCCGTAAATAGCCATATAAAACCATCCTTTCGTATTAAAAATAACGACCGTTGAAATTGATACTATTATTTTAGAGTATAAGAGCGATTTTGTCAATACTTTTAATACTGTTGATGTACACGTTCGTTTTAATACTGAAATAGTTCTTATATAAAAAGAAAAGCCTATCCTCTAAAAAGGATAAGCTTTACATTAATGATATATGTTTTTTGTACGATTGGAGACAACCTGCAATTCTCCATTTAGTAGATTAATGATTTTTTCAAATTCTGCCAGAGAAAAACTATTTCTTGATAATTTATTGCGTACCGACTGAGGTTTTATTTCTAATAGTTCGGCTAGTTGTTTTATATCTGTATTAGATTCAATCATAAGTTGTTTTATAACTTGAGAACCATTCATATATACCACCTTCCTTTATATAGCATATTCCTATAATAACATGAGTTATATATATAATCAAGAATGAGTTATATATAATCAATAATATTATATTTTGCTATTATATAGAAGAAACATGACTAAATAAATATATTATAAAAATACTCAAAAAAGAGTTGACATATACTCAAATATGAGTTATTATTAGCTCGTAAACAAAACAGGGCAACACCTTAAAGAATTGGTTGTTCGCAGGTGTTACCCGAACACAACACAAAGACGGTTGCTATTATATAGTAGCATAACCGTCACCAAAAAGGAAGGATGGTTATATATCATGATGAACATTTATTTAACAAACTTAGGAAAGTACAATGAGGGTTTTTTAATTGGTGAATGGGTAAGTTTACCAGTATCGCAGGAAGAACTTAAAAACGTATTAAAGCGTATCAAGATTAGTAACAAACCAGATGCAAACGGTAACTATTATGAAGAATACTTCATCACTGATTGGGAATGTGATTATTACAACATTGGTGAGTATGAGAATATCGACACATTAAATGAGATAGCTTCACAGGTTGAATCTTTAGAAGATAACGAAAAAGAAATTGTAAAAGCTTTAATGTCAGAATGTAGTTATACATTAGATGAAGCAATGGAAAAAGTAAATAATGGAGATTATCATATCTATTATAATTGTGAGGATATGATAGATGTAGCATATTACATTGTAGAAGAATGTGACTATCTTAGAAATGTACCTGAGAATGTAGCCAGATACTTTGACTATGAAGCTTTTGCAAGAGATTTATCTATAGAAGGAACTTTTATCTTCTTAGAAGATAATAAAGTGTTAGAAGTATATTAGGGGGAGGTCTACATCATGAAATTCGCTTATTATGAAGAAGGAAAAAAGAAAGTCTTTACGATGGCGAAAGCATATAGACGTTTTGTCGTTGATGTGGATGCAGAACAGAAAGAACAGGGGACAACCTTTGAATCATGGTTGCATGAGATGATTCATTATCAGATTTTAAATATATTATTATAGGGGGTTACGTCATGAGTTCACAGGATATTTTATCATGGATTATGGAACATGATAACCAGAGCATCACAGACGAGTACAACGATGCAGACGGTAACATCACTAAACATACAACGACATTCGGAAACGATGACGTATTAGAAGATATAGAAATATATGAGAATATCATGAGAAAGCGTGTTGTAACGTCTATCAATGGTCGAATCGTGAGAAAAGAAGAGTTAGAAAGTCATTTATATGGTTGGAAAACTGTTACAAAAGAGTTATAATGAAAGAAGGTATAATCATGGACGTAAGAAAGAATAGCTTAAGAGCGATTAACGAATATAGAAAGTGTTTCAAGTGTGGCAGTATCACGCAGGATATTCAGAAAGACACTTGCAAGTGTGGGGGTTATATGTATATGATTAGCACATATTACACACCAAAAATAAGAGCAAAGAAAGCAAGAAAAGGAGGGAAATAGAATGGGATATATTGTCGGCTTTTGTTCATTTTTTGTAATTATAGGAATTATAATTTATGCCATCATTAATGGGTAAATAAGTAAATAAGCATAGTAAAAAGGGTGCATCTTTCAGGATGTGCCTTTTTTTGTGTGCTTATACTGGTGTATACTAGAATAACCTCACTGTATAAACATAGAGATAGCATAAACAACCTCATATAAGCTTTACATGGTGCTTTAAATAAAAGAACGTATATATTGTACACTGCTATTATAAAATGAGTTTATAGCCCTTGTACGAGCTTACAGGGGTATATCATTTATTTACAGGATTATGAACACCCTGCCATGAATAAATATGTAATATGCTATAAATAGGAAAATGCCATGTGAACGCTGTATATAGCTCTTAAATGGATTTTAATATAAAGAGGTATAAAACATCATGAAAAGATTTAAAATTGATTTATGGGCAAATTAGAGAGTTGTTTTTTTGCGAAGTCTGAAGAATTGATACTATACAGGTATTTTATACCTGATAAAGGGTAAACCAGTGCAGTTGATCCATTACCCCCTTACGGCTGCATAGGTGGTAGGAATCCCACTTTTTTCCCACCGACAAAATTTTCACCTTTGATTAGCTCGATTGGGTGAATTATATATACAGAAATAGTAATAATTCAGAATCACAATTTTTGCGATTTGTCAAGAATTTTGGACACAACTCTAGACACAACTTATAATCAATGCTATAATAGGGCATGAAAAAAACAAGCAAATCCCGTTAGACGTTAAGCCCATATTATGATGTGTGCAAAAAAAATGGGCGATATATATTAACCAAAGACCGCTATTATTTTTTAATGGCGGTCTTTTTTATATTTAAGAACATCAAGTACATATGTACCAAGTACATGACTTACTGTTCCAGTTACAATCATAAGGATTGCTTGTTGAAAAATAGCTGTCATACAATATCCTCCTATTAGGTATTTCCTACATGATGTCATGAGGATATTTATATAAAACAGAACATCACTGTTCTGGTATGACTTAACCGCCTAACCATCTTATTTGCCCAACAATAGATGTTGGATTTGCTTGTCATGTTGGATTATACCACAACATATCATTCTTTGTAAACTCCCACAAATACAATATATTGTGTATAACTCATGTCAAATTTGACAAAACCTAAAATATCACTAACATATTTTGGAAATTCAATATAATTTCCTACCATTCGTATTTGCATGAATTACAGTGAAATTGCTTGCGGATTTTAGAACTAAATATACCAAATAATCCTACGCTTACTGCTTTTGAAGTTGTTGATATTTTGCGAATATCGGTAGAACCACAGGTAGGACATTTTGGAACAGGAGCTTTAGGTAATAAATCCTTATGTTTTTTGACATAATCTTCATTAAAAACGTAACCACAAACAGAGCAGGTTTCTTTAATATTATCTGTAATTATATGAGGTAATCCTGCTTTACAAATTGGACATTTTTCATTTGAAATAGGATTATTCTCTTCATGTTGAATTTCTATAGTTTTGCTTTTTATTACTGATATAGGACATCCACATTTGGGACAAGCTTCTGCATATTCACTTACATCATTTCCGCATTCAATACATTTTATTAAAGCCACGATAAATACCTTCTTTCTCTTTAAAAAATTTTTCATATGTTTTAGTTTGATTATAGTATACATTGGCATAACAAGCAAGAAAATATTGGAAAACACAAGATGGTAATTTATGTATATAATTATGTCTATTCAAAAAAGAAATGTTATGATATAATAGATACAATTCTAGCTCAGTCGGAAAACGTAGCAGAATCTTATATAAAATACCCATGTACTTAACAGGTGCGTGGGTATTTTTCTTCATATTTTGTTTATTAAAACCTGTTTAAAATATATTGCATCTAGTGTTTACAAGTGCTATAATATAATCAGTAGATGTTTATAATTATATGTTTAATAAGTGGGTGAACAAGATATGAAATATGAATTAAAAAGGAGACATATAGGCTTTATCATGAGTCGATATGGCACATATAATGCTTATAAAGGGGAATTTATTGAAGATGGAAAGACATATAACAAGGTGGAATTCCTAAGAAAAGATAAGACAGGAATGCTTACAATTAACCTTAATACGGATATGGACGATGAGAGTACCTATGTAATGGTACATCTGATTAATAGTTATGGAAACATAATCCGTAAAGATAGATATGGTTTCTTTGCGGATGGCATGAATTTATATTTTGATTGTTTTCAAAATCTTATAGATGATTCGGAAGGAATAGAATTTATACCATTTGATTTTGAGAATAAAGAGATTCAACATCCGAAAAGGCATACCAGAGATAACACAGTACAAAGTCTTAGAAAAGAGTTATCACAGTATAAAGAAGCAGCTCGCAGATTATCTTCAGAAAATAAAAAACTGAAGGAAGAAAAAGAAGAGCTATTTAATACTCTGGAAGAAAAGAATAAAGTGATTACAGAGCTAAAGGAGAAAGAATCTTGTGTACCACCAAGGACACAAGAAATCTTCAATCAAACTGTTAAAGCAAGAGATTTTTATAAGGAATCCTTTGAAAAAGAAAGCAAAAAGTGTAAGGAACTGAAAGAAGAAATTGAAAATCTAAAGCTTAAATTATCAGCGATGAACATTTCGGATGAAGAATTAGAGAGTTTATGCGGTACAGATATTCGTGATAAAGCTTCAGAAATTCTTAACGGTACAGACTGGACAAGCGGATACCAAACTATGGAAAAAGGAGAACTGATAAAGAGACTTCGATATTCAGAGAGTATTTCTTTTAAACGAAAAGAGACAATCACAAAATTGAAAAAGGAGCTTAATAGTAAGAAATACGATAAATATATTCCAGAAGATGCAGTTAATTATAATGAAATTGTTCTAAAGTTAAAAGAAGCTAATAGAATACAGGAACAGTATGCCGAAGGGCTTAATGCAGCGAATGAAGATAGAGATAGAATGAGGGCAGAAATTGAAAGGCTTACTGCCGGATCAGGTGAAGTAGATGGATTACAAATAATAAAAGAGAACATTAAAAAAGATAAAGAAATCAGAGATGCCATGAAGAAGAAGCCGGGCAGAAAAGCAAAATTTGATGAGAGTAAGATAGCTTTAATGATCGAGCTGAAGAATCAGGGATGTTCTATGCGTGATATAGCGAGAGAAGTAGGATGTTCCGCAGCTACGGTATGTAATAAGTTAAAAGAATATGATAAGTAGAAGAAAGGGTGACTAAATTAAGAGTCACCCTTTATTTTTTACATTAGAATTCTAATTGTATTGCAATAGAAATGCATTATAAATATATTACAAATACATTAGAGTACCTTATCAAGAATTTTTGTAATAACGGAAGAATTAGAGATATTCTGGTCTTTCGCTATCTTTTGAATTTTTTTCCAGTGACTATCTTTTAAGTATACAGAATGTGATCTAAAGGATTCTGCTTTACCACTTTCAGGGAAAAGTTCTGTTAAAATTTCATTATCAGAAGTAGAATTATCTTTAGAAGATTTTTTCTTTGTTTCTTTTTTTTCCTCAACTTTAGGAGCTGGTCTTTGTGGCTCATAGTCCTCTTTAGATTCAGGTTCATGAGTAGCATTTGTCTTATCTTTTGCTCCTTTTACATTGGCATTTGCTTTTTCGAAAGAATTTTCTTGTTCTCCTTTGTTAATTACATTATCATATTTATCCATTATAATATTCCCCTTCCTTTTAGTTCGGAAACTATATTATCATAAACCTTTTTAATTTCATCTTTAGGATAAAGAAGATTAACAGGTTGATGTTCAATTTCTGTATTTTTCAATTTAACTGTGGAAGGAACGACAGTTTTTAATACAAGGTTTTTGGAAAATTCTGCATGAGAGGAATATTCAATCAGTTCTTTACCTAAATTGGCACGTTTATCTCTATTACAGAGAATTAATGCAGCTATATTGTTTTCCTTGCGGAGTGGTTTACGCTTGCTATTCCATAAAGCACAAAATAATTCTGCACCAGAAATGCTATTTGTAGATACATCACTTGTCAGGATGATGCTATGTGCTACATAAAAAGCATTGATATTAATAATGCTCATAGAAGGGTTTGTGTCAATTAGGATGTAATCATAATTCTTTTCCAGATATTCACGATAATCTTCAATATAAAATTTAAGGAAATTTTCTCTGCCAGTTACATTAACCATATTCATCTCAGTATCGAATAAGAGAATACTAGATGGAATAATATCAAGGTTTGGAAGGTCTGTTATTGGAGATTTAAAGATAACCTGTTCAGGTGTAGGTTGATCTTCAGAAAAATTTCCAAAAATATCTCTCACAGTTAAGAGGTCTGCATCCCCGGTATCAATACCGCAGTTAGCGGATAAATTACACTGTGGGTCAACATCAATTAGAAGAACCTTGTGGGATTCTGCCAAAACCCCGGCAATGTTAAAGGTATTCATTGTTTTTCCACTACCGCCTTTTAAGGTAGCAAAAGTAATGATTTTCATGGGTTTTACCATCCTTTCTTAGTTATACAATATGTATTAGTTTTGCATTAGAATTATATTAGGATTACATTAGAAAGTCAATGTAAATATATTTCAAATGCATTAGAAACGGAATGTTAATGCATTTGAAATATAATATATAATACAATAACAATGCATTAATTATCCGTTAACTATTATAATATAATTGAATTATAAATGCAATAAGATTCTAATTGCATTGCATTAGAATTGCATTAGAAATAGATTAGAATTATATTATACACATATAATAAATCCAGTAAAATAAAGGGTTTTAAAAGATGCAATTATAAGAGAAAAATAGTGAGAAATTTTCAATGTGGATAAAAGAAGAAAATTATTGACAAGTTATCCACAACAATATATAATCAATATAAGATAATTAAAGCAAGAAAAAAAGGCTATCTCTTTAAAAGATAACCTTTAAGATAAGGATACTTCCTGAATGGCAGTTCAGGTTGTTCCGAAGATATGACACAAACATATCATTCAGAGTAATAAATACATCCTCATGCATACATATTGTATGAGTTGATTATAGCAGAAAAACCTTATAAAATCAAGGTTTTAGCGTTTTATATACTTTTTGAATAGAATTTAAGCGGTATGTGATTTGTGTCTCATACCGCTTTTTGTTTTAAATTATCATTCAAATTAAAATTCGATTGGTTTACCAGACCAATCAATCCCTCGGTACATTGGCAGTGTAACCGTTGGAACAACACAATTTCATATCGCTAAAATCAACCTAGATTAACTTAGCGATAACTACAATTAAATATCGTTAAAAATCAACCTGGCACATTTTCTTGAAAATAGAGATATGGTAGGGTGTGTTTTATTTACCCTTTTATAAGGTACATTCTAAACCACAACCGCCTGTCCTGTCAAGAAAGAACGTGAGTTTGGTATTACTAAGTAATATATATTATAAAAAAGTATTACCTTATAAGTTGGACAGGGTTAGAATTACTCCTGAATAAATAAAATTAGTATCGGCAAGCTTAACAAGTAAATTGTCGGGGTTGGAGAGCTGCATCTATCAGTAATCCATGACCTAAGGGGTTGAAGCGAACGCAAGACCTCATATGCCTAACCAGATGAATCTATTGGTACGATTTATTCTGTACATTGGTTAAAAGTAGCGTTCGGGGGCGAAATGTGAGCTTAGACGTACATAAGGTACACATGAGTATGGCAGCCTGTGTAATAAGCAGGATGCGGAAATGGACAAGCACTGGAAACGGTGTGTGATAAGGGCATACAAAGACTATCATGATAAGTCCATGCGGACACGAAGAAAACCGCACTCATAGATTTTACTGCACTACAAGGATACGGATACCTAAAGACAAACACGGATTATTCGTTATGCAGGGATAGAGTTTCTTAATTTTCAAATTTTAAGGGAAACTCTATCCTGATACAGGAGCCGTTGCCTTAGAACAATCCGGATTATTCAGCTTCGCTGTTGATTTGTCAAGGACTTTGGCTAAATCTATAGGGAATTAGTAAAGAAACAGATAAAGATATAGGGTTGGATGAAAAGATAGTAGGACAGAGAAGGATGGAGAATTAAAAAGAAAATATGATCCTAGAGTAGGTTAAGCCGATTTTAGGAAGAAGGAATGTGTTGTGGATAACTATGTGGATAAAGTGTGGACAACTTAATATAGCATGAACATATGTTTGTAATATATAGCTTATAAAAATGAAGTATATGGAGCATAATTGGATTTTTATATCATGAGGGGTAATTGAACCTTAAATGGTATGGAATTGAATTATGCTCTTTTTTTAATGGATTTCCTCTTAGATTAAGGGGTGAAAATGAAAGGAGATATAGACGTATGACAAAGGTAGATAATGTCGTAAGAAAGGTAACTTTTAAGAATGATGATGATTTGTATTACCAGTTAGATAGATTTCTTCTAACTGATCCTGAATTAACAGGAAAGAATCTTCACTTAAAGCATATTCAGATGTTAGATGAGCATACAGCTTTTGTGTATCTGGAAGAAGATTTGAATACTATTTTTGTACGTTTGATTGGAAAAGATGGAGAAGAGTTATTATGTGATGAAGATTATCCTTTTGAATTTCTCACGATGTCTTTTGAGGAATTAAGATATGTGATTGATACAGGAAGGATTGTATACAATGATGTCGCATATAACCTGAAGAATGACGTTTACAATATTAAATATAACGGTGGACGATTCGTTGACTTATATTTAGCATAAAGAAAGGCGGTAATAATTATGAGACAGTATGAAGATAATCAGTATTATGAAACACCTAATAGTGAACATGGATTCACAAATTATGAGCGATTACTGGTGGAGCTTAATAACAAGGAATACTATGATAAATCCACTTATTGTAAGCTTTTAAATGAAAATGGATTAAATGCGAATGATATTTATAATAAAAATACAGACCATGCACAGTTGTTAGAGACAGCCTATGCAGTATTGTATACACTTTATAATAACATTGATTTATTTCGTAAAATTGAGACAGAATTTGTCACACAATCCGAAGCTGCCAATGCTCTTCAGAATAGATTGACAAATCTTAGGAAAGAGATTGATCGTGTGAAAGCAGATATGAAGTATGAGGAGTCAGATTTCACATTTATGTTTTATGGAAGATAGGAAGGTGGTAGTCATGGAAGAATTAAGGTACTCTCCTTTAGAATCTGTGTTCAAATTAACTATGCAGCGTGAAGGAAAAGAACTTGAAACATATACTTCAGGAGAGAAATTTCAGGCTTTCTTCAGGAAGAATGAAGATAACAATAATATTCAGGATACAATTAAGCTCTATTATTCAGTTGATGCACCAGTAAGAGAGGGAAAGATAGTAAAATTTGGCAGGAAGAAATACCTGCTACTCAATCAGGAAACTGAAGAAAATACCTGTTACTATAAATCGGCTGCTATTGCATTGAATGGTGAAATTATATTGAATGATGGATCTTTATCTGCTATTCCATGCTATGCGTACGATATTAACAATGGATTGGCACAAACAGGACAGACTATATCTGTGTTATCAGGAAATATGGATTTTTTAACAGAAGATAATGAACAAAGCCGAAAAATTAGGATTAATGATGAATTCAACGAATTTGGAAGAACATGGCACACAGATAATATCTATTATAAGGATGGCATAGCTCATATCATTACGAAAATAACTGAAGATAAAAAGTATCAAGAAAAGCTTACAATGTCCATTATTGGAATAGAGAATAGTTATACAATAGACGATACAGTTAAATTGCAGGTTATTTTATCTGTTAATGGAAGTGAGACTGAGGGAACTGTACAATGGACTGTTAGTGATCCAGAAGTAGCTTCAATAGATGATGCAGGTAATGCTATATTCCTTAAAGCAGGAACAGTAAAATTTACTGCAAAATGGGTTGAAAAAGATATGGAGCAAGAATCATCAACAATTACAGTTGTGGAGCAAGAGACTCTCAAACCGACTATAACAGCTACAATTTCTGGTAGGAATTTAATTCGTCCGGGAGTCTCATACTCTTATACCGTTAAATTTACGGATAAATCAGGAAATGAGATAAATAATGTAGATTTCCAATGGAAAGTAATACCATCTTTTGAATCAAATGACCTATCTTATACAATTTCTGATAAGTCAATTAAGTTGACTTTAGATAATTGGGATTTGGGAGGGGAAACGATTACGCTGCAAGTAATTCAGGATGGAATTATATTAGCGGAAAAGGAAATTACAGTTACATAATTATAAAATCTGACTCCACAAAATTATGGAGCGAAATGTTAAAGGGTACACATGAACTGTGTACCTTTTTTAAGAAATTATTATTTATCTCCGAGTTCATCTGGGTGTTCTTGAATATATTTTTTTAAATAATCTGGCAGATTTAAGGAATGTACCATTTGATTTCGTTGTTCAGAATCCAGCCCCTTCAGTAAATTATTTAACTTTTCAAGCTGAATTTTTGAACGATTATTTTTAAACATATTCAACCTGTCTTTTTCTTCTCCATCTTCTAAATATTTATCGCAAGATAAAAGAATATTTTCTTTGTCATTCCCTTTCGGAACAAAGGCAAGATTATAATTGCACATCTCGGATATAACCATTAAATCTTTTACGGAAAATCTATCCAGAGATAGTTTGTTCCGAAAAGTAGGTAATTTATATCCTAGTATTTCTGCCACTTCCTTTTGTGTGATTGAAGAAGAGAGATCATCTGGCTCATTAAGTATTTTCTTTATAATGTCGGAAATTTGTTTTTTATTTTCACTCATATTTTATACATCCTTTATGATTGAATTAAGCTATTACCTAATAAATTTAGATTTTCCTAATTATCATAACATAACTATATTTGTTATAGCAAATAAGTCTTGCTTTATTTTATGAAAATCGCCTCTAAAATTCATTTTAACTTCTATCCTATCAACTTATCCTATTTATGTTTAGAATCCATTCTGATAGAAATAGCAAAGATATTTTCCTTACATTCATGGTAAAGAATCAAATCATATCTCCAAAATCAAAAAAGTGTAAATATATATCATTCTCTCTTAAAAAAAATTTTTTTAAAAAATGGCTAGAGAATAAAAAAGAGAAAGAAAAACATATAAAAAAATGATAAAAAACCTTTTTTGAAGTGGATTTTAGTATCACTACGAAAAATAGTTATAAAAAATAATTCAAAAAAGTTATTGTAATATAACTATTTTAGTGATACAGTATAACCATAAAATAACAAAGGTAAAAAGTACCAATAAGAAAGGGAGTAATTACCATGAAAAAAGCGACAATAATTAGACCACTGGACAAATTAGGACGAATTGTAATCCCAAAAGAAATTAGAGATTCACTTAATATGCCACCACAAAGCTATTGTGAGATTATTCCAATGGAAGATGGAATTTTCATTAGAAAGGCAGAGAAGAATTTAAAAAAGGAATTAGAAGCTTTAATCAACCAGTATTATTCTGATGGACGATATGTTAAGCAAATGGATAAACTGATTGAAATACAAGATGAAATGGAATAACAACTCAAAAAACTTATGGAGAATATCTATGAGGAAGATATTTTTTTAAAAATAAAGAAAGAAAAGGAGATATAGCTATGAATATGTATGATGAAATTGTAAAAATGGAAGAAAAAAGATTAGGAGTGACAAAGTTTCCACAAAAACCTGTATCAACCAAGAAAGAAAATAAGCTTTATTTGGTCGTGAAAATTGATAATGAGGAAAATGAGTGTCAATTTCCATTGTTTGGAGATTTTTTGAAAAATGAAGGTGAGAGTTTTAATCCAGAAAATTTTTATATTTCTGTACAGGAATTAGTAAACAGCTTATTTACTTTTGAAGATGTAGATGATTTGATGGCTTATGACCACTTAGATAAATTGGTTGATTTATTAGAATTCGCTGCGATTGTATTCCTCGATGAATACGAAGAGCGAATTTACAATGATGAAGTAACTATCTTAGCAACGGATCAAGACGGTACATTTAATTTCAGTATTAAAATCACATCACTTTCAGGATTGAGAACAGGTGTGAATGTCATAGATTGGAAAGAAGTAGACATAATTCGTTTTTCAAATGAAGAAAGAGAATAGTAATTAGGAAGAGATAAATAAAAAGGTTATTGTTTAAAAAAGGAGATAAAAACCATGAGAACACCCGCTATGTACACGAAAAATTTAAAGAATCATGTCATTACAACACAGATGCTTTTAGATTGTTTGTTCAGTGTAAATAAACGAGCCAAAAACTATCGAGATCAAGAGAGAAAATATCGTCATATGCGATATGACTATTACGATAATGAAGAAAAAAATCGTTCCAAGAAAGAGGAGTATTATCGTAAAAAAGATTTAATGTTATCTATCATTGAGCCAGTATGTATCCATAGAGAGGTATTCGAACGCTCATGGAGAGAACGAATTTATGATTATGATGATGAATACTGGCAGTATTATGAACAGGGAGGATTCGTACATACAGGTGGATATTGGGATAATGAATTAAAAGAATATGTCGAATTTGGAGATGTAATTAGAGAAGAAAAAGATTATAGATATTATCTTTTTTATGATTTGGGTGGAAATCATACCTTCCATACTCCGATACATGATATTCCGAAAAAATATGAGCATTTGCAGATAATCGACATTGACGAATTGTGTACCTATGGACATGAGGTAGAAGATTTGATTTCAACTCAATTTGTAAAGAAAGTAATTGAACTGATTGAGTCTGGCGAATATGAATTTGTAGCATAAAATTTAAAATTTAGGAGGAAACGAATATGCAGGGAACAGTAAAAAATTTTGGGAAAAGTTATGGATTTATTTGTGGAGAGAATGATAAAGAGTATTTTGTTCATTATTCCAATTTAAAAGCAGGTTATAAAAGGCTTCATTCGGGAGATTATGTGGAGTTTACACCAGAAGAAAATGATAAGGGACTCATTGCAGTAAATGTTGTGCCAGTGCTTACTTTGAAAATGATGAAAGATAAAGCACGAAAAGAGAATTTATATTTGAAGCCACGAAAAGATATGTTTGGAATAACAGTCTGGTTGGTTGTAGATCAAAACGATGTTATTCAAGCAGGCGAACAAGAAGGAATGAGTCTTAGAGAGTTGAATGAGTATTTCAGTTAGATACGGAAAGTCTATTATTTATTTCGTCAAAAAATCATACTTAAAAAGAGAAGATATATATGAGGGGAACTTTTCCCTCATATATGTTTTCTATACATCAAAATATGACAAAAGAAAGAAGGGGATAATAATTAGCAATAAAGAACAATTTAATATTTTGCACCATTACTTTAATATGATGTTTCCAAATTCGCTCAAAGACAATGAATATGTGCGTCTAATTGCTCTTAGAAGGAATACTCATGGTAATGTGATAGCAAGCAAGGTTGAATATGTACAGACCTTTGAAGAATATGCAGCGTTCGCACAAAAATACCGTTATACACATGATGTATATAACCAGATCGCAACCAATAGGGGTACAGAAAAGGGAACAAAAAGCACACAAAGACAAAGAAAAGTGCTATTTCTTGATTTTGATAAGAAGGATTATCCAGAACTACAGGATGCTTCAGATTTTACAAAATGGATTCACGACAAACTGCCAAAACTTTATCTTCATGCGTGCATGAATAGTGGTCATGGATTCCACTTTTATGTTTCCATAAAACCGACTTGCAAGATAAATGAAGTAGTAGAGAGTAATAAGGAACTTGTATCAATTTTAGGTTCAGATGAGAAAGCTGCATCACCGACACAAATTGACAGAATTCCTTGTACATATAACCACAAACAGGCTGATGGCAGTTACGATTACGAAAATAGAGATAACTGGTCTTATGTAAAAATGGTAAATAATACCTATATGATTGGAAGTCAGTTTAAACAGTTTGACCTCCCTTATATTCGTAAACAAATGAATTATTTTAAAGACGTACAAGAGACACAAGAAATCCTAGAAAAAGTGGATTGGAACTATAAAGCACTGAATAATTACCCTTGCTACCTATGCGTCCAAAAGGTCATGAATGAAGGAGCTGACGAGGGACAGCGTAACTTCTGGCATGGTAGGATTGTAAAAATGCTTCAGATGGAAGGATATACGAAGTCAAAGATTCATACCTTATGCCAGGAATACAACACGAAATGCAGACCACCAAAGGACAAAAAAGTAATTGAAGAGGATACAAACCGATTTCTGGATACGGATTATAAGCTCTTAGGATGCTATGAGTCATTTCCTGAAGGTGATAAGCATAGAGCGTGGATTCAGGATCAGTGCGATAAGGCTTACTGCGGAACTTACCATAATGGAGCGAAGCTGTCATTAGAAAAAGCAGATGCAGCGAGAATCAATAAAAAAATATTATTGAACAAGGATTTGAGAACAATGACAGGGAATGAATATCTGATTATTACTTTATTGGATGTATACAAGGACTCATTTGGACGTAGAGGATTCAGAGTTAGGAACCTGAAAGAGCTTTTGTATTCATCCGTGAAAAAGAAACAATGCATTGCGGATAGATTATTGAAAACTTTGCTTTTAGGATTGGAAACAAAAAAATGGATTGAGATAGTTCCTGATTCAAAACAATCGAAAAAATTTGATGAAAGCAAACTGAAGCTGACTAGAAGATTAAAAGAGTTCCAACAAGGATACATTGAGTTCTATTTCTCGATAGCTGGTGCATTGATTGATGGAAAAATCACACAAGCTGAGTACATTGTGTTTATTACACTGGTACGAAATCTGTCAAATGATAAATCCGTAACATATGACCAGTTAGCAGATGATTTGAATATGGATAAGCACAATATCAGGAAATATATCAAAAAGCTACATACGGAAAGATGTTTGATTGTAAAGAAAGAATATTCAGATAAAGGATTGGAGTATAACAAGTATATCTTTGTAAGTCCAGAGTCATTTAAGGATGAGTTTACTAATGATGATATACCAGTTAATACAGATGATGTAGTTATACAGATGAATAATGAACTAGAGATTGAATTATTAGCTTAGAGATAGAGAGTGTGTATCAGAGAGTGTGTATGTGTAGAGACTGGATTGGAATGAGATTTGGAGTGAGGGGTGAGAGAGAATATTCTGTGTGAGGTGTCCCCCACTCCCCACACTCATTCCCTACGGTCATTCCTATTATACATTTGTATACAATAGGGGTAATTTTAAGCAGATTTTTAAAATTACAAAATTGCTAAAACTCCTTTGTTTATAAGGATTTTGAAAGCTTTTTAAAAGTGAAAATAACGTGCGAAATCCAGGGGTAATTTTAAGCAGATTTTTGACACAAAAAATAGCCGAAAAGCCTTTATTTATAAGGGTTTTAGCAATTTTATTAACGTGCATTTTAAAAATTGAAATTAGGACAGAAACATAGAAGAGTATTAAATAACTATGGAAACTATAATGGTAGACGATTTACAATCTCGCAAGATAGCGAAGCCGCCCTATTTATGCGGTTTTTGAGAGATTTTAGTGTGTATTTTATAAAGGAGAAAATTTATGTTAAATGTAAATGTTTTGGTAGTAGACAAAGAATTTGAAGAACTGTTACCTGTTCTGAGACCTGATGAATTTAAAAATCTGGAACAGAGTATATTGAATAATGGTCTACTCGATCCCATTAAGGTTTGGGAAGAACCAAATACAGGAAGATTTATTATTATAGACGGACACAACAGATACAGGATTTTAAAGAAAAATAATATCAGTCTGAATTACTGGGATTGCAAAATAATTTACGCTGATGAGTTACCTACCAGGGACGATGTGAAGAGGTGGATGTTGGAGCAACAGTTGGGGCGTAGGAATCTTTCTGACATTGAGAAATATGAGATTGTGCAGAAATTTAAAAGTGTGTTTGAACAGAAGGCAAAACAAAATCAATCTCTGGGTGGTAAAGGTTTGTCAAATTTGTCAAAAGTTAATACCAGAAAACAGATGGCGAAAGCAACAGGAGTTTCGGAAGGATCATATCGAAAAATGGATGCAGTTATGCAGTCTGACAATGAAGAACTAAAGCAAAAATTACGTGATAAGAAAATATCTACTGACGCTGCATATAAAAAATTGAAGAAAAAGGAACAGAATCAGAAACCACTTACACCAGAACAGGAAATTGATAGGCTGGATAAGAGAATAGATTCCATCGAAAAAACTATGCAAATGTTAGTAAAAGAAAAAGAAGAGCTACTAAATCAAAGAATTTTAGTTATAGGAAAATTAGATGTGAAATGCCCTGTCGAATACAAATGGGTAGAATCAGGTACATTCTTTTATTTTTGGAAAGCTCAGTTTTATGTCAAGAGTGACGGAAAGAAGAATGTTTTAGGTGAATATACTGTTTATAGAGAAGAATATCCATCCAATTATATCATGGAAGAAGTACCAGAAAAATTCAGATCAGATTTTCGGATGGTTTGGAAAAAAGCACATGATGAAGTAGTTCAACTGAAACAAGAATCTCTGAATCAATCTCTGAATCAGAATTATTCAGAACAAGCTATTTCAACAGATAAAACTATTTTAAAAAAATTTTATCGGGTACTTGCGAATACATATCATCCAGATAATAACAAGACGGGTGATCCAGAGATGATGCAGTATGTAAACGAACTAAAAAACGAATGGGAAATTTAATTGAAAGGACAGAAGATATATGGAAAATGAACAGAAATGCAAAACTTATAATGATATTTTGATTAGAGATTTTGATGCAGCTCAATTATATTGGAAATTTTATGTGATGTCAGATAAGGATGAATGGATTAAAAAAGCACAGGAATATCTTAAAAATAAAAAGGAATTAAGGGAAAAGAAAAAGAATGATTCTGATTATGACGAATTAAAAGAAAAAGTGAGTGATGCGGAGAAGGAAATATTCTCTTTTAAAAAGAATATCGAAATGTCGCAGAAAGATGATAGATATAATTACGGTGGTTCAATTTCTGATTCACTCATGAGTAGGAAACAGAGGGCGATTTGCAAATCAAGTGAGATTAGAGAGGGAGATAAAGTGGATTTTTCGGATTTGATTATTAATTTGAAGTTCCCCTCCGATGTTAGAATACCTTCAGGGGAGAAGAAGAAGGTGTTTGATGAAGAAAAAATGGAGATTGTAGATTCATCAGAGGACGAATATAAAGCATTAATAACAAAAAAGAAGCTCCGAGAAATGGCTTATACCGATGGAATCACAATAAATGGTGTACACTATGTTAATTTTCAGAGGACTTCCAGTAAAGCGAGAACAGGTAGTTGTTTATTTATTAAAGAGGAATACTTTGAAACTATGAATAATTGGCAGAACATGGGAATCCCGTTTGAAAAAATGGACAAAATAGATTTAGTCGCAAGTCGTAGTTATACCTCATTGAACTCTTCTTCCATAATTGGAACGCTTGATATTGATCCTGATTCAATCCTGCTTATTGATGAGATTACAGGTGAATATACGCAAGAATGTAATGTAGTTGATGTAGAAAATGAACACTTAATAGTAAACAAAAAAGAATATACGCAGCGTACCGATTTATGGGACGGACAATCTCTTGCCGATGAATCTATATTTAATGAAGGAAAATATGTTGACCGTCAAAGGAATGAACATAGTTATTCTGACAAAGGATTTTTACTATTGAGATTACATTTTTTTAAATCGGCTGCATTCAATACAAAATTGCAGAAATACTATAAAGAAAAAGGTATTACAAAAGTATATGACCGTTTTGGCACAGAATTTGATGCAGAGAAAATAAAGATTGTTACCACGAAAAACTCATGTAAAATTTTTAAATTTACAGATATTATCTGTGAGTATTTGATACCTGAAGAAAAAAAGGTAACGCTGCATGAATTAGAAAGAATCGGAGAAGAAAAAGCAATTAAATTAGAAAAAGAACGTCTTGTTTGGGAATGGTACAAAGATAAATTAAAAGCGGATAAAGAAGTCTTCGGTGTTTGTAAGTATGAGAAGAAATCAAAGTTTGGAAACTCCCAACAGCTCTGGTATCAGGTACTCAACAGCTTAAATTTTTCAAAAGATGAATTATCAAAGCTTGTTGCAGATCAGATAGAGGAAATCAATCTAATGAAAAATCATCCTGCTTTCTTTAAAAGGCATCTGGATATGAAGCCTACTAATCGTGCAGGGAAAACTATGATGCTTCAGCTATTGAGTGTAAATGAAGATATTTCTCGTACAAAATGGTATAAAGATTATCTCCGGGCATATATAAATGATATGATTTTGAAGATAAAATCAGGAAAAATTCAGATTCCAAACTCAGATTTCGCCGTTTTAGTAGCAAATCCTTTTGAAATGCTTCGTGCCAGTGCCGGTGAGGAAGTGACTTCTAGTATTTTACAGGATAATGAGGTATGGAACAGCCGTTATCAGGATAAAGAAGAGTTATTCGGATTTAGAAGCCCTCATATTGCTACGGCAAATTGTGCTTTACTAAAAAATAAAAAGTGTGATGAATGGAAATGGTTTAATTTTACGGATAGGATTTTAATTATTAATCTATGGGGAAAAGGTGCTTTTCTGTCACAGATTTGGAATGGGAGCGACACGGACTCGGATCAGGTGTTTTGTGGAAATAATGGAATTTTATTACAAAAAGTAAAAGAAACCGTAGAGAGTGAGAAATATTTAATTCCAATTAATGGATTATCGCCTGATCCTGATCCGAAAGAATACACAGATGAACAGATGGCAAAGGTTGATGCCAAACTTCAGAATGATTTGATTGGGAAAATCTGCAATTACGCAAGAGATTTACAAAGCATATACTGGCATCTATATAATACTGGTACAGAAGAAAATAAAGAAAAATATCTTCCACAAATTTGTGATGACATTTGTATATTGGAAGTTTTATCCAACATTGCTATTGATAATGCCAAGAGAACGTATCCTGTAGAGGTGAATACGGAACTAGAAGTTTTAAAGAAAAGAAATTATCTGGAGGAAAAAGGAATTTTCTTTAAAAATGATGCCTTATATGTAACGAAAGTAGGGCATAAGGAACATCTTTATAAGGAAACAATCAAAAATATTGATACATATTTGGATCATTTGAGGAAAGCAGAGACTGAAGAAGAAAAAGCAATTTTGAATAAAAACATCGAGGAAGAGTTGATGGTAGAGAGAAATATAAGGATGAAGCCTAATTTTACGAAGAATCTGAAGTCTAAGAATAGGAAAAAAACTTCTAAGAACAAAGATGAATATGTAAAACTAGAAAGTCCAATGGATCATCTTAGTTCAATTATTGATGAAAATGTGGTAAGGGCAAAAAGAACAAAAATTTTATCCATTTGTGATATTTTAGAGCCGGTTTGCAATGAGAAAGTAGACTACAATCGTGTGAAAAGGATTATAGAGATTGCTTTAAACGGAAAGAGTAATTTAGGAGATAATCAGGGGAAATATAACAATAAAAAGAAAAAATTAGAAGAGTTTGTAAAGGAAAGAGAAAATATAATAGAGCAGACGATTAAAGATATGAAAATAGAGAGAGGAAAGCCAAGAGTAATAACAAAAAGTGACATTAATAAATTATTACACGATGCTTATGACATTAGAAGAGATAAAGATAAAAGAAATCCTGAATTAGTAGAAAATAAGGCAGGCGGCTTGATGATTCAATGGCTTTATGAAGCTTTTCCAGAAGAATTTATTTCTGCAATTCGGGAAAATAAAGGAACTGTTACACAAGTATATACAGTCGGAAGGAATGTTCAGCCTAAACCAAATGAAGAGGTATATAGTTTATACGGAAAAAAATATGTAATTAGATAACAAAATAAAATGATGAAATGGAGTCGATTATTCGGCTCTATTTTTCGTTAAAGAAAAATTTTAAAATGTTTAAAAATATGTGTTTAAAAAGTGTTGAAAAATCAATAAAAAAATCATGTCATAAAAATGGAAAGTTATTGCATGATATGGTATATAGTGGATTAAAAAGAAAATAATTCTTGATAAGTATAGCTATTGTATTTTTAGAAAGGAAAGACCAAGAATGGAATTATTAAGACAAAGATTAAGAGATTTTCTCTTCAAAGAGGGTGTTTCACAAAAATTTATAGCTGTAGAAACAAATATTAATCCATCTAAATTGTCAAAATTCAAAAATCATAAAGATGATTTAGGAATTTGTGACAGAACTTCTTTAGATGAATTTTTAAAGTCTAAAGGATATTAATTCGATTGAATCTGTGCTTGGAAAATCTCTTTGAGTGTAATCCGGGTGCAGTTTTAATAAATTTATACAGAGAATTAATCTTTTTGTTCAGAGGTTTAATTCAAATGTATAAGACATTTAATGTGCATTTTATCTGAATGGTAATTTATGCGTCATTACTTGTGATATTTCATAAGAATCATGTGTGATAGCCTTATGCTATTAATTAGAGTTTTCGTCCTTTCTCTTCCTCCTTTCTAAAAAAGGGCATATGTAGCACATCTGTTTTGCAATATGCGGATGTGCTATTTTTTAAGTAAATTTTTGTTATATATTACATATTTGTTGGGTTTGTGCGTTGAAACGAGTAAGGGTTGATGCATAAAAACAGGAAAGGATTGTTTAATTATGGAAAGTAATACAAATGTAAATACAAATACAGAACCAGAAGTAAAGGATGGAACATCAAATATTGATGAGACTACCCTTAAAGATGATTTTGTAAAAGATACTGTCACAATGTCTCAGGAAGATTATGACAAAGCTATCCAGAGTGCAACAGATAAGGTACGAGGGAAATATTCCAAAGAAATTAAAGAACTGAAGGATAAAATCAAGGAACTTACACCTGTGGAAAAAACACAGGCTGAAATTGATTTAGAAAATCGTATCGCTGCATTAGAAGAATCAGAAAGAGCTGTGGCAACTCAAAAGAAGAGATTAGAGATGCAGGAGCTTTTATCAAGTAAAGGACTGGATAAATCTCTAATTGATTTTGTAAAAGAAGATACTGATATTGAGGCTCTGGCAGGAGTAATTGATGGAATCGTAAAAGGAAAAGTAAAAAATAATGCTTTCGTTCCGGGCAATCACTCTTCAGACGAGACAGTATCTCAGGAAGAGTTTCGGGCAATGAATTACTCACAGAAAGTAGAGTTACAGAAAAAGAGTCCAGAACTTTTTAAACGCTTAATGGCAAACAGATAATTAAAAAGAACATATGACCTATCGTTTATCGGTAGGTCTTTTTTATGAAAAATTTGAGAAAGGACGTAATAATATGGCTATTGTAGTACCAG
>OLRQ01000690.1_pt1 | contig 32681 bp, 37 predicted proteins | sample 1671971 | NCBI WGS metagenome assembly OLRQ01 (sample SAMEA3136631, study PRJEB25190) | human gut metagenome | biome: human gut; feature: human-associated habitat; material: faeces | place: Austria | collected 2013
ATTTCAAGGAGTTTTAAGCAATGATAAGAGTGTTATTTGTCTGCCACGGCAATATTTGCCGCTCGACTCTTGCTGAGAGCGTATTCACCCACAAAGTAAATTCCCTCGGCCTTGCCCACAATTTTGAAATCGACAGCTTCGCCACCAGCCGCGAGGAGATCGGCAATCCGCCGCACTACGGGACAGTCAATAAACTGCGCGAGGAGCACATTCCGCTCGTGCCGCATCACGCGAAGCAGATTACATGGAAGGATTACGAGCGCGCCGACTACATCATCGGCATGGATACCGCGAATATCCGCAATCTGAACCGGATGCTGAAGAATGATCCGGATGGAAAGGTTTACAAATTTCTTTCCTTCGCCGGTTCCGGCCGCGATATTGCGGATCCGTGGTATACGGGAGATTTTGAGGCGACGTACCGCGATGTCGTGGAGGGATGCAACGGCTTTCTGGTGTATCTGCGCCGGGAAGGAAAAATCTGAAAAACAAAAAGCGCCGAAAACAAGGCCAGTGCCCATTTTGCAGAGAATGCGGCACTAGCCTTTTAATATAAGAAAATCCTATAGCCACTCCAAAGAATTAGCAATTAGACGTAACCAGACAGATATGGTATGATAACTGCATAGAAAACATAGCGAAATAATAGGAAAACAAAAGCTTTCCTATTTGAAAATTCATTCGATAGAACACGCGAAAGAGAGGCAGAAAATCAATGGCGAATTATGATTATGAGATTGTAAATGGAAGAAAAATCCGCGTAAGACCAAAAGAAACCGTATCGGAGATCGACAAAAACGGCTATTTTCGCAGACAGCCGAATCACTTCACGACTCCGTTCGGCGACGGTGAAAATGATCTGAAGGCAGAAGGTAATAAGAGATACCGTCTCGTCTGGGCAAAGCTGTGCCACTGGTCCAACCGCGCGGCGATCGTAAGAGAGCTGGAGGGCCTGGAAGATCAGATTTCCGTCAATATGGTAGAACATGCCCCGCATGAGAAAAACCTTGGCTGGGAATACGTTTACAATGAAAACAACATCGACCCGGTGCTCGGTGATCAGTTCCTCTCTGAGGCGTATTACCGTGCTGATGATGATTACCAGGGAAGAACGACCGTTCCGGCGCTGATCGACACAACGACGGGAAAGGTAGTCAACAACGATTACAACTGGCTGACCACTTATTTCGAGGTCAACTTCCGCCCATGGCACAAAAAAGGCGCGCCGGAGCTGTATCCGGTGGAGCTGCGGGAAGAGATTGATAAGATGAATCTCTGGCTCTTCGATAATATCAACAACGCGGTATACCGCAGTTCCTTCTCCAGAAGCAACGAAGGCCATTTCGACGGTGTGAACACCTTCTTTGCAGATTTTGCCGTGCCGCCGGCAGACGCCAAGGGAAGAATTGAGGGAGAGGAAGACGGCTTCCGCGCCAGCACACACTACGATCTGGCACTTCCGAAGATTGACTGGGATGCGCAGTGGAAGGTTTCGACCGAGCGCGCCTACCTGTCCTCAGACCCGACCCATCCGATCTATCTTGGAAACAACCGCAGATTCGACATCGACCCGACCTGGTACGATCTGGGCGCAGAATCTCCGAAAAAAGAGGAGAAAGAAACGCCGCCGTCCTGCGGATGCTGCTGCGGCTGATCAAATCATAGATAAAAAATAGAAAACACCGTTTCAGAGGCAGATTTCCAAAAGGAAATAAACTTCTGAAACGGTGCTTTTTTCCGACGCACAAACTGCAAAAGGAAAGGCATGAAATCCGCTTATCGTCCGAAATGGAAAAATCCCTTTTTTTCATACGGCTCACTCGTATACGAAACCAGCTCATATCCGATGTCCTTGATCTGCTGTTTCAGATACGGAATATCGAGCGGCGCTTCGCTGATGACAACGGTCTCGCCGTTTTTTGCAGAAGAGTTTACTTTCTTTGGAGAGCAGCTCTTGCGGACTACATCATTCATATGGGATTCGCACATGCCGCACATCATACCATCAATTTTTAAGACTGTTTTAATCATACAATACCTGCTTTCTTCCGGGAATACAGCGAAACGAAAGCGTGCCGGACTGTATTCCTGGAGTTTGATGAAAAATTTGAAATCACATACCCTATCGGGGTATCTAAAATATAGCGCGGATGAAAAGAAATGTCAATAAGCTGATAAAATATGATAATTATTATCATTTAAGAAGGAAAAATACGGTCATGGAAGGGCGATTCGCCGGCAGAACATGGAAACTTGCCGGAATCGCAAAGTTCGTGTTACAATTGGGACAGCAGAGCAAAACAAGAGAGGAGACAAAAATATGCTCTCACAGATGAATTACCGAAAAGAAACACAGCCCCACGGTGATGAGCTTTTTCCGCTGAGCATTCACGTTTTCGAGACAGACCTGCAGAGTACCGTGCGGGTGTACTGCCACTGGCATGAGGAAGTGGAGCTCTTTTATGCAGTAAAGGGCGAAGCTGTTTTTCATATGGATACCGAGACCTTTCTCCTGCGGGAAGGGGAGACCGCCTTTGTCAATGCAAACCGTCTGCATGAGGTAGAGGGAATCGACGGACAGGAATTTACGTTTCTTGCCGTTGTATTCCAGCCGCGTTTTCTGTCCGGCACATCGCTTGACCGGATCCAGCAGCAGTATATCGAACCAGTGCTGTCCTCCGAGATCCGTTTTCCATCCAAGACAGAGCGGGGGACACGCCTTGCAGAAAAAACGGCACAGGCCATGCAGGAGATCCGAAATCTGCAGGAAAGAAAAGAACCGGGCTGGGAGCTGCTGTTAAAAGCGGAACTTCTGAAAATCTGGCAGGGATATTACAGTGCGGCAGAAAAGAACGGCGGAAAAACGGATGCCTCGACGAATTACCGTGTCAGCAGAATGAAAGAGATCCTCACATACATGAATGCTCATTTCTGTGAGGATCTCGAAATCGCGGAACTGGCGAGCCAGTTTCATATGAGTGAGAGCGCTTTCTGCCGCTTCTTTAAGTCGATTATGCATATTTCCGCCGTGACGTATGTCAATAACCTGCGGATTGCCGAGAGCTGCCGGCTGCTGCTTTCCACCGAGGAGGCGATCAGCAAGATTGCGAGCGACTGCGGATTCCGAAATATCAGCTATTTTAACCGCGTCTTCCAGGAACGCATGCACCAGACGCCGGGGCAGTTCCGCAGTTTATCCGCAGAAAACCGTACTGCGATATAAGATTCGGAACTTATGCAGGCTTCTGCGATCGGAATGCACGCCGCAGGAAGAAAAGTCCGGTCATATCAGCCAGTGCCCAGCCGATCGGAATGGCGATCCAGATTCCGGCAACGCCAAGCGCCGTGGCGGAGAAAAGGTATGCCAGCGCCACACGCATGCCAAGCGAAATGACGGTCAGAACAACCGACATCTCGGCGCGTTTGACAGCGCGGTAATACCCGTACAGCAGAAACAGCCATCCGATGCCGAGATAGAACGAGCCTTCCAGCCGCAGGTACTGTACGCCGATCGCGATGACCTCCATTTCTGATGCTTTCACGAAAATCTGCATCAGCGGATGCGCGAACAGATTGACAAGCAGAGAAATGACGATGGAAAAAGCAGCGCTCAGTGCAAAAGCATCTTTCGTGCCGCGCCGGATCCGCTCGTGATTTCCGGCCCCGTAATTCTGTGCGGTGAAAGTGGAGTAGGCATTTCCGAAATCCTGCACCGGCAGATAGGCAAAGGTATCAATTTTCACCGCGGCCGCAAATGCCGCCATGACCGCCGGACCGAAGCTGTTGACGAGCCCCTGTACCATCAGAATGCCGAAATTCATGACCGACTGCTGAATGCAGGTCATCGAAGAAAGATTCAGAATCTCTTTTAAAATGGAATGGCTGAAACGCCATTCTTTTTTTGACGGCAGCCACATGCGGCAGCGGAGCAGCACATAGAGCAGAATACCGACGGCGGACACATACTGCGCAAGAACCGTAGCGAGCGCCGCGCCTGCGATGCCGAACGGCAGTACAGCGACAAAGAGCAGATCCAGTGCAATGTTCAGCACAGCAGAGACAGCGAGAAAAATCAGCGGTACAGAAGAGTTTCCGAGCGCGCGCAGCATACAGGAAAAGAAATTGTATACGGATGTTGCAATAAGGCCGGCAAAGATAATCAGAAGATACGTCCGCATGCCGGGACGGACTTCATCCGGGACGCGAAGAAACGTAAGGATCGGCTCGATGCCTGCATAAACAGCGAGATTCAGCACGAGCGTAACGGCAAGGATCAGCAGAAACGCGTGGAGAATCGAAAGTTTTAAAGAAGAAAGATCTTTTCGTCCCTGATAAATCGAAAAGAGCGCACCGGCGCCCATCGACAGGCCGAGAAAAATGGAAGTCAGAAACGTCATCAGCGTATAGGAGGAGCCGACGGCGGCGAGCGCATTGCTTCCGAGAACGCGTCCGACGATCAGGGTGTCGGCAATGTTGTAAAACTGCTGCAACAGATTTCCTGCGATCATCGGCAGGGCAAACAGGATAAGAGAGCGGGAGATTTTCCCGCGGGTCAGATCGTAATACATAAAGAAACTTCTTTCCGAACATAATTGTTAATATTATAACATAAAAAATCAAAAAATGTCAATTGCAGGATGAAGTGTACAAAAGTGCAATTGTCAGAAAATTTCGAAAAATCGAAGTTTATAAAATTTTTACAGATTTTGGGACACGTTCTGTAAAAAAACGGAAGATTTTCAGTTGATTTTTTTGGCCTTTTATGTATAATTAGAGTAGAAGAGGCCGGCTGGTCCGGTTTCTTAAAAAGGATACCTTCAAATTTCTGCATTTTGCAGAATGAAGCAGTATTACTATCAAAGGAAAGAGGTTAATTACAAGATGGCACAGATCGATTTAACAAAGTATGGCATCACCGGTACCACAGAAATTGTGTACAACCCTTCTTATGAGCAGTTATTTGAGGAAGAGACAAAACCAGAGCTGGAAGGCTATGAAAAAGGCCGGGAGACAGAGCTTGGTGCAGTTAACGTTATGACCGGTATCTATACAGGCCGTTCACCGAAAGACAAATACATCGTTGTGGACGAGAATTCGAAAGATACTGTATGGTGGACTTCTGATGAGTACAAAAACGATAACCATCCGGCAACCCAGGAAGCATGGGCAGCAGTAAAAGAGATCGCAAAAAAAGAGCTCTCCAACAAAAGACTGTTCGTTGTAGATGCATTCTGCGGTGCAAATAAAGATACCCGTATGGCTATCCGCTTCATCGTTGAGGTAGCTTGGCAGGCACATTTCGTAACTAACATGTTCATCAAACCTACAGCAGAAGAGCTTGAGAACTTCGAGCCGGATTTCGTTGTATACAACGCATCCAAAGCAAAAGTTGAGAATTACAAAGAGCTGGGTCTGAACTCTGAGACAGCAGTAGTATTCAACATCACAAGCCGTGAGCAGGTTATCATCAACACATGGTACGGCGGAGAGATGAAGAAAGGTATGTTCTCCATGATGAACTACTATCTGCCGCTGAAAGGCATCGCTTCCATGCACTGCTCTGCAAACACAGACCTGAACGGTGAGAACACTGCAATCTTCTTTGGACTTTCCGGAACAGGAAAAACAACACTTTCCACAGACCCGAAACGTCTTCTGATCGGTGATGACGAGCACGGCTGGGACGACAACGGAGTATTCAACTTCGAGGGCGGCTGCTATGCAAAAGTTATCAACCTGGACAAAGAGTCTGAGCCGGATATCTACAATGCAATCAGACGTGACGCTTTGCTTGAGAACGTTACTGTTGATGCAGAAGGCAAAATTGACTTCAACGATAAGAGCGTAACCGAGAATACTCGTGTATCTTATCCGATCAACCACATTGAGAACATCGTTCGCCCGATTTCTTCTGCACCGGCAGCTAAGAATGTTATCTTCCTGTCCGCAGATGCATTCGGCGTACTTCCGCCAGTATCTATTCTGACACCAGAGCAGACTCAGTACTACTTCCTGTCCGGATTTACTGCAAAACTTGCAGGAACCGAGCGCGGAATTACCGAGCCGACTCCTACCTTCTCTGCATGCTTCGGCCAGGCATTCCTGGAGCTGCACCCAACCAAATATGCAGAAGAGCTTGTTAAGAAAATGGAGAAGAGCGGAGCAAAAGCATACCTGGTTAACACAGGCTGGAACGGAACCGGAAAACGTATCTCCATCCGTGATACCCGTGGAATCATCGATGCAATCTTAAGCGGTGCTATCAACGAAGCTCCGACGAAGACTATTCCGTACTTCAACTTCGAAGTTCCGACTGAACTTCCGGGCGTTGATCCGGCTATCCTGGATCCTCGCGATACCTATGCTGATGCTTCCGAGTGGGAGACCAAAGCACGGGATCTGGCTGAAAGATTCATCAAGAACTTTGCAAAATATGAAGGAAACGCTGCTGGTAAAGCACTTGTTTCCGCTGGTCCGCAGAAATAAATTTTCTGAATTGACCGAAAGGAAGCCCCTGGCATGAAAGTGCCAGGGGCTTTCTTTTATGAAAATATCTGGAGAAATAAAATAGTTCCCTGCCCGAAAGTACAGACTGATGGGACAGGAAACTATTTTACAGCACACTCTAAAATAATGCAAAAAATTTCAGCACCACAGAGCGTGAATTGCTGCGTCACTGGTTTTCGCCGTACCCTGATACGCCTTCAAAATAGAAAATAAGGCAGATCAGCAGGACAAGAGCAGTTCACGTACCATTTCTGCATCAAAGGTAACAGAGGAAACATGGTTGACTTCTATCTGATATAACGCATTTGCTGCGATATGCTCAGCAGCCTGCTCAAGATCACGAATACCGCTTGTGTTTTCGTGGCAGGAGATTACGGCATCGAGTCCTTCCGGCGTCAGAATGCATTCCTTTTCTTTCATACCGATACGTTTTAACACCTTTGGAAGTGCATAGCGGGAGAAAATGATTTTCTTTTCTTCTGGCGTGTAATCCGGAATTTCAATCACAGCGAAGCGGGACATCAGCGGAGCACTGATCTGGTCCTTGTCGTTTGCGGTTGCAATCGGGTATACACCGACGGTCGGGATCATACATTCGATATAGTTATCGGTAAAACCAAGATTATCAAGAAGGGTCAGCAGAACATCTGCCGGGTTTCCGTTTCCTTTGCCGGAGGCAGCCTTGTCGAGCTCATTGATGATAAAGACGAGGTTGGATTCACCAGCCATGGAAAAAGCATCCATGATGATTCCCGGTTTTGCGTTTGCGTAGATGCGGGAACTTCCGGTCAGCTGTTCCGGGTCATTAATCGAACTCATATCGAGTGTGGTCCACGGTAATTTTAAGATACGCGCAACGGCATAAGCAATCTGCGATTTTCCGGTTCCGGCAGGACCGATCAGTAACAGACCATAGGCCGGCAGCGTATGAGTCCGGTTAATCTGAATGATGGTTTCGATAATTCTCTGCTTCACGCGTTCCATGCCATACAGTTCTTCATCGAGGATCCGGCGTGCTTCCACTGGATCAATGGCTTCAAAATAGTTGCTTTTCCATTGAATATTCATCATCATGGAGAGGGCGCGCTGTGCGTGACGACGTTCTTCGGGAGAGACTTCGTGGGAACGGGCAACAGCGAGGTTTCGACGAGCCCAAAGGCGGATATTGTCCGGCAGCGTTCTTCCGGCACAGTTCATAAAATCAGTGATGGATTGGATGCTGGTGAGCTTCATGCTGTCACCGGTTTCCTCCTGATCCTCATCCTCAACTTCTTCTTCCGGTGCATTGCTGGCGAGGAGACGCTCAATCATAAACTGTAAAAATCCATCCTCAGCCGAAAGCTTTGCGCCGCCACCGAAAGCGATCTCGCGGATTTTGTAAACTGCATAACCGTCGGATGTTTGTGTGCCGGAAAGGCGGACATTGATATGGTTTTCACCGAGCCATTTTAAAAGGCTGACAAAACGGGCATCAATCTGGAGAATATCGGCGATGAAGGTTTCTTCTTCATCTTTAAATTCAAACGAGGTCCGTTTGGATGGGTTTGTGAAAATACCACAGGGATGATGCGGGAAAGCCTTCTCTTTTGTATCCAGAATTAGGATCGGCTGATCCGGAGAAGTAAACGGTGCGTTTGTGCGGAAAACAGTATACGTACATTCGGAAACTTTTGCTTTTTCCGGGGAATTGCTGAAATCAAAAACGGGCATGACAGAACCTCCTAATAAAATAAGTGCTTATTGGTACAATAAAAACAGTGTAGCACGAATTAAAAAATCCTGCAATCAATATGCAGAATTTTGTATTTTTATGCTATGAAAATATTGGGCAAGCGGATATTCGAAATGGAAGCAGGGGACTTACTAGATTCGGTTAAATTTTCGGAAGGCATAAAAAAGCCCTCCGGGCAGGATCACACTGCGGCGGAGGGAAATTATGTCATCAAAGCAAGCTGTCGTAAGAAAGAAGCTCGCAAAACAGGAATCTTTTTTACACTGAAAAAGGAATGGCATCAGGAAACAGCGCTGGTTTTGGAAAAGCCCGGAAGCTGTACCAGCACGATCGCTGCAAACATCAGAATACAGCCGGAGAACTCGCGACCGGAGAGTGTCTGATGAAGGAAAATCCAACCGGCGAGAACGGAAAAAACGGATTCCAGGCTCATCAGCAGAGAAGCCATGGTGGGATTTAATCCTTTCTGCCCGATGATCTGCAGGGTATAGCCGACACCTGAAGAGAGAATTCCGGCATAGAGAATCGGCATCCAGGCGTGCAGAAGATCGGAGATGTTTACGGTTTCAAAGAGAACCATACAGACAGCGGACAGGATCGAACAGGTAAAAAACTGAATGCAGGACATTTTGATGCCGTCGACAAGCGGAGAAAAATGATCAATAACCAGAATATGTATGGTAAATCCGAGAGCACAGGCAAGCACAAGAAGATCGCCCTTCTGCAAAGAGAAGGATCCGTCTGTCATGCAGAGCAGATAGAGACCGGCAACGGCAATGAGAACTGCGAGCCAGACCTTCGGTTGTACTCGTTTTCGGAGGAACAGGCCGCAGACCGGAACAAGTACGATGTAAAGTGCGGTGATAAAACCGGCCTTTCCGACGGTTGTGTACTGGATGCCGATCTGCTGCAGGGTTGAGGCGACAAACAGTGCAATGCCGCAGAGAATACCGCCCGCCCAGAGCGTTTTTGGCTGTGTGCCATTTTCTGACGAAGCATCTGGCGGTAGGGTTCGCTTTTTACGCGAGGAAAAAAAGACAATCAGCGGAAGAAGCGTAAGTCCGCCGAGCAGGTTTCGTGCCGCGTTGAACGTAAAAGGTCCGACATAATCCATACCGGTCTGCTGTGCGACAAAGGCAGAACCCCAGATCGCAGCGGTCAGAAGCAGAAGCGCTGACTGTCGGTACTTATGAGAAACAGTATTCATAATAGAAAAAACCTCCTGAAATTGATACGATATTCATCATAGCACAAACAGATGGAAAAAGCGAACGGAAAAATGTCGGAAAAGACGGAAAAATGGTACAAATAATCATAATGACGAAATAGCGCAGATGTTGCGAAAATGAATATGTGAAAAGTGAGCAGAACAAAGAAAATTATAAAGGAAAAAATAAGCAACTCAACCAACACAAAACAAAAAAAGAACACCAAAAACAAAAAATAGACACTGTTTTTCTAACAGCCTTTGTGTATAATGAACTCATCAAGCAAGAACGAAAACCTTAAGGAGGTAAAAAGTATGAAAAAGCGTAACATGAAAGTCCTTGCACTGTTAATGACAGTGACAATGGCAGGAACGATGCTTGCTGGATGTGGAGACAGTGGAAGTACAAGCACCGGTTCATCCGGAGGAGCAACAGCATCCTCCAGCGGAACAGCAGATGCATCAAGCGATGCCACAGCAGCATCTTCCAGCACAGCAGATGCTTCCAGCGAAGATACCACAGGTTCAGATGATGTGGTAGGAGAGCTTCCAAGAAATGAAACTCTTTACTTCGCAGGACAGCAGTGGGGTACCGTCAACGATTACAACCCAATGTCCGCAAACTCAAACAATGCAATGGTTATAGCACAGGGCGATGCTTCACGTGTACTTGTTTATGAAACTCTTTATATGTGGAATCCACTGGATGCAAAAATGTATCCGTTGCTTGCAGACGGAGATCCAGTGTGGAACGACAATCGTACCGAGATCACAGTGAAAATCAAAGCTGACGCAAAATGGAATGACGGCACACCGGTTACTGCAAAAGATGTAGCAGCTACCTATCATGCACATGTAGATTACAATTCTTCTACCGGCGCTGAAATGAAGAGCTACATTGCAGATGTTGTTGCACAGGATGACAGTACCGTAGTCTTCAAACTGACAACCGATGACTCCGGCGAAGCAGTTAACCCGGTTCTTGCGGAAAGATATCTTCCAATGCTTTATATCATGCAGGAAAACTATCTGAAGACCGTAGCTGACAGAAACAACAACGATGCTGAAGCAATTAAAATGGATAAGATGGACGATCTGGTAACTTCCGGACCGTACAAAAAATACTTTGACAATGACCAGAACGTAGTTCTGATCCGCGATGATAATTATTGGGGACAGGCAGATTCCATGTGGGGTAAGCTTCCGGTTCCGAAATATATTTCTCACCCGATCTTTAAAGATAACGCAGCAGCTACCACCGCATTCCAGAATGGTGATATTGATGTGGCACAGATATTCATCACAGACCTTCAGAAATTGTGGTTAGAGCAGGATCTTCCGATTTCTACCTATGTTGATGAAGCACCGTATCAGCTGTGTATGACAATGCCTACCCTGTTCTTTAATACAGAAGTAGAAGGACTGGATCAGGTAGCTGTTCGTAAGGCAATCGCTATGGCAGTTGACTACGATCAGGTTATTTCTTCAGCAATGTCCGGACAGTCTCCTACCTTCGCAGATGTTCCGCGTTCTGTCATGAACCCGACCGATGCTGAGCAGGCTATGGTGGATCAGGATGCCTTAAAAGAGTATCAGTGGTCCAATGCCGATGTAGAAGGTGCTAAGAAGCTTCTGGACGATGCCGGAATCGTAGACACCGACGGAGACGGAATCCGTGAGTACAACGGAAAGAACCTTTCCTATAAGGCTGAGTGCCCGACAGGATGGTCTGACTGGAATGCAACCCTTGAAATCGTAGCAGCAGCAGGAAAGAATATTGGTATCAACATTGAGACCTACTTCCCGGAAGCAGCAAACTACAGCACGGATTACAGTACCGGAAACTTCGAAATCACCATGCAGTCCGGCCCTGGTACATCGGTTGCCAACCCGTACATGAGATGCCGTTTCTTCATGAGCTCTGATTACAACGATCTTGAGGTTAACTTCAGTGGTAACTTCGGTCATTATCAGAACGACCGTGTAGATGAAATCCTTGCAGCAATTCCTCATGAGACCGATGATGCAAAACTGAAAGATTACTATACAGAACTTTCCAAGATTATGCTGGAAGATTGCCCGTGTGTACCGCTGATGTACAGACCGCAGGTATTCCACGAAGTAAACGAGTCCGTATGGACCAACTATCCGCAGAAAGACGATGGAACCAATGTTCCTCCGATGGACTGCACCGATGGTTATGGCGTAGCAGCACTGTACAATCTGGAACTGATTGACGGCTGATTTGCCAAACAGAAAGAAAGCACACACTGAATTGTAACAGAGGCGGCCGGAGCCGGGGTGCTCCGGCCGCTTTTACAAAATCAGAAGGAGGGTTCCTCTATGAAAGGAATGAAAAAGTATTATACGCAGAAGATCATGTGGTATCTTTTGACGTTAGTCTTTGCAGTGCTGCTGAACTTCATTCTTCCGCGTCTGATGCCGGGCGATCCGGTTTCAACTATTGCGTCCAAATCGGTAGAAGGTATGACCGATGCGACTGCAATTCAGAAAGTATATGAAGACTATGCAGCGAAATTTGGTATTAACAAACCAATGTATGTCCAGTTTTTTACCTGGGTAAAAAATGCACTTCGCGGTGATTTCGGCATTTCTTTCAGCCAGTATCCGCGTACCGTATCCGATATTATTTCCAGTTCGGTTCTGTGGACCATATGTTTACAGCTTCCGGCCATTATTGTTGGATGGATTCTTGGTAACCTGCTTGGTGCAATTGCAGCTTACATGAAAGGTGTTTTCGACAAGGCAATCCTTCCGGCATTCCTGTTTATCAGTAACGTACCTGCCTTTGGTATGGCAACCGTACTTTTATTTGTTTTCTCACTGAAATTACATATTGCACCTGCAGCAGGCGGCTATGCGAGCAGTATGATTCCGCATATGAGCCTTGCTTTTATGAAATCTGTGCTTTCACATTACCAGTTGCCGTTCTGGTCTATCGTAATCATCACGATCGGCGGCCAGGCTATTGGTATGCGTTCAATGTCAATTTATGAATTGAATGCCGACTATGTAAAATACAGTCGTTTCCTTGGAATCAAGGATCATACGATTGTGAAATATGTGTTCCGTAACGCAATGCTTCCGCAGATCACCGGTCTTGCAATGTCCCTTGGTACCATGATAGGCGGTAACCTGGTAGCTGAGATGGTATTCAGTTATCCGGGACTTGGAACAACGATGCTCTCAGCAGTTACCGGCCAGGATTATCCGTTGCTTTCTGCCTGTACGTTAATCATTACTATCATGGTTCTGCTGGCCAACCTGCTTGTTGAACTTCTGTATGCAGTCATTGACCCACGTGTCAAAGCATCCCAGCAGGATTAGAAAGGAGAATACGCTATGAAAAATACAATCAAACAGATTTTTCATTCAGGAAAATTCGTGACAGGATTTGTAATCTTCTTGGCAATTCTCCTGACTATTATCATCTATCCGCTTGTTGTGGCAAAAGATCCGCTGGCAATGATCGGAAACGGAAACTTTTTCAAACCGGGTACCTATCTTTCGATTCAGGACACCGTAAATTCCGGCAAAACGTATAAGATGAATGTTGATGCAACCGCATCCATCGTTGAAAGCAAACTGACAATGGACAACCGTTCTATGATGGCAGAATGGCTGGAAAAATACGGCGGTGTAGATGCCAGTGAAATCGATGTTACCGATGCAGAAGGTCTGATTGCTCTCTGGGAGGAAAAATATGACCCAAATGCAGAACAGAAAGGCCTTATCGCAGCAAAAAAGAAAAAATATCAGCGTCTTGACAAAGAGATCGATGGTATTTTAGAAGATGTTCCAACTATTATTGCCGAGAAAAATGAAGAGACCGGTGAGCTGGAAGAGGTTCAGAGCATCGACAGCAAGCAGTACATCAATGAAAAAGATGTTATTAACCGCCAGACTTTCGTGCTTGGTACAGATAACTTTGGTCGTGATGTTTTGACTGAGCTGATCTCTGCAACAGGTTCATCCCTGAAAATTGGTCTGGTTGCGGGAATCATTGCAACCGTGATCGGACTGTTCCTCGGACTTCTTGCAGGTTACCTTGGAGGTTTTGTGGACAACCTGATTCTGTTCTTTACCAACTTGTTCACTGTTATCCCATCCTTCGTTCTCTTGATCCTCATCTCCTACAGCGTAGGTGAGTCTCAGAGGGGAATCATGATGGTGGCACTCCTGATCGGAATTACCGCATGGCCGTGGACAACACGTTCCGTACGTTCCCAGGTTATTTCTCTTCGAAACCGTGACCATGTAAACCTTTCCAAACTGTCCGGCCACAGCATGCTGCGGATTGTCCTTACCGACATCCTTCCGTACGTTGCATCCTACGTTGTTATGGCCTTCATTCTCCAGATTTCCTCCGGAATTCTGGCAGAGGCACAGCTTTCTATGATCGGACTTGGACCGGCAACCACAAAGACTGCAACACTTGGTCTTATGATGCAATGGGCAACCCAGTACAATGCACACTTAAACGGTGCATGGTGGGCATATTTCCCGGTCATTCTTGTAATCGCACTTATTTCATTCTCTCTTAACCTGATGAACACCGGTCTTGACCAGGTATTCAACCCGCAGTTAAGAGACTAAGGAGGCAGCTATGGGAAAAGTAATGCTGGAAGTAAACAATCTGAAAACGAAATATGTAACTCGTTTTCATGAAGATGTATACGCCGTAGACGGAGTCTCCCTGAAGATTGAGGAGGGAAAATCCCTCGGTGTAGCAGGTGAGTCCGGCTGTGGTAAATCGACGCTGGCACTGTCCCTGATGGGCTATTATTTCGCACCGCTTCACTACATCAGCGGCGATATTATCGTAGATGGAAGAAAAATTTCCGGAATGAAACCAGACGATGTCCGGAAAAATATTCTGGGCAATGAGATCGCCTACATTCCGCAGGCAGCAATGAATGCTCTGAACCCGACACAGAAAATCATCCGATTTGTAGAAGACGTTATTCATGCGCATGATCCGAAAATGCCGAGAAAGGATATTTATGATCTGGCAAAAGAACGTTTTCAGATCTTAGGCCTGCCGGAGGAGGTACTGCAGAAGCATGCGGTTGAGCTTTCCGGAGGTATGAAACAGAGAACCGTTATCGCAATTTCGACCATTCTTTCTCCGAAGGTACTGATCGCCGATGAGCCATCGTCCGCGCTGGATGTAACTTCCCAGAAAATGGTTATTAAAATGATGCGTGATCTGATGGAAAAAGGATTTATCAAATCCATGATCTTCATCACACACGAGCTGCCGCTTCTTTACAACGTAACCGATGATATTATGGTTATGTATGCTGGACAGATTGTAGAAAAAGGTACCGCAAAAGAAATGGTATTCGATCCGCTGCATCCATATTCCAAAGGTCTGATGGGATCGATCATCGTTCCGGAGGAAGGTGTAAGAGAACAGAAGCTGACTGCAATTCCGGGAACTCCGCCAAACCTGAAGCATCCGCCGGAGGGCTGCCGTTTCGCAGACCGCTGTCCTTATGCACAGCCAACCTGCCGCGGTATGAAACCAGAGGTCATCGAACTGCCGAACGGAAGAGAGTACCGCTGCCTGATGTCTGAGAGAAAGGTTCGGGAGGTGTATGCAAATGCGTGATGGTAAAGAATTAAAACCATGCCTCTCCGGAAGAGGCGTAACGAAAGTGTTTGGCTTTGGCGATGCAAAAACGGTCGCTGTAGACCATGTTGATTTCGATTTTCATGAAGGTGAATTTGTTTCTATCGTAGGAGAATCCGGATCCGGAAAAACAACCCTTTCGAAGATGTTGCTCGGGCTGATCAGCGTAACGGAAGGTGAAATTGATTTCCAGGGTAAACCAAGAGACATCTCGAACGGAAAGAAGAAAAAAGAGTACTGGAAGGGAATTCAGGCGATTTTCCAGGATCCGTTTGCTTCCTACAATATGTTTAAACGTGTAGATTCTGTTCTGCTGGATTGCATTAATATGCGCGGTGACAAGAATCTGCCGAAAGAAGAAAAAGAACGTCTGATGACAGAGGCCTGCAGCTTTGTAAACTTAAAATACGCAGAACTGACAAACAAATATCCATTTGAGCTGTCAGGAGGCCAGATGCAGCGACTGATGATTGCACGTATTTTCCTTCTGAAACCAAAGATTCTGCTTGCCGATGAGCCGACGTCCATGATTGATGCCTGCTCACGTGCAACGATCCTGGATATGTTGCTGAAGTTGCGTGATGAGATCAATATGACGATTATCTTCATCACCCACGATATTGGTCTTGCTTACTATGTATCCGATAATGTTTATATTATGGAGCATGGAAAATTTGTGGAATCGGGACCGGCAGAAGAAGTAATTCTTCACCCGACAGCAGCGTATACCAAACGTCTGATCAGCGATGTTCCAAAGATTTATGAACCGTGGGATCTGACAACAGTATAACAATGGTACGAAAGCTGTTTCCCTGGAATCATGCTTTGCGTCATATATGAGTCTTGCGAAAAGAGAGACGGTGCACGGAAAAAAAGTGTACCGTCTTCTCTTTTTGTCAATAATTTTTCTGAAAAAATTGCTTTTTAAAGAAAAAACTGGTAAAATTAGTAAGGTTACAGAACCGAAAAGAAAACTGGGGGATGAAAAATGCGAAACTGGTTTCGCGGACTGAAACTGAACCAAAAATTTACCGTAACAACGTTGATCTTTATTTTTATTCCGCTTTTTGGCATGATGTGCTTTGGGTTTAGGAGTATCAAAAAGAATGCCATAGATCATGGGGTAAATGAAGCAGTAACGGCAATAGATCTTACCTGTGCGGAGGTGAATGCAAAAGCGAATGCCTGCTCAATGGTTGTAGATACGCTGCAGGAGTATGAACCGTTGGAAAAATATCTTCTTCATCTCAGGAGGGGAGAGGAGATCTCGGAGAGCTATTATCAGCAATTTCGAAACAACAGCATCAGCATAATCGATAAAATGCAGGAGGCAATGCCAGATCTGTACCAGATCCATATTTTTGCCATGGCAGATGGTTTTCTGGAGCAGCAGCCGATCCTGTACCAGAAGGAAAAGATGAAAAACTGCGCCTGGTACCGAAGCTATCAGGGCGGAGGACAGTGGTTTTTTGACATACAGGAAAAAAATATTATCTCCGGTACAAAAAAAGAAGGTTCCCATTTGATGACTTATGTACGGGAACTGCGGGATCAAAGCGGAGGAAGGCTTGGCGTGATCGAGGTATCCATGCGTATGGCAGACATATTTCCCGAAATTTATCGATCCGGTGACAGCAGCTGGGCCTGCTTTGTTGATGAAAATTGGAATTTATATGACTGCGGAAAAACAGCGGCAGCCTGCAAATGGCAGTCCTATCGGGGGCTGATTCTGTTCCGGGCAGGAATCCGTGACAGAAAAGAGAGTCAGCAGAGCGCGGTGATTGACCGGAAAAACGTTGCAATTGTGCTTCGGAAAGTCGATAAACTCAATGGAATGTTTGTAACACTGACCAATTTGGATGATGCAACCGGAAACATGATCAAACAGCAGCAGAGAATGCTGCTTGAATTTGCCGGCTTCGGGCTGCTTCTGATTGTGGTGGTCAATCTGATTGTGCGTGGCCTGCTGAAGGAGTTTTATGACGTCCTGTGTGAGATGCGTCAGATTGACAATGGAACAACAAAGATAAAGGTTTGTTACAGCGCAGAAGAGATGCGGGAAATGAGCTATGGTATCAACGGAATGCTGGAGAGAATTCAGAAACAGAACGAGGAAAGCATCAAAAGGGAGGCAGCGCTGAAAGATACGGCAATCCGGGCAATGCAGAACCAGATTAACGCTCATTTTATTTATAATGTTCTGGAATCCATTAAGATGATGGCTGAGATTGATGAAGAGTATACGATTTCCGATGCGGTAACAGCACTTGGTGAAATGCTGCACTACAATATGCGCTGGAATAAATTTCTGGTAACCGTTCAGGATGAGATGAATTATATTCAGAACTATGTGGAACTGATGAATCTGCGGTATGATTTCACAATTACATTATCTGTTCAGATACCGGAAAATTTGTATCGGCAGGATATCCCCAAGATGTCTCTTCAGCCGATTGTGGAAAATGCAATCACACATGGAATTGAGGAGCTGGATGCAGACGCCGTCATTGAAATCAAAGGAATAGAGCATGAAAAGAGCTTTGAGATTGAAATCACAGATTCCGGAATAGGCATGTCAGAAAAGCAGCTTGCAATTCTGAGACGTAAACTAAGAATGCGCCTGAATTCAGATACACAGCCGAAACATGGAATCGGGCTTCGGAATGTACAGGACAGAATCCACATTCAATTTGGAACAGAGTATGGACTGTCAGTTTATACAAAAGAGCATTGCTATACGAAGGTGAGCATTCATCTTCCCATCACGAGGGGGAAATATTCTCCGATGGATCAAGAGGGTGACGAGAAAGAGGAAGAAAAAGAAAATGAATACACTGCTGGTTGTAGAAGATGAAAAATTGATTCGACAGGGAATCGTGGCGATGATCCGGCGAAGCAGCGTGCCGGTGGAGGAGATTCTGGAGTGTCGAAACGGAGAAGAGGCATTGGAGATTTTGAGAAAACAGAGGGTGGACGTCATGTTCACTGATATCCGTATGCCCAAAATGGACGGTCTGACACTGGTCAACAAAATGGAGGAGCTGTCACAGAAACCTGTTGTTATTGTTTTAAGTGGCTATGATGAATTTTCCTATGCGGTTGAAATGATGAAACATGGAGTTCGGGACTATATTTTAAAACCGATCAAGCGGGAGACGATAGAACAGCTTCTGGAAAATCTGGAACGAGAGCTTTCGGAGACCCGGGAAACGGAAGAAGAGGAAGAACGGTGCTTTTTAAATCAGCTCCGTTATCTGATGATGAATGCAGAAATGGCCGAAGAAAAAGAATGGATGGATATGGAAAGCAGGATCCGGCGCCACATCGGAAACGACAGCTTCCGGATCCTGCTGACCAGCAAGGCAAATGGGGAACGGTTTTCGAAATGCAGCGGAATTCTGCTGGAAGGCGTAGAAGGAGGAGTTCTGTATCTTCTGCCGGAACCGGAGGCAGAGCGGATCATGAAAGAAAAAGATGAGAGATTTTGTCTCGGAGTGGGAAAAGAACATCGTTCTGTGATGGAAATTCCAGAGGCATACCAGGAAGCACTGCTGGCCCGGGAAATGGCATTTATACAGAAAAATCCTGTGGAAGAATATCAGAAAAAATGTTTTGAGGAAAAGCCGGAGCTGGCACAGTTTCAGGAAAAATTTATTCTGCAGGTGCCAACGGACCGGGCAGATACTGTGCTGCGAAAAATGCGGAACTGGTATTTTGAGGCGGCGCATCAGAGGGTCTCCCCCTATCAGCTTCTGGCAGTGACGGAAGCAATCTGCAAAGAACTGGATCTTTTTTACCGCATGCCGGAAAAACAGGAAAAATGTCCGCGTCCTCTGCAGTACCGTGATGCAGATCTGTTTCTGGATGCGTTTGAAGAATGGATACACGTTTACAGGGAAAGCCTGAAAAGTCAGACAGCCGGAAAAGAAAAAATGGAAGAGGCAATTTCATATATTCGGGAAAATTATGCAAAAGATCTGAATATGGCAATGGTATCTAACCATATTTGTATGAATTATTCGCTGTTTTCAGCAGCGTTTAAAGAACATACCGGTGTGAATTTTGTGAACTATCTGAAGGAGATCCGCATTGCGGAGGCAAAGCGTCTGTTGATTCAAACAGAAGATAAAATTACGGAAATTGCCAAACAGGTTGGATTTGAAAATGATAAGCATTTCATGAAATCATTTAAAACGGCATGCGGCGTATCACCGTCTGAGTTCCGAAAAGATTATAAAATGGTTTCCAACGGAAAGGGAGGACAGGATGAGTAAAGAAAAAGAAACCGGAAAAGAGAAGGGAAGAATCCGCCAGCTGGCGCGGTATTACATTCCATATAAGGGATTGTTTTTTACCGACATGTTTTTTGCAATGCTTGGAGCAGCCATTACACTGGTGATTCCGCTGATTGTACGGTATATTACGAGTACGGTTGTGGAAAAGCCGCTGGAGCAGGCAACGGGTGAGATTATCCGCCTTGGTATTCTGATGATTGCTATGGTTCTGGTTGAAATGTACTGTAACTTTTATATTGCCTATTACGGCCATGTGATGGGGGCGCGGATTGAGCATGATATGCGGAACGAGATCTTCGGCCATTATCAGAAGCTTTCGTTTGCTTTTTTCGATAACCAGAAGGTCGGCCATCTGCTGTCACGCATCACAAGCGATCTGTTCGATATCAGTGAGCTTTTACACCATGGGCCGGAGAATATTGTCATTTCGTTTATCAAACTGATCGGCGCGATGATTATCCTGTTTGTGGTAAATCCGATGCTGGCATGTGTGCCGCTTGTGGTTATTGTGGTGATGCTGCTGTTTGCCTTGGTAATGAACAGCCGCATGAAGAGTGCATTCAAGGAAAACCGCCGCAGAATTGCGGATATCAATAGTCAGATCGAGGACAGCCTTTCGGGGATCCGTGTTGTCAAATCGTTTGGAAATGAGACAGAGGAGATGCGTAAGTTCAATGCGGGAAATGACCGTTTTGTCGATTCGAAGAAGGTCAGCTACCGCTATATGGGAATTTACAATTCGGGAATGGGAGCCTTTTCGACGCTGATTACCGTTATTTCGCTGATTGTCGGCGCATTGCTGATGACAGGTGGGAAGCTTGGGGCGGCGGATCTGGTTACCTTTCTTCTGTACATCAACAACTGTACAGATCCGGTGAAAAAGCTGGTGAACTTTACGGAGCAGTTCCAGAATGGTTATTCCGGTTACGAACGTTTCCTGGAAATTATGAGCATCGCACCGGACATCCAGGACAAGCCGGATGCACTGCCACTGAAGAATGTGCAGGGAGAAGTAACCTTTGAAAACGTTTCGTTCCATTATGAGGAGTCGAAGGAAAACGTGTTAAGCAATGTGAATCTGCATGTCCCGGCCGGCGACTATGTGGCACTGGTCGGCAGCTCCGGCGCCGGAAAGACGACACTCTGTTCTCTGCTTCCGCGTTTTTACGATGTGACAGAAGGAAGGATTCTGCTGGATGGAAAGGATATCCGCGATGTGAAATTGAAGGATCTGCGCGATGAGATCGGTATTGTGCAGCAGGATGTGTATCTGTTTGCGGGAACGATCATCGACAACATCCGCTATGGCAGACCGGATGCGACCGACGAGGAGGTCATCCGTGCAGCGAAAGCGGCCAATGCACATGAATTTATCATGGAGCTGGCGGACGGCTACGACACCGATATCGGCCAGCGCGGCGTAAAACTTTCCGGTGGCCAGAAACAACGGCTTTCCATCGCCCGCGTATTCCTCAAAAACCCGCCGATCCTGATTTTCGACGAGGCAACCTCAGCGCTCGACAACGAAAGCGAAAAAGTCGTCCAGAAATCTTTGGAACTTCTGGCGAAAGACAGGACAACCTTCGTGATTGCGCACCGGCTGTCCACAATCCGGAATGCAAAGCGGATTCTGGTGCTGACGGAGAATGGAATTGCGGAGGAAGGCACACATAAGGAACTGCTCGCGAAAGGCGGGATTTATGCGCATTTGTATGAGATGCAGTTTTGATGAAAATTTCATTAGTATGACAGAAAGGCAGCGGAAGAGAAACCGCTGCCTTTTTTGACACTTTCTTATTTTCTTCATACTCTATAAAGAACAGAAAATGAAAGAGGAACATGGTATGGATTCATCCCGTATGAATCGCGGCTGCTGCGGTGCGAACAATATGCAGAACCGCCGCGCCGCTTCAAACAATATGGAACTGAAGATGGAACCAAGGAATTTCCCGCGGAAAATGCAGCATGTAGATCATATGATACCTGCAATGGCGTACGTTCCGATGCAGCGGTTTGAACAGATCTATGATCTTTCCACTGCATTAAAAAATGGAACCTTATTTCCGGAACTCTGTAAACCATTCTGTGGAAAGGGAGGAGGAGAGTGCCTATGATGCCGCAGATGCCATCCCGTGAAAAGCTGCTCGCCTGGATTGATCAGGTCAGCTTTGCTGTTGTTGAAATGAACCTTTACCTCGACACCCACCCGGAGGATGAAGATGCACTTGCCTTTTTCCGGGAAAAAGTGGAGCTTCGAAAAGAAGCACTGAAACAGTACGCAGAACAGTACGGCCCGCTCACGATCGATACCGCCAACGACCGCATGAGCCGTTCTTTCGAATGGGTTATGCAGCCATGGCCGTGGGAAGTCAACCGGAAAGGAGGGTGCTGACGGATGTGGAATTATGAAAAACGCCTCGAGTATCCTGTAAACATCACGACACCAAACCCCAAAATCGCCCAAATTATCATGAGTCAGTACGGTGGCCCGGATGGTAATACCAGATGATAAGCCCAAAACCTCAGTATTTATGCGGGTTTCCGGGCTTTTTTGCCGGAAAATCAAGAAACAAAAAAATCAAAAAACATAGTTCCGGAATCCTTATTGTACACAATACTATCCACGATTGAGCGGAGCAGCAGCCCCTTTGTTTCACTGCTTTCGTTCGGATCTTTTAATACATCATTGACATTACAGATTTCCTTCCGGAAGTCCTCTTTTGACATTTCAACAGGCAGAGCAGCGGGAGCAAGAGTACGATCCAGTTCCTGCTGCAGATGCTGCCGTTCTTCGAGGAGCCGTTTCTTGTTGGCTCCATATTCTTCTAAGGTATCAATCCCATTTTCAAAAGCAAGTTTAATTCTGGATTCCCGCATGGATAAGTGATCCAGTGCCTGCCGGATGCGGGCAACGGTGTCATCCTTTTCTACGTCCAGCGTTGTGTTCCGTACCGTATAGGAAAAATCCGCGCCGGCAAGAATTTCATCGAAGTACCGGAAGACAGTTCGCTCTGCTTTTGCAACAGTGATCGAGTTGGAACCCTTGTGAAACCCTTTTGCATACTTCCAGCACTGGAAATAGGGACAGGAGGTATTTCCGGCCGTTACGGTAAGGGTAGCGCCGCAGACGGGGCATTTCAAGAGCCCTGACAGCCAGTGTTTGCAGGCAGACGGGTTCCGGCTCTTCGGGGTTTTCCTGCGAGCGTCCATGCGTTTGATCCGGTTGTTGAAACGTTCCCGGTCAAGTCTGGTTTCGTGCGCACCTTCGAACGATATCCCGTTCCAGATCACAGTGCCGGCATAAAAGGGATTCCGAAGAATCCGCTCAACCGATCGGCGTTCCATGAGATTACCGCGTTTGGTGTGATATCCCAGTTCGTTACAGCTTCGGGCGATTGCAGTGGGATCGTGATTTTCCAGATCGTACTGATCCATGATGAACTTCACAATGCTGTATTCTGCTTCGTTGATCACAAATGGCTTTCCGCTGCCGGCTGCGTCGTAACCCAGGCAGGGAGATGTCTGATAGCCGTGCTTTAAGGCTTTTTCCTTCATGCCACGGATCACTTCGCCGGAAAGGCGGATAGAGTAGTATTCGTCCATCCATTCAATGATCCGTTCGATCAGCGTGCCAAACGGGCCGTCGATCAGCGGCTCTGAGATGCTGATGACATCGACACCGCTCTTTTTCAGCAGGGATTTGTATACAATGGACTCTTCCTGGTTGCGGGCAAAGCGGCTGTACTTCCAGACAAGAATGACGTCGATCGGATGCGATTCCTGCTTTGCGATTGCAATCATTTCCTGGAATTTTGGCCTGCGGTCGGCGTGACGGCCGGAAACGGATTCCTCGAAAATAAAGTCTTCTGCGATAACAATGCCGTTCTTCTTTGCGTAGTCCAGGAGCAGACGCTGCTGGGCATCCGGGGAGAGCTCTGTCTGATCGGCAGTGCTGACACGGATATACAAAGCGCCATTTTTTAATGCTGACATGTAATATCACCTTCTATTCTGTTGTTGTTTTCGTCCCCGTTTGGGGAGTGTAAGAAAAACGCCAAAACAAATGTTCTGATTGATTGGCGGGGTCGAAGATGATACAATATGAGTTGGACATGTAGTATCATTCTTCGGAATGTTACAGAGCCGCTCCGGTGTTGGCGCACTGGAGCGGTTTTTCTTTTTGGTAAATAGCTTTATTTTTGAGTATGTGCTGTATATGCTTTGTTGCAGGTACGCAATCCATCAATATGTTCAAAAAGATCAGGCTTTATTGGAGCACCAAGAGGATCTAAAACGAAATCAATGCCTTCACGTTGAGCAAGTTTAGCCGCTGAAACGAAATCACTATCGCCGGAAATAAGTACAATTTGATCTACTTGATGTTTGTAAGCCATAGAAGCTATATCGAGACCAATTTTCATATCAACGCCTTTCTGATCAATTTGTAAACAGAAATCGTCTTCTTGCAAATCGGAAAATTGAATAGAACCATTACAGAGTTTTTTTACAATTTGAGGTCTGAGAGTATAATGAGCCTGTTCTTCAGCAAGCTTTCCAAGACGGAGAGCAAATTTTCTTTTTTTCTTTAATTCATTGAAAAATAACGTAGTCCACTCAAACAAATCTGATTTCCCGAGATCAACTTGCTTTTTTAAAAAAGGATGATAAACACGCTTGCTGGAAGGGGCACAATCGTAATAAAAAATTCGGTATAGATTGCTGCTTTCACCGTGAAAATTTAAATGCCGCATACAATAGTTTGCCAGTTCTGCAGCGCGCTCTTCAGCGGTCTGGTCTCCGAAAACTGCTTGAGCTCTTCGACGATAAAAACCACCGTCTACAAGAATAGCGGTTTTAGTTGCAAAGTTGTTCTTTAACGATTCCATATTTTATCCTCCAGGTATAAAAAAAGCTCTAGGGTTCGGTCATTCCCATATGCTGAGAGACGTACAACCTAGAGCATTATTAACATAGTCGATTGTGTAGCTACGTTTGTATAATATATGCTTTTGGTTGAAAAATCAATATAAAAAAAGAAAAATTAACAAAAATGTAACATTTATATTGAGTGAAAGTTTTTATTTCCAGAATTCCATCACCTGCAGCTCCGGTACAAACCGGATTGAATAATGATCGACCGAAACCCAGAGATCTCCGTATTTCATCCGGTAGCAGTCCAGGGCTTCTTTTAAGTATTCCTCTGTCACCTGCAGGTATTCTGCCATTTCGTAGATCGAGCGGCAGTGGTGTTTATAACATTCTATGATACCGATCAGGCCGATCTGCATGTCATATCCGTAAAGCCGTGCTCGTAATTCCTGCTTTCGATTTTGAATATCTTTTTGGTCCATGATATTTCCGTAAGTTGTATAATGATGTCCGAGTTCTTCAGCAAGGACACATGATTTTTCGGTGGAAGAAAGATTTTTCTCAATGGCAATATTTCCAGCATAATAAAGTCCCTTTAAACCGGATATTTCCGATAAGTCCATTTCAACGATATTCAAATCAGTATGTGATTTCTGCATTTCTTCGTAAGTCAAAAGAATCACTCCTTAGGCCGTGCTGCAATAAGTAATTTTTTGTATTCTTCAATTTTTTGTAATTCTTCAGGCGTAAAATTATCACCGTCTTTATGTGCAGCAATAGTAGTATCCATATCGTCCCATCCCATTAAATATGATGGTGTGCAAGCAAATATACGCGCCATCTCTTCAATAGTAGAACGTTTTATATTTTCAACGCGACCATTTTCATATTTTGCAACAGCAGACTTTTTCAAGCCTAATTTTTCAGCGAGTTCCTCCTGCGTTAAATTGTTTTCTAAACGACATTTTTTGATCCTGCTTGCCATTTTACACATATAATAACACCTCCTTAAAGTGTCTTAATTTTACTACATATTTACTGAGAATGCAATAAAAATCTTAAAAAGTGTCTTAAAAAGACAAAAAGTGTATTGACATGATAAAAGCGCTGTGATATTATTTGAGTGTCTTAAAAAGACACAAACAAAAAAAGCAAGAAAAGAGGTGAAATTAGTGAACAAGAAAAAATTAGAGTCCGTAATGAAGCTGTTTGATGATACTGGACAGACATTGGCAGAATATCTTGGTATTGCACGCCCTACTTTTTCAAATAAGTTAAACGAAACAAGAGGGGCGGAATTTACACAAGGTGAAATACGAATGATGAAAGAACGATACAATCTGACAGCACAGGATGTAGATGAAATTTTTTTTGATCCAAAAGTGTCTTAGAAAGACACCTGAAAGCGAACAAAAAACTGACAGAAGCACTATTCTATCAGTTTTTGCCTAAATTTGTTTACCCTATATATTTTGCAGATTGTTCACTTAAGCCCCAAACCATTGCCGAGGCCCCAGTCCATTGCATACATGTTCAATCACATCTGTAGTGCCAAATGCTTCTATGAAATATTTCGTCACTTACGCAGTTTTAGTTCTGCAAGTATAAGATTAGCCCATTAGCTGACGAATATGAGAAAAACTATGATAACTCATAAAGGGAACAGGGCAAAGTCAAAAGTTTGGTCAATATAACCAGCTCCTTTCATTGCCCGTGTAAGGGTACAGATTGATTCTACCATTGTAATAAAAATATTACAAGAGAAAAAATAGGAGGAATAATGAACGAGGTAAAAAATTTTTAATTCAGAAGAGTTCGGTGATGTCCGAACAGTAACTATTAACGGAGAACCGTGGTTCGTAGGTAAAGATGTGACGGCATCACTTGGATATTCTAATTCGAGAGATGTATTGGCAAAACATGTTTGCCCAGAAGATAAGGGAGTAGCAGAATGCGACACCCTTGGCGGAAAGCAAAAATTAGGAATAATTAATGAATCCGGTTTGTATGCTCTGATTTTCGGAAGCAAACTGGAAAGCGCTCAACGATTTAAACACTGGGTAACTTCCGAAGTCCTTCCGGCGATCCGCAGAACCGGCGGTTACCAGATGCTAGCCCCACAGGGAAAAGAGCTTCTTGCACTGGCGGTGCTGGAAGCTCAGAAGACGATTGAGGAGCAGAGCAAGGCAATCGAGCGAATGAAACCGAAGGTTATTTTTGCCGATGCCGTTGAGACAAGCCACACGTCGATTTTGATCGGCGACTTGGCAAAGCTGTTGAAACAGAACGGCGTGGATATCGGTCAGAAACGTCTCTTTGATTGGATGAGAGAAAAAGGCTATCTGATCAAAAGAAAGGGATCTGATTGGAACATGCCGACCCAGAAAGCCATGGACATGAAAGTTTTTGAAGTAAAAGAGTCCACGGTCAACAATCCGGACGGATCTGTAAGGATCAACCGTACAACCAAAGTGACAGGGAAAGGTCAGACTTATTTCGTAAACAAATTTTTAGATTCTCGAGACAATCGCGACCGCGATCTCGAAGATGTCCGAGTTTGACAAGGGCTATCTTCTGGGCATGGGAGAAGCGATGGTAAGCAAGAAAAAAGAAGCGAGAGCAGAAGAAAAAGAAAATAAGGAGGGAACGATGAATCCAATAAGAGTGGCCATAGTCGCATTAATTGGGATAACTGTAGGAGCAGTATTAGTAAAATTTATCTGGAAAGATATCAAGGACGACCCTGTAGGTAATTTAATAGTGCCGGCAGCCACTGCTCTTTTAACAAATTTGTTGCTATGGTGGTTAGAAATGCGACGATAATCGAGGAGGTAAACATACGTGAAGAAAGAGAAGAAAATTACCATTGTCTATGTGGGCAAAGAACTTTCAAAAGAAGAAATCAAAAACTTCGAAAAAGACAACCCGGGATACCGGCTGAGCTTTGAGCTGCGGCATCCAGACTTCCCACTGTGGTTTTCAATAGGAAGTCTGATTGCGTCGATTGGACTTTTGATCCTATCCATTGTGATGCCTATAATCCGTATAATTTGGTGAAATAGATCTGGAAAAATGGCGAAAGAACAATAGACAATGCCGAAATGATAAGAGCAATAACAGAAATTATGATTGGGATCCTGCGCCATCGATTGGAAACCTTGAGGGTGTGCAGATATGCTTTTCCTGCTTCTGTGATTTTACAATAGCTCTGTTGAGTAGAAGGATCGAAAAAGATATCAATCATTTTTTCACGATGCATGAAAGTAACAATATCTGATTCTTCAGGAAGAGATTTGTATTGCTTTAGATGTTGGATTTTATGCAAAAAGCGTTGTTGCTCCTTTGAGTATTTGGACTCCATATTTACGTCTCCTTTCTTGAATACTTGGGCATGGCAGTACCCTGTACCAAAAGAATAGGAGCGGACGTTGAAAATGTCAATAGAAAACACAGGAAGAGGACGTGAAAATGATTGAAAAAGGAGCAGGCTACAATGTGTGTGATCCAGGCAAAATAACGAGTGTAAAGATAGCCAAAGTAATTGAGATAAAGGCAAAAAAGGGAATGGGAACAGAAGAAGACCCAGTACGCGAAATAACACAATACTGGGACTTGGAAGGAAATCTTCTGATAGAAAAAGATCCATATTTATATGGAGAGCAAACATATTCTGAATCGAAGGAGTGACGTAGATGATTGAAAAGATAGTATTTATTGCGTGTGCAATCATTTTTTGCGTAACACTTTTCGGCTTTATAATTACAGTGCTTGAGATGTTAAACGTGAAAGGAAAGGTGAAATACTGGATCAAAAGATGGAAAAAGAAAAAGGTAGAAACGCCCAAAAGTGAAGAAGTTGAGCTTCCTGCCTGCATAGAAAAGATCATCGATGATTATCTGGAGCAACATCATTAAGCCGAAACGGCCAGCAATGGCCGTCATGCAAGGGGTGACTGCCTTGTGTCTGATGATGGCAGGTCAGGTCAAAACTGCACAAAGAAAAAAGCATAGCCGACGGGCGGTGCATACCATAAAGAAGAGGTGAGGCTTTGTGAGTGAAATTATGTGTGTTACCCGAATTACAATCGGGGGACAGCAGTATACGGCAGAGGAACTCGGAGAAGAAAAAGTAAAAGAGATTGTTCGCCAGCGCGTGGAATCTGCGGTGGAGTCGATCGGTTATGAAAGGACGCAGAAATGAAGAAATCAGATAAAGCGGCGCTGGCGATCGGCGCGGTTGGTACATGGATCTACATCGGCGGCGTGGATTCCGATCTGTGGGGTCGTGCCGCCCTGGGAGCCGGAATGTTTCTTCTTGCGCTCGCTGGTAAGAAGATCGGCGATTATATTGAAGAATGCCGAGAGGAGCAGGAAGAACAGGAAGAAGAGCGCCGGGATGCGGTGTTTGCGGCGTGGATCCGGAACGGATCACTGAAAGGATAAGGAAACGTAGAATGAAAAAAGAGAGATTGACGGTAAAGAATCCAGATGGAACATACCGGATCTGGATGGAACGCGCCGGAACATTTCGGCTTGAGAGTCAGATGGATTCTGTTTTTGCATATGGCGACCTGGTCAACAAGCTGGGCCGGTATGAGGACCAGGACGAAGAAAAACATAAAAAATAGCTCCTGCCCAAAAAGCAGGAGCCCGTAGCCGGATGGCATACTTATCCTCACAAGATTAGTGTACCACCCGGCTGTCGAAATGTCAAACGGGGCGGGAAAACCCGCCTGTATTTTTAACAAAAAAATTGGGATTTGAAAGGGCTTGCTTCTGCCCTTTTCGGACTCGATAAAGATATTAAAGATAGGACAGACAGATGGGAACAAAGCGGGAAGAATACAGGCTTCGTGGGGGAGACATCCTCGAGATAAGAGAGTTCCACGATGGCCGATATGGAGCGCCGGGACAGCGGCGGGAGAAAAAGAAAAAGCCGACAGAGGAGCAGATGCGGCAGGCAAACGAGAGAGAGAAGATCCGGAGATGCCAGCTACGGATGATGACGTATTTCCATGAGGGCGACTGTCTTGCAACGCTGACATACCGGCAGGACAAGAGGCCACCCAATATGAATGAGGCATTGAAAGATTTTCAAAAGGCAATCCGAAAAGTGCGGAAGGAATATCAGAAACGGGGATATGAAGTGTTCTGGATCCGGAATATTGAACGGGGAACCAAGGGAGCCTGGCATATCCACATTGTTCTTAACGAGATTGGAGATACAGCCAGTATTTTACAGCAGGTATGGGGGAAAGGCGGTGTCTGGTCGTGTGAAATCAAAAACAGTCAGTTTTACAGCGAAGATTTCTACCAGCTCGCCAGTTATCTGACCAAGAGCGAACACCGGATCGAACATAAATCGAACGGGGACGCTGCGAAGCCGCGGTTAAAAGAAACGAGCTATAACACATCAAGGAATATGCCGCTGCCGGAGCCGAAAATTCAGAAACTTGTCCGCTGGCAGGAGGAGGCAAAGCCCCGCAAAGGGTATTACATAGCAAAGATTTATGAGGGATATAACCCGGTAACCGGATACAAATACAGACAGTATACGATGATCCGTCTGGAGAGGAGGCGAACAGACTATGATGTCGACAGACGTTTACGTCGAGACAAGCATAAGCGCACCGCAGGAAAAAAAGCGTAAGTGGGGTTATGTGCTGGAAGCTCCGGGAGGGAGAACAGTATACCAACTGGGTGAGATGACTGGCACAATGCATGGAATTACGCTGCAGGTTCTGATCAAAGCACTTCGCCGGTATCAAAAGCCGAGCCGGATCACGATTCATGCAGCGGATGAGTGGGTTCTGCAGATGCTACTGCGTCAGCTCTCTGCGTGGGAGCAGAATGGATTCACCAATGCAAAAGGGGAGCCGATCAAATACCAGGAAGACTGGGAGCAGCTGGCAAAATTAGTCAAAATACATACAATCACGATCGCTCCGGGGCGGCACGCGTACAGTGCCTGGCTGCAGAGCGAGATGGAGAAAATGGAAAGAGGGAAACAGGATGTTTGAGAAATTTGGAGAAATGAATTCCTTCCAGGAAATCAATGAACTGGCAGAAAATTTGTTCAATGAAGGAGATATCGGAAGTTTGAAGGCGATGGCTGCGGAAAATGGGATTCCAGAGGATTTCGTGGAAATGTTCTGCAGTGGTGACCTTCCGGTTTTATGCGATGCAACGACGGCAGCGATTGGCAAGATCGAGGTCGAAGCCGCGAAGATGAAACCGAAAGAAATCATGGAAGATTGGACAGAATATCTGAGGAGTCAGTGCATGGAAAATGAATTGCTAGCGTACAGCGTCCGAAAGAAGGGGAAATCCCTAAAAGGGTGCATAGCAGCGCTACTGATGTGGTCATTCAAAAATCAGCAAACCGTGGACAAGGGTATTATCAAGGCAGCTGGCATATCTGCAGGAAAGGTCACCCTGGGTATTCCGGGGATGGCCAGGGCAAAGCAGATCATCACGGACTACTACATGGGAGATATAAAAAAATGAAAAGAACAAAATTTTTGAGATGCGAACCATGCAACGCTCCAGAAAAGGCCAGTGAAGATAAAGTGGTAGCAGCAAGTCAGATCTTAGATATTGACGGGGAACGTGCTGTTGAGATAAGCCTGTTTTTTAGAGGAGACCTAAAAGGTCGGTACTTTGCGGACAAGGAAAATCACAGTGCCTATGTAGATGGAAAATGGTACACATGCAGACTGAAAAATGTAGTTAGAATATGCGAGGGATTAGAGCCACTGAAAAATGATTATTACTATTGTTCGACAGATATGGCGTGGGCCTCAAATGAGGATGAAGAAAGAGCACAGGATTTCCTGGAAACATGGAGCATAGACAGCTATGAGGGAAGTCTAAGCTGCAGAAAGAAGCAGAAAGCAATAGAACGAAAAATAGACAGAATAAATCAACAAATGGCAGATATACCGTGTGTACCGGAAGAGGCAGAGAGATGGCTGGAGCAGGAAATATTTCCGGGGCACATACTCTTCATCAAAAAAACAGGGAAAAGAACAATGTACACCTGTACAGGTTGCGGATGTAGTAGCTGGAAAAAGAAAGGATGGAAACACGGAGAAAAGACAACCTGTCCAAAGTGCGGCCAGTCAGTAACGGCAAACAGCAGACAGTATGAAAAGACGAGAACAGCTCCGGTTGTTATTTTACAGAAATACGGTAGACAGTGGGTGGAGCGTCAATTCAAAGCGGTATGTAAATGGGCAGCAGGAAAAAAAGAAATACAGATGTTTGAACAGATAAGAGCAATTATCCCAAAAGGAAAATGCTGGGGAAAGGTTTGGTATGGAACAATACCGGAGGCAGATGAGTTTGAACAGGATTTCTGGGATAGCAATCCGCAAAATAAAAGATTTTTATCATCATATTTGTATCCAGGAAATTTGCAAGAGGTTTTACCAGCAGGAGAACTGGAACGGAGTGGAATGGACGTGCTGGCCAATAAAGGAAGAAAGTTCAATGTCAACAAATTCATAACAACATTTCATGAAAGGCCATATCTGGAATACCTGGCCAAGGCGGGACTGAGCAGATTGACGGCAGAAATTGTTGATTGGTACGGTTGGTGGGGAGATCCGAATGAAATATGTACATATGCGCAAAGCCTGCAAGGGGCACTGCAGTTAGACGGAAATAAAGTCAACAGAATGAAGCAGCTGGACGGAGGGCTGTGCACATTGAACTGGCTACAATACGAAGAACTGGAGGAGGTAAAAATCCCGCAGGAAGCACTGGAGTACCTGACAAAAAAGAATCTGAGGGTTGGTGAGTGCGAGGATATACTTAGAGAGTTGAAAAGTGTGACCAGAATGGTCAATTATATGCAAAAGCAAACAATTCCTCCGAAAAAGTTGGTTACAACATGGAGAGATTATCTCAGAATGGCGAAAGAAGAGGGATATAACACAGAGGACGACATTGTTAGATTGCCAAAAGATTTGAAAGCAAGGCATGACTACATGGTTGAGCTTGGAAACGAACGAGCTGACGAAAAACGGTTGAAAAGGTACATAAAACTGGATCGGCAGATCAAAGAACGATTGGCAGAGGCAAAAAGATATTTCTGGGAGAACGATAAATACATGATTATTCCGGCCGGAACGTGTGAGGAGCTGATAATCGAGGGTCGGACACTCCACCATTGTGTGGGTAGGGATGACTACTACATGAAAAAAATGGCAGCAGGAGAAAGCTGGATTCTATTTCTTCGAAAAAAAGAGAATTTGGAAAAGGCATATTATACCGTGGAGATCAGCATGAAAGATGATCGTATCCTGCAATATTATTCAGAATTTGACCGTCAGCCAAACAAAACGACTATCAGCAAGGTACTGGAAAAATTCGAACAGAGCGTGAAATGCAGACATCAGGCGCGGATCACGGT
>OLRQ01000694.1_pt1 | contig 32570 bp, 27 predicted proteins | sample 1671971 | NCBI WGS metagenome assembly OLRQ01 (sample SAMEA3136631, study PRJEB25190) | human gut metagenome | biome: human gut; feature: human-associated habitat; material: faeces | place: Austria | collected 2013
CCACCGGCTACGGCGAGCCGGGCTGGCGGGATTCGACGGAGAAGTACCTGCCGCTCGGCATGAAGGGGCGCCTGTACGGGGTGGTGGCCATCGACTGCTCCTCGGGGGATGTGGATAGCGGCAGCCTCTCCCTCGTCAACGCCGTGGTGGCCCAGACCCTCGTGGCCGTGGAGCGCAACGAGCTGGCGGAAAGCGAGCCCGACGGTGCCGGCGTCCCAGCGGCCATATCGGCCCCGTCCAACGACAAGAGCGCTGCCGAACCGATACGTCCGGCAGCGCTCTCATAGACCGATCGCGATACCCCAAGGCCAATCGCGACGGGCCGTTCTCGGCGCCAGGCGCGCTACTTGTCCAGCATCTCGCGCACTTCGCCGCGGCCCTCGTCGTGTAGGGCCTTCTCGTCGGGCGCCAGGCGCTCCAAAAGCTCCAGCAGCTCGCCCATATGCTCGCGCTCCTCGTCGCGGATGTCGGAGAGCACCTTCTTCGCATCCTCGTTATCCGTCGCCTGGACGTGGGCGTCGTACTCGTGGATAGCCTCAAGCTCCCCGATGATGTCCTGGCGAATGGCGTTGACGAGCTCCTTGTCAGTCAGCTTGCGCGGCACTTCCATCACGAACGGATTCGAAATTGTGGCCATGACGGTTCCTTTCTCGCAGCTTCTAAAAGGCCCGCGCCTGCAACGCCTGCGGTAGCACGGCGGCAAGCGCGAGGGTCTGTGGGCCATCCTAGGCGATTGGGTTGGAGCCGCAGCCCAGGCCGCCTTGTTGCCACCGACCTGTAGACACTGCGACAAGAAGCGTTGGATTAGACGGCAACGGCTCGCCCAGTCCAGGGCGTAGCGCGCCGCCGTCACCGACGTGCCGTTGGAATGCACGCTCAGATCGTCCATCACAAACGCGATCCTCATGAGGCCCTTACTCCTCGGCCGCCAGGGCGAGACCCTCGGCGGCGGGAGCGGCCGGGACAGTCTGGTCGCGCTTCGCCTCGGCGACGCGGGCCTTGCCGCGGGCGCGGGCCTCTTCCACCGAAACCGTTTCGATGCGGGCGATGAAGTACCAGATCTCGAACACGGTCAGTCCGATGAGGATGGCCTTCAGCCACCACTGCGGCACCACCAGCGCGAGCATCGGCATGGCGGTCACGCCGGGGGCAGCGCACAGGATCTTGGCCCGCAACGTGAGCGAGCGCGTCTCCATGAAGTTGGCGATGAAGCGCTTGTACATGCGGGTTCCCTCGAACCACGTGTTCAGACGCTCGGAGCTGCGCAGGAAGAAAAACGAGGTCAGCAGCAGAAACGGCGTTGTGGGGATAATGGGAATGATGACGCCTATGCCCCCTAGCCCCAAGAACAGCAGCCCCAACCCCGCATACAGATAGCGCTTGATCGTCATTGTGTCTCCCGTTTCATCCACCGACCCGATGGGCCGTCATCTCGATAGCTCGCCGCCCCAAAAGCGCAGCGTGCACCACAGTAGAGACATCTTAGCGACCGCCGCCCGGCCGCCGCATCACCCGAATGAGCTATATAGGGGAGCGCGACAAGGCCCCCGCCAGCCGCGACCATCCCATCTGCTGCGGTCGCCTTGCCTCGCAGGGGCCGACGCGCGCTACGCGATGGCCAACGCAAAACGCCCCGCATCTTGCAGCGCGACAGAGCGGCAACGTGCAAGAGCGGGGCGATCCCATCAGCCGAGAGCTGGGATCCGGCACTACTGGCAGAGGGCGCCGGCCTCCTTATCCACCACAACGGTGACGTTCGGATGGAACTGCAGGATGGAGGCGGGCACCTCGGGAGTGACCGGCCCGAAGAAGGCGCGGCGAACGATATCGGCCTTGTCGGAGCCGTTGGCGACCACGAGGATCTCCTTGGCCGCCATGATGGTGCCGATGCCCATGGTGTACGCCTCGCGGGGCACGTCGTCAATGGAATCGAACAGGCGGGAGTTGGCGTTGATGGTGCTCTCCGTCAGCTCGACGCAGTGCGTTTCCTTGGGGAACTCAAGCGCGGGCTCGTTGAAGCCGATGTGGCCGTTGTGGCCCAGGCCCAGAAGCTGCAGGCCCAAACCGCCGGCCTCGGCGATGCTCTGCTCGTAAGCGGCGCATGCGGCAGCGGCGTCGGGGCAGGCGCCGTCCGGCACATGGGTGCGAGCCGGATCGATATCGACATGGGAGAACAGGTTGTGCTCCATGAAGTAACGGTAGCTCTGGTCGTGCTGCGGATCAAGGCCGCGGTACTCGTCCAAGTTGAAGCTGGTCACGTCCTTGAAGGACAGCGCGCCGGCCTCGTAGTCCTCAACCAGGCAGCGGTACAGGCCGATAGGGGTCGAGCCGGTGGCCAGACCCAGCACGCAATCGGGGTGCGAGGAAACATAGCCGCTTATCACGCGCGCGGCAGTGCGCGACATGGCCTCGTAATCTTCGGTGACGATGAACTTCATGGGAAGCCTCTCTCTTGGAGCCGCTAGAAAAAATATGTGCGCTCATGCTAAACCATGTCCTCCCTGCAGCGGAGGTCAGCCGCGAGTTTTCATCAGGTTTTCAGCGTCTTCCTCCGCCGCCAGCAGCTCGCGGGCATGGGCGATAGCGTCGTCGATGCAGCTGCGGAAGTGCTCCTCTCCCACCAGATCGACGAACCCGGCGCGGCGCATGGTCTTCATCGGCTGCTCGTTCACATGGGAGAAGATGAGACTCACCCCGTTCGCGCTGCAGTAGTCGTAGAGGTTCTCCAGCGCGTTCATGCCCGTCGCGTCCAGCGAGGGCACGCCGCGCATGCGGATGATGAGGTAGCGCGTGAAGTCCTTCACCGAGATGTCGGCGATGCGCTCGGTCATGCCGAAGAACATCGGCCCGTTGATCTCGTACACGCGCACGCTCTTCGGCAGCTCGCGCAAATGCGTGACCTCGGAGTTCTCGTCGCAGTAGTACTTCCATCCCTTGACCTCAGTCTCCTCGCTCACCATCTTCATGAACAGCACCACGGTGATGAGCATGCCCACGCCGATGGCCACCACCAGATCGAACACGATGGTCAGCGCGAAGGTGAGCACGAGCGTGGCAACGGCTCCCTTCGACGCCGTGCAGCACAGGTGCGCGAAGTTGCGCCAGCCCGACATGCCGTAGGCGACGTACAGCAGAATGGCGGCGATGGTGGGCATGGGAATGAGCGCCGCATAGGGCATGAGGAACGCGAGCACGGCGATGAGCACGAGCGCATGCACCATGCCGGCGATGGGCGTTCGGCCGCCGGCCTTCACGTTGGCGGCGGTGCGCGCGATGGCGCCGGTGGCGGGAATGCCGCCGAAGAGCACCGAGGCGATGTTGCCGACGCCCTGGGCCACCAGCTCCATGTTGGCGCGATGGTGCCCGCTGATCATAGAGTCGGCCACCACGCAGGAGAGCAGCGACTCGATAGCGGCCAGAATGGCGATGGTGACGCCGTTGGCAAACTGGTCGCGGAACAGCTCCAAGCTGAAGTGGGGCATATGGAAGGTGGGCAGGGCGCTGTCGATGGCGTAGAGGTCGCCGATGGTGCTGACGTCAAGGCCCAGGCCGCTTACCAGCGCGATACCCGCGAGCAGGGCCATAAGCGAGCTGGGCACGCGCTCGGTCACGCGCGGCCAGAGGAACAGCACCGCCAGGCAAACGACGCCCACCAGGCACGCCTGCCCGTTCACCGTGGACAAGTTGCCCGCGAGGGCGGCCAGCTTCTCCGTCGTCTCCACCGTGGCGGTGCCGGGCGGATACGTGAGGCCGAAGAAATCCTTCAGCTGGCCGATGGTCAGCGTGACGGCGATGCCCGCCGTGAACCCAGTCGTGATAGTGAAGGGCACGAAGCGGATGAGGGCGCCCAACTTGAACAGGCCCATGAAAATGAGCATGATGCCCGCGATAATGGTGGCGGCGATGAGCCCTTCCATGCCATCGGTGGCCACGATGCCGGCCACGATGGTGGCGAAGGCCGCCGTGGGACCGGAAATCTGCACGCGGCTGCCGCCGAGGAACGCGATGAGGAACCCGGCGACGATGGCGGTGTAGAGGCCTTGCTCCGGCGACACTCCCGAGGCGATGCCCAGCGCGATGGAAAGCGGCAGCGCCACCACGGCCACCACGACGCCCGCCACAATGTCCTTGGGAATCTGCTCCTTCAGCTCCTCTTTGCTGGAATGCTTGATGATGCTGAAAAGGATCGGCTTTAACTTGTCGCGCTGCTGCATGGCGGGAAAACTCGGCTCCTTCGATCGTCGCGGGTGAAAAGACACGAGGCCGCATTCTATCGCCGACCAAAACACCCATCAATGCAAAACCCGCGTTCGGCAGAAAGTCGCCCTTCGGCGCATGAAAAACGGCCCCGCATATGGTGCGAGGCCGTCGGGCGCCGGATGCGCTCAGCTGCTCTGCTACCGCTCGCTCGCTCTGCTACCAGGTGCGGGAAGCCATGGCGCGGAACTGGGCCACCGTGGAGACGTGGGAGTTCAGGCCGCCGTCCACTGTTACCACCTGGCCGGTGAAGTACGAACTCTCGTCGGAGGCCAGATAGACGCACATGGCGGCGATGTCCTCGGGCGTGCCGTAGCGGGCCACCTCGATGTTGTCCAGGAAGATGTCCTTCAGCGCCTGGGGCACCTTCGCCTCATTCTGCGGCGTGACGATGAGGCCGGGACGCACGCAGTTGCAGCGGACGTTCTGCTTGCCGTACTGCAGCGCCGTGTACTGGGTCAGCATGTCGACGCCGGCCTTGGCGCAGGCGTAGGCCGTCGAGCCCAAGTCGCCGCCGCAAGAGGCCATGGAGCCGATGTTGATGATGGAGCCCGCGCCCTGCTCCTGCATGAAGGGCAACACGGTCTTGGTGCAGTAGAACGTGGAGCGCACGTCGCTCGCAAACACGGCGTCCCAGTCCTCCAGGGAGATCTCGTCCACGCGGCCGTCCTTCAGCGCCATGCCGGCGGCGTTGTTCACCAGCACGTCGATGGAGCCCCAGTGCTCCTTAGTGTCGGCGAACAGGGCGTCCACCGTTTCAGGCTGGGTAATGTCCAGCTTGTGGAACCAGGCGGTGCCGCCCGCCTCGGCGATGGCGTCCACGACGGCCGCGCCGCGCTCCTCATTGCGGCCGCAGACCACCACGCGCGCGCCCTCGACCCCGAACATCTTCGCGATGCCCGTGCCGATGCCGCTGGTGGAACCGGTGACGATGGCGACTTTGCCCTTCAAACGATCCATGGTTTCCCTCTTTCTACGCAATATGGCCAGCCAGCATCGATGATTCTAGCAGTAATGGAATGCGACGGTGCGCCCCGTCCGGCCCGCGCGCCCGATCTCCCTTGGCAATGGCGCAACCGGGGCGTCGGTATCGGATTGGCGGCGCATGCGAGCCGCCAAAGCCAGCGGGGCGCCCTTGCGCTACTATGGCGGCAAGACGGCCGAAGCAGACGAGAAAAGAGGCGTCGTGAAAGATATCGAAGGCAGAGCCGCAGCGCAGGATTTCTCAGGGGAAGAGCCCCGCGACCTTGGCGCAGACCACGCTGTGTGTTCGATTTGCCCGCATGCCTGCGCGCTGGCCGAGGGGCAGACGGGGCTCTGCCGTGCGCGCGTCGCCGAGGGCGGGCAGGTGGTGGACGCCAACTACGGGCGCATCACGTCGTTGGCGCTGGATCCCATCGAGAAGAAGCCGCTGGCCCGCTTTCGCCCTGGAAGCAAGGTGCTCTCCGTAGGTTCCTACGGCTGCAACCTGCGCTGCCCGTTCTGCCAGAACGCCTCCATCGCCTGCGCCGGCGAAAGCGACGTGCCCTGGCGCGAAATCGCACCGGCCGAGCTGGTGAATGCGGCCGCATCGCTTGCGCCCGAGGGCAACATCGGGCTCGCCTTCACCTACAACGAGCCGCTCGTGGGCCTCGAGTTCGTCCGCGACACCGGGCACCTCGCCCACGAGCGTGGCCTGGTCAACGTGCTGGTATCCAACGGCTACGTGAACGACGGCCCGCTGCACGAGGTGACACCGTTCATCGATGCCGCGAACATCGACCTGAAGGGCTTCACCCAGAGCTTCTACGACCTCGTCGGCGGCGACTTGGCAACCGTAAAGCACACCATAGAAGTGCTGGCCGTCACGCCCACTTGCCACTTGGAAGTGACGACGCTTGTCATCCCCGACCTGAACGACAGCGATCAGGAAATCGCCGAGGCGGCCCAATGGCTCGCCTCCCTGGATCCGTCGATCCCCTACCACCTGACCCGCTTCTTCCCCTGCCACCGCTTGACGGATCGCCCCGCCACCCCGCCCGAAACCGTCCATCACCTAGCCAACGTAGCGAGGCGCTACTTGAAGCACGTCTACGTAGGAAATTGCTAACGATCAAAACTTAAGGGCCGCGCCACTAAAAGCACCGACTACCCCTGTCGCCGCTCGACATACTCCTTGAAGCCGGGCAATGCGAAGTAGAAGTCGCCATCGAGAGTTTCGCCAATAACGCCGCTTTGCACGAGCCGCTTCTTGTAGGTGGAAATATGCCCCGAGGGCTTACCCAGCCGTTCCATCAGATCGATGCGGCGGCTTGTTTTCCCATCTTGAGCCATTGCCGCAAGAAATGCCCTGTCCGCTCGGGAGAGTTCCGCATAGGTGACATCGAAGATGCGATCCTCTAACTCGCGCTGAGCCCTCTGCGCACCGGCACGGACATCGTCAACGCTCAGGAAGGCGTCATCGGGATGCATTCGCCACGCCCGGTAGCCCAGAAGCTGCAGCATGAAGGGAAACCCGTCGATGGCTTCAACGGCTTCGCCCAAGGCCTCTTCGTTGATGAGCCTACCGCCCTCTTCCACGGTCAGACGGAAAGCCTCCTCAACTTCATAGGAGGCCAACGGGCCCAACTCGAACCGCTGAGCCCGGCGCAAAAACGACGTGTTCTTTCCGCTCAGAAGCGAGCTTATATGGAAGGGAAGCCCCGCCATGACAAGAGCGACCTTACGATTCTCGCGCACGAAATGCTGGTACGTTGAAACCAGGTGGCTCATCTCGTCGAGAGACACGTCCACTTCGTCAACGGTTATCAGCAGGCCAATATCCGCTTCGCCGAGACGCTCCAAAAGGTTGTTCATGCGGGTGCGCCAATTCGCTTTCGTGTTGCTTTTCGCGTCCCAAGTCGCTCCTCCTATACCCGCTATGTTCACGCCCGTGAGACGTTTTTCGGACGAGGCCGCAATGAGGTGCGAAGCCGACTCCTCGGTGCGCTGGACAATATCTTCGAGCATACCCGAAGTTGCCGAAACGTTGGCCACTACCCATCCGAGCCGAGACGCCTCGTTGCCGAGATAGGTAAGGAGCGCCGTTTTGCCACATCCGCGCGGACCAACAAATAATGCGCAGAGATTCATCGTCTGCTCTTCGAAGGCACTCAAGATATCCGAGAGCACCTGTTCGCGACCAGCGAAATAAGCGGGCACTTTTCCGAATTCCGGCGTAAATGGGTTGAAGGTCTCCTGCTGCACCTTCGCAATCTTGTCTGCCACGGAAACCTCCTGCCATCTGCCCGCCGCAACAGTAAGATCGTAGCATCCTTGATCTCTTTTAGCAATCTTGATCTCTTTTAGCGTCCTTGATTTGTTTTAGCGTCCTTGAGCGCCTTGAGTGCGAGGCGTTGCCCGAAACACGCCTATACGGATAATCGCGATGGAGAATCTTACGAGAGATCTTCCATGGAATACGTGCTGTAGCCCTCGTAGCGATAGCTGGCGTCGATGCCCTTCATGTACACCCGCCGATCATTCACCTGATCGGTAAGGGCCTCCTTGAGAAGTGCTTTGATCTCCACATCCTTCACGGGGCTTCGCTCCATGGCGAGCAAATAGTCCTCCCCGTCGACAAGGCTCCAATCGACCACAGTGCCGCACGAGCGCTTCAACATCTGATCGAGCCAGATTCTCATGCTGCGCCCATTGCCCTCGCGGAAAGGGTGGGCGACGTTCATTTCGACGTACTTCTCGACCACCTCGTCGAACGTCGCCTGCGGCATACGATCGATGGCGGCAAGCGCCTCCTCCAGATAAAGCGAGGGTGCAAAGCGAAAGCCGCCCTTGGAGATATTCTCCCGACGCATGCGCCCGGCAAAGTCGTAAATGTCCTGGAAAAGATAGGCATGGATCTCGGCAAGGCCGGCAAACGTTCCCGCTTCCAGCTCGTCAAGCAGGCCGCGCTCGAAAAGCTCGAGGGCCCGCACCTTCGTCAGCCGCTCTTCCTCGCGCGCCAATTCGGCATCGCTGCTTATGCCCAACTTGTTACCAAGAACCATATGTTTTCCCTGTCGCATCGGTCGCGCGGCTGCCGCAGCAATCAAGCCGCCGCGACCACCCGCCATGCACTCGATAGCCTTCCTTTCGATCCCGCCTTGCGGAAAACGAGTATACCAATACCTGGCCTTCCCTCTTGCGCGGTTGACCCTTCTGCTGCTAGACTGCACTTCCGTCAGCGAGAGCGCTGGCGCATTTTATCCAGAGTCGGGGTAGAGAGTTGGCTCGACGATCCCGGCACCAACCGGCCGCGCGGCACGGTGGTCCCGCCAACATCGATGAAAGGAGTCCTGCCATGGACAACGTCTCTGTGCGCGATGCGCGCGAATTCCTTAACCTGAGCGTCGAGCAGCCGAGGATGCACCTCCTCGATGAGCCCACGGGCTACATTTCGGCCATGGGAAAGTCCAACTTGGGCCACCAGATGCGCTACAGCGTGGAACGTCTGGAAGCCGAACTGGCCGATGACGGCGAGCCGCGGGTGCTCCAGCTGGTTTGCGAAGGCGACGAGCACGAGCCCCGGGCGTGGACGCTCTACGCCGACGGCCTCAAGTTGCGCCCACGGAACCGGCGAGTTCGCTCGCGCGTGCTTCTGCGAAGCAGCCGACGCGTTCATGGACGTCTGCCGTGAAGCCGTGCGCGCCTCCGCCCTCCCCTCCCGCAGCGAGCACGACTACGAGCTACTGCGCGCCGCCCGAAGGATAGCGGCGGTGGAAGCGGGCGCCTCTCGTCCAGCAAATCGATAACGATCGATAACGACCGATAACGACCGATAACGACCGATAACGACCGATAACGACCGATAATGCCATCGAAACTTTAACTAAGAGATGGGGCAACATGAAAGATGGCACCGTGATGACATTGCGCGAGAATGGTCAGCTGGAAGCAAAACGCGCCAAAGGCGGTGTGTCCGAGAGCATCTGGGAAACCTATTCCGCTTTCGCGAACACCAACGGCGGGCTGATCATCCTCGGCGCAGAAGAAGGCCCAAAAGGAGAGGTAGAGTACGTCGGAGTCCCGAACCCTGAACAGCTCGTTAAGAAATTCTGGGACGGAGTGCACAATCCCTCGAAAGTCAGCGCCAACATTCTCACAGATGATTCGATCACCATTGAGACAATTAACGACTGCGACATTATCCGCATTCAAGTTCCTCGCGCCAACCGTCATTTGAGACCTATCTACATCTGCGGCAATCGGGAAAAGGGAACCTACCGTCGAGATGGCGAGGGAGATTATCGCTGCTCATCCGAAGAAATCGTTGCCATGATTCGCGATGCGAGCAACGAGCCGCTCGACGACACCGTGCTTGAAGAGTTCCCGTTAGATGCTCTTTCATGGGACACGGTAAGCCGATATCGAGCCGTGGTGTCAGCTGCCCGACCGAATCATCCGTGGCTCAAGCTCGATGATGAGGGGTTCCTCGTGAAGCTGAATGCCATTGGACGAACAAATGGAGAGGGAGAATTTCATCCAACACGTGCCGGTCTTCTCATGTTCGGTTTCGAGTACGAAATCGCAAAGGAATATGCGAACTACTTCCTAGACTATCGCGAAGCAGATCAAGAACGCCGATGGGCAGACCGCATCACATCGCAAGACGGAACATGGACGGGAAACCTTTTCGATTTTTGGACGGAAGCGCTACCGCGACTGACAAGCGGCCTTAAGAAGCCGTTTGCGCTCGACAACAATCTCCAGCGCATCGAAGACACCGAGATGCACGCCGCAATAAGAGAGGCACTCGCGAACGCACTCGTTCATTCGGACTACTATGGAAGAAGAGGCATCGTCGCTCTGAGATATTCTGACCGAATCGAAATAGCCAATCCCGGCAATTCACGCGTAGCGCTCGATGTGGTGAGAGCGGGCGGAATTTCAGATGCGCGCAATCCGACTCTGATGCGAATGTTCGGGCTTATCAGCGCTTGTGAGCGAATGGGAAGCGGATTCGACGTAATGAGCAACGCTGCGAAAGCGGCAAGCGCTCCCCCGCCCGAAATCGAGGAGCTTTTCAACCCAGACCGCGTAATGGTAAAAGTCTACACAGGGAAGCTGTCTGCGTTCTATCTTGACACCGACGCACCCAGCAATAGCTCTCCCTCCGAGACAAACCACACGCCGGCTTCTTCCAGCTCTGCCCAGCCATCCGTGCCCGCTCCACAACTTGCCCTCTCCCACGATCTCGCAAAAATCGTAGAAGTCGCCCAAGAAAAGGGAGGTTTCACACGTAGAGATGTTGAATCCGCATTGAACTGCGGGGCGACCAAGGCCAAGGGACTCATCGCCGAATTGCTGGGCATGGGCATTATTGCGTCCGAAGGCTCAGCGCGCGGGACAAGGTACCGCTTACGCTAAAACAGGGGGCGGCTCGCCGCCCCTACAACTCGATGCGGCCGAACTCAGCCAAGATCTCGCTAGCGGCCACGAGCCGTTGCGGAAAGTGATGCCTATGACCGTGCTTCGGCATCGCGGGCGGCCTCGCGGGGAGGCGCCTGAAGCTTTCGATCTGCGGCGGAATGGGTGGAAGCCAGATCTTCCAGCAAGATGCCAACGCTCAAACCGCACGGCACTGCCGACAACGAACTACCCGACAACTCCAACGCGAAACCGCAACGTTCCAAAGTATCCTTTGCGGGAAAAGCCGCAGATCCGGAAAGCAGGCGAACCCTTACAGCTCGACCGAGAAGACCTCCGTCTGGTTGACCAGATCAAGCTCAAGCTGCAGCGCGGCGATCTCATCCGCGACGGCGCGGTAGTCCGCCTCCGCCTGGACGACGTCGTGGTTCGCATACCGATACTCGATAGGCCCGCTGCTGCTGCCGAAGTACCGGTTGCCCAGTCGCTCCTGGGGCTGACGCGAGGCGAGCGAGCTCAGCCGATCCTTGCGCCCCGACAGCTGGGCGAGCAGGATAAGGGCCTCGTCGATAGCGATGCCCCGCTCGGGCAGCACCGTCTGCATATTGAACTGGTGCAGGGCGTGGCGAATGGCCCGCACCTGCCCGTCGATCTGCGCGACCTTCTCACGCACCGCTCCGTAGTCGTAGGCGGGAGGCTCGGCCGCCTCCCCCTCCGCGAGCACGTAGGTACTCACTTCCTGCTCGCTGCGCAGCAGCCGATCCTTCTCGTCCTGCAACCGCCGCAGATACTTGTTAGCACTAGCCGATGTAAACTCCACGCGACCACCTCTTCCTCGCGCTGACTATTCGATGGCAACCACCATACCAGGTGCCAGCAGTCGCATTCAACAGCCCCACTAGTCCGATTTGAGATTGATACTTTCGGGCTTTGCGGAATCACCTACGATCAACGGGGGTTTACGAAAGGGGCAACAAGTATACGTTCTCTCCATCCGTAGCGAGCTGGTGCGGGTGATTGTGCAGGTCGTTCACTGCCTCTAGGCTTCGTTTGAACGGAAGGATGTCGGGGGCTTTCGCATGCTGCAGCTTCTCCATGAGGACACGCGTTTGACCCTCGTTAAAATCGCCGACCCCCTTGCCTGCTTCCTCTAGGGCCTCATCAACGGGGGTCAGATCGCCCAGGGGCGTCTGCTTGATAAGGGCGCCTAGCCCAGCGAATGCCGCAGACACGCCTCCAAGCACCACCGCATCGGCCGAGGCCTTCGAGCTCTCCTCGATGGCGTTGTAACACTCGGTGTACAGCTTGCGATACTCGTTTCCATGGTCACTAATTTTTGTCGCTATTGCATTCAGATTTGCTTCGTCGAAGTTCTCGCTCAGCATAGGCTCCAGGAAAGCTGCGAACGAATACGTATAGGTTGCCAGCTGATACTCTTTCAGTCGATCAAGCACCTCATCGAGTCGACCACCTACAGCCAGGCGCAACTCCACAGGGCCCTTCTCGTTCACTTTGGTTCTTATCTGCGCGCGGAGGTGGATGATGGCCTGCTCGGATTCCTGCTTGATGTCAACAACTTTCATATGGGCATTTTTGCGCCAGATATCGTTGTTCCAGTTATAGCGATACGCCTCAAGCACGTCTTCGAGCGTCTTCACATTACCTCGCAGCTCAGCCTTATCTTTCTGGCGCATGTACTCGAACATCTCGTTGACGGTATCCTGGATGGCATCAAGCTTCTGGTTGATCTGCGCAAGCGCAGCCGCCATGAAGAGCATCGTCGGATCATAGGGCATCGTGGCCACGGATTGGATAGAGCCTGAACCTATTTGGTGGAACCGGGCCTGCTGCAACCCCAAGCCTGGTTCGTTGTAAGAACCAATTAGCCCGCCGACACTTTTATTGAGACGCGATATGTCAAGAAGATTTCCAGTCTTATCTGTAGCCTGCAGCAAAGTAGGCATATTGATCGTCGTTGTGATGGAGCGGAACATAGTCGGAAGAGAACCGAGCCCAACCCCCAAAGCCGCCACCTGATCGAGCGGAAGCCTGAAAGCACCCGCAACATCAACCTCAATATCCGTCGCAGCTAGATGGATTTCGACATTCGACAGCCGTCCTCGAATCTGCTCAGCGCCAAATCCATCGATCTCCAGGTCGTCACTACGATTATCCATTCTCCGCCCCTCCTGCTTCAAAGCCAATACGCCCACAATAGCATCATACTTGCTGAATCCATGGCTGCCACTCATTACCTAAAATGAAATAGCCCAATCGAGATACGAGCATCCGAATGCGCTGCAGCGTCGCAAACCGTATGCATGTAAACCGCGGCAAAGCTGACCAGCCCTTGGGTATAATGAATGCACGAAAACTGGCCTGGAGGAGAATCACGCATGGCAGATATCACCAAACTTGAATCCGAGCTCTGGGAAGCGGCAGACGAGCTGCGCGCCAACTCGAAGCTCTCCAGCCAGGAGTACTGCATGCCAGTGCTCGGTCTCATCTTCCTGCGCTACGCCTGGGGGCGGTTCAAGCGAGTAGACGAGCAGATCGATGCCGAACGCGCGAAGATCGAGGGACGCAAGCCCCCGAAGAGCCCAGCCGACTACACGGCAAAGGGGGCAATGTACCTTCCGGAAGAGGCGCGGTATAACTACCTGGTGAACCTTCCCGACAATGAGGATATCGGCAAGGCCGTGAACGACGCCATGGCTGCTATCGCGAAGGATAACCCAAACCTGCAAGGCGTCCTTCCCGACACCTACACCGAGCTCGGCAACGATATCCTGCGCGAGGTGCTGCGCATCTTCAACAACAAGGCGCTCGACGAGGACGGTGACGACATCATCGGCCGCATCTACGAGTACTTCCTGAACAAGTTCGCCCCGCTGGTGGCAAGCGACGACGGTGTGTTCTTCACGCCGAAGTCGCTCGTGCGCATGATCATGAACATCTTGGAGCCCGCGAAGGGCACCATGCTAGATCCTGCCTGCGGCTCGGGCGGCATGTTCGTGTCCGCCAGCGACTACGTGCGCAAGCATGGTGGCAACCCCGCAAACACCATGATGTACTTCGGTCAGGAGAAGGTGGACTACAACGCCAAGCTCTGCCTCATGAACATGGCAGTCCATGGCATGCAGGGCGTCATTAAGTCGGGCGACGAGGCCAACTCCTTCTACCACGATGCGCACGAGCTTGAGGGCAAGTGCGACTTCGTGGCCGCGAACCCTCCCTTCAACGTGGACAAGGTGAAGTGGTCGCGCGCTACCGATGCAGGTCGCCTGCCGCTCGGCATGCCGAAGGAGAACAAGAAGGGCGAGGTCTCCACGAGCGGCGCGAACTACCTCTGGATAAACTACTTCTACTCGTATCTGAACGACGAGGGCCGCGCCGGTTTCGTCATGGCATCCTCAGCCACCGACTCCAACGCCGAGAAGCAGCAACGCCGTAAGCTCGTGGAATCGGGCGACGTGGACGTGATGCTCTACGTGGGCAATAACTTCTTCTACACGAAGAGCCTGCCCTGCACGCTCTGGTTCTTCGACAAGGGCAAGCCCTACGAGCTGCGAGACAGGGTGCTCTTCATCGATGCGCAGCGCTACCACACGGCGGTGAGCACCACGCTGAACGAATGGACGCCCTGGCAGCTGAAGAACCTCTCCGCCATCGTGTGGCTCTATCGCGGCGAGCTGGACAAGTACACCGAGCTGCTTGACGAGTACCGATCCTTTGCGGCAGGCTGCGCCCCTATGTTCGGGGACGAGGCAAGCGAGCTGCTGAACCTCTTTGAGCCGGAGGATTTCGTGCAGGCCCACGAGGCCATGCTCCGCCATATCGAGCAACAGAAGGCCGATGCGAAGGCTAAAGTGGAAGCGCTTCCCAAACGAGAGCAGAAGAAGCGCCGCGAGGCATTGGCGAAAGAGACTGAGCGGCTGGAAGAGGCTGCCACCGTCATGGCAGATGCCGTCTGGCTCGCCGAGAAGTTCGGGCTGGGCGAATACGCGGACATAGCGGGCCTATGCAAGATCGCAACGCGAGACGAGATCAAGGGCGACCAGGACGCCGACAAGAGCTCCTGGAGCCTCACGCCAGGCGCATACGTGGGCGTGCCTCCGGTAGAGGACGACGGCGTAGACTTCCACGAGCGCATGCACGAGATACACGAAGAATTGCTCGCGCTTCAGGCTGAGAGTAATGAGCTCCTGGATGCTATCTCCAAGAACTTCGAGGAGATAGGATTATGAGCTGGACGACTTACTCTGTAGGGGATCTTTGCGAAGTCTTTGATGGTCCTCATGCTACGCCATCGCCAAGTCTTGATGGCCCGATTTACCTGGGAATTACTAGCATTAGGCAAGATGGAACCATTGATTTCGAAAACAGCAAGCGCATTTCGTATGAGGATTACCCAAAATGGACCAAGCGCGTCACTCCTCAGGAGGATGATGTTGTTTTTTCATACGAAGCCAATTTAGACTCTTTCGCAATAATTCCGGAAGGTTTTGAGGGATGCCTCGGAAGACGCATGGCTATCATGCGTCCTAACAAGGAGAAGATAGAACCTAGGTTCTTGTACTACTATCTTCTTTCGCCAAAATGGAAAGCCGTAATATCGCAAAAGACCGTGCTGGGCGCAACGGTTAATCGTATTCCGATAGCGACATACCCTTCTTTTCCGATTGATATTCCTTGTCTCGAGGAACAGAGGCGAATCGCAGGAATACTTTCCGCCTACGACTCCCTCATCGAGAACAATCGCAAGCAGATCAAGCTCTTGGAGGAGGCGGCGCAGCGCCTCTACAAGGAGTGGTTCATCGATCTTCGCTTTCCGGGACACGAGAGTGTGGAAATAGACCCCGATACCGGACTGCCCGAAGGGTGGAAAGAGAGCGCTTTTCTCGACGAGGTGTCTTTCGTTCGGGGGAAGTCTTACAACGCCGATAATTTGGTAGACGCTTCCGAGCAACAGCTGATCAACCTGAGCAACATTGCACCATTCGGCGGTTGGCTGCCAGGCGGAGAAAAACCTTATTCTGGGAACTGTCGAGCCGATCAAATTGTTTCTTCCGGGGATATTCTCCTTGCCGTAACAGATATGACCAAAGAGCGAAGGCTAGTAGGACATGCTGCCATGGTTCCTAGATCACTGAGCGGCTCGGTCATCTCAATGGATCTCATCAAGCTGAACCCAAACAATATTGCTCCTATGTATCTATATTGCCTGCTAAGGTTCAGCGGTGTCGCCTCAATGATTTCCATGCTTGCGAATGGCACCAATGTTTTGCACTTGAAGCCCGAATCAATGAATCGTGTTCGCATTCTTGTTCCGAATCTTGATGTCCAAGGTAAGTTTAGCCAGCTTGTTAAACCCCTTTTCGCATCCATCGATTGTCTTTCTGAACAGATAACAATAGCGTCAGAAGCACGGAATCGCCTCCTACCCAAGCTTTTAGGAGGAACAGATGATTAGCTTCTCAGAAAGACAGGGCATAGTCCCCGAACGAGCGATTCAAATCGATTCCGTTGATGACCATCTTAGAAACAGGCTATGGAACTATTTCTTTAACGAGGAATTCGTTGAGAAGTATGATCCAATTGGTGTTGACTGGGCGTCAAGCAACTACGGCATGGTCGAAGATATGCTTGACTTGTTCGGGTACAGATACGAGGATCCAGACTCAGGACCCGGACACGTTCACAACCAGCAAACTCTGCAAAAACTGTTGAGCACTTGCGACTGGAATTACGTCTACGAATTCATTGAGAACTATCTTTCTCTCCTTTCTACTGAAGAGGGCTCTAGAGTTGCCTGCGAGCTGAATGCGCTGCTAAAAGAAGAGAAGAGTGGCTATAGGATCATCAAAGAGAAAGAATGCGGCAAAGCCTACTTTATCGTCTCGCCCATAACTGATAACGAGGAACTAGCCACCATTGAGAAGTCTCTTGATTGCGGATTGGCCTCAGTAAATATATCGATGAAAAAAGCCCTGGCACTATATTCTGATCGTCAGACTCCCGATTATGCGAATTCAATAAAAGAGCCTATCAGTGCGGTCGAATCAATGCTTGCTCACATTATCGGCAAAGAGGCGACCCTTTCCGGGAACTTAAAAGAGCTAGACAAGTTGGGTCTCGACCTGCATCCAGCATTCAAGGATGCCCTAGGGAAGCTATACGGATTTACAAGCGATTCAAGCGGCATTAGACATGGCGGATATAGCGAACCATTACAGGGCACTGAGCAAAACGCTCGATTCATGCTGATTGTATGTTCATCATTTATTAACTATCTCAAACAGGTAAGCCAAGTGGATTCTTCTAGAGGGGGCGCATAATGCCTAAGTCAAGATACTCTGAAGAATCAGCCGTCCAAATCCCCGCCGGAGAGCTGCTCCGCGACAAACTTAAATGGGACGTCTTCTATTGCTATGACGAGGAGAAGCTCGGGCCCGACGGCACCCTTGGGCGCAACTCGTACGAGGAAGTGCTCCTGGAACGCGACCTCATGAACGCCCTGGTCGAGCTGAACGAGCATCTGTCCGAAGAGGAGTGCGCACGCGCTCTCGCCTCGCTCAAGGAGGTCTTCGTCGGCGACACGCTGCTCGCCACCAACGAGAAGAAGTACCGGATGCTTCGCGACGGCATCCCCGTGGATCGCAAGATGCCAGACGGGAGCACACGCAAAGACCGCGCCATGGTGTTCGACTTCGAGTTCCCGCAGAACAACCACTTCGTGGCCGCCGAGGAGCTTTGGGTGAAAGGTCCCATGCACAGGAGGCGCTGCGACCTGGTGGGATTCGTGAACGGCGTGCCGCTCCTGTTCATTGAGTTCAAGCGCCACGACAAGGACGTGTATGTGGCTTATCGCGACAACTACACCGACTACCAGGACACCATCCCGCAGATCTTCTACTACAACGCGATGGTCATGCTCTCCAACGGACTTGAGTCCAAGGTCGGAACCCTCGGCAGCCCCTACGAGTTCTTCCACGAGTGGAAGCGCCTTCGTGAGACCGATTCCGGTAGCGTCGCCCTTGAGACCATGCTCATGGGCATCTGCAAGAAGGAGAACCTGCTCGACCTGTTCGAGAACTTCATACTGTTCGACCACTACGACACCCCAGCCGCGAAGATCCTCGCCAGGAACCACCAGTACCTCGGCGTGAACGACGCCGTCGAGGCCTACAAGGACCGCGAGATCCGCGACGGGCGCCTCGGCGTGTTCTGGCACACCCAAGGATCCGGCAAGAGCTACTCGATGGTGTTCCTCGCAGAGAAGATCAGGCGCAAGTTCGCCGGATCGCCCACCTTCCTCGTGCTCACCGACCGCGAGGAGCTGGACAAGCAGATCAGCGAGACCTTCGAGAGCTGCGGGTGCCTGGCTGGCGTTCCTGCGGAGCGCTGTCGCGCCACGAGCGGCAAGGATCTGATCGAGAAGCTGAAGGGCAATCCCAGCTACGTGTTCTCGCTCATTCAGAAATTCAACCAGGACGACGTAGAGGAAATCCGCCCGGATCACGACATCGTCATCCTGTCCGACGAGGCGCACAGGTCCAACAACGGCATTTGCGCCGAGAACATGATGCGCTTGCTGCCCACGGCATCCAGGATAGGCTTCACCGGCACGCCCATCCTCGAATACGACAACCTGACCAGCCGCACGTTCGGCGGATACGTCTCCATATACGACTTCAACCGAGCCGTGGAAGACGGGGCTACCGTGCCGCTCTTCTACGAGAACCGCTCCGACAAGCTGAGCATCGAGAACCCCGAGCTCGACGAGGAGCTCATGGACGCCGTGGAAGCCGCCGACCTCGACGAGGAGCAGGCCGAGAAGGTCGAGCGCGAGCTCTCGCATGGCGTGCACGTGATCATGTCCGAGACTCGCCTGCGCGAGATCGCCAAAGACTTCGTGAACCACTACTCAGGCATCTGGGAGTCCGGCAAGGCGATGTTCATCTGCGTGAACAAGGTCACCACGGTGATGATGTTCAACTACGTTCAAGAGTACTGGGCCGAGGCGATCAAGGCCGAGGAGAAGAAGCTCCGCGACATGGGTCAGCAGGAGGCGCTTGAGCAGCAGAGGAAGATCGACTGGATGCGCTCAACGGAGATGGCGGTCGTCATCAGCCAGGAGCAGAACGAGATCGCGAACTTCGACAAGTGGGGCCTCGACATCCGACCGCACAGGATGAAGATGGAGGAGCGCCGCCTGGACGACGAGTTCAAGGAGGCGGACAACCCGCTGCGAGTCGTGTTCGTTTGCGCCATGTGGCTCACCGGCTTCGATGTTAAGCCCCTTGCGGCTATGTACTTCGACAAGCCCATGAAGGCCCACGGCCTCATGCAGGCGATCGCCAGGGCCAACCGCGTGAGTGAGGGCAAGAGCAACGGTCTCATCGTCGACTACATCGGCGTTGTGAAAGCACTCCGAAAGGCGCTTGCCGACTACACGAGCGATGTTCACGGTAAGCAGGGCGAGGACCCCGTCATCGACAAGGACGAGCTGCTAATCCGCATCTCTACTCTCACGCGAGAAATTGAGTTCTTCCTAGAGGATCAAGGATACGATTTGGAGGCTCTCTTCACCGCCGAGGGCTTCGAGAAGGTGAACCAGATCAAGAACGCAGCTGATGCCGTGGCCGCAACCGACGAGGCGAAGAAGCACTTCGGCATCATGGCTCGCGAGCTGTTCAAGATGTACAAGTTCGTGACCAGCAAGGAGATCGAGCCGAGCCTCGTTCGGTCTCATGATGCGATACGGGCTATCTATGCCCAGCTGAACAAGCGCGTGGAGAAGGCAGACACAACGGATCTCATGGTTGAGCTCCAAAAGATCGTCGACGACCACATCGTCGTCAGCAGCACGGAAGAGGAGCAGAAGTCGGGCACCCGCTTCGACATCAGCGGCATAGACTTCTCACGCCTGTCGCAAGAGTTCGCCAAGGCGAAGCGACCGCACCTGCTGCTGGACGACCTGCGCGGCGTCATCGAGGAGAGGCTGGCAGTCGCATTGAGGGAGAACCCGCGTCGCATCGACTTTTTCGAGAGGTACGAGCAGATCATTGAGAGCTACAACTCTGAGCAGGACAAGGCGAGCATCGAGAAGACGTTCAACGATCTGATGAGGCTCTCGCAGGAGCTGGACGAGAAGCAGAAGGAATGGATCCGCGAGGGCTTCGATAACCAGCAGCAGATGACCGTCTTCGAGATGCTCTTCAAGGACGAGCTTACCAAGAGCGAAATCAAACAGGTTAAGGAGATTGCCACCGAGCTCGTTAAGACGATCAATGACAGGCTCGCTGAAATGGTCAGATGGACGGAGAAGCCCGAGACGCGAGAGACGATTCGCCTCATCATCAGAGATAAGGTGTGGACGCTACCCGAACGTCCTTATCCCGAAGAGGATCTGCCCCGCCGCATTGATGAGATATTTAACTACTACTACTCGATGGCACAAGCGGCATAGTTCGCTCATTCGAAAATTAAGGATGCGCTGCATCCGAGTAAACCCTTTGCAAGTCGACAACGGGTAAGGAAAGGCATAGGACATGGCAAGTTCGATTGAAGTTAACAAGAAGAGAGTGTGCGACTTTCTCGCAGAGGGCAAAGAGCACAAGTTCATTATTCCCGAGTACCAGCGTCCCTACGAGTGGGACCAGGAGCAAGTCGACACCCTGTTCGACGATCTCTGGGAGTTCTCGGCCAGCGACAAAGATGAGAGCGAGGACTACTTCCTCGGCTGCATCGTGTTCTTTGAAAACGAAGGGGAATACGAGATCATCGACGGACAGCAGAGGCTGACTTCACTCTTCCTGTTCCTAAGGGCAATCTACGCAGCCCTAGAGTCGGGAGAGGAATCCAAGCAGTCCAAGAACTTCATGGGCAAGATCGAAAAGTCCATCTGGCCGGAAGATGATCTGACAGGAGAGGTTTTCAAAGACAGGACTCTGCTCGAATCGAGGGTCGTGGACTCGCAGTTCGGAGATGTTCTGACTGACATTTTGACTACCGGATCAGCAGTCGACGGGCATGAGGATCACTATTCGGAGAACTTCAGGAGGTTTCAGTCCCGCTTCAAGGAAGCCGCCGCCGAGAACAGCCTCTCGATCTACCAATTCCTCAACGACATCACAAAGCATGTGATCATCTTCCCAATCCAGGCTGATACCCAGGAGACCGCTTTGAGGATCTTCTCCACCCTAAACGATCGTGGTCTTCCTCTTTCAGATGCCGATATCTTCAAGGCAAAGATATATGGCTTTTTGGACGATGCTCAAAAGGAGCAGTTCATCAAGGAATGGAAGGCGCTAGACGAGCGCGCAAACGAGTCTGGCGAGAGCATCCAGAGGCTCTTCTATTACTACATGTTCTACCTCCGTGCCCAGGAAGAAGACGTCAGCACGACCACGCCGGGCGTGAGAAGATACTATGCCGAGAATAAGTTCTCCCGACTCAAAGATCCGACTCTGATGGACGACCTCAACGCCATGATGGACGTTTGGGAAGTCGTGAATGCGCGGATGACGGACGAGGAGAAGTCTTGGACCAGAAACACAGAGATTCGCAAGACCCTCGACACCCTAAACATGTATCCCAACGAGTTTTGGAAGTACCCTGTCACTGTTTATTATCTGGAGCACAGAAACGTAGAGGGATTCGAGGATAAGTTCCTTGCCTTCCTGAAGAAGCTCGCTGCCGAGATGTTCGCGAAGTTCCTCAAGACTCCAACGGTCAGCGCAGTTAAGCCTGGCGTCATGAAACTCAACGCGTCGATTCTCAAAAGCGATACCCCTGAGTTCGAGTTCGGCGATGTTGACTGGAAGTCGATCCGAGATCAGATCAAGCTTCCCAACAAGCGCTCGTTCAGAATGCTGCTTGCGCTTCATGCCTACACAGAGCAAGACGACCTACTGCCCGCCAAATGGGAGATTGAGCATATTTTCCCAAAGAAGTGGCAGTCGAGTCATTTTCCCACGTATGACGAGTCAATCGTGAACGAGAAAATCGAGCATATCGGGAACAAGGCCCCCTTCGAGAAGAAGCTTAACATCGTAGCAAGTAACGGATACTTCGAGAAGAAACAGAAGGAGTACGAGAAATCGAAGGTCGAGGTTACCAGGGTCTTGTCAGAAAAGTCACCTGCATCTTGGGAGCTCTCCGATATAGACGAGCGCGACGTGCGTGTCACTGATGCGATAATAGAGACGCTCAAGAAGTGGAGTGGGAATTATCAGGCCAGCACAGAAGATGCCTCGACGCCGATCATGAGCGATGAAGATGCCGAGGCTCTGAAGGCGCTGAAAGAGAAGTACGGCGATTCGATTCTGGGCGAGTGGGCTAGCCATCAATCAGAAGAATGATTCCAGAAGGATCGTGCTGAATGCGGTTCTTCCTATCAGGCCCGTAAACGACACGCCGTGTCGTCACATAAGACAGGCAGATTCCCGCGATCGACTGCTTCGACGGTAAGGTCGTAGCCAGGAGGATATCCCTGCATCCGGATGCCGAGCTCGTCAATCCCATGCCCGATGACGCTATAGCGACCCTGGGCGATAACGAGCGCCCCGTCTACCGCAACGACTGCAGAGCCACCATCGCTGGCCCGGATGGATCGAGATGCAAGCGCGCGGACACCACTCGCTCGATGCTGGAGAAGGGATGCTCGCCGGGCAATGCGGCCTACGAAGGATTCTTCGGACGCCTCAAGAACGAGCTCTTCCACAGCAAGAACTGGGAGGATGTGACGTTCGATGGACTCTCTCGCTTGCCGGACGAACGCATCGAGAAGTCGTTGGGCCATATGAGTCCCAACAATACCGTAGGAGCCTACGCCCAGCGATTTAGGCGTGTCCGAGGCAATCGTCCACGCCCCCCTGGCGTATGGATGAACTTAGAAATCAATTGGCCACGACGATGCCGGATTCTATGCGTGGAAACGAGGGTTTCCGCCCCCCTTGGGGTCAGCTTTGCATTAGGATGCGATAGCACGGAAGGGCTCCTCTGCTACGAATCCCGATAACTCACAGCTCGACGGAGCCCCCCATTTGTCACCACTCGGGCGCAAGCAACGTCATGTCACTAAACGCCTAGTACATTATTGGTTTTGCCGACAAGAGAGGTATCCCGATGAAAAACGCCCCCATTACCGAAAGTGAGCTTGCGCCATGGCAACCGAGATCGAACTAATGACGGCAGTCGAGTCCTACCTCAATCGTCGAGAGGGACGGTATGCGATTCTCATATACGGCGAATGGGGGTGCGGCAAAACACGGTTCATTCAAAGCAACCTCAAACAATACCTGGAAGATAATGACAACCCGACGTTACTGCTCAGAGCATCCGCTTTTGGGGCAAATACCGGCGAAGAGCTGACGGGGCGAATCGTCTCCGCCCTTATCAACGAGAGAGCAGGCATAGTCAACGACACTAGCTCACGAAACGATGCCTTGAAAGCACTCCTAAAGAACACCGGCATATCTAGTCTCAATGCGGCGGGTACCAAGATTTTAAAGAAACTTGGCATTAGCTATTCGGCGCCTCCTCAGCTTATTCTTTCCTTCTTGCTCCCCAAAAGAAGCCTCATCGTCATCGACGATCTCGAACGAAGCTCCATCGAAGAGAGTGAATTGTTCGGCACCATAAACGATTTGGTTGAAACCCACAACCTGAATGTCATCCTTGTAGCCAAGAGCGTCGACAATGTACCTGCAGAGCTCGTAGAGAAGCTGATTTGGAAAAAATACAGGTTTACACCCAGTCCGTTTGAACTGGTCGCATCTACCATAGGTGAAGAGGTGGCACAAATTGGCTCAACCAGCGCTACAGAACTAATCGCCGAGTCTCTTCACGCCCGGACAAATCTAAACGCTCGTCTGCTCCAAAGGATAAAGCCCCTCTTGATTCAAACCGCTTCCAGCTCTTTCTTTGCCTCCGGCAATACGGACAATTTTATACAGCGGAGTGTTTTTTCCGACATCGTATCTCTTTCCTATGAGGTAGCAGAGCAAGGTGATACCGCAGCGGTTGAACTCCGATCCGACATTCCGTTGGAGCATATGCGCCTCGAGCGCATCAATGAGCGTCGTGAGAAATGCAAATCCCTTCGGTTCATCGAAAGCTACCTAAACGGAGGGAGCGAGATGACTGCAGAGGAACTCAATGCGACTCTTTCGAACTACGCAATCAAATACCATCCCCGAACAGCTAGAGAGGTTGCTGCCGTAGCGGCAGTTGATCGAATCAAGTCTTGGGAGTTTGAAGATGACGAAGGACAGGCCGGGCTCGAAGCCATAAAAGAAGCGCTCTCCGCAGGAGAGGTCGCATTGGTCAATATTCCCAGGTGTATACGCGCGATTAAATCCCTGATGCAGTGTGGCATTGCCACCGCCCAAGATCTGGAAGATGTTCTCGCGTCTTCCAGAGAAATCCTCTTAATTTCAACGGCACTTTCCATGAAAGCTTTCAATGCTGAGGGATGGTTCGAGTGGCACACCAGCGAAGGGCCATCGGAATTACAACTTCATGAGGTGGACGCCTTGCGCAAAGAGATTGAGCTTGAACACGTTTCTCGTGTTTCTGATGCCCTAATGGCCGGAGTGGACACCAAGTCAGAAAACAGCGGGAGCACGCTTGTCGACAATGTGCGAGAACTTACACCCCTCGACGCCTTAGCAATAACGAAAGTAGACCCGGCCGTCCTAGCTGAAATAGTTTCTTCGAGCAGCGTGGCCTCTATACATAGCATCAGAACTGCCATCTTCGGTTTGTCAAAAGTCACTGGCGAAAGCAACCAATTGGCAGAATGCGAAAAATGGCTAGCCGATCTTAGCAACAAGCTCGCAGGCGTACAGGTGCCATCAAAAACCCGTTCATTTCACATCAGCCATTTGAAAGAGGACTTACGCAGATACCTCAGCACCTAAGAGCAGCATATCGCAGAGGATGAGTCTACGGCTACGTCCGGCTGACGGCGCTCGTTATTTTTGCCATGCCGTTCAGTTTTCTCGTCGAGCGCATTCTCAGTATCTTCCACGGTTCCAGACGCCACCCACATCACCGACAGTGAACTCATCCGCTGGCCCCACTTTGCCGCATTTCTCGCATCGGTACCATCGCTTGCCGCCCAAGCCCCTTGCAGGCTTTCGCGTATCGTCCACAATGGGAGCCATTATCTCTCGGGCGCGGTCCATGCTGCTGAGGGCCTTCTGGCGACGCGCCTCATCACGTATCGCCCTCCCCTGCACGGAATGCTCCTCCTCCCAGGCCAGCCGCGCCTCCTCCCTATCTGCTGCCGCTTTTGCCGCCAAGACTAGGGCCTTCCGCTCCTCTTCAGCCTTCTTAGCAGCCGTCAAACGTTCCCTCTCTCGATTCGCCAGATAGATAGCAGCCTTTCGTTCCCTCCCCTCTTCCGCCCTTCGCCTTTCCTCTTCCTTGCGCTCTATATAGGCCCTCCAGGCTTGGTCGCCGAGTTCCTTCACCTTGGCCAGCAGATATTCGGCTGACCAGGCACAGGTGCCGTCGATGTGGGCGAAATGGTGGATCTTCTTCTTGCCGTTATTGCGAGCGATGAGAGGCTGCCCGCACCCCGGATCGGGGCACACGCACCCGCATGCCTTTCCATTTGGTGCATCATCCACATGAACGAGCTCGCCAGTCGCAGTGCTTCTGCCATACAGAATCGGCAGGCTCTCGCCCCGAACATCGCTCATTTCACCCCTCCCCCTTCCCAATCGGCGCCATGTCGAGGCGCAGGGTTTGCTCTATCACCTTCATGAGGACATCGTCTTCTATCCGGGGGTTCATCTTCACGAGGCCCACCAGGCCGAATATCACGACGCAGAACATCTCGTGCACCAGCTCGATCTCAATCCGGTGGTAAGCCGCGTACTCCTTCGCGATATGGTTCGCCAGGCAGTCCGCCGTCTCGCGCGTGGCGCGCACGTCAAAGGCGTCCCGCACGCCCAGCTCCTCCAGGACGGCTATCACCGGGCGCGGCCTTCCCGCCCTGTCGTAGAGGGAGTAGCGAAACGTCTGGATGCACTTCTTCAGCGACCCCGGCGTGTCGCCGAAGACCCGCGCCTCGTTCCACACGATCACGCTTTCCACCAAGTCTTCCACGTAGTCGTCGATGACCGCCTCAATCAGCCCGTTGCGGTTTGCGAAGTGGTAGTAGATAAGTTCACGGGTGACGTTCGCCTCCTTCGCGATGGCCGCAATGGAGGTTGCCCGCACCCCTCTCTGCTCGAAGAGCTTCCGTGCCGTGGCCACAATCGCGCCCGGCGTGTCGGTCAGGCGTCGCGATTCCTTCAGGTCTCGGCGCCTCTCCCGTACGCAGCCGGCCGCCTGCAGCGGCGTCATCTTCCCGTAGTCGCGCATCATCGTCATCCCCTGGAACGTCCCGTCTCTCCTCCGCGAAATGTCCTGCACAAATCATAGCTTTTTGTGAAGTATTGCGATACCGGCATTTGCTAGACTTTAAGCGAATCGGCCCGCACACGGGCGCATCGCAAGCCGCATTCCCGCTTCTGAAACGCGCGGGCACATGCCGACGAAAGGAGACTCCATGGGCATCCTCTACCAGGCAGCCGATCCGATTTACTGGGTCATTTGGCTGTTCGTCCTCTTCGCTTTGATGGCCTTCAACGAGCTGGGGCGCGTCAAACTGTGGTGCGGGCTCGCCCTGTTCGCGCTTGTGCCGATCGCGCTCACCCTGTTCGTGTGGCCCGAAACCGCCGCACCCGGCAACGAGTACGGCACGGGAACTTGGTTCAACTGGGTGAAGACCTACTCCGCGCTGGCGGGGTGCCTCGGGTTCATAGCCCTGCGCTTTGTGAAATGGCGCGGCAAGGACGGCAAGATCCACTACCTGTACGAGAAGCGCTGGGCGCTGTGCTTTCCGCCGCTCATCCTGGCGATCAACATCGCCGAGGCGGTCATCCGCGACTTCCAGGTGTTCGGCTTCGCGCTGTGGGAGGGCGGCGTCGTCGAGAACCTGTGGATGATATCGGGCCCGTGGAACATTATGAACGGCATCGCGGGCATTTTGAACATCCTCACGATCTGCGGCTGGTTCGGCATCTTCATTTCGAAGGACCCGTCGAAGGACATGATCTGGCCGGACATGATCTGGGCCTGGATCATCGCCTACGACCTTTGGAACTTCGCCTACACCTACAACTGCATCTCGGATCACTCAGCCTACTGCGGCCTGGCGCTGCTTCTGGCCTGCACCATCCCGACGTTCTTCATCAAGCGCGGTGCATGGCTGCAGCATCGGGCGCAGACACTGGCACTGTGGATCATGTTCGTGATGACAGTGCCCCAGTTCGCCGACGTGCTCGCCCCCATCCCGACCACGCACAACCCCACGGCGTTCTTCGTGGTGAGCCTGCTCGCGCTGGCGTCGAACGCGGCGCTGGCGGCCTATCAGCTCTATCGCATCCGCAAGCTGAAGCTCAACCCGCTGAAGGACCAGATCTACGCCGGCACGAAGGCCTACCAGCGCATCGTGGAGGAGAACAAGTAGAAATATTCCATCCGCCCCCCGGCATACCCTGTGTTTTCGCCCGAGCCGGCAGCCGCAGCTGTCGGCTCGGACTTTTCTAACGACAGCTTAAAGTCATTACAGCTTTTATCATCCCCCTAACGATACTTTATCAAGACGAATCGTCGTTAGAGGGGTGCCAACCAAAGCAACGACGCATTCCGGCCGTTAAGTGTTCGATAAACGCAGCGTCCCGCGAATAGACGCTCCGCATAAACGCCGCACTCACGCGCCTTGATTAGCATGGCACCATACTCACTTCGGCAGCTTGAAGGTCCCCCTTTCCTTCTTTGGGAAACGAATCAAATACATAGGTGATTATTCTCGGGAAGACGAGCGGCATGAACGCACCCCATCTCCCTGAAGCCACTTCGCTCTATGTGGATGACGCAAAAGCGATTGCCTCCACCGCTGCAAATCAGACCTTTCCCGCCGAGCAGGAGACACCGTCTTACCAAAAATGTTGCGCAACAAGCCCCGCAAACCCGATGAGATAATCAGCCGGAAGGTGTTAGAGAAAGGATTGAGATGAAGTCTCTGTTTTGGAAGATTGGCGCTGCCGTAGTAAGTACAGCACTGGCATGCTGCCTGTTCGGGTGCTCTTCACGGCCATCAGAGCCGCAAGGCGCACAAGAAGACACCGCCATAGAAGAGGAGTCGCAAAACCAGCAAGAAGATACTGTTACAGAAGAGGATCCTCAAGCCAATCCCCTGTCCTTGGCGGGAGCGTTCCATCCGCTCACAGGATCCAGCGAACCGATGGAATTCAATGGCACTCCCGAGCAGATAGAAGAGGGACGCGCAAATCTTATCGCGAATGAAGAGGCAGCAGACGAAAAAATACTCTTTGTTGCGGTTCAGGCTTCCGCTGACGACAGAGAGAATTTGAATTTTGGCGTAGTCAACGGAAATATGACAGGCGGCACGGTGTCTGCCGCCGAACTCACAATTGACGGCGTGAATACCTACGATGACAACTACGGTTTGAACAACAGGGACTACTTCGAAACATTGGAGCAACTGGGGTATCACGATGGCGCTGACAGCGGCGAACTTCTTGGCGGTTCCGGCGAGACATACGGAGCTATTTTTCTATTTTGGATTAGCAACAATGACTACAATGTTGGCGAAACCGCTCATCTCGAATGGGGGGATTATAGCGTTGACTTCAACATGTCCGACATTCAAGAAGTTGATAGTCCCTTAGCAATGATCGACGCGCTCTAAGTAACTCAAGGCACATAACGAGAGGTTGCTTCGAACGATTTTGCTTCTGCCATTTTATGGAGCGTGCCTCGGCATTGGCCGAGGCACGCTCCATCTTTTTCACCTATCTATTTGCCGTCGCACAAACTAGACGCTATTTTCAGCTTCTCTGTCGCTAATGAGCGTTTCCCACTTTTTCATTGGGTTTTAGAAGAAATGCCCGACTAGAACGACGAAACGGAGCAGATTATTCTATTCCCACTCAACCGCATCATGCGGTCTTTTTTGTTTTATGGGCGCCGTGGGTTCCATCTCGTGCTCCATCGTCCAAATCTTGCTCTCTAATATCAGTATCGTTTTGAACTCACTTCAAAGAATGCGAAAAAGACTTAATGTCTGGAATAAATCTTAAAAGTGAATCCTAGCTCTCTGAACTGAGATTTTATTATGTCCGGGAATGTTTTGAGTTCAGGATTCCGGGTACATCGTCTCGAACCCTCGAAAATTTACGCGACGGGAATAGTTCAGGAATAAACACAACCCTTGGGAGTAAATCGCTGACCAGCAGAAATGTGAAACCCTGAGTTCAAGGTGAGTTCAAATTGAGTTCAGAGAACGTGAGGGCAATTACGGGCAAGCCAGCCGCTGCTAGTCCTGTTGGCCTGAATGAGATAATTGAAGCCTGATGTCCCGAGTGGCTTCTCGCATCAGAAGCAAACGTCGGAGACGCCGAATACAGCTCCCGGAGGATCAAAAGACATGGACCATAGCAACGACCGCTATATCACAGACGCATTGAGGCGTCAAGGACGCATCTGCGATGTTCTCCTCGGGTTGGCTTTGGTGATTCTGCTATCGTCCATTTTCACGCCCCCCGCCGAGGTGCCGCTGCACTGAGGAGCTGACGGTGATGTTGATGTTTACGGGTCTCCATGGCTGACGCTCATCGTATGGGCCGTCCTTGCCGCTGTTGTCGCTTTGTGCAGGCTCGTCGCGGCGAATGTCGACGTGCGGTATTGGAACAAGCCGTCTAAAGTACAACCATCTGAATTGGACGATTGGTATACCCACAGCATGAGTGTTACGTACAACGTGTGCTTAATGATTTCCGTCATGGCCCTAGGAATGGCTTTGATCTATATGCTTCGCATCTATTGGCTAATGTTTCCCCTCATTGTCATAGCCGCTCTAGCTGCGATCGCTTGCAGCATATATGCAAACTTTAATTGGAGCAAAGACTCCTAGCTATCAGCAGGCCCTACGTGGGCAAATTGTCCACGTAGGTCTGACCTGATGTTTCTTCTGCAAAACTAAATTAATATTGACTAATTATATATCATAGTATACAATCTGTATATGTTAGAGATTCTGCAGACAGATGAATTCACCAAATGGATGAAGCGGCTTCGGGATGCCGATGCCAGAGCGCGCATCAACGTGCGGATCCGCAGGATCTCGCTCACGGGGAACTTCGGCGATACGAAGCCCGTCGGTGACGGAGTCTACGAGCTACGCATCAACTACGGACCCGGGTACCGCGTGTACTACTCCCAACACAGAAGCGAGGTTGTCCTTCTGCTGCGGGGACAAGTCCTCGCAGCAGAAGGACATCGACAAGGCCAAAAGACTCAATGCGGAATACGAAGGATAGAGGACGATCATGAAGACGGCTACGAAATGGGATGCCTCCGAATACTTGGAGACCGAAGAGGACATGGCGGCCTACCTGAACGCCGCGCTCGAGGATGGCGACACCTCCGTGGTTGCCGCCGCCCTCGGCGATATCGCACGAGCAAAGGGAATGACCCAACTCTCCAAGGAGACCGGTATCACCAGAGACGGGCTCTACAAAGCTCTTTCCCCCACCGGGAATCCGTCATTTGATACGGTGCAAAAAGTCATAAGGGCTTTTGGGTTAAAGCTTAATGTGGCGGCAGTCAGTCACGGACGGTAGTCACGAGCCTTTATCGATTGCGACGAATAGAAGACTGATGAATGCTTATCAATGCAAAGTTTATTTGAGAAATAAACTACATCGTGAAAGAAGGACTTTTGAATAAAGAACTTACGATTAAAGACATATTGATAATGAGGTCTAAAGCGCTGCACTTAGATCTTAATTTCGATTTGTCTCACCCCACATCTCAGGGTGACCAATGCGAAGGTAAATGGATTGAGTTTTTGAAGTCGTTCCTGCCAAATCGATATGCTGTCGCAAAAGGATTCGTTTTCGATAGTAAAGGATCCATTAGTGACCAAATCGATGTCATTATCTACGATCCGCATCATTCGCCATTAATTTTTATAGGCGAAAACGACGAGCACTACGTAACAGCAGAGAGCGTTTATGCCGTTTTTGAGGTCAAACCAAAAGCTAATAAAGGGAATATGGCATACGCGCAAGAAAAGATAGGCAGCGTCCGCGATATGCACCGTACGAGCCGTGAAATCATATCGTCCGGACAGATTATGAAACCTCGCGATCTTACGAGAATTATAGGCGGGTTGCTCTGTAGCGACTCAATAGGCCAGAAATCACTGATGAACGCTTTTAACGAGTGCTCTAGCCTAGACATTGTTTGCATTCCGGAAACGACAACCCTATTCCGTCGTTCGGACGGAAGTTGTGCTGAATCAAATGACAACGAAGCGCTTCATGCCTTTTTCTATCTTCTGCTTGATGAACTTTACAAGCTCGGCACAGTGGCCGCGATTGACATACGTGAATATGCAGACATCGCATTAGATTCGTTTGAACTTGAGAGGGGTTCCCGAGATGTCTCTGAGTGATAATTTTATTTCCTTTCTTAGTGATATTGAGCCAAGTAAGACCACTGTCGATGAGATTGTTTGCGCACACACAAACCTGCGCGACTATTTAGAAACAGCTGAAGGCTTCGGAGATCATTGCGAGTCCACTTTCCTCTCGGGCTCCTATGCAAAGCATACAGCCATCCGTCCTGTGAAGGATGAAGACAGTCGCGATGTTGACGTTGACGTGGAGTCCGACTACACGATCTTCGACGATGCAACAGAGGTTCTAGAGGGCTTGCGTGACTCGCTTGCACTGAACGACAACTACAGTTCGGCAGAAGTCCAAAGGCATTCTGTTGGTATTCAAAAAGCGAATTTAGACATCGATGTCGTTCCGCTTGCTCAGCTTGGGGACAGCTGGTACATCGGCGATTCGGAAAACGGCACCTGGAAAGAGACTAATCCTAAGGGTCACAAACAGTGGTCAAGCGACTTCAATCAAGAGCACTTTCGCAAGTATAAACCCGTCGTGAAAATGATGAAGTGGTGGAGAAGAGAGCACTGTCCTGAGAATGCTAGATGGCCTAAGGGAATTACTCTAGAGAAGTTGATAGCGGATAATTTCCCATCCTCCGATGGATCCTACGATGAACTATTGATCAATTTATTTGACTCTATTATCACCTCATACGCAACAGACATTACGATGGGTTTCGTTCCCTTTATCGAAGATCCTTCTCTTGCCGAAAACGATCTAGCTGAAGGATATGTTTTCGAGGATTTCAAAGATTTCTACGACAAGGTCAGGGAGCATTCCGATTTGCTCGGCAAAGAAGGCTCAAGCAATGACGCTTGGCGGATAATATTCGGAGACCGTTTCCCTAAAGAGTCTTCAGGCAACGTTAGCGAATTATCTTCCTCTGTTTTCACGCCGATTGACAAGGCGCTAGTAGTCTCCCATCGTCAGCCACGCAACTGGCACTTTTCCGTCCAAAAACCCCGTCTTATCATCGTCGCAGACGTCACGTTCCCGGATGGTAAAAAGAAAACCATCAGCAGCAACGACACGGCAATTCCCAAAGGATGCAAGATTACATACCGAGTGCTCAGGGCGCCCTCCCTAGCCAATAAAACTGTGAAGTGGCAAATCGTTAATACGGGCGAAGACGCATCCGCCAACAACTGCCTACGTGGGGAAATAGCAGATTCGAACCGAGCAAATGGAGCTCGATTCGAGGAAACTGCATATGTTGGGCGACACTATGTCCAGTGTTTTCTTTTAAATCATGGAAGCGTAATTGCTTTTAGCAGAGAGTTCTTCATTAACGTTCTGTAGACTTGCTATCAAGCGAAAGAAAAAGCGGATGCGTACGGTACGCCTGAGCGGTGACTGTTCCACGCTACGCCGATGATGTATGTC
>OLRQ01000698.1_pt1 | contig 32451 bp, 19 predicted proteins | sample 1671971 | NCBI WGS metagenome assembly OLRQ01 (sample SAMEA3136631, study PRJEB25190) | human gut metagenome | biome: human gut; feature: human-associated habitat; material: faeces | place: Austria | collected 2013
ATCGAGCGGTTGCGCGCGGCCGGCGTGACCATGGCCGATGAGGCCGCAGCTCCCGGTGAGGAGGTGCCCCAGGTGCTGGCGGGCCTTACCTTCGTGCTGACGGGGACGCTTGCGCACTCGGGCATGACCCGCGACGAGGCCGGGGCGCGCCTGAAGGCCATGGGGGCCAAGGTGTCGGGATCGGTGTCGAAGAAGACGAGCTTCGTCGTGGCGGGGGAGAACGCGGGGTCGAAGTACGACAAGGCGGTGGCGTTGGGCGTGCCCGTGCTGGACGAGGCGCAGCTTTTGAACTTGCTGGAGACGGGGGAGGTGCCGCGCGAGGTGTAGTTGCGGAGTTTCCGGGGGCGGAGCCGCGGGGTACCCTGATTCGCTCAGACAGTCCTCGCTTGGTGGAACAGCCCACTGGGCTGTTCCAGTCGCTGCGGAACTCGCTCGGTCAGGGCACCCCGCGTCTCCGCCGGGCTCGGCCTTGCTTGCGGTTTGCATCGTCGCTTCGCTCGATGCAGTGCGTCCAGCATTCAACTATGAGCTGTGAAATAGCAGGTCAAGACCAAACTGTCACGTGTCAGCCATTTCTAAGTTGCGTACTTCGGGATGGGGAAGGCGTGAACGGGGCGTGGGGGTTCGGTTTAGTTCTCGCGCACGGGGCGTGAACTGAAGGCGGGCAAGTTGTGGAGGGGGTTGGCGGGCGCGTCTTCCTCCTTTAGGCTTCGGCCCCATGGTTATGTTCAAAGCGCACACCAAGGCCGCGGGGATGATTGTCGCGGCTGCTCTTCTGGCGGCGTTGTGCACCGCCTTCTCCCATCCTGCGGCCTATGCGTCCGAGGTGGAAAGTCCCTTCACGAAGACTCAGGACTTCGCCCGCGAGATAAAAGAGTACGTGGGCGATGTGGCCGACGAGGCGGCCGCCCAAGCTGAGGCTGAGGCTCTCGAGGGCCGGCGGCAGTCGGTCGTCGCCGAGGCTGATGCGCAGCTCGGGGTGCCGTACTCCTACGGCGGCACGACCCCTTCGGGCTTCGATTGCTCCGGGTTCACCCGCTGGGTGTTCTCCCACGCTCTCGGTCGCGAGCTGCCGCGCACGGCTGCCGAGCAGAGTGCGCTGGGCGTCGGGGTCTCGCTGGATGAGCTGGTGCCCGGCGACCTTCTGTTCTGGGGGTCGGGCTCGGGCGTCTACCACGTGGGCATCTACGCCGGCGACGGCGAGTACATCCACGCCTCCACAGGCGGCGGCCGCGTCATGCGCGCCACCTTCGACTACTTCGCCCCCGACTTCGCCAAGCGCGTCATCGAGTAAAGATGACTCCGCTTATCAGCGAAAACGGCCATCGGACAGGGGCTCTTCAAAAACTATATTTGTTGCCTTTGCGAGGATGCCGTGCGAATTCTGCGATAAAATGCCAGTTCAGAAACGGTGGAGGCATCTTACTTGCCAAATGATCTGCTGATTTACCCACTCAACATCTGTCAATAAGTGCAAATTACCCGTTGGACAGCCCTTCTCTTCACGTTATAATGCAAGCTTCCAGGCATTTTATTGCCTTGGTTTTGCGCACCCAAATGCGCAAACGCGAAATGACGACGATAGAGGAGGCACGATGACTTCACCGAGGGAGGCAGTATCTATTCTCACTGCTGCGGCGCTGGTCGTTGCCCCTGTGGGCGGCGTGGCCGCAACCTATACCACTGGCTACGCCGAGGACGGCGGTAGCCACACGACCACGGCCGAAGGCCAGACGCTGCCCAAGAGCTACGACGAGGCGCTCCGCTGGCTCGATGCCGGGAAGCTCTACAAATCCACCGTCCAGGTCATGAAGGCCCATGCGGACCAGCTCGATCTCACGGCGACTCAGCTTGACGAGCTCGAGGTCCAGGCGCTGGAAGATGGGCCCGTCTCCGAGGAGCCGGCATCGGCCGAGGGGGCGCAGAAGGAGCCCGAGCAGCCCCAGACTCAGGAGACGCCCGCGCCGTCCCAGCCTGCCCCGGCGGAGCAGGAAACGGAGAATCCGCCGGCTGATGAGAACGGGGGAGAGACGGTAGACGCCGATGAGGGCGATTCCTCCGACCAGAAGCCGGGGGAGGGGACGACCGAGCCCGGCGGAACGACCGGTTCTGGTGAGACGACTGATCCGGAGAGTCCGACCGATCCGACCGATCCTGTTGACCCTACGGATCCGACCGAGCCGACTGAGCCCACCGACCCGGTTGATCCGATCGATCCCGTTGATCCGGTCGACCCCGTAGACCCGGTTGACCCCGTTGACCCGGTCGATCCTGTCGACCCCACGGATCCGACCGACCCTGCCGAGCCCACCGATCCCGATCAGCCCGCGAAGCCGGACGAGCCGGTCATCGACACGGACAACCCGGTGGATTCCGGTCAGCAGAAGCCCGGCAACGCCGGCGGGGTGACCGACGAGTCGCACACAGCCGCCGCCATCAAGGGACAGGCCCAGACGCCGCTCAAGCAGGTGGCCGTCACGGTGCCTTCCATCTCCTTCACGCACATCGACAACTCGGCCTACGTGGCGCGCCACTACAGCGAGGACCTCACCACCGAGAAGTTCATCTCGCTGGTGGGCGAGTCGGCCCGCACCATCGCCGCCGAGAACGACCTGTACGCGTCGGTCATGATCGCCCAGGCCATTCTGGAATCCGCCTCCGGCAACTCCACGCTGGCTCAGGCGCCGAACAACAACCTGTTCGGTATCAAGGGCACCTACCACGGCAACTCCGTGCAGCTGCCCACGCGCGAGGACGACGGCACCGGCGCCACCTACACCATCATGAGCGACTTCCGCCAGTACGAGACGGTGGACGAGTCGCTTTCCGACTACGCCGACCTGCTCAGCAACTCCATGGGCGATTTCTACGCGGGCGCGCGCAAGTCGAACTCCGACAGCTTCGTGGACGCCTGCGACTTCCTCGTGGGGCGCTATGCCACGGACATCTTCTACTCTGAGAAGCTGCAGGATCTCATCGAGACCTACGACCTCACCCGTTTCGACGTGCCGCTGACCTACGAGCTGGCCGACACCTTCGTGCTGCCGGTGAAGGACGAGGTCACGGGGCTGGACAAGTATCTCGATCCGGTGACCGACAAGGTGGAATACGAGGCACTCGTGGCCGAGTACCGCGACTACGTCGCCCGCACGAGCGAGTACCAGCAGGCGCTCGCCGAGTGGAGCGACCAGATGGCGGCGGCCGAAGAGCTCTACCACGTGCCGGTGTATCTGGAGAAGCCCTCCATGCCCGCGGCGGACACGCCGATGCAGCAGCACCAGGATGCCATCGACGCCGAGCGCTTCGAGGGTTTCGACACGCTTATTGCCACGGGTCAGCCGCTGCCGGTGCGCGAGGCCCGCACGCTGAACGACCTGACCGCCTGCGCGAACTCGTTCCTCGGCGTGCCGTATCTGTGGGGCGGCACGACGCCGGCCGGCTTCGACTGCTCGGGTCTGGTGCAGTACTGCTACCGCGAGGTGTTCAACATCGAGCTGCCGCGCACGACCTACTATCAGTGCGAGGTGGGCGTGGAGGTGCCCTTCGAGGAGCTGCTTCCGGGCGACCTGCTGTTCTTCGCCGACGGCGGGGACGTGCACCACGTGGCGATGTATCTGGGCGACGGCTACTACGTGGAGGCGCCGCACACGGGCGACGTGGTGAAGATCACGGCCATGAACGACAAGCTGCCCGATTTCGCGAAGCGCGTCGTGGACGTGCGGGGCATCGATATGAGCGAGTTCTCCGACGAGCAGCTGGCGCAGTTCGTGGAGCGCGAGAAGTACCTGCAGGAGCGCGAGCAGCGCCTGGGCGTGACCGACGAGACCTTGGCCGAGCTCACCGAGTGGCTCCGCGGCCTCGAGTTCTAGGCTGCATGCGCGCCGCGTGGGAGTAACTCTGCGACATTTCCTGGTGCTGGGCCTCCTTGCCTTCGTCGTGACGTACTTGTGCGTCCCGTTGGCACGGAGGCTCGCCCTGCGTTTGGATGCCGTCGACTACCCGAGCGCCCGGCGCGTCAACAAGAAGCCCACGCCGCGCATGGGCGGCGTCGCCATGGCGGCGGGCATCGCGGCGGCGCTTGTCGTGGAAGTGGCCGGGGAGTACTTCTTCGGCTGGGCCGGGTTCTACATCCATGGTACCGATCGGGCCATCAACCACGCCGGTGTGATGTGCGGCCTGCTCACCATCGTGTGCGTGGGCGCCATGGACGATGTGTACTCGCTGAAGCCCAGCGTGAAGTTCGCGGGGCAGATTCTGGGGGCGACCATCATCGCCGCCTCGGGGCTTCTGCTGTCGAGCATCGCGAACCCGCTCGGCGCCGGGTTCATCCAGTTCGGCTGGTGGTCCTATCCGCTCACGGTGCTCTACCTCGTGTGCTTCATGAACGTCATCAACCTCATCGACGGGCTGGACGGCCTAGCGGCGGGCATCGCGGCCATCGCGTCGTTCTTCCTGTTTTTGATCGCCTTCGGGCGCGGTTTGGAAGAGACGGCGATGCTGTCCATCATCTTGCTGGGCGCGACGCTGGCGTTTCTGCGCTACAACTTCGCGCCGGCGAGCATCTTCATGGGGGACTCGGGCTCGCTGCTCTTAGGCGCCATGATCGGCGTCATCTCGCTCATGGGCGTCATGCGCTCGCCCACGGTCATCGTGCTGGCGGTGCCCCTTGTGATCGCCGCCATCCCCATCGCCGACACGGCGGCGGCCATCATTCGGCGTGTGTACCACCACCAGCCCATCCAGCAGGCCGATCGGAAACACTTGCACCACATGCTTTTGCGCAAGGGCTACGGCGTGCGCAAGAGCGTCGTCATCGTGTACGCCTGGACGGCGCTTCTGGGCGTGGGCGCCTGGGTTATGAGCAGTACCCACGGTGTTGCGGTGTGGGCTATGATCGCCATCATGCTGCTGGGGTCGTTTTTCATCCTGTGGCGCCTCGGCATCTTCGACCAGGTTCTGCGCCACCACTACCATGGCCGCCACACCCGCCAAGAAGACAAGCCCCGCTGGTACGGCAGGCACGGGCGGTAGGGAATGGAAGAGCTGTCCAAATACGCGCTCTTTGATGGACGGCTCTATACGTGCCTCGAAATGATTCCCCATGTTGGGGACGGCTCGGTGTCCGCAGTTGTGGTGTGCGAATCACCCGAAGGCGAGCGGCGCTATGCAACGGGCGAAGAGTGGTCTCGCGCGTCGCGGGCATTCGATGAAGAGGCGAGTGCCCGAGGTCTGGTTACAGCAGTGAGCCCGGCTCCTGACAAGTTAAGGTTGTTCCGAAGCCTGTTCAAGGGTCGCGAGGACGTGCACGCCCACGGCTATCGGCGCAAAGATGGAGGCATCGCTTATACGCCGGCCTGCGCTAACGAGTGGGTTCGCGGCGTGTGCCCGAAATGCCAAAATGCGCGAGCGAAGTGCGCTGATTGCCCGTCGCGGTCGTTCGCGCCCCTGAGCGATCGCGAGCTGATAGACCATTTCAAAGGGCGCGATCCTTCCTTTAAGGATGTTGTAGGTCTTTATGTCCTCGATAGTGAGTGCAAGACATCGGTTCTTGTAACCGATTTCGACAAAACGGGATGGCAGAAGGCGGTCTCTGCCTATCGGGATGCGGGGGAGCGCCTGGGGGTTTCGGTGGCCGTGGAGCGGTCGCGCTCCGGCAACGGCGGCCATGCCTGGATTTTCTTCGATGAGCCCATAGCGGCCTCCTTGGCGCGAGATCTGGGAAGCGCAGTCATAAGCGAGGGTATGGCTCATGACGAATCGCTCTCGTTTTCCTCCTACGACAGGATGTTTCCAACGCAGTCCACCATTCCTGCGGGAGGTTTCGGAAACCTGATAGCGCTGCCTTTTCAGGGCGCCGCTCAGCGCCAAGGGAACTCAGTGTTCGTTGACAAGGCATTCGAGCCTCACGAGGACCAATGGCTCTTTCTCTCGAAGGTCGTGAAAGTAAGCGAAGAGAAGGCGAAAGAGGTGGTGAGGAGATGCGCTGGAGGTCCGTTGGGTGGATTGGCCTACGGACGCCAGATAGCGCGCTCCGGTTCGGATGGTGAGCCGTGGAAGTGTCCCAAGAGAGTCCCGCTGACCTCCAGGGACTTTCCCGCGATGGTTCATATCATCAAGGCGGACATGCTCTATGTTTCCAAGGAGGGGCTGTCGCCGGCGGCGCGCGATCGGCTGCTGCGGCTCGCCGCCTTCGGCAATCCGGAATTCTATCGCGCCCAGGCCATGCGCCAATCGGTGTTCGGGAAGCCGAGGATCATTTGCCTTGCCGAGGAGCGCGGTAGGTACATCGCGCTGCCGCGAGGCGCTGAGAAGAAGCTCGTCGAACTTTTAAAAGAATCCGGCGTTCCTTATCGAGTAAGCGACGAACGCTTTGCGGGGTCCGGTATTCGGGTGAGCTTCAACGGCGAGTTGCGGGACAGTCAATTGGAAGCAGTGGAGCGGTTGCTCGGGTTCGAGAACGGGATTCTCTCGGCTCCTACGGGGTTTGGAAAGACCGTGATAGGGGCTGCCGTCATAGCGCGGCTCAAAATGCCGACGCTGGTGATCGTGCCGAAAACGGCCCTCGTGCCCCAATGGAAGGAGCGGCTCAGCGAGTTCCTTGATATCGACGAGGAGCTACCACCGCTGCTCACTCCGACCGGTCGCAAGAGCCGTCGGAAGCGATCGCTCATTGGACAGATCGGCGGAGGGAAAAGCGAGCGGGGTGGGATCGTCGATATTGCCACGTTCCAATCTTTGGTTGAAAAGGATGCGGAGGATTGTCCGAGAGCGAAAGACTTCGTTAAGGAGTATGGGCTCGTCATCGTCGACGAGTGTCATCACGGTGCAGCGCCGCAGCTCGAGCGCATCTTGAAGGCCGTGAACGCACGCAATGTCTACGGGCTGAGTGCTACGCCGAAGCGCGCTGATGGGCTGGAAGGCATTACCTATCTGCTTTGTGGGCCGGTGCGCGTTCAAATCGATCCTAAGCAGCAAGCCCAGCTGCAGAATTATCGGCGAGTTCTCCGGCCGCGCTTTACCGGCGTGCGGTTGCCCGATTTGGAGGCGGGTGCGTCGTATTCCCAAGTGTTGGAGAAGCTTTGCGCGCACGACAAGAGAAACGCTCTGGTCGTTGAGGACGTTCGTGAAGCCGTAACGGCCGGGTGCACGCCCTTGGTGGTGTCGAAGCGGAAGGATCACGCCCGAATGCTCCATCACGCTCTGCGCTCGCTCGGCCTTGATGCGAGGCTGTTGGTCGGGGAGGGCACGCCCAAGCAGAGACGCGAGGCCATCGAAAGGGCTAAGCGGTCCGAAGATGGCCAGCCCTTCATTCTGGTAGCGACGGAGAGCTATCTGGGAGAGGGCTTCGATATGCCGCAGCTTGATGCGCTGTTTTTGACGACGCCCATATCCTGGGACGGCAACGTCACCCAGCAGTCGGGTCGGCTGCATCGCGAGTTCGAAGGCAAGACAGAAGTGATCGTCTACGACTATGTGGACGTTTCGGTTCCCATGCTCGAGCGCATGTACAAGAAACGATTGAAGACCTACGGGAATCTCGGCTACGAAGTGTGTTCGCCGGCAGATGAGGATGAAGGGGTGAATGGAGGCTCCTTTGTTGGGCAGAGCGATTGGCTTGGCCGGTTCGAAGCGGATATCCGCAAGGTTAAGCGCTCGATTCTCGTGAGGGCCCCTTATGCGAGTGAGGCAGCGGTGAAGAAGCTCCTGCCTGCGCTGCGGGATGCATGCGAAAGAGGACTGAAGGTGACTTGCGCGGTGCGAAAGCGCCAGGAGAACGAGCGGTCGGGTTCCAGAGATACCGCCGCTGACACTCTGCTCGGAGAGGCTGGTATTGAAACTACTTGGTTCGAGGACGGACCGACGCGTTTGGCGATTATCGATGACGCTCTTATTTGGTACGGTTCTCTGCCGCTGCTCGCTTTCCCGAAATCCGACGATTGCAGTCTACGTCTGCACGATGCAGAACTGGCAGCAGAGCTGAAGGACGAGTTCGACGGCTAAGAAATCGCAGCATCCCTGAGGAAATATTTCTACATCGAATGGGGAAATATTTTTGCATTAGATAAGTGTGGCGCCTCGGCGGATCCTGTTCCGTCACCGCCTCGGCCGCTACGCCCTTTAAGAGGACAAGCCCTGCTGGTACGGCCAGCACGGGCGAGAGAGGTGCAGAAAAACTAAGGAGGATCCTCTTTCGAAGCCCCTCCTTTGCAAAACGCGTTGCGTTTTTCATGGCAACTATGATAGCAGATTTGTGGAGGAGGATAGAAAATCGTTCTGTGCGGTATCCTGCCTCCTGCGGTCGAACAATCGCGTATGGGTACTGTGATGGTGGCGAAGCAATGGTAGAATAGAGGCTCGCTGATTATCGGTTGCGAGAAACGAGGATCGTGGGCACGCTCTCGGAGATACTCAAGGAACAGTGGCAATGGCGCAAGCAGATCTTGAGCCTGGGGCTGTTCGATCTGAAGAAGACGTCGGCTGGCGCGGTGCTGGGCCCCTTGTGGTTCTTCGCGAAGCCGGCGGTGTACATTCTGGTGTTCTGGTTCGCCTTGGGCGTCGGCCTGAAGAGCGCGGATCAGACGGGGTCGGACGTGCCGTACGTTCTCTGGCTGGTGGGTGGCCTTATTCCCTGGTTCTATATCCAGGACATGATTGGCCAGGGCGTCAACGTGTTCAGCCGTTACTCGTATCTGGTCACGAAGATAAAATTCCCCTTGGCGGGCATCCCGACCATCTACAGCATCTCGAATTTAGTCATTCAGATCGGCCTTGTGGTGGCGCTGCTCGCGATCCATTTCATCTGCGGCCAGCCGCTTGACTTGTATCTTTTGCAGCTGCCGGTGGCCATGGTGCTCATGTTCGTCTTTTTCGACATGTTCTCCCTCATGACGAGCTTGCTTTCGGCCATCAGCAAGGACTTCATGAACTTGCTGAAGACGCTCTCTACGCCGCTGTTCTGGTTGTCGGGCATTATCTTCAACGTGTTCAACCTAGGGATTCCCGCCATCGAGCTCATTCTCATGTTCAACCCGATTACTTTCATCGTCACCATGTATCGCTGCGCGGTGTACGACAAGATGTGGATTTGGGACAAGCCCGAGGCGATCATCGGGTTTGTTATCGTCTTCGTCGTGACCGCCATTGCCACGGCGATCATCTACCGCCGCACTCACGAGGAGGTGGCCGATGTCCTCTAGCTCGGTGGATCCTCAGGCTCCTGTTGCCATTAAGTTCGATCACGTCACGAAGACGTACAAGCTGTACGAGAACGATCGGCAGCGTTTCTTCAGCGTCTTCAGCAGCCGCGACAAGCGCAAGCTCATCACCAAGGTGAACGCCAGCAACGACCTTACCTTCGAGATACGGAAGGGCGAGGCGGTGGCGTTTCTCGGGCACAACGGCGCGGGGAAATCGACGGCGCTGAAGATGATCACCGGTGTGACGTTCCCCACGAAAGGCGAGGTGACCGTCAACGGCGCCGTGAGCGCTTTGCTGGAGCTGACGGCCGGATTCGATTCGCAGCTGACGGGGCGCGAGAACATCTATCTGCGCGGCCATGCGCTCGGTCTGGAAAACGAGGAGATCGCCGCCCTCGAGCCCAAGGTGATCGAGTTCGCCGACCTCGGTGTGTACATCGATCAGCCGGTACGCACCTATTCCTCGGGCATGAAGGCCCGTCTGGGCTTTGCCTTTGCCGTGTCCAGTGATCCGGAGATCCTCGTGGTGGACGAGGCGCTCTCGGTGGGCGACAAGCAGTTCCAGGAGAAGTGCTTCGCCCGCGTGCGCGAGATTATGGAGGACGAGAACGTGACGGTCATTTTCGTGACCCATGCCTCCTCGGCGGCGCAGGAGTTCTGCACGCGCGGCATCGTGCTGGACAAGGGCACGATGAAGTTCGACGGCCCCATTCAGGAGGCCGTGGACTACTACGAGGGCAACTACTGATTTGGCGGTACGATTCGGTACAGGCGCATATCGCCCTCTTCCATGATCACCTCGAAGCCAGGGGTGTCGTCGTCTACGGCTTCGATGCCGGCAAAGTCCTTCCGATTGTCCTCGTTGGTCTGGATGAGCCAGACGCCGTCCTCGAAGGGGACGTCGTGGTCGAGCTGCAGAACATAGGCGGCGCCGGCATCCTGGACGGCTCGGGCCACCTCCGGGTCGGCGGCAAGTTCGGCGAGATGCTCGCGGATGAGGGGACTTGCCTCGGTCTCGGTGCCCAGGTCGATGTGGCGGTAGTAGGTGTTCAGCCCGTTTAACCCGTAGGCGAAGGCGCTGCCGTCATGGGGATCGTTGATGACGAGGGCGTCCGGCGGGATCATCTCCATCGCCCTGCGCACGAAGGCTTCCTCGTCGGCGCTGTATATCTGTTCTTCTGACATATCGTAACCCTCTTCGAAGAGCAGATGGAAATAGCCGAAGGCCGTGCCGACGGTTGGCACGAAGTGCGACCCTTCCACGTTGCGGGGGAGGTCGTGCTCAGGGGATGCAACGAAGATGGGGAAGAAGTTGACCAGCGAGAACGTCGCCAGCACGAGCACCAATGCAGGTTTCGGCGAGAGGCGCCGCGCCCTCCTCGCGATGAAACCGGCGATAGCGGCAAGGCCCGTGGCGGCCACGGGCACGAGGAAGATCTCGGCGCAGCAGAGGATGCGGTAGGGGTCGCTGTACCAGAAGCCAGCAAGGAAAGTGCGCAGCGTGTAGCCCGCGTCCACGCACCGGCAGGCGGCGTATACGATCAGCATGTAGGTGCCGGGCAACGCGAGCCATGCCCGCCGGCGGCGCACCAGCGCCACGACACCGACAACGCAGACGGCGGCGAGGATCCACTGCGGAGGCTGCTCGGGGTAGAGCGAGAACGCAGCAGCGGCATAGAAGCTCTCGGGCCAGGAGAGGTTCAAGTTGCCGGTGTTGTCGTAGAGAACCACTTGCTGAAGCGGCGCGGCATAGAGCATGAGCTGCCAAATGGCGTAGCACAGCACCGCGCCGGTTAGCCATACGAGCGGCGGCCGCCGGAAGGGATTGCCCGGAGCGAGGCGCGGACTGCGGCGTGCGGCCTCGGCAGCCTTGTGGATGAGGAACGGGGCGAGGAACACCAGGACGGTGAACAGTCCGTTGGGATGGGCGAGACCGAAAAACGTCACGGTCAGAATGCTGGCGGCGACGATGCCCCTCCAATGCTTGAGGCCTCCCTCGTCGAAGGGACGCATGATGAGCGCCAAGGCCGCGGGAACGAGGGAGAAGCTGATGAGATTGGCGAGGAGCTGCCCTTTCAGCAGAAGAACCCAGGGGAAGCAGGCGAAGGCCATGGTGGCGACGGCGCCGGCGGCGACGACTGAGCGGCGTCGAGGGAAGAGCGCCGTCATGAGCGCCAGGGAGCTTAACGGGTAGGTGAGGCCGGCCAGCACCGCGTTCAGGGCGTTGAAGATGATGGGGAGGTCGATGCCGGTGAGGGAGAAGGCGAGGGCGGCCATAAGGTGCCAAGCGGAAGGATAGTAGGTAGATGTGGGGACGTGGGAGGCGGCCCCGTCGCTATGGTGCAGCGCCGACCAGTCGCCGGTGTCGATGAAGTGGCGCGCGAGGTTGTAGTGGGTCTGGTCGTCGAAGCGGCAGTAGAACGACTCGGGGCTGTCGAGCGGTTTCACGAACACGTACAGGCAGACGAGGCCGCCGACGGCGAGGTAGAAGGCTGCGAGCGCGAGTTGCTTGCGGTCGGGCGCAGCGGGCCTCGGACGTCGTTGCCACGAGATGCCGAAGACCAGGACACCCGCTGCAAGCACAGGGAGAAACACGTTCGGCCATCCGCATGGAACGGAGGCAAATCCCAAGACTATGGCAATCAAGCAAAAGCCCGTGACGCTTACGAGGGGCGCCGCTCCCAAAGAAAGCGTGCGAGGAAGTCCGACTCCGCGAAGGAGGAGGTAGCCCGGAAGGTACAGCGCAAATACGATGACGGCGGCGCAAAGGAAGAAACTTGCCCACATGGTTCTTCTCCTAGCGAACCGGCTTCTCGGCAAGGGCGAGGATGTGCTCGCAAAGCTGCTCGGTGCAGGTGCCGCGGGGCGGTAGGGCGATGTTGCGTCTCACGAAGGTTTGGAAGGCGTCGTGATCGAAGGCGTCGCTCTCGATGGCTTCCATGATGGCGCGGGGGTCATCCGTGAACAGCGCCGGAACGTCGTTCTCGAAATCGATGGTGAGGCCGCGCTTCTCCCGGTAGGTGGCCCAATCGTAGGCGTACAAGTAGACGGGGATGTCCAGCAGGCCGGCCTCGTAAATGACGGTGGAATAGTCGCTGATGATGGCGTCGGCCACGAACAGAGCATCGAGCTGGCCGCTAGGGATGGTGACGACGCGCGGGTCGTCGATAACCTGCTTACTCACGGGATGCGGCTTGTAGACGAAGTTGAAATGGTCGAAGTCAACAGCATCGATGAGCGCGGCCGCGGCCTCGGCCTCATTGGCGGGCGGCTGCTTGCGGAAGGTGGGGCAGTAGACGATGGTCTCGCGCTGGCGCAGCTGCGGGTAAGCGGCGAGGATGGCCTCGCGCTGGCGGGTGCGGTGCTGCTCGTCCAGCAGGAGGTCGACCCGGGGGAGGGGCGCCTCGAAGAGGCTGCTTTTATCGGCATTGAACGCGGCGGCGAACTCGTCGGCGAAGCTGAGGGACGAGGTAGCGATGGCGTCGTAGCCCTCGTGCATGTGCATCAGGCGCGCCGTCGCCTCGGAATGCCCCTCATCGGTGCCGAAGGCGGTGTAGCCGAACCGCTTCATGTTGCCCAGGGAGTGCCAAATCTGGACGACAGGCACGCTGATGCGGTCGTGCAGAAGGCCGACGACGATGCAATAGGAGTCCAACACCACGGCACGGCTCGTCGCAATGTAGTAGACCTGGCGGATCATCTCGATCAGGTAGGTGGCTGGATTGCGCAGCTGCTTGGCGAGGATCACCACACTCCATGGCGGATCGCGTCGCTCGCAATACTCCTTAATGAGCCGAAAGTCGACTGGCGCGCTATCGCTCTGCCGACTGATACAAACGATGCGCTGTTGTTGCGGCAGCAACCGGCAGAGCGCATAGAGCGCCGCCAAAAGAAAAGTTGCTATGCCAATGGCGATCTTGCGCACCGCTGAATCCTCTCGTGCATCTTCGAATCAAGGACTTATGGTACCACGACCCTCGCATTCCTTTCCAACAGCGCCGCGCATATGCGCAAAACGTAGGTTGGGAAGCAAGCGGGCTTTGCTAAGGGTAAAGGGTGCTAGAATGGCGGGAAACTATTGCCTTGCATCAACCAAAAAAAGGAGCGTCCATGCAGTTTGCTGCCATATTGGCCGGAGGGTCGGGGGTTCGGATGGGGAACCCCGATAAGCCGAAGCAGTTCTTCTTTCTGGGGGACAAACCCATTCTCGTGCACACGCTGGAGAAGTTCTGCGCGGCCGGATGCTTCGATAAGGTGCTGGTGCTTACTCCGGCGACGTGGGTGAAGCAGACTCGGGACATCGTGGCGAAGCACTGCCCGCAGTACGTCGATCAGGTCGAGGTCATCGCCGGCGGGGCCGAGCGCAACGACACCATCATGAACGCCATCGCCCATTTCGAAAAGGAATGCGGCGCCGATGAGTTATCCATCATCGTGACCCATGACGCGGTGCGTCCCTTCGTCTCCCTGCGCATCATCGAGGAGAACGTGGCCGCGGCTCGCGAGCACGGAGCCTGCGACACGGTCATTCCCGCCACGGACACCATCGTCGAGAGCCTTGACGGCGCGACCATATCGGCCATTCCCAATCGCAGTGCCCTCTATCAGGGGCAGACTCCGCAGAGCTTCAACATGGCCGAGCTGAAGCGGACGCTCGAGTCGCTCACGGAAGAGGAGCGCGCCATTCTCACGGACGCCTGCAAGGCCTTCGTTCTGCGCGGCAAGCCGGTGGCCCTCGTGCGCGGCGATGCTGAGAACATGAAGATCACCTACCCGCAGGACTTGCGCATCGCTGAGGCGCTGCTGGGGGCCGAGCGATGCTAAACACCGTCTATCGGCTGGTGGCGCCGCGGACTTTCGAGCCAGTGGTCGTGTCGCAGGATACGGCGGGCAAGGTTGTGGTGCGCCCTACGCACCTCTCCATCTGCAACGCCGATCAGCGCTACTACCAGGGAACGCGCAGCAGGGCCGTGCTCGACCGGAAGCTGCCCATGGCGCTTATCCACGAGGGCATCGGTCGGGTGGTCAGCGACGGCACCGGCACTTTCTGCCCGGGCGATCGCGTGGTGATGCTGCCCAACGCCCCGGTGGAACAGGACGAGTTCATTGCCGAGAACTACCTGCGCACAAGCCGATTTTGCGGCAGCGGCTTCGACGGCTTCATGCAGGAGGCTATGGTGCTGCCGCCCGAGCGCGTGGTACTTCTGCCGGAGGACATCGATCCTGAGGTGGCAGCCTTCACGGAGCTCGTGAGCGTGGCTACCCACGCCATCTCGCGTTTCGATGAAATCGCCCATGGGCGTCGGAACCGCATCGGCGTATGGGGCGACGGCAACATGGGCTATATCGTTTCCCTCCTCCTGCATATGAGATACCCCGATGCGCAGATCGTCGTGTTCGGCCGCAATGAGTCGAAACTGCACGACTTCACCTTCGCCGATGAGACGCATCTGGTCGACGACGTGAGCGAAGTGGAGCTCGTCGACCACGCTTTCGAATGCGCCGGCGGCGAAGGATCCGTTGCCGCCATCGAGCAGATTATCGACCGCATCAACCCCGAGGGGACCGTGTCGCTGCTCGGCGTCTCCGAGAACAACGTGCCCATCAACACGCGCATGGTGCTGGAGAAGGGCCTTCGCCTGTTCGGCAGCAGCCGCAGCGGGCGCGAGGATTTCGAGAGGACCGTCGCGCTCTACCGCGAGCACCCCGAGGTCGTAGATTACCTTGGTGCGCTCGTCGGCGATGTCGTGAAGGCCCGTCAGGTGGCGGATCTTTCCGCCGCCTTCGAGACGGACATTCGCAAGCCCATGGGCAAAACCGTCATAAAGTGGGAAATGTAAGCGCCCGATCTGGGCTCGGAAGGAGAAGGCCCTTATGCTCAAGCGCCTCAAAGCGGCCGTCAGAAGCTTGGGAAGGCGAGCGGCCCGAGGGGCCCTCTTCTCGTGGTACTACCCTCACCTTTACCTCAAGGCGACCAAGGAGCCGGTTGCGTCGGGCACGGTCATCTTCCTGGACAACAAGGAGGGCGGCCTTTCCGACAACTTCAAAGTGCTCTACGACCGGCTCGCTCGCGTGCCCGGCCTGCAGCTGCGGCTGATGACGCTGGGGGAGGGCCGTGGGTTTCGCGCGTATTTTAGAAACTGTGTCCGCTTCGTTCGCGCAATGGCCACGGCCCAGTATGTCGTGCTCAACGATGCCTCCAGCTTGGTGAGCTGCGTGCCGCTGCGGCCGGAGACGACGGTCGTGCAGTTGTGGCACGGGTGCGGCGCTTTCAAGAAGTGGGGGATGAGCACCGCCGACCTCAAGTTCGGGGCGACGCGCGAGGAGATTCGGCGCCATCCCTACTATCGCAACCTCTCGCTTGTAACGGTGAGCAGCCCGGAGGTGGTATGGGCCTACGAAGAGGCCATGGATCTTGCGGGCGAGGACATCGTGAGTGCGACGGGCGTGAGCCGCACCGACGTGTTCTTCGACGATGAATTTCGCGCTCGCAGCCGGCAGCGCCTCGAGAGGGTTGTGCCCCAGGCAGCGGGCAAGAAAATCATTCTGTACGCGCCGACCTTCCGGGGACAGGTGGCCCGGGCCTCGGCGCCCGAGTATCTGGATGTGCCGGCCATGGAACGCGCCTTGTCCGACGACTACGTTCTGGTGGTGAAGCACCATCCCTTCGTCAAGAGACGCCCCTCCATTCCCGCCGAATGCCGCGAGTTCGCCTTCGATGTGTCAGAAGAGCTGCCCATCGATGAGCTGCTCTGCTGCGCCGATGTCTGCATCTCCGACTACTCGTCGCTCGTCTTCGAGTTCGCGCTGTTCGAGCGCCCCATGGTTTTTCTCGCCCCCGATCGAGCCGACTACGATGACTGGCGCGGATTCTACTACGACTACGACGAGCTGACGCCGGGTCCGGTCGTCGAAAACACTCAAGGGGTTGTCGACTACATCGCTGATCTGGAGGAGCGCTTCGATCGGCAAGCCGCGATCGCCTTCAAGCAGAAGTTCATGAGCGCTTGCGACGGGCACGCCACCGACCGCATCATCGAGGCCGTGTTCGGCCCAGAGGTTCTGGCCGAGTCGAAGCGCGAGGGCGCGGTGGAAGCGCGGCCTTTGGTGAGCGTCGTCGTGCCGGTGTACAACGCCAAGAAGCATCTGCCGGAGTGCCTCGATTCCATTGCCGCGCAAACGCTTGAGCGCATCGAGATCATTTGCGTGGATGACGGCTCTACCGACGGGTCGCTGGACGTGCTCTACGAGTACGCGGCCGCCGACTCCCGTTTCGTCGTGATCACCCAGAAGAACCAGTACGCCGGGGTGGCACGCAACAAGGGCATCGAGATCGCCCGGGGCGACTACCTGGTCTTCTGGGATTCCGATGACTATTTCGATGCGACGGCGCTCGAGAAGATGTACCGCCAGTGCGAGGCCGACGGCGCCGATATCTGCGTCTGCGGCGCTCGCCAGCTGTTCCAGGATACGGGGAAGATTCTTCACGGGCCTATGTACCTCGTGAAGAAGCAGGTACCCGCTAAACGGCCCTTCAACCGCGGTACTACCCCTCTGCACATACTCACCTTCACCACGATGGTGGTGTGGAACAAGATGTTCCGCCGATCGTTCGTGGTGGAAGAGGGCTTGCGGTACGCGGCGAGCCGCAGCAACAACGACGTGGAGTTCGCCGTGTGCGCCCTGTGCACGGCGCGGGCCATCACGGTGGTCGAGGAGGATCTCGTCACGTATCGGCGCAATCAGGGCACGGCGCTCACCAACACGCTGGAGGCTGCGGCCCTCGACCCCGTGAAAACGTGGGTCGCCACCCGCCGCGAGCTGGAGCGGCGCCATGCGCTGCCGCGTATCAGCTTCGCGAACCGCGCCGCGACGAGCATCACCTACATGCTTCGCAACATGACTTCCTACGAAGGTTTCAAAACAACGGCGACGTACTTGCGCGAGCGCGGCATGAAGGAGCTGGGGCTCAACGAGCTGACCGTGCGCTCGCCCTGGCAGCGCGCGTTCTTCAAGGCGCTCAGAGACGACGGGGTGGAACAGGCGCTCATGGTGCTCATGCACGAGACCTACGCGCAGGAACTGAAATCTAAATCGGAATGTAGCGAGCTGCGTGAAAAGCTTGCTACCCTGAGTGCGGATCCAGAATAAGGCGATCTCTTGACATTCACTCGACTATCTTGTAGAGGCGCATATCTCCTTCGGCGAGAACCGGTTCCAGTCCTGGGGTGTCATCGGTAATGTTGTTGATGCCATCCCAATAGTGGAATTGACGATCATTGGTTTGAACGAGCCATGTTCCCTCTTCGAAGGGCACTCCCTGATCGAGGAGTAGAACATATTTGGCTCCTGATCTTTCGACGGCATCTTGCACGGCGCTATTGCCGGCGATTTGGGCGAGGCCTTTTTGTATGTTGAAGGCATCTTCAGGAAGATCGTCAGAGCTTGTGCTGCGGAAATAGGTATTAAGGCCGTTTACTCCGTAGGCAAAAACACTGCCGTCGCAAGGTTGGTTGATGACGAGTGAGTCCTTTGGAATAATTGAAAGCACTTTCTCGACAAAGCGCTTCTCGTCCTCGCTGTATACCTGCTCGACGCTTGTGTCGTAGCAATCTTCGATGGACTTCGTCATGAATGAAAACGGGGAGATAGATTTATTGATGAAGTGGGGAACGATATTCAGGGGACAGAAATTGACCACGCTGAAAACAATGAGGACAGAAAGCGTGGCGACGAGGGGAGTAAGTGAACTGCCGGCATGGCTCGAGTCGCTGACACCCAGGTGCCTAACATGCCCAATGAGCCTATGCAGGCCCTGCGAGAGAGCATGCAGTCCGCAGGTGGCCACCGGAACCAAGAAAATGGCAGCGCATTCCCCCATACGCCAAGCATCGTTGTACCAGAATCCTGCAAAAAGAGCGCGGATCGAGCTATCGGTGCTCCGGCAAACGACGTAGGAAATAAGCATATAGCCAGCAGGAATGAGAAGCCACCTCTTCTTGTGTCGTACAAGATAAACCGCGCCGAGAGCGCACACGATGCTGAGTAGCCACTGCTCAGGCTGTCCGTGAAAGAAGGAGAGTCCGCAGGCGAGAACGATGTTTCGAAGGGGGTCGTACGTGAGGGTGCTCCAGTCGGTGAAGGCCGCGATGCTGGCGAACATGGGGAGGCTGAGCGCGCCGACCCATGCGGTGAGGGCGACGCAGGTGCCTATGAGGTATACGAGCCAGGGATGCTTGCGGCGAGGCTGTGTAGCGTCTGGGGCGAAATACTCAGGGTGGGCGATAGCGCGGAGCGCAAACGGGAGCAGGAACACGAATGCCGAGAACAGGCCATTGGGCTGGGAGAGAGCGAGGGCGCTGCAGCCCAAGAAGGCCCAGATGAGGAATTCGGGCAGATGATCACGCAGCCCCTTTCTCGTGAGGAGAATAGCGAGAGAGCATACGGAGGGAATGAGCGCGTAGCTCAGTAGGTTTGAGGTGACAGGCCCTTTTACAAGGAAAACCCAAGGGAAGGAGACGAAAGCCATCGAGGCAACGGCGCCGCATAGCATCATATTCCTCGCATTGCCGAAGAGGGATCGCAGGAGGGCATAGCAGCTACCGGGAAAAACTAGACCGCAAACGACTGCATTGACGGCGTTGGCGGCCACAACGCCCGAGTCTCCGGCGATTGAAGCGGTGAGGGCGACGATATCGTGCCATGCGGCGGGATAGAAAGCGCCATGCCAATCGGGATAGGCGGGAGCGCCGACGTTTGCCTGCAAAGATGACCACACTCCGCTTTCGAGGAAATAACGAACCATGTTCGTATGGGTCTGGTTGTCGAAGCGGCTGTAAAACGAGTCGGCCCCGTCGAGGCCCTTTATGTAGACCAGGCCGCAAACGATCATGCCGACGGTGAGGTACAAAAGGAGAATCGCCCAGTCTGAGAGCTGGTCAATCTCGACATTAAACTTCTTTTTAAACAAGACTCTGGAGATAACTGCTGCGCCTCCGCACAAGGCGAGGACGGGTATGAGAATGCTCGGCCAGGAGGCGGCCACCCCCAATGCGCCATCCGCGACTGCCACCAAAGCATAGAGGGAGACCGTGACGATGGGTGCGCAGGCGATGGCGACGACGGGGGAGAGGCGAAGCGCCCTTCCCGCAAAGAAACCTGGGATGTAAAGCAAGAGCGTGCAAATTCCGAAGCAGAGAAAAAAAGTTGACCACATACCTGGCGATACTCCTTAGAAAGATCCATAGACCGCTGATTATAGGGGAAGATCGTCGCCGCTTTCGCCCTCCCTATGGCCTCTACACAAGGTTTTAGTGGAAAGGCCTTCTTCTACTTCGGTATAGTTTGCTATTGTGAGAAAATCAAACCGTTTGATCCATTTTCCAAGTTCAAGGAGCGTCGGATGAACATTGCAGTTGCGGGTACCGGCTACGTTGGCCTCTCCCTCGCCGTTTTGCTCTCGCAGCACAATCATGTGATTGCCGTAGATGTGGTGCCCGAAAAGGTTGACCTTATCAACCGGGGCCTTTCTCCCATCGCCGATACGGAAATCGAAGACTACCTGGCGAACCACGATCTTTCACTCACGGCCACGTTGGATGGTGCATCGGCCTATGCAGAAGCTGATATGGTGGTCATAGCTACTCCCACAAACTACGATTCCGAAAAAAACTATTTCGATACGCGTTATGTCGAGCAGGTTATCGAGTTGGTGCTCCAGGTGAATCCTTCCGCCGTGATGGTGATCAAGTCTACCGTTCCGGTGGGGTACACTAAGGATATCTCAGAGCGTTATCCCGAGGGCAAGTTTCTCTTCAGCCCCGAGTTTTTGAGGGAAGGGCATGCTCTCTATGACAATCTTCACCCTTCTCGCATTATCGTTGGGGTGCCGAGTGAGTCGCTTCATAGGGAAGAGCTGGAGAAGGCTGCAGTCGTTTTCGCGGAACTGCTAGCTGCCGGTTCGCTGGACGCCGAAACACCCATCCTCGTTATGCGAGCCACGGAAGCCGAGGCCGTTAAATTGTTTGCTAACACGTATCTGGCTCTTCGGGTGGCGTATTTCAACGAGCTGGACACCTACGCTTGCGTGCGGGGGCTCGACGCCTCCCAGATCATCGAGGGCGTGGGGCTGGACCCGCGCATCGGCGGCCACTACAACAACCCCTCTTTCGGTTATGGCGGCTACTGCCTTCCTAAGGATACGAAGCAGCTGCTGGCCAACTACGACGAAGTGCCGCAGAACCTCATCGAGGCCATCGTTGAGGCCAACCGCACCCGGAAGGACTATATCGCCGATGAGGTTCTTGATCGCGTGACGCACCTCGTGTACCAGGGCGTTGCCCAGCCCAAAGTGGGCGTATATCGTCTCACCATGAAAACGGGAAGCGACAATTTCCGGGCAAGTTCCATTCAGGGTATCATGAAGCGAATTAAGAGTCGCGGCGTCCCCGTGGTGGTGTACGAGCCCACCTTGTCCGATGATGAATTCTACGGCAGTGAAGTTGTCCGCGATTTGGATGTGTTCAAGGGCGAGTGCGACATTATCTTGGCTAATCGCTGGAGCCCCGAACTCGATAGCGTTCGAGACAAGGTGTATACGCGCGACCTGTTTAAGCGCGATTAGAATGAAAAGCATCAATGAGGAGCAGTAACAGCATGGCGCAGCCGAAAGTCAGTATCATTATACCTACGTACAATGTTGAGGAGTACCTTCGTGAATGCCTCGACTCTGTTTGCCGTCAGACGCTTAAGGAGATCGAGATAATCTGCGTGAACGATGGTTCGACCGACGGATCTCTTGCCATTATCGAAGAGTACGCGACGAAAGACGAGCGCATTGTGGTGCTGGACGGCCCCAATGGGGGGTATGGGAAGGGCATGAATCGCGGACTCGACCGTGCTACAGGGGAGTTCGTCGGCATCGTAGAGCCCGATGATTTCGTGGCTCTCACCATGTACGAAGACCTCTATAAGGTGGCGCACGAGAACGATCTTGACTTTGTGAAGGCCGATTTCTACCGGTTTACCCGGAACGAGAATGGCGATATGAGGTTGGTCTACAATCATCTGGACAAAACCGATGAATGGTACAACAAGATATTCGATCCAAGTCAGGAGCCGGAAACCCTCCGTTTCATCATGAACACATGGAGCGGAATTTATAAGCGCGATTTTATTGAGGGACACGGCATTCGCCACAATGAGACGCCCGGTGCCTCGTTCCAAGATAACGGATTCTGGATGCAGACGTTTGTGTACGCTAATCGAGCGATGATTTTGGATACACCCTACTATCGCAACCGACGCGATAACCCCAACTCATCAGTGAAAGACACGGGCAAGGTGTACTGTATGAATGTGGAATACGATTATATCGAAAATCTTTTGAAATCTGATGAGCGCATTTGGGATACATTCAAATTCATGTTCTGGCTCAAGAGGTATGACAATTACATGTTCACTATGAACCGCATTGATGAATCCTTCATACCAGAATACGTGCTGCGCTTTCAAGAGGATTTTCTTCGAGCCAAGAAGCAGGGGGAGTTAGCCGAGGATGTCTTCACTGAACGCCAGTGGAGCAATATCGGTCGCATACTTGACGACCCTCAGGCCTATGGACGTGCTTTCATTAAAGGAAAAAGGGGCCGGTCTCCCTTAAGGAGAGGTGCATCAAAAGTGAAGCGCATGGCAAAGAAAGCCTTGAGCTAAATGGACGCGGTTCGAAGCCAGCGGGCTAAACTTGCTTTCGTGGTGCTGGTAGATGGGTCTACCCATCACCTTTCCGAAAGCTTAAGTTGCATGTTGAGCCAGGCCGTTCCTGAGATAGAAGTGGCTTGCCTGTGTGCGACGTCTGCTGAAGGGCTGCTAGGATGTTCGAAGGAGTTTGCGCTACGAGATAGCCGAGTGTCCGTGATCAGCTATGGAGGAGTTTCCATAGCTGCGGGCATTCGGGAGGCGTTGGGGCGAATCTCGGCGCCCTTGGTGATGGTTACGCGTGGAGATGATGTTGTCGATACGGGTCTTGCGGAGAGGCTGCTTGGGAAGGCGCAATCTTGGGGTGATGTGTGTGACGTCGTCCTTTGTGATGCCGATCATGTGTGGAGGGGCACGCAAGGACTGAGGAGGGAGCTCGTCCCTGCTGCTGATGACGGGCAAGCTTACGGTCGGCTTCTCGCTGCTAATGAGGCGGTAAAGGCGCTAAGTGCCTTCTGCGTTCCTTGCTCTACGATTTGGAGAACTGAGTATCTAAAAGCAATTTGTGGTGATGATAAGGGCTTGTGCCACTATGATTCACTCTGGTTTAACGCTGTTCTTTCAGCTCGTAGAATCACTTTCGAAAAGTCCATCGGCTATGGCAGCAGTCGCGCCGACGGGGTCAGCTGCGGCGCTGCGGCCGCAGTGGCTTCACTGGGCGCTGATTTCGGAACTTTGTGCGAAAGGTATGTGCGTTCTGACCAAGGGGAATTTTGCGTGGCGGCGTCAAGGATGCTGTATGGTTGCTCGCTCGGGCTGATCGCCTCGTCGAAGCCTTTGGATCGTCGGGAGGCTGTCGCATGTTTGCGCACCGCTCTCCAGGAGCTTCAGAGCTTGGAGTTGCAGTCTGGGGCAGTTGGTATGGCTCTGCCGTTGGGTGGCGCTATGCTGATGGACGACCCCGAGCGATATTATTACGAGCTGTGGGGGTCGTACGATCAAATTGACGAGCTCAAAACCAAGTTGAACGATGCCCTTCTCGCGCTTGAAGCTTGTCGGGAGGGCGCAGGCCAAGCGGCCAAGACAGAGAAGGCGCCATCGAAGACGTCGTCTCTGACGAAGAGGCTTGCGAGAAAGTGCCGCTCTGCTTTGCGCTCCTTCAAACGCAGGATCGGATAAGCCTATGAGTGTTGTTTCTTCCGAGCCATTGCTATCGATTGTGGTTCCAACATACAATACCGAGCGTTATCTCGAAGAGTGTTTAAAATCACTTGCCACTCAGGAGAGCGACCGGTACGAAGTGATCGTCGTCAATGACGGTTCCACGGATAGTTCAGCTCGTATAGTTGAGGCATTTTGTAAAATCAACAATCGTTTTCGTCTGGTAAATAAGATGAATGGCGGGGTTTCTTCTGCTCGCAATCGGGGCATCTTGGAGGCAAGGGGGGAGTATGTTTCATTTGTCGATTCTGACGATTGCGTTGCTAAAGAATACGTAAACACCATTGTTGCCGCAATCGCCAAGACGGATCACGATATCGTTGTGTTTGGGGGGCGTACGTTTCCCCGAGATAAAATCGCAGATTCAAAGATGAATCCGGCGCCCATTACGTATGTCGACAATTCGGTAGCTGCCGTTTTAGGGGAGCGTGCAAGCCGTCCCTTTGTTCACAATAAGGCGTATCGGCGTAAACTGCTTTGCGAGAACAAGGTTTTCTTCGACGAGGAAATGACTTTAGGCGAAGATCAGCTGTTTCAGTTCTGCGTCTTTCCTTATGCTCGACGAATATTATTTATTTCCGATAGCCTGTACCGTTATCGATGCGAGCGAAAAGACTCGGCTATGCAGCGACTCTCGAGTGAGTCGGATGAGGTGCTTCGGCATCATTGCCGGATGGTGTCGAAAATCCTTCTCTGGTATAAAGAGCGCTTCTCGCCGGTAGATTTAGATGCTGTCTCGGATTGGAGCGTCAATTATTTGATCCCGTATTTTGAAGCAGCCAGCTATAACGTTGCTGCTGCTTGTGCCGCAGAACTCACGTCACTGCTTGAAGAGGTAGGGCCTTGCTTGAATCGTGGATCATGGTGCCACTTTTCGGCTATCAAGGAGCTTGCTGAGAGTTCCTGCCAAGAGCCCCTTGTTTCTGTTGTGATGCCTATGTATAACGCAGAAAAGCACTTGCGCCAGTGCCTGGGATCTCTTCGCGAGCAAACCATGAAGCGATTCGAGGTTATCGTGGTCGATGATGGCTCGACGGACAACTCCTGCGCTGTGGTTGAGGAGCTTTCTCACGAGGATAGGCGCTTTACGCTGCTGCGCCAAGAGCATGGATTTGCTGGACGTGCCCGAAACCTAGGGATGGAGCAAGCGCGAGGGGAGTATCTGCTGTTCCTCGATTCTGATGATTTCTTTTCTCCGGACTTGCTCGATCACGCCTTTGCGCGCGCTAAAGCGTATGACGCTGATATTTGCCTCTTTTCGGCCAATTCGTTCGATCATCAGACGAAGAAGATTGGAGCGATGCCCTGGATCTGCCGTTATGAGCTGCTGCCTGAATCTCCGGTATTTTCTCGACAGACCTTCTCGGATAATTTGTATTGCATTACTACGCCTGTGCCGTGGAATAAACTCTTCAGAAAGAGTTTTGTGCTGAGCCAAGGCCTTTTGTTTCAAGAGACAAGAAGCGCTAACGATATGCTTTTTACATTAACAGCGCTCGCGTTGGCAGATCGGATAACTGTCTTGCGTGAGGATTTAGTTACTTATCGCATAAACGAAGGCACATCGCTTCAATCCACCCAGGATAAGGATCCATTCGCGTTTTACCAGGCTCTTTGCGCGCTTCAGCAGTCGCTGAAAGGCAGAGGGCTCTATGAAGAGCTCAAGCGGCCGTTTGTCAACTTCTCCCTCGATTGCTGCATCCATAACATACGAACTATGAAAACTTCGGACGCTTATCGTCGGGTATACGATTTTGTGAAGCGAGAAGGTTTGGCGCAGTTGGATATATTGGATAAGGATGATTCGTGGTTTTACGTGTACCGAAACCAGAATGCAGAGCGAAAGCGCGCGATGCTTTTGCTTGAAGCCGATGAGTATAAGTCGAAGTTTGGGGATTGAGGCATTTACATGGGCGAGTCGACGTATTCGCGAGGGGAAGGGTCTTTGTCGGCGGCTAGTGAGGCAATGACGGAGGAAGAAGAAAGAACTGGTTTCCCGACGAGGGAGGAGGGTGCCAATTTGGTCTTGTCCGAAAGTGTCGCTGCGCTTCGTGAACGCATCGAGTCGGCGCATGATGGTCTCACGCGTGCGGCTGTTGTTGCCGAAGCGGCATCCAAGATGGCGTCGCAGTCCGAGGAGTTTGCTGGGGGGATTGTGCCAACGGAGGGGGATCTTGCCTTTCTGGGCGAAGTGGTCGCGGAACGCGATCGGGAGATGTGGCGTAATCAGTGCAATAGCCTTCCGGATCCTGAGAGCGTTATTGATGTTCGGCCAATTGGGGAGCCGGTGGTGTCGGTCATTATTCCTGTATACAACGCAGCCTTGTTTTTGGAAGAAACCCTTGGTTGCGTTTTACGCCAAACACTCGACGAGATTGAAGTAATCTGCCTTGACGACGGGTCGACCGATAATTCTCTCCGAATCCTCTGTGAAGCGGCGCGCAACGATGATCGGGTGGCGGTATATCATCAAGACAACTTGGGACTCTCCAGCACTCGCAATCGCGCGATGCGCTTGGCGCGCGGCCGCTATGTCTACTTTCTGGATGCAGACGATTTGCTCGAGGATGACGCACTCGCTGTTTTAAGTCGTCGTGCCGATGCTGATCAATTGGATATTGTCTATCTGGATGGGCAGTCGTTTTACGATGACGAGACGCTCGTCGAGAGATATCCATTTTTCCAAACGGCTTATCAGCGCAAGAGCATCTACGAAGGAGTATGGCGCGGCGCCGATCTCATGGCGGCTTTTTGGGGCGCAGGCGATTTGTACGTGCCGCCTTGGCTTGCTCTCTATAGGCGTGATTATTTGATCGAGCACGGAATCGGCTTTATTGACGGCATCGTTCACGAAGACAACGCCTATTATGCTCTTACGGCGCTTTATGCCGAGCGCGTTGCCCATTGCCCGCGTCGGCTCATTCGCCGCCGGGTGCATGAGGATTCTATCATGACCAGGTCTGTTGCATTTGCGAATGCGTTGGGATATTATCTCTGCGCGATAGCGGTGCTCCGCGCCTACTTCGATTGCGAGACTGAGATGTCTGTCGACACTCGTGCCGCCGTAAAGGCTTTTGCTATGCGAACGTTAAGGAGCGCCGCAACATCGTTGGAAAAGGTTCCTGAGTGCGAGTGGGCGGCCGTATACGGGCTCCGAGAAGACTGTGAGGCGATGAGGGCTGCCGTTAGTGCTCCTGCCTATGTGGGGCTTCAGCGAGGGCATTTGCAAAGGGACATCGCTAGGGTTCGCGACGAGCTGAGTTCGGCTCGTGAGATGATTCGCGCAAAAGAAGCTGAATTGGATAAATCATGCACCCAGTTGCATTGCTGTGAAAAGGAGATAGAAGGGTTACAGGATAGGCTTCGGCGGGAGACCGGGGCAAGGATCGCTTGCGAGGACGAGATTGCGCGCTTGCGTGCAAGCAAATCCTATCGAGTGGGCTATGCGCTCATGCGTCCCTTCATCGTGTTGCGACGTTGCGTTCGTCGGTTGCGTTCCTGAGGAATTTTATACATGGCAAGACATCGCCCAAAGCACAAAAAAAACGCCCTCGGAGTACCGTTTCTGCTGGATGAACGTTTGTCAGTCCCCGTGGTACTGTGCGTAGTCGTGCTGCTCATTCCCTTTTTCGAATTGGGTATGGTGAATGCCTGTTATCCAGACATGCGCAACATCTATTATTATATAAGATTGATATGTATTTCGACAATTGTCCTCTTATACCTTGTCAGAGGCGAAAAGGATGCGCTGTCTGTAAGCTCTATTGCGCTCTGTTTGGTAATGTTGATCTCCACCTGCATCAATGGAGGGAGTCTGCGCTTCGCTTTCATCAACGAATGGGTGTCTATGGCGGCGATGGCACTTCTGGTGGCCTGGGCGTTTCGCGTCAACTTTACCTCATTCTTATGGGCAGTGATGATCTTCTCGACAGTGCTTTCCGCGGCAAATGTTTTGTCGATTGTTGCCTTCCCCGAGGGCACCTACGCAACGCAGTACACTCCTCAGGGCGATCATTTTCTCTACGGGCATAGAAATGCGTTTTACCAATTCATTTTCTTGTCCGTAGGGGTGTCCTGGTTGCTTGATGCGTGGAAAGGCAAGCGTTTTTCTGCAAGGACGGGGGCTATCTTTCTTTTGGGCCTTATTCAGGTGGGCGCTGCCTATTCTGCTACTACCACCATTGCCTTAGCGCTGGCCGTGATGCTAGGCTTCCTCGTTCAGTTCGTGCCGTGGCGACGTGTGCTCAATGGACTCGTTCTGGTTGGGCTGTACTTTGGACTTTTCGCTGCAATAGTGATATTTCGCATCAACGAGGTCTTTGCGCCGGTGATTGAGGATGTCTTCCAGAGAAGCGCAACGTTGACGGGAAGGACAGCGATATGGGATGCGGTGATTCAGCGGATGGATTCAGAGCATTTGTTGTTTGGCTATGGCGCATCAGGCAAAACAGTGATAGCAGGTTCGGGGCTAGAGTTCCCCCATCCTCACAACGAACTGCTCACCTATTTGAACTGCGGCGGAATTGCGGGACTTGCGTGCTTTGTGACGGTCCTCGTGCTTGTGGGCTGGTCTCTCTTTAAGAGCAGAAACGTGCTCGTGTCAGGTGTTCTGTGCTCTCTCGTTTCTGCCTTTTTGGTCGTATCTTTGGCGGAATCGGTGTTGCATCCCTCCTTGATGCTAGCCCTGGCAATTGCTTGGTATGCCTCGAAAAAAATTCGAGGACAAGCTGGTCGGTCGCGAACCGAAGATCGCTGAGTAAACGAGAAGAGCCGAGGGCGTCGGCTCTTCTCTTCTCTGGTTAGCGCTAGCTTGCTGGCATTTTACCTCGTTTTGTCCCAAACGCCAGAAGCGTTCACGTGATACTTTCCGATCCACGTGTTTGTCGCCATGGCGCCGCTGTCGGTCAGGTAGTAGTTGCCGACCCAGCAGTTCCTGCTCATAACGCCGGATCCGTTGAAGTGGTACCACTTCCCGCCGACCTGTCGCCAGCTTGTAGCCATGGCTCCCGAGCCATCGAGATAGTACCATTTTCCGCCGAGCTGGAGCCAGCCTGTCTTCATGGCGCCGGAGCTGCTTAGGTAGTACCAGCTGCTACCGATCTTCGCCCAGCCGGTTTGCATTGCTCCCGAGCCGCTCAGGTAGTACCAGCTGCCGCCTGTTTTGAGCCAGCCGGTGGCCATGGCGCCGGAGCTGTTGAGATAGTACCAGGTGTTGCCGACCTTCTGCCAGCCTGTGAGCATCCAACCAGCGTTGTCGAACAGATACCACGTTCCCCCGATCTGACACCAGCCCTTTGCATAACCGCCGTTGTCGTACGCATACCACCATTTGCCAGATGATTGCTTCCAAGTGCCGGAAGTTGGCTTGGAGGGGTTTGGGCTATCCGTCGATGTTCCGTTTTCATCGGCTGGAGGATTAGTAATGTTGAATTCCAGCTTCTGCTGGCCAGTGTAGGCTCCTTTGCCCTTGATCGTTGCCGTGGCCTTGCCGAGGCCGTTGTTGTTGCTGTAGGTGACAGTGTAGTCCTTATCGTAATCGAGAAGCTCATCGCCCAGGTAGACCATCACGCCTGGTTCTACGGCGGCGCCATAGTAGTAGGGGGCTGAGGTCGGGAATGCCTCGGCTTTCGAGATGTCGTTAGTGGCCGTTACGTTGACGGGGATCTCGGTTATGGAGCTGTCGTTCATGCCGCTCGCGCAAGCCATGGCTCGGATTGTGACAGCCTTCGTTACGGTAATTCCTTCGTCAGGATTATAGGCGTGGGTGATGCCCGGAGCCTTGTCCATGTCGCTTTCGGAAGGAAGTTCCGCCTCGTTTTCGGCATCGAATGTGCTGGCAAGGGCCGCAGCCTCGGAAGCCGCAGGATCGCTGCCGTCAAGGGTGTAGTAAATCGTCGAACCATCGGTTGGTGCCTCAAGGTACACCTTCGCTCCTTTGGCACCAACGTAGCCGGATGCGAGCTCGACAGAGGAATAAGGGGATGACACTGTGTTCTCGTAAGCGAAGAGGGGCTTCACTGCCAGGTCTTTCGTGACCGACCACCAGGGGGTCTGGCTCGTGGTACCCCAGCTCACAAATTCCATGCCGGGTGCCGTAGGGTTGGCCTCGGGAAGCTCGGCGGCCTTGCCATGTTCGACCTGTACCGTTTTGAAAGGGGTACCGTCGTAATTGAGGAACATGACAGTGTGCTTTACAGGCTCGTACGTCGCCTTGATGACCATATCGCCGGTGGCTTGCGTCGTTCCGGAAAGTAGCGCATCCCATCCTTTGAACGTGTAGCCCTCGACATCGACATGGTCGGCCGGGGCTTCAAGCGTTGAACCAAAGGGAACCGTCTGCAGCAGCACGTCTTCGGCTTGATGGTCGACCCAGGCAATGGTGCAGGTGCGTTCCGCGAAGATGGCGTTGATGACCATGTCGCGATCGATGCCAGAGGCGGCGCGGCTCCACCCGAGGAACTGGCATCCCTCGCGAGTGGGAGGCTCGGGAGCTGTGGCGTCCTCGCCGGCGTTTACCTGCTGCTCGCTTATCACGGCGGTCGATCCATCCGCTTTTTCGTATTGGTAAGTCACGGTGTACTGAGCGCGAGGCGCCTTTATGGTCGCTACGTTAACCAGCCCCGTTGATCCTTTCACGCCCAGAGAGACGATGAAGTCGCCGCTTTCCACGCTGGGGTCCTGGCGAGGCGTGAAGCTGAAGGAATAAGCGTTGCCGGCGCCTATAGTGGTTTGGCCGATGTACTGCACCTGGTCTTCGTTGGGGTCGGAGTTGGTGACGTTGTAAACCATGATAGTAGCTTCTTTGCCGGCCAGGTCGGTGCCGGTGGACAGGCTGCCCGTAATGGCCTGCTTCGTGCCCGTCGTGTCTTCCTTGCCTTGGATGGCTCCGGGTTGCTTGGTGCGGTAGCGGTAGACTTTCTGGGTCTGTACCTCTTTCTCGGCGGATGCGACGGCCTCGTCGAATCCCCAATCGCCCCAATCGCTCCATTTGGAGTAATCGTAGGTGACGGTTTTGGTTCGCGTCTGATAGGTGTAAGTGGTCACGATAGATTTCGTCCACCAGTACGATATGCCGGCCTTGCGATGGGCGCACGAGCCGTAGGGGCCGTGAAGATCCCACGCCTTTCCACCCTTATCGGCGAACTTATTTGCGCAGGCTGTCATGGGGGAGCTGAGCGTTACCTCGTGGTAAGTGCAGTTTTTGCCGTAGGCAACGGAGTCCTGGTTTTGACAGTTGTCATAGTAGTTGCACCAGCGATAGTAGGTGTACTTCGTGGACTGCCCTGTGATTCGCTGCGTGTCGCTCGTCGCGGGCTTACTTGTGGTGGTCTTGTTAGCGCTCCAGCCTCCGTAGGTAGTGGTGGAGCTGCCCCGATCCCATCCGCTCATCGAAGTTGCCGTGCTCTTAGTGTATTGCTTGTCGCGGAAACGGTACTGGGTGGCTTCCTCCACTTCGGTGTTGTCCGATGTGGCTGGCTTCTCCGTCGACCATTCCGACCAGTCGGTGTAGTAAAAGTTGTCCATGGAGACGATCTCGCGCTGGATGGCTTTGGAATAGGCGCCTCCCGTGCGGTAGTTGCCGTCAAGGCCAACTACCTCCACTTCCGCCACCGTGGCGACATTGTCGCCGTTGTACTTCAGAACCACGTCCTTCTCGATGGTTCCATCGTTTCCGATCTCAACAGTCTCGCGAGAGGTTTGGACAAGTTTGTCGTCAGACGTCTTCAGAGCCACGCGCAGAAGTGCCGTGGTGATATCCGTGGGATGGTTGGTCAGCTTCACGTGCACCGTGTAGTTGCCCGATGCGGTGCGCTCGGCGTTGGTGATCTCGGCGACGACGGGCAGCTCCTCGTCGGCCCAGGCGAACACGGCACGCAGCGACATCTTAGAGTCGACCTTGGTGTAGTCTCGTGCGCTGTCGTCATCGGCATCGGTGACGGCCCAGCCGCTGAACACCTTGCCTGTGGGAGCGGTGCCAGGGTCGGGCGCGGTGGCTGCCTGGCCGAACTCGATATTCTGCTGGGAGAGAAGGGTCTTGCCGTCGGCGGCATAGAACTTAACCGGGTACTCGTTGATGCTCCAGCGGGCAACGACATCCGTGTCCTTCTTGACGTTGCTGGGCTGGCTGCTCCAATTAATGAAGGTGTAGCCTCGGCGCTTGGGGGAGAACTCGGGCATTTGGGCGTCGTAGCCATATTTGACCGACTGCTCGTCGTCGACGCGCGATATCTCGTTGCCGTTCTCGTCGGTGTAGACGCTCATGAAGCGCACCGTCAGAGGCGCCATGGCCTCAATGCTGATGCGGGAACTTTCCGCGCTCTCTCCGATGGCGTTGGCTGCCTTCACGCCGACGGCGTAGGTGCCGGCTTCGGACAGAACGAACACGGCCTCGGATGACGTTGTCGTCTGGGTGTCGACTGCGCTACCATCTTTGTAGAGCGTTGCGATATAGGAGGCTACTGCTGGGTTACGATTCCAGGCGATCTTGACAGCGTCACCTTGGGCAATTGCTTCGGATTCCGCCGTCACGGTTGGCGTGCCGGGTGCCACACAGGTGATACTCTCGGTAGTAACGGAAGATGCTCTCATTCCAGAAGCAACGGCGAGGGCCTTGACCGTGCAGTTGGCAGTGAGGCTGAACGGCCCCGTGTATTTCTTGCCGTTGGATTTTCCGGTCTTGATGTCGAAGGTTGGGTTGGTTCCATCGAGGGTATAGAAAATAGTGGCCGCTTTTGTGTCCGATTTCAGTTCGACGGTTGTGCCCGATGCGGTATTGCTCTGATTGACGTGAGGCGCCGCCGTGAGACCTGTATAAATAGTTTGCCGTGTGACACTGCTTGCGCTCATGCCGCTTTTGGTGGCGATAGCCCGCACGCCCATAGTAGGCCATGTGTCGTTTATCCAGGTTCCGCTATACACGGTGCCCGCGACAGCTGAGGGATCGTTTTTGCCATCAAGCGTATAGCGAATGGTGGCACTGCCCTGATTGTCGACAAGCTGAATCTTTTTGCCGCCCAAGACGTCGTGGGGCTTAATGGCGGGGGCTTTGGCTGTGGGGGTGGAGTTGGGATATTTACTGTCGTACCATTTGTAGTGGTAAAGACTTATTCCGTGGCTGCTAACCGCGCTAAAGTGTGCATAGGCTTTTGAGTAAAACTGACTCCAGGTGAGGTAATGCGACCTAATGTGACGAGGCTTGTTTACATGTTCGTAAATCGTTATGCCGGCATCAGACACCTTTTCCAGAATAAATGTATGCTGCCAGCTTCCATATCCTCCTGATGTTAGCGCCAGGCTAAATTAGCCGCTTCCAAGTCGGACAAAAATCGCCAATCCC
>OLRQ01000717.1_pt1 | contig 31839 bp, 23 predicted proteins | sample 1671971 | NCBI WGS metagenome assembly OLRQ01 (sample SAMEA3136631, study PRJEB25190) | human gut metagenome | biome: human gut; feature: human-associated habitat; material: faeces | place: Austria | collected 2013
CTTCTTTAGCTTCATTATATTGGAAAGCAGGGGAAAGGACAAATCTGCAAAAAGGGACAAAAAATAAGCGTACCACTATTTCTAATGATACGCTTATCGTATTTAACTGTTAATCAAGGTCTATGAATACCCTTACAGTGGTATCTCTCCACTGATTTTTCCTTACATACTGTCCGTTAGCCTTTCGATAGGCTGCTGCCTGCTCGAAACTAAGCGGCAATTCAAAGGAAAGAGAACTCCTACCTATTTGCAATAGCTGCCTGTGCAGCAGCGAGGCGAGCGATGGGAACGCGGAAGGGGCTGCAGGAGACGTAGTCGAGGCCGACCTTGTGGCAGAATTCCACAGAGGAGGGGTCGCCGCCGTGCTCGCCGCATATGCCCAGGTGCAGGTCGGGACGGGTCGCGCGGCCGAGCTGGCATGCCATCTTGACAAGCTTGCCTACGCCGACCTGGTCGAGCTTTGCAAACGGATCGTTCTCATAGATCTTCTTATCGTAGTAAGCGCCGAGGAACTTGCCTGCGTCGTCACGGCTGAAGCCGAAGGTCATCTGAGTCAGGTCGTTGGTGCCGAAGGAGAAGAACTCTGCTTCCTTGGCGATCTCGTCGGCGGTCAGAGCCGCTCTGGGGATCTCGATCATGGTACCGACAAGGTACTTCATATCAAGGCCGCTTGCTGCGATCAGCTCGTCGGCATTCTTGACAACAACGTCCTTTACGTACTTGAGCTCCTTGACCTCGCCGACCAGCGGGATCATGATCTCGGGAACCATGTTCCACTCGGGGTGGCGCTTCTGAACATTTATTGCAGCGCTGATGACAGCACGGGTCTGCATTGCAGCGATTTCGGGATAGGTGACAGCCAGACGGCAGCCGCGGTGGCCCATCATGGGGTTGAACTCATGCAGGGATGCGATGAGAGCCTTGATAGCCTCAACGGACTTATTCTGTGCCTTTGCCAGAGCCTCGATATCGGCTTCCTCAGTGGGAACGAACTCGTGGAGAGGAGGATCGAGGAAACGGATGGTTACCGGGCAGCCTTCCATTGCTTCGTAGATGCCCTCGAAGTCTGCCTGCTGCATAGGCTCGAGCTTTGCAAGAGCCGCAACGCGCTCTTCAAGAGTGTCGGCGCAGATCATCTCGCGGAACGCGGCGATACGGTCGCTGTCGAAGAACATGTGCTCGGTACGGGTCAGGCCGATGCCCTGTGCGCCCAGCTCACGAGCCTTGCGCGCATCGTGCGGGGTGTCGGCATTGGTGCGGACCTGGAGGCGGCGATACTTGTCAGCCCAGCCCATGATGCGGCCGAACTCGCCTGCGATGGAAGCGTCAACGGTGGGGATGATGCCGTCGTAGATCTTACCGGTCGAGCCGTCGAGAGAGATGAAGTCGCCCTCGTGGAAGGTCTTGCCGGCGAGGGTGAACTGCTTGTTCTCCTCGTCCATCTTAATGTCGCCGCAGCCGGAGACACAGCACTTGCCCATGCCGCGAGCAACAACGGCAGCGTGGCTGGTCATGCCGCCGCGAACGGTCAGAATACCCTGTGCGGCCTTCATGCCCTCGATATCCTCGGGAGAGGTCTCGAGACGGACGAGAACGACCTTTTCGCCGCGCTCGTTCCATGCCTTTGCTTCCTCAGCGGTGAAAACGACCTTGCCGCATGCAGCGCCGGGGGATGCACCAAGGCCCTTGCCCATCGGAGTTGCAGCCTTAAGGGCGGCAGCATCAAACTGGGGGTGCAGCAGAGTGTCAAGGTTTCTGGGATCGATCATTGCAACGGCTTCTTTTTCGGTGATCATGCCCTCGTCAACGAGGTCGCATGCGATCTTGAGCGCGGCCTGTGCGGTGCGCTTGCCGTTACGGGTCTGGAGCATGTAGAGCTTACCGTTTTCAACGGTGAACTCCATGTCCTGCATATCACGGTAGTGATTCTCAAGTGTCTTGCAGACGTTCTCGAACTGAGCAAATGCCTCGGGGAACTTCTCTGCCATCTGTGCAATGGGCATCGGGGTGCGAACGCCTGCAACGACGTCTTCGCCCTGTGCATTGGTAAGGAACTCGCCCATGAGCTTCTTCTCTCCGGTTGCGGGGTCGCGGGTAAATGCAACGCCGGTGCCGCAGTCGTCGCCCATGTTGCCGAATGCCATCATCTGAACGTTGACAGCGGTGCCCCAGCTGTAGGGGATGTCGTTATCGCGGCGATAAACGTTTGCGCGGGGGTTATCCCAGCTGCGGAAAACTGCCTTGATAGCGCCCATAAGCTGCTCTTTCGGGTCAGTCGGGAAGTCCTCGCCGATCTTTTCCTTATATTCTGCCTTGAACTTGCCTGCAAGTTCCTTAAGGTCGTCTGCGGTGAGCTCAACGTCCTGAGTTACGCCGCGTGCTTCCTTCATTTCATCAATGAGCTGTTCGAAGTATTTTTTGCCGACCTCCATAACAACGTCGGAGTACATCTGGATGAAGCGGCGGTAGCAGTCCCATGCCCAACGGGGATTATTGGACTTCTTAGCCATGACTTCAACGACCTGCTCGTTCAGGCCGAGGTTGAGGATGGTGTCCATCATGCCGGGCATGGATGCGCGTGCGCCGGAGCGGACAGATACGAGGAGAGGATTTTCAAGGTCGCCGAACTTCTTTCCGGTGATGCCTTCCATCTTCACTACGTACTCCATGATCTCTGCCATGATCTCATCATTGATCTTCTGGCCGTCTTCATAGTACTGCGTGCATGCCTCGGTGGTAATGGTGAAGCCCTGGGGTACGGGCAGACCGATGTTGGTCATTTCCGCCAGGTTTGCGCCCTTGCCGCCGAGAAGCTCACGCATTTTTGCGTTGCCTTCGGAGAACAGATAAACATACTTCTTGCTCATTGGGTAATCATCCTTTCTATGCTTACGCGCGCAAAAGCGCGCGTTTTTTTACTTTTTAAGTCTTGCCTCGAGGTCGTCGAGTTCCTGTGCAAGCTTTTTGGGCAGCTTATCGCCGAACTGTGCGTAATACTCGCGGATGCCCTTGCATTCCTCAAGCCATAGTTCCTTATCGACTCCGAGGATATCCTTAACAGTGTCGATAGTGACATCAACGCCTTCGAGGTTGATGTCCTCGGGCTTGGGCTCATAGCCAAGCTCGGTCTCGACTGCGTCCTTTTCGCCGAAGCAGCGGCCGAGTATCCACTCGACAACGCGCAGGTTATCGCCGAAGCCGGGCCACTCGAAGTTGCCCTCGTCATCGGTGCGGAACCAGTTGACGTTGAAGATCTTCGGGGGATTGGAAAGCTTTGCGCCCATGTCGAGCCAATGCTGCCAGTAGTCGCCCATATTGTAGCCGCAGAACGGACGCATCGCCATGGGATCGCGCCTTACAACGCCGACCTTGCCGGTTGCAGCTGCGGTGGTCTCGCTTGCCATGATGGAGCCGACGAACACGCCGTGATCCCAGTCGCGGGACTGATAAACCAGAGGAGCGGTCTTTGCGCGGCGGCCGCCGAAGATTATTGCGGAGATGGGAACGCCGGTCTTGCTCTCAAACTCGGGGCTGATGCAGGGGCAGTTGACTGCCGGAGCGGTGAAACGAGAGTTGGGGTGTGCGCCCTTGCTGCCGTCGGTGCAGTCCCACTTTTCGCCCTTCCAGTTTTCAGCGTTCTTGGGGGGATTCTTATCCATGCCTTCCCACCAGACGGTGTTGTCGTCAAGATTGTGGACAACGTTGGTGAAGATGGTGTTCTTCTTGGTTGCGGCAAGTGCGTTGGGGTTTGACTTTGCGCTGGTGCCGGGAGCAACGCCAAAGAAGCCGTTTTCGGGGTTTACTGCCCACAATCTGCCGTCGGGACCGATGCGCAGCCATGCGATATCGTCGCCGACCGTCCAGCACTTCCAGCCCTTTTCACGGTAGGCCTCGGGGGGGATGAGCATTGCGAGGTTCGTTTTGCCGCATGCAGACGGGAATGCGCCGCAAACATAACGAATCTCACCCTGCGGGTTTTCAACGCCGAGGATGAGCATATGCTCTGCCATCCATTCCTCTTTCCTGCCGAGGGTGGAGGCTATGCGCAGTGCAAAGCACTTTTTGCCGAGCAGAACGTTTCCGCCGTAGCCGGAGTTGACGGACATGATGGTGTTGTCCTCCGGGAAGTGGACGATATATCTCTTCTCGGGGTCGAGCTGAGCCTTGGAATGCAGGCCCTTGATATAGTCGGCACTGTCGCCGATAGCATCGAGCACCTTGGTGCCGATACGGGTCATGATCGCCATTGAAACGACAACATAGATGCTGTCGGTCAGTTCGATGCCGTACTTGGCAAAATCAGAGCCGATAACACCCATCGAATAGGGGATAACATACATTGTGCGCCCCTTCATCGAACCGTCGAATATCTCGTACAGCTTTTTGTACATCTCCTGAGGATCCATCCAGTTGTTGGTCGGACCTGCATCCTCCTGACGCTTGGAGCAGATAAAGGTGCGATCTTCGACGCGCGCAACGTCGTTTACGTCCGAACGGTGAAGGTAGCATCCGGGGAGCTTCTCTTCGTTGAGCTTAATAAGCTCGCCTGTGCCCATAGCCTCGGCTCTCAGCTGCTCGAGCTGCTCTTCAGAGCCGTCGATCCAAACGATCTTTTCAGGCTTCGTAAGTGCGGCCATTTCGTCGACCCACTTGAGAATGTGGACATTATCGGTCAGTTTCATGATCTTTTCCTCCATATTTTCATAAAAATTATTACCAATAACACCTTAATTAAGACTACCATCTTTGATAGTTCTTAATCAATGCATTTTGCTTACAAAAATTAATCTAAAACAGCGCAAAAAGCATCCGCGATTTTTGCAAATTCACCAATTGAAAGTACTTCTCCGCGCACTTTTGGGTCAAAACCACTATCTGTAAGGCATTTTTCGACGGTTTCCTTGCTCATTTCGCCAAATCCTGCACTTAAAGCGTTCAGCAAAGTCTTGCGCCGCTGAGCAAATGCAGCCTTTACGACGCGCATAAACATCGCCTCGCTTTTGACCTCTGCCGGCGGCTCGGATCTCCGCGTAAGACGTATTACGCTCGAGGTCACCTTGGGCTGCGGAATGAAGCAGCCGGGCTGCACATCGAAAAGAAGCTCGGGCTGCGCAAACCAGTTTACGAACACCGTGAACGCTCCGTAATCGCCCGTTCCGGGCTTTGCGCATATTCTGCGTGCCACTTCACGCTGGATCATAACGGTGACGGAGTCAAAGCAGCCGATCTCCAGAAGCTTTGATATCACAGGTCCCGTCACATTATACGGCAGATTTGCGCACACAACGTGTCGCATTCCCGGCATTTTTTCATCCAAAAGCGAAGGAATATCGACCTTGAGCACATCATCGAAAACTATCTCGACATTTTCACAGCCTCCGAGAGTCTCCCGAAGCACCGGTTTGAGTGCCTTGTCAATCTCGACGGAAACGACCTTGCCTGCGCGCATTGAAAGCTGCTCGGTGAGGCAGCCTATGCCGGGGCCGATCTCCAAAACGCCGGTGTCTTTGTCAAGTCCGGCTGCGTCGGCGATATCCTCCGGCACCCACGCGGCGGTCAAAAAATTCTGCCCCATGGATTTGGAAAAGCGGAAGCCGTGCCGCGCAAGCAGCGCCTTTATATCGTTTATGTTCGTAAGATCCATCATTTTCTCCGTCAAAGCAGTTTTTCAAAGCACTGGCGCGCCGGGTCGTGCCCAGGCTCGGCCGAGCAGAGCATGTTTCCGCGATAGACAAAGCCGCTTGCGCGCAGAAGCTGCTGCATGGCCTTGTTTTTTCTGTGCGTATCGGTGCGTACAGACTTTGCTCCAAGCTCTCTTGAATGCCATTCAAGAGCTTCCATGAGCTTTTGGCTCATTCCCGTTCCGCGGAATTCGGCGGCCACTGCCGCGCGGTGCAGCGTGCAGTATTTGCCCTCGCCGTGCCAGCGGCCGTCGGTGATGCCGTCGTAGTCCGGCTCAGGCTCCTCGCCGAGACAGAAAAAGCCTTCTACCGCGCCGCCGTAGGTCATAACAAAGCACCTTCCGGCGTTTATATCCGGCAGGAAGTTAGCCTCGGCCGGATACTCGCCCTGCCACTGATCTACCCTGTGCTTTTTGAGGTAATTGCGCGCCTGGCGCACGATGAGCATTATCTCATCCATATCCTCCGGCACGGCCTTGCGGCACTCCACGGGCTTTGTAAGCTTCATGCGGCTGCGCTCTTTTTTGATCTCCTCAACAAGCTTCAAGTCGGTTTTATCCGTCAGCTCAAGCTTTGCAAACATATCCGGGCGCTTGTCCATCGTGCGCTCAAGGCTTTTCTTGCGCCGCCAGCGCGCAACGGCGGCGTGGTCACCGCCGAGGAGCACCTTCGGCACTTCCCTGCCCTCCCAGACCTCAGGGCGCGTATACTGCGGATATTCGAGCACTCCGTCCCAGTGGCTTTCGCCGGTGAAGCACTCCTCATCGGCAAGAACGCCCGGCACGAGGCGGCACACGGAGTCGGCAACCGCCATCGCGGCAAGCTCGCCGCCGGTGAGCACGAAATCGCCCAGCGATATCTCCTCATCGACGCACTGCTCGATAAAGCGCTCGTCTATGCCCTCATAATGGCCGCATACGAGCACGAGATGGTCATAGTCGTTTTTAAGTCTCCTGGCCGTTGCCTGATCATAGGGCTTGCCCTGCGGCGACATGTAGATAACGCGGCTGCGCTTGCCCCGTGTAGTTGACATAACGTCACCAAGGCAAGACTTGAGCGGCTGCGCCATCATAACGCAGCCCCAGCCGCCGCCATACGGATAGTCGTCTACCTGGCACTGCTTATTTTCCGTATAATCGCGTATCTGCACGCAATTTATCTCGATTATCCCCTTTTTCGCCGCCCGTCCGAGGATGCTTTCATGCATGATCGCATTCATCGTATCCGGGAACAGCGTCATTATATCTATTCTCATTCCGGGGGACTTGTCTTTGTTATTAGTTAACATAATATATTACATGCCTTCTATCAGTCGCACGGTTATTATCCCGTTTTCGGCGTCGGTTTTGAGCACGAATTCCGGGACCGCCGGGATCATGTGCTCTGCTTCGCCGCGCACGATGTAAACAGACGATGCCGGCGTTTCGAGGATATCCTCAAGCGTGCCGACAAGCTCGCCGTTTTCGGTCTCGACGCGCGAGCCGATGATATCGCACAGGAAGTATTCGCCCTTTCTGAGCTTTGCATCCGCGCGGTCGATGTAAACGGTCTTATTCTTCAGGCTCATGGCCGCGTTTATATTCTCCACTCCGTCGAGCATGGCTATAAGAAATCCCTTATGCGCGCGCGATGAGAGGAGCCTGACCGGCTTTGAGTCGATATATAAAGTCTTAAAACGGCGCATGAACTCCGGGCTGTCAAGCCATACCCGGATCTTGACCTCGCCGCGCACGCCGTGTGTATTCACGATTTTGCCCGCTTCGATATACTGCTGCTTTTCCATGTGAAAACCTCCATAGTTGGTCAGTATATAATTTACCACAAAGGACGCGGTTTAACAAGCGCGGCGGCGCTAAAAAAAGCAGAACGGTTAACTCCGTTCTGCTTTTTGATCAGTCCATGATATCGACTGAAACCTTTTTGCCCTGTCTCTGGGCGACAGCCCGCATGAGTATACGGATCTCTTTTACGATCCTGCCCTGCCGGCCAATGACCTTGCCCATGTCTCCGTCAGCTACGCGTACTTCATATACGGTCTCGCCGCCGTGAACGCGCTCGGTCACAGAGACCTCTTCGGGTTTTTCAACGAGGCTCTGTACGATATAGGTCAAAAGTTCTTTCATGCCGGTAGCTTCTCCTTGTTAGGCCTCGACTTTAGTAAGCAGGCCGCGTACGGTTTCGGTAGGCTGAGCACCGTTGGATATCCAGTACTTTGCGCGCTCGAGATCGACCTTGATGTTCTCGCCCTCTGCCATGGGATCGTAAGTGCCTATCTCCTCGATGAAGCGGCCGTCACGGGGGCAGCGGGAGTCAGCAACGACGATGCGGTAGAAAGGTGCCTTCTTTGCGCCCATTCTGCGAAGTCTGATCTTTACCATTTATCTTTCACCTCCATATTATTTCTTCATATATTACAAACGCGTTTGCGAGAGTAATCAAAGCTTAAATCCGCCGAGGCCGGGGAAGCCGCCGCCTCCGCCCATTCCGCCGAAGCGCTTTTGCAGCTTCTTCATGTTCTTGCCGGAAAGCTGGCGCATCATGCCCTGCATTGCGTCAAACTGCTTGAGCAGGCGGTTTACATCGACGACCGAGGTGCCGCTGCCGGCGGCAATGCGCTTTTTGCGCGAGGCGTTGAGTATCGTCGGATCGTCGCGCTCGGCCTGAGTCATCGAGAGGATTATCGCCTCGATGCGGGCCATGCCCTTTTCATCGACCTTTGCGCCCTTGAGCGCTTTTGCGTCAACGCCGGGGATCATGCCGGCAAGGTCGTTTATATCGCCCATACCCTTGAGCGAGCGCATCTGGTCGAGGTAATCGGAAAGCGAGAAGCGGTTTGCTTTCATTCGCTCGGCCATTTCAAGAGCCTTTTTCTCGTCAAAGCTCTGCTCGGCCTTTTCGATAAGCGTGAGCACGTCGCCCATGCCGAGGATACGCGAGGCCATACGGTCGGGGTAGAACGGCTCGATCTGATCGAGCTTTTCGCCGACGCCGATGAATTTGATGGGTTTGCCGGTGCTTGCCTTTATCGAAAGCGCCGCGCCGCCGCGCGCGTCGCCGTCAAGCTTTGTGAGCATGACGCCGGTAACGCCGAGCGCGTCGTTGAATGCGTTTGCCGCGTTCACGGCATCCTGGCCGGTCATCGCATCGACCACGAGCAGTATCTCGCTCGGCTCGACCTCATCGCGGATGTTCTGAAGCTCCTGCATCAGCTCCTCGTCAATGTGCAGACGGCCTGCCGTATCGAGGAACACAAGGTCGTTGCCGTGCTTTTTTGCATGCTCGACTGCGGCCTTTGCGATATCGACGGGATTTGTCGTTCCCATCTGGAACACGGGGATATCGAGCTGCTTGCCGACGGTCTCGAGCTGCTTTATGGCAGCCGGGCGATAGATATCGCATGCGGCCAGCAGCGGGCGCTTGCCCTGCTTGCGCATATAGGCTGCAAGCTTTGCGCCGTTTGTCGTTTTACCGGCGCCCTGAAGGCCGACGAGCATAACAACGCTCGGCGATTTCGAGCCGATGCTCAGGCGCTGATTTTCGCTGCCCATGAGCTTTACAAGCTCTTCGTTGACTATTTTGATGACCTGCTGAGCAGGCGAGAGCGCTTCAAGCACATCCGCGCCCGAGGCGCGCTCGGTAACGCTTTTTGTAAATTCCTTTACGACCTTGTAGCTGACGTCGGCCTCCAGAAGCGCCATGCGCACTTCCTTCATGGCTTCCTTGACGTCGGCTGCGGTCAGTCTGCCCTTGCCGCGCAGCTTTTTAAAGGCAGCGGACAGCTTGTCGGACAATGATTCAAATGCCATGTTCTCTGCCTCCTAAATCTTAAGTTCTTCCAGCTGCTTGAGGATACCCGGCTCCGTGCCCTTATCCCTAAGCTCCCGGATTATTTCGTCTATCTGGGCGTTGCGCTCGAGAAAACGCTTTATAAGCCCGGTTTTTTCTTCGATCTCGGTCATCGCGGCCTCGGCTCGGCGGATTATGTCCCACACGCCCTGGCGCGATATGCCGCACTGCTCGGCGATCTCGCCAAGCGAAAGATCTTCGTTATAGCGGAGGTCGAAATACTCACGCTGCTTATCCGTGAGCAGCTCGCCGTAAAAATCAAACAGCATTGAACGCATCACTGCACTGTTCTCCACGGCGATCCCCCCTGTAAACGTTTTTTGCTTTACAGAGTATAGCATCATCTCCGCCCGCTGTCAAGGGTTTATTCTTGTCACTTAACTTGAGCTGACGAGAGTCGAACGCATATCGGTTTTGACGGGCAGATTTTCACTCATCAAGGCAAAAATGTGAAAATAGCCGGAAGGGCGCGCCGACAGGCGATATGGGTTCGGCTCTCGTCAGCTTGCGCCGAATATATTTCAAATTTTGCGGCAAAACTGACATTTATAAATATACCGACGGGAGAATGGACATGGACAGTCAGAACAAGAACACCGTTTTCAGCCACGCGGCAAGCTGCGCAAGACTCAATGAATGCACGGCAGCAGCCTCTGTGGGCGAGCTGCGCGCACTGTTAAAAAAAAGCTGCGCGGAAATAAACTCGGCCTACAGGCTCGTTGAGGCGCGCTTCGGCAGCGCGGCATCTATGCCGTCGAGCTGCCGCTGGCTTCTGGATAACCGATATCTTGCATTGCGCGAGGCAAAACGCGCCAGCAGCGCACTCAGAGACATTCGCCGGCTGCGCGCCGGAAACGACGGCATAATATTATCCGCACTGTGCCGGGATATGATAAACGTGTGCTCCGGAAGTCTGACCGAGGCCAGCATACTTGAATATCTCAATGGTTTCCAAAGCGTTTCGCCGCTGCCGCAGAACGAGCTTTATCTTCTTCCGGCAGTTTTGCTCGTGCAGCTCACAGCCGTGCTGGCCGACACATGCCGCAAGCTTAGATCCACCGCGGAGCCGGAGGCGCTTGCCGGGGAATTTGCCGCGCTTTTCGGCTCTGTGCGGCTGATATCCGAGCTTGACATGCACAGTCTGCTTGAGCGCGCGGACACTGTTGAAAAGACGCTATCGGCAGACCCTGCCGGAATTTATCCGCGCATGGATGAGCAAAGCCGCGCCGAATACCGCGCAAGGTTATCCAAGCTTGCCAGACGAGAGGGACTCGAGGAACACGTTTTTGCGAAAAAGCTCATCGAGAAAAGCCGCGCCGCAAATGGACTCGAACGGCACGTCGGCATACATTTGTTCAGTGCGCCGAACGAAAAAAAGCTCGCGTCGGCATATATATCCGCAAACATTTTGATAACGCTGTTTCTGACGCTGCTGTGCGGCTTTTTATCGCGCAGCGCCGTTGCCGCGGCGCTGCTGCTCCTGCCGCTGTCGGAGCTTACGAAGGTCATGCTCGATTACATCATTCTGCTGTGCGTTCCGCCGCGCCGCCTGCCGAGGCTCGAGCTTGACGGCGGCGTTCCCGACGAGGGGCGGACGGTGTGTGTAATATCTGCGCTGATTACGGACGAGGACAGCGGCAAGCACTTTGCCGCACTTTTGGAGGAGTTTTATCTTGCAAACCGCGACTGCGGCAAAAATCTGCTCATGGGCATACTTGCCGACCTGAGAGAGGCAAAAACGGAGACCGTGCCCGAGGACAAGGCGATCATTGCGGCGGCCAAGCGCGCTATCGACGCGCTGAACCAAAAATACGGCGGCGGATTTTATCTTTTCACGCGCGAGCGAACGCTCGACGAGGGGCGCGGAAAATACTCCGGCTTTGAGCGCAAGCGCGGCGCGCTGCTGGAGCTTGCAAAGCTCATGTGCGGCGATAAGAGCGAGCTGAACACGCGCTGCGGCGACGCTTATTTTTTGCGCTCTGCGCGCTATATCCTCACCCTCGACGGCGACACCGTGCCCTCGCCCGGCTCGGTGCGCGAGCTTATCGGCGCAATGCTGCATCCGATGAACTTGCCGGTGCTCGACCGTGAGCGCGGACTTGTCACCGCCGGGCACGGCATCATACATCCGCGCATGTGCGCAACGCTGCCCTCGACCGTTTCGACCGATTTTGCACGCATTTTCTCCGGAGGCGGCGGACTTGAGCCATACGGCATGCTTTGCGGCGAGGTGGGCATGGATCTTTTCGACCGCGGCGGTTTTTCCGGCAAGGGCATGATCGACGCCGAAGCGCTGCTGCTGTGCTCTAAGATGCACATCCCCGAGGGCAGGGTGCTTTCGCACGATGCGCTCGAGGGGGCGTATCTGCGCGGCGGATACATGAGCGGCGTTGAGTTTTCCGACTCCTTCCCCGGCTCGCCGATCGCCTATTTTCGGCGCAGCCACCGCTGGATACGCGGCGACTGGCAGAACGCCGGCTGGATATTCCGCAAAAGCGCGCTCCTTCCGGATATTGAGCGCTGGAAGCTGTTCGACTCTCTGCGCCGCAGCTTAGTAGCTCCGGCTACATTCGCCGCAATATTCGCCGGACTGCTGCTCCGGGCGCACGGCCTTGTCCTCGCCGCATGGGCGGCGCTCATCGCGCTCGCTGCCGGACTTATAATTTCGCTCACCGAGCTTGCGTCCGGCAAGCCCGAGGCGCTGACGGCAAAGTACCACAGCCGCACCCTCGGCGGAATTGGCGAGAGCATCGTGCGCACGGCGTTCAGGCTCTGGTTTTTGCCGTATGAGGCGTGGATATCGCTTTCCGCCGCCGTGAGCGCGCTTTGGCGGATGCTCGTAAGCGGCAGAAACCTGCTCGAGTGGGAAACGGCGGCGCAGAGCGCAGGCAAGCGAAACGGTGCGGCAGGGTTTTATAAAAACATGTGGCTTGCCCCGATATCGGGTCTGTGCCTTATAATATTTTCGGTCGGAATTTTCGCGAAAGCCGTCGGGCTGCTGTGGATCCTTGCTCCGCTTGCGGCTCTGGCTCTGAGTCTGCCTGCGAAGGCGGAAAAACAGCCGTCAGCGGAGGAACGCCGATACCTTATCGGCTGCGCGAATGAGATATGGAGCTATTTTGACACCTTCTGCACCGCGCAGGACAATTTCCTGCCGCCGGATAATTTCCAGGAGCAGCCGCCCGTCGGCATCGCCCACCGCACATCCCCGACCAACATCGGGCTTGCACTTTGCTCGGCAATGTGCGCGCAGGAGCTTGGGATAATAGATCTTGCACGCGCCGAGGAGTTTATCGGAAACATGCTCGGCACTATGGAAAAGCTCCCTCGCTCCGGCGGACATTTCTGCAACTGGTACGACACGCGTTCTCTGCGCGCGCTCGAGCCGAAATACCTGTCCACGGTCGATTGCGGAAATCTGTGCGCATGCCTTATCGCGCTCAGGAGCTGGCTGGATGCAGCAGGTCTTTCAGCGCTTGCCGGCAGGACGGAGAAGCTTATATCCGACATGGATTTTTCGATATTTTACAGCGTCCGGCGCGGCCTTATGCACATCGGCATCGATCTTGAAAAAGGCACTGCCTCGCCGGGGCTTTACGATCTTATGGCAAGCGAGGCGCGCCTTACGAGCTACACCGCCATAGCCAAAGGCGACGTGCCTCGCAGGCACTGGCGCAGACTGTCGCGCGCGATGCGCTCGTCGGGCGGATACCGCGGCATGGCAAGCTGGACGGGCACGATGTTTGAGTATCTCATGCCTGAGCTTTTTCTGCCGCTGACGCAGGACAGTCTGCTGTATGAAACCGCGAAATTCTGCGTTTACGTTCAAAAAAAGCGCCGCAGCCGCGGCGGTGCGTGGGGCATATCCGAAAGCGCGTTTTACTCACTCGACCCGGGGCTGAATTACCGCTACAAGGCTCACGGCTGCGCCCGGCTTGCACTCAAGCGCGGCCAGGATACAGAGCTTGTCATTGCACCGTACGCCAGCTTTCTCGCCCTCGCCGTTGACCCCGGCGCCGCCGTTGCGAATCTGCGTCGGCTCGAAAGGTGCGGCATGAGAGCACGCTACGGATTTTTCGAGGCGCTCGACTTCACTCCGTCACGCTGCCGAACACCCGAGGGCGAAAAGGTGCGCTGCTTCATGGCGCATCATCTGGGCATGAGCATGCTCGCCATCGCAAATTATCTCGGCGATAGCTGCGTCCGGCGTGCTTTCATGCACTCGCCGGATATGGCTGCTTACGGGCAGCTTCTCGAAGAACGCATACCGCTCGGCGCGCCGGTTCTGCGTCTGAGCGAGGCGGAGTCCGACAAGCAGATATTGCCCAACAGCCGCTGGGAAAAGCGCGGTGGCGCAATTGACTACGCAGAGCCTCAGTGTTCGCTGCTGTCAAACGGCGCGTACAACATTATGTTAACCGAAAGCGGCATAAGCTCGGCAAGCTGCTCCGATACGCTGATCTATCGCACGCCCTCCAAGCCGATCGGCGAAGGGCACGGCGCGGAAATAACGCTCACGCACGGCGGCAAGGTGCGCTCGCTTCTCCCCTCGCCCGATGAAAACGGCGCGGATATGTGGGAATTTTCCGAAATATCCGCCGAATTTTCCTGCGTTTACGACGAGCTCACGGCGCGCACCTCCGTTGCGGTATCGGGCGCCGAAAACGGCGAGGCGCGCACGGTGTCGGTTTTTGTAAAATCGGATATCGACAGTGCAAGCCTTGAATTTTCGTTCGAGGCCGTGCTCGCCGACGCTTCAGATTATGTTAACCATCCTGCCTACTGGCGGCTCGGCATCGAAGCGCGGCGCGACCAAAACTGCATCACGCTGCACCGTCTGCCGCGCGGAAGTCAGGCCGAGTGCTGGCTGTGCCTTGCCTGCGATAAGCCAATGACGGCAAAGGCAGGCGGCTCAGGCGAGGACGGATTTTTGTCTTATCCGGCGGTAACGGCATCCGTTCCGCTGTCGCTCAAGGCCGGAGAAAAAGCGGACGTGCGCTTTTCCCTGTGTCTTGCATACACTCCCGAGGGCGCATACAGCGGCGCGCAGCATATGCTTGCGATGGGGCCCGCCGAGTACGGCGCGATGGTTTCGGCCTGCGCAAGCGTCACGCACATGTCATCGCGTGAAGTTGACGATGCTATGGGCATGCTGCAAAGCCTGTGGTTTATCAGCCCAAAGTCGCAGCTTCCGCCCAAGAGCAGCCTCTGGCGCTGCGGCCTTTCGGGCGATCTTCCTATAATCTGCTGCAAGGATGACGGCGACGTTGTATCTGTAACAAAGCAGTTCTGTCTGCTCAAAAGCTGCGGCGTTTACGCAGATCTTGTTTTCCTGACCGATGAGGGCGGCGAGTACCGCAGGCCCGTGTACTCCAGGGTGCGCGACACGCTTGCATCCCACGGGCTTGAAGCGCTCATCGGCACTCACGCCGGGGTGCACCTGCTGCCGACCGAGGATGCCGACCTCATAGAAAGCGCCTCAGCATTTATCGTAGGAGATGAGTCCCCACGCCGCAGATTTGAAAATGCTCTGAGGTGTTTTTCGCAGCGAAAAAGAAGCGGCGTTTCCGCCGTGCGGCACGAGTACGCCGATGACGGGAGCTTCGTGTTTTATGTAAACCGCTCGCTGCCGCCGAGAGTCTGGAGCAGCATCCTTACAAACGGAAGCTTCGGCTATATCGCCGCCGACAGCGGCATGGGAAACATGTGGCTCAAAAACGCGCGCGAGCTGCGTCTTACCCCATGGATAAACGACCCCATGGCAATAGACGGAGCCGAGGTGTTGGAATACTGCGACGGCTCCGGGCGATACAGCCTTTTTGCCGACGATGACGGCGCTCCCTGCCGCGTCACCTTCGGCTTCGGCTTTGCCGTTTGGGAAAAAAGCTTCGGCAGCTTTGCAACACGCTGCACGGCTTTTGTTCCGCCGGATATGGATGCAAGGGTTTTTATAATTGAATTCTTCGGCGAGCACAGCGGAAAGCTCGGCTGGAAATGCGAGCTTCTCATGTCGGACAGCGACAACGACCGCGGCGCAGTCGCGTGCAGTTATGTAAACTCCGTGTTCACCGCATCGAGCACGCGCTCGGCTATACGGGGCCTTAATTTCAGCGCCGTTTGCTCAAGTGACGCGCTCGCTTGGACTTGCGACGGCTTATCCTGGCTGCACAACGAATTTGAATCGCGTACGAACGGGCTGAGCTATCCCGTTTTTGCCGCAAGCTACGAGGCGCAGCCCGTGACCGTGCTCGTCTGCGGATGTGAGAGCGCAGAAAACCTCCTTGATCTGTGCAAGCCCGATGCCGCATTTGAAGCGCTCGAAAAAACAAAGGCACATTGGCGGAGTATGTGCCGCCGTCTGACCGTTTCCGGCTGCGGCAAGGCAGACAAATATATGAGCGGCTGGGCAGTGTATCAGACGCTGGCGTGCCGCATTCTCGGGCGATGCTCGGTTTATCAAAGCGGCGGCGCGTTCGGCTTCCGCGATCAGCTTCAGGATGCCGTGAACCTCATCCTGCTCGACCCTAACATCGCAAAGCAGCAGATACTTGCCTGCTGCCGGCACCAGTACCTTGAAGGCGATGTTATGCACTGGTGGCACAGCGTCGGCGGCGCGGATAAGGGCGTGCGCACAAGATGCTCGGATGATCTGCTCTGGCTGGTATGGGCGCTGTGCGAATATGTCGAAAAAACGGGCGACGCTTCAATATGCCAAATCTCCGAGCATTATATAAGCTCAAAGCCTTTGGACTCCTGTGAAGGCGACCGTTATGAAACGCCCATGCGCTCGGACTGCGCCGAGAGCGTTCTTATGCACGCAAAGCGCGCCGTTGACTGCTGCGCAGGCCGCGGCACGGGCAGCCACGGGCTTTTGTACTTCGGCAGCAGCGATTGGAACGACGGCATGAGCGCCGTTTTCGGTGAGAGCGTGTGGCTGACTTGGTTTTTCTCCTGCTGCGTAAAACGATTTGCGGATATTCTGATCGAGCTTGGCAGGCAGGGCGCGGACGAATACCGTGCTCTTGCCGCCGCATTGGGCAAGGCCGCCGACCGCGCGTGGAACGGGCAATGGTATCTGCGCGGCTACTGGCCCGACGGTGAGGAGCTTGGCGGCCGGCAGAGCGAGTGCTGCCGCATAGATTCCATCGCGCAAAGCTGGGCCTGCTTCTGCCCGGAAGCGTCAAACACGAAGGCCGACACCGCGCTGGGCAGCGCGCTCAGGCTGCTGTTTGACAGGGAAAACGGCCTTGTGAAGCTGTTTGACCCTCCGTTTTTCGGTTCGGGGCGCGACCCCGGCTATATTCGCAGCTACGGCCCCGGCTTCCGGGAAAACGGCGGGCAGTATACGCACGCTGCGCTGTGGCTTGCTCAGGCCTGCTTTAAGCGCTCCCGGCCGAATGACGGCTGGGCCATACTGCGCTGTCTGCTGCCGGAAACGCACGACGGGCGCGTTTATGAAGCAGAGCCGTTTGTCATTCCTGCCGATGTCTACACCTGCCCCGGCCACATCGGCGAGGCCGGCTGGACATGGTACACCGGCTCATCCGGCTGGTATTTCAGGGTGTTTACCGAGGAGCTTCTTGGCCTTAAACCGTGGCACGGTATGATATATATCCGCCCCTGTCTGCCCGACGGCTTTTCCGACTGCCGCGTGACGCTCAAGACCCGCTCCGGCAGGACGCACGATATATTGATCGGCCTCGGCGGAGTGTGGCTCGACGGCGAAATTTATGACGGAAAAGGTATACCATATATCTGAAAAGTGTGCTATACTGATTTATTATAAATCAAAGGAGGTCATGCCATGGAGACCGTCAGAAAAGAGATACTCCCCGGCGTATGGCTAACCGCGCTCGAAAACGACAAATTCAAGACCGGCTGTCTGAGCATCAGCCTGCTGACTCAGCTTGACCGCGAAACGGCGGCAATGAACGCGCTCATCCCCTATGTTCTGCGCCGCGGCAGCAGAAATCACACCGATATGCAGGCGCTCGCGACCGAGCTTGACGGGCTTTACGGCAGCTATATCGAGCCTGTTGTGCGCAAGATCGGCGAGATACAGTGCATTGGATTTCTTGCGAGCTTTGCCGACGACAAATATCTGCCCAACGGCAGCGGAGTTTTTGAAAGCATCGCAAATCTTTGCGGCGAGATACTGCTCGCTCCCTGCACCAAGGGCGGCCTGCTTCTGCCCGAATACGTTGACAGCGAGAAGGAAAAGCTGCTCGACAGCATAAAAAGCAGGCTAAACGACAAGCGCGCATGGGCGCTGCAAAGGCTTATCGAGCAGATGTGCTGCTACGAGCCGTTTGCCGTATCGCGCCTCGGCACCGAGGACACGGCTGAAAATATATATTATCAGAAGCTCACCAAGCATTACCGCAGCCTTATCATGACCTGCCCGATTGAGATCTTCTACTGCGGCAGCCTCGGCGCGGACGCCGTTGCCGAGAAGCTCTCGGATGCGTTCAGCGGCATGCCCAGAGGAGAGATCGACTATGATATCGGCACGGATATACGCATGAACGCCGTTGAGGAGTCCGTGCGCGAATTCACCGACGAGCTGAGCGTCACTCAGGGCAAGCTCGTCATGGGCTATCGCCTCGGCGACTGCATGGAGGATCCGGATATTGCGGCGCTTTACGTTTTCAACGCCGTTTTCGGCGGCTGCGTAACGTCCAAGCTTTTTATGAACGTTCGCGAAAAGCTCTCGCTTTGCTATTACGCAAGCTCGCTTGTCGATCTGCACAAGGGACTTATGATCGTCTCATCCGGCGTTGATTTTGACAAATTCGGCGCTGCAAAGGACGAGATCTGCGCCCAGCTTGAGGCGATAAAGCGCGGCGAGGTCACGGACGATGAGCTGCTTGCTGCCAAGAAAAGCGTTGCATCCGATCTTCGCGCAACGCTCGATTCGCAGTATAATCTTGAGGGATTTTACCTCGCCAATACTATCGACGGACTTGACTTTGACCCCGAGGAGCTTGCCGAGGCGGTCGAATGCGTGGAGCTTCAGGCCGTTGTCGATATAGCAAACAGCGTTGTCGGCGACGCGGTGTATTACCTGCGCGGAAACGGTGAGGAGGACAGCGATGAAGCATAAAAGATATGAAAAGATCGGCGAGGATCTGTACTTCGGCCAGCTGCGCAACGGTCTTAACGTAAACGTTGTAACAAAGCCCGGCTTCCGGCTGTCGTATGCCGTTTTTGCCACCAATTACGGCGGCGCGCACAGGCGCTTCTCCCTCGGCGGAAAGATGCACGACACGCCTGCCGGAGTTGCGCACTTTCTTGAGCACAAGATGTTTGACATGCCCGACGGCGACAATGCGCTGAGCGTGCTTTCCGCAAACGGCGCGCAGCCGAACGCCTTCACCTCAAGCGGCATGACCGCGTACTTTTTCGACTGCACCTCGGGCTTTGAGGAAAATCTGCGCATGCTGCTCAAGTTCGTTTCGACGCCCTACTTTACTCAGGAGACCGTCGATAAGGAGCAGGGCATAATCGGGCAGGAGATATGCATGGTCGAGGATAATCCCGGCTATGTCGTGTATAACCGCCTCATGCGCATGCTGTATGAGTTTAACCCCATCCGCGATCAGGTCGCCGGCAGCATCGAGAGCATTGCGGAGATAACCGCTGAAACGCTCTATAACTGCCACAAGGCGTTTTACGCGCCGTCAAACATGACGCTGTGCGTTGCAGGCGACTGCGATCCCGAGGAGATATTCGCCATCGCAGACGAGCTTCTGCCGCGCGAAAAGGCCGAGATCCCAAAGGCCGACATGGGTCAGGCCGAGTCCGAAAAGCCCATAAAAAGCTACAACGAGGAGCAGATGGAGGTCTCCGCGCCCCAGTATCTTATCGGCGCAAAGGTCACTCCTGCGCGCGACGGAGACGCGCTTCTGCGCCAGAAGATAGTCGCCCAGCTTGCTCTGCGCACGGTGTTCGGCACCTCTGCGAAGTTTTACAACCGGCTGTACTCCGAGGGCGTGCTCAACCGCGACTATGATTACGAGATCGACTACACAGCCGGAACGGCAACGATCATGCTCGGCGGCGAAAGCCCCGATCCGCAGCGCGTCCTGAGCGAGATAAATGCCGAGCTTGCCGAGATGTTCGCAAACGGGCTTGACAAAGAGCTGTTCGAAGCGGCAAAGCGCGCCTCCTTCGGCTCGCGCCTGCGCGGACTTGAGGACTTCGACAGCTTGTGTCTCTCCCTTGCCGACGGTGTGTTCGGCAATTACTGCGCGCTCGATGCGTTTGAAGTGCTCAAGAGCGTTACAAAAGGCGAATGCGAGGATTTCCTCAAGGCATTCATGACTCCCGACAGGCTCGCAATGAGCGTCATTTCCCCTGTAAAGGCGTGATATCCTATGACTTTTCTTACAGCAACCATGCTGCGTGATGCAGCGATAAGCTTCCCGATGCTCGGCGACTGGAGCATCGACCCACCGTACAGCTTTACGGTTTTCGGCTTTGAAATTTATTTTTACGGTGCGATAATCGCCCTCGGCTTTATCCTCGCCGCACTGTTCTGTGCAAAGCAGGCAGCGAAGTTCGGCCTTACCTCGGATGATCTTTTCGACTTCGTAATATGGCTGATCCCGACCTGCATAATCGGCGCAAGGCTGTATTACGTTCTGTTCAAGCTTGATTATTTTCTCGCCAACCCATCGGAGATCCTGTCCTTGCGCGACGGTGGCCTCGCTATCTACGGAGGTATAATCGCAGGCGTTATAACCGGTGTTCTCGTGTGCAAAAAGAAGAAGATACCCGTTCTCGCGCTCGGCGATCTTACTGCGTTCGGTCTGCTCATCGGACAGGCCATAGGCCGCTGGGGCAACTTTATAAACCGCGAGGCCTTCGGCGTTGAAACGGATATCTTCTGCCGCATGGGACTTACCACACCCGACGGCGTTACGGTGTTCGTCCACCCGACGTTTCTTTACGAAAGCCTGTGGAACTTCACGGGGCTTATCATACTCTACATACTTCTGCGCCGCGGCGCGAGGAAATACGACGGGCAGTTTACATGGCTGTACGTTTTGTGGTACGGCCTCGGCAGGGCGTGGGTCGAAGGCCTGCGAACCGACAGTCTGTATATCGGCACAACGGATATCCGCGTATCGCAGCTGCTTGCGATCGTAAGCGCGCTGATCGCGGCCGTCATTCTTATAGTAAACGCAAGAAAAACACATTCACCCGACGAGCTTTTCGTAAACCGCAGCGAGCGGACGAAAAAGGCCGACGGGCAGGAAAGGAGCTAACATCATGGCAGATTACAAAAGCATACTCAAGGGCACGATCAACAGTGTGACCAAAAAAGCAAAGGATTATGTTGAAAGCGGCAGTCTCAAGGACGCCTATGACAAGGGCAGCACGGCCGCGCGCTGCTATGCCAACATTGCAAAGCTCACCCTTCAGATAAACGGCGAGCTTGAGGAGCAGAACAAGGTGTTCATCGAGATCGGCAGACTCTGCTACGACGAAAACCGCGACAACCCCGGCGAGAGCTATGCTCCGCTGTTTGACGAGCTCAAGGCGATGGACGATCGCATCGAAACTATGCGCGAGGAGCTTGAGGCCGCGAAGGCCGCTGTTGAGGCCGGAAAAAACGGCGGCGAATACGCCGAGTTTTACGACATTGAGGAGGACGGCGGCAATGAGTGAGGCACTCGGCAACCTTCTCGAGCGCAGAAGCATAAGAGCTTACAAGCCCGAGCAGATATCGGAGGATGAGCTTCAGAGCGTTCTGAAAGCCGGTCTGTACGCCCCGTCTGCAATGAACAGGCAGCCGACGGCCATGCTTGTTGTGCAGGATAAGGATACGATCGCGCTGCTTTCAAAGCTCAACGCCAAGGTCATGGGCAAGGACATCGACCCGTTTTACGGCGCTCCGACCGTGATCGTCGTTCTGGCCGACCGCAATGTTCCCACATATATCGAGGACGGCGCGCTCGTTCTGGGAAATCTCATGAACGCGGCAAATGCAGTCGGGCTCGGCTCGTGCTGGGTCAACAGAGCGAAGGAAGTATTCGAGATGCCCGAGGCGCGCGAGATACTGCGCAAGGCAGGTATCGGCGATGAGTACATCGGCATCGGTCACTGCCTTCTCGGCTATGTCTGCGGCGATAAGCCGGCAGCCCACCCCACGCGCGACGGCCGCGTGTTCCGAATTTGATCTAAACGAAAAACGGTGCAGCTCCCGTTGGGCGCTGCACCGTTTTTATATATCATTTTGCTTTGGAGAGTGTTTTTGCCGCCAGGAAGCCTATGAGAATAAACAGCGCGAGCATCGCAATTCCGATCCACTCGTGCGCCGCCTCGCCCACGAGGCTGTAGGCCAAAGCTCCCGCTGCTCTTGCAGGTATTCTAGCGCTTCGTCTACTGCCGCAATATCCGCCTGTACTTCCTCATTGGAGCGGGATAGCTGCTTAATGGCATATTGCAGCCGTTCTTCTTCGGCTTTGAGCGGCGCGGCCTTATCCGTTATTGCTGCTACATTTTTCGGCGTCGATAGCAAGCACGAGCATGAGCGCGCACAGGGCATTCTCCGGGCGCGCAACGTCGATGGAATAGGTGTCGGTCCAGTTGAAAAGCTCCTTTGTTATAACGGCGACCGTTTCGCCTGTGGGCGACACGACCGAATAGTCCCAGCCCCAGAAATCGCCCTTGACCTGCCAACCGTTGAAGTCAATATCGAACTTTGGCTTAAAGAATGTAAATCGCTTTGTTATACAGCCGATGTATTCATCTGCACCGGTGAATATCTCGAACTTCGGCTCGAACAGGGTCAGCACCTTTTCGCGCACCGTGCCTACATGGCGGCCACCTGCGTCCAAAACATGCAGCACATGCCCCCAGCCGAGCTTACCCTCCACCGTGAACACGCCTCTTCCGCCCTCATCGTAAATATCATAGCTGTCAAACCACGAGAAAAAGCGTTGCTTGAAAAGTAATTTCATAGCCTCTCCTTATTTTCGAACAGCCTGCCGGGTATCGGCAGGCTGAAATAATTATTTTGCTCTGGTGGCCACTTCTTCGCCGAGCTTTGCGATGAAGTCCTCGACCTGCATGCTGCCCTCGTCGCCGCCGGCGCGTGTGCGCACGGAGACAGTGCCGTTTTCGGCTTCCTTATCGCCGACGATTATCATGTAGGGGATCTTCTGAGTCTGAGCCTCGCGGATCTTGTAGCCGATCTTTTCGTTGCGCAGGTCGGTCTCAACGCGGAAGCCGTGCTCGTCAAGGCGCTTTGCGATCTGCTTTGCATAATCGTCAACGCGATCGGTTATCGGCATGACCTTTACCTGGACGGGAGCCAGCCATGTCGGGAACGCGCCGGCAAAATGCTCGGTGATAACGCCGATGAACCGCTCGATCGAGCCGAACACAACGCGGTGGATCATGACGGGACGATGCTTCTCGCCGTCGGCTCCGACATACTCAAGCTCGAATCTTTCGGGCAGCTGCATATCCAGTTGAATGGTGCCGCACTGCCACGTTCTTCCCAGGCTGTCCTCAAGATGGAAGTCAAGCTTCGGGCCGTAGAACGCGCCGTCGCCCTCGTTGACGACATAGGTCTTGCCCATTTCGGTAATCGCTTCCTTGAGGGTGTTCTGCGCAAACTCCCAGTCCTTCTCGTCGCCCATGTGATCGTCAGGCATGGTGCTCAGCTCGATCTCGTAGGGCAGGCCGAAGAGCGAATACACCTCGTCAAAGAGCTTGACGACGTTCTTAATCTCGTCCTTCATCTGATCCCAGGTCATGAAGATGTGCGCATCGTCCTGAGTAAAGCATCTTACACGGAACAGGCCGTGCAGAGCGCCGGACAGCTCATGGCGGTGGACAAGGCCGAGCTCGCCCACGCGCAGGGGCAGATCACGGTAGGAGTGCGGCTCGGATTTGTAAACGAGCATGCCGCCGGGGCAGTTCATGGGCTTTATCGCATAGTCCTCGCCGTCGATGACGGTGGTGTACATATTCTCTTTATAGTGGAACCAGTGGCCGGAGGTCTCCCAAAGCTGACGGTTGAGGATCATCGGGGTCGATACCTCAACATAGCCGTACTTCTTGTGGACCTCGCGCCAGTAGTCGATAAGTGTGTTTTTAAGAACCATGCCCTTAGGCAGGAAGAAGGGGAAGCCGGGGCCTTCCTCGGTGAGCATGAACAGGCCAAGCTCCTTGCCGAGCTTGCGGTGGTCGCGCTTTTTGGCTTCCTCGATGCGGGCAAGATATGCGTCAAGCTCGTCCTTTTTCATGAAGCAGGTGCCGTAAACGCGCTGGAGCATCTTGCGGTTGGAGTCGCCGCGCCAGTAAGCGCCGGTGCAGGAAGTGAGCTTTATTGCATTGCCCTTGACTCTGCCGGTCGAATCGAGGTGAGGGCCTGCGCACAGGTCGGTAAAGTCACCCTGCTTGTAGAACGATATGACCGCGTCCTCGGGCAGGTCGTTTATAAGCTCGACCTTGTACGGCTCTTCACGCTCTTCCATGAATTTTATTGCTTCCTTGCGCGGAAGCTCGAATCTTTCAAGCTTTATCTTTTCCTTGCAGATCTTGCGCATCTCGGCCTCGATTTTTTCGAGGATCTCGGGAGTTATGGCAAAGGGAGCGTCAAAGTCATAGTAAAAGCCGTTTTCGATAGCAGGGCCGATGGCCAGCTTGACCTCGGGATACAGGCGCTTTACCGCCTGGGCGAGGATATGGCTTGTTGTATGGCGATAGGTGTTTTTGAATTCGGGATTTTCAAAAGTGTACTTATTTTCTTCCATGATTTATACTCCTTTATCAAAATCAAAACGCCCCTGACGTAATGCGTCAAGGGCGTAATATTTTTTACGCGGTCCCACCTTGATAGAACTCATCATGCGCTTAACGGGCGCGGCGCGGAAGCACATTTCCTTGCTTCGGCTCGGGAGCGGTCTCCGACGTTTTGTCCGAAAAGGCTTGCAGCCGGCGGCCTTTCTCTCTGGACAGACAGCGCGTCATCGTTCTCCGTCATCGCTGATTGTTTGATTTTATCACCGTCTTTGAGCGCTGTCAACCTGCAAGCTCAAAGAATTTCGCCTCTTTTCCGCATTGCGCGGCGCTGGAAGGTCTTGACGATCTCAACGATGACCATGCCGAGCATGCCTATGCCCATTGCAATGACGTATTCGGCAAACGATACCGGCGTGAAGCCGAATGCCTCGGCCAAAAACGGTACCTCGCAGACAAGCGTGGTCGCGGCAATGCTGCCGACGGCAGCCCATACGAGAGCCTTGTTTTTCGTGCCCATGGTGAAGATGCAGCCGCGCAGCGAGCGCATATTGAAGCTGTGGCATACCTCGGCCATTGACATCGTTAAAAATGCCATCGTCGTTCCGTCGGCGCTGTCGGTTATCGTCCATACGCCGGTTTCGATATAATGTCCGACGAAATACGCCGCCAGAATGAGCGCCGAGATGAGCACTCCCTGATACGCGATATCAAAGCCCATTCCGCCTGCGAATATTCCGTCCTTCGCCGGGCGCGGACGGCGACGCATGATATTTCCCTCGGCCTTTTCCATGCCGAGCGCCAGAGCCGGGAAGCAGTCGGTGACGAGGTTTATCCACAGAAGATGCACCGGCTTTAATATCGTAAAGCCCAGTATTGTAGCGACAAAAATGCTTATGACCTCGCTCATGTTTGAGCCGAGCAGGAACTGGATCGCCTTGCGGATGTTATCGTATATCCTGCGGCCTTCCTCAACGGCACCGACGATGGTGGCAAAATTATCGTCGGCAAGCACCATATCTGCAACGTTTTTGGTAACGTCGGTGCCGGTAATGCCCATACCGACGCCGATATCTGCGCTTTTTATGGACGGTGCGTCATTTACGCCGTCGCCGGTCATGGCGGTGACATAGCCTGCCTTGCGCCACGCCGAAACGATGCGCGTTTTGTGCTCGGGCTGAACGCGCGCATAGACGCTTATATTCTGAAATTCGCGCTCGAATTCCTCGTCGCTCATCTGTGAAAGCTGCGTGCCCGTTACGGCTCTGTCGCCCTCGCGCAGGATGCCAAGCTCCTTGGCTATGGCTACGGCCGTGTCAACATGGTCGCCGGTTATCATAATTGCGCGGATGCCGGCGGCCTTGCACTCGTCGATAGCGTCCTTAACCTCCGGACGCACGGGGTCGATCATGCCCGTAAGGCCCACAAAGCAGAGCTGCTGCTCGAGCGTCTCCGGCTCGCAGTCGTCCGGCTGCGCGCTCCAAATGCGCAGAGCGCAGGCCAAAACTCGCAGAGCCTTATCGGCCATTGCCTTGTTGCTGCGGAGTATCTCGCTGCGGTAGTCATCGGTCATGGGAACGGCTTCGCCGTTTTTGAGATAGTGCGTGCATTTTCCGATGATAACGTCGGGCGCGCCCTTTGTGTACTGAACCACACCGTTCGGGGCAAGGTGCAGGGTGCTCATCATCTTTCTTCCGGAGTCAAACGGCGCTTCGCCGCAGCGTGGGAACGATGATTTAAGCGCTGTTTTATTAAGTCCCAGCGTGTTTGCCCATGTTACCAGCGCGGCCTCCGTAGGCTCGCCGGTCACTGCTCCCTCATCGTCTATCTCGGCGTCGCAGCACAGCGCCATTGCCTTGGCAAGCTCCTGCTCGTTTTCGCCGAAGAAATCGACAACGGTCATCCTGTTCTGCGTCAGCGTGCCGGTTTTATCCGAGCAGATGACCTGCGCGCAGCCGAGAGTTTCGACCGCCGTCAGGCGGCGGATTATCGCGTTGCGCTTTGACATGTTGGTAACGCCGATGGACAAGACCACCGTAACGACCGCGGCAAGCCCCTCGGGTATGGCGGCTACCGCGAGCGACACGGCTATCATGAAGGAGTTGAGAACGACCTCAAAGCTCATTCCGCCGGCGCGCAGAAGCTGCACGGCAAATATGACGACGCATATGCCGAGAACGAGCCATGTGAGTATTTTGCTCAGCTGCGTGAGCTTTATCTGCAAGGGCGTCTGCCCGTCGGAAGCCTGCGCAAGAGCATCGGCTATCTTGCCCATCTCGGTGTCCATGCCGGTCGCGCAGACTATCATCGCGCCGCGGCCGTAAACAACGGTAGAGCCCATGTAGGCCATATTGCGGCGGTCGCCGAGCGGAACGTCGCCCTCGCCGTCTGCGAGATTTATTATGTCGATAAACTTGCTGACCGGCACCGACTCGCCCGTGAGCGCCGCCTCCTCTATCTTGAGACTTGCGTTTTCAATTATTCTGCCGTCGGCCGGAACGGCGTCGCCCGCTTCAAGCAGCACAACGTCGCCGACCACAAGCTCCTCGCTGTGGATCGTGACTATCTTCCCGTCGCGCAGCACCTTTGACGTTGCCGCCGACATCTCCTGCAAAGCTTCAATGGCCTTTTCCGCCTTGTTTTCCTGATAAACGCCCAGAACGGCGTTAACGACGACGACAAACAGGATGATTATAACATCCGTAAAGCTCTCGCCCTGCGTCACTGCGAGCACTCCGCTTATAGCGGCCGCAGCCAGAAGAATGATTATCATCGGGTCTGCCAGCTGCTTCAAAAGCTGCTTGAGTATCGAGTCTTTTTTTGCCGCAGCGAGCTTATTTTTGCCGTTTTCGGCAAGGCGCCGCTCCGCCTCGGCCTGGCTCAGGCCGTTTTCTCCGCTGTCAAGCTGCCGCATCACGAGATCTTTTTCTTCGCAATAATACTTCACTTATGAATCCTCCCTGAGTATGCTAACATTAACATTTACCTCGAGCACACGTCTTTCATCAGTAGCCTCGACCGTTACCAGCATGCCGCTGCACTCGAAGCTTTCGCCGCTTGCCGGTATGCCGCCGAGTGTTTCCGTGACCCAGCCGCCGACCGTGTCGGCATTACTGTCGATGCTGCATCCAACGCTTTCACACATGTCTGAAAGCCGTGTGCTTCCGTTTATATCATAGCTGCCGTCGGGGCGTTCCCTTATGTTCTCTATCACTTCATCGCTCTCGTCCCATATCTCTCCCACCAATTCTTCAAGAATATCCTCAAGCGTGATTATTCCGATAACTCCGCCGTAATCATCAACAACCACTGCCATATGCGCATGCTCGCGCTGCATATCGAGAAGAATGCGGTTTATGTGTGTGCTCGCGTGGACAAAGCGCGGTGGCATCAGGAAATCCTTCATTTCGCACCGTTCGCCCCTGCTTTGGGCGGTAAGATACGTCTTTGCGTAGAGTATTCCTACAATGTCGTCGATATTTTCGCCGTACACGGGAAAGCGAGAATAGCCGCTTTCGGCTATTTCATTGAGCAGTGTTGTTCGAGCATCGTCGCGTTTTAGGAAAGCTACTTGCGAACGATGCACCATAACATCTTCGGCAGTGGTATCGTTGAGTGAGAATACATTTTTTATAAGCTCTTTTTCGCCGCTTTCTATAGAGCCTGCTTCCTCACCCTCATCGAGCATCATTATTATCTCTTCCTCCGACACCTCCTCGGCATTATCCTTCGGGTCTATGCCGCACAGGCGCAGCACACCGTTAGTTGAAACGGTCAGCAGCCAAATTACAGGGCGGAGCACCGTTGTCATTCCTATCATCAGCCCGCTTACAGTGCGCGCAATACTCTCCGAGCGTTTCATTGCGATACGTTTTGGAACAAGCTCGCCGAGCACCAGCGTAAAGTAAGACAAAACAAGGGTTATTATGATGACCGATATCGTATCAAGTGCCGAGGGCGACACTCCGGATACGCCGCAATCGTTTATAAGCCAGTTTACGAGCTTATCGGAAAAGTTATCCGCCGCGAACGCCGAGCCAAGGAAGCCTGCAAGCGTTATGCATATCTGAATAGTTGACAGGAACCCCGTAGGTTCAGTCACCATTCTAAGCATTTTAGCCGCTTTCCTGTCTCCGCCCTCGGCCATGCGCCGCACCTTCGTCTCGTTGAGCGAAATAAAGGCTATCTCGGTTGCGGCAAACAGTGCGTTGACCGCTATCAGTACAAGCTGAAGCAATAGTTGAGGCAATATTGAGTCCGATTCCATGTTTAATTTCTCAAGTCCTTTCTATAAATAGTATAAAAAAGACCTTTACGGCAATTATTCTTGCCGTAAAAGTCTTGCAAATACTGTATCGTACTCGACACACCGAACCTGACGGTTGAGATGACGACGTGCCGAACGCCGCGTGGCGCACGCTACTCCCTTTTATTGAAATTAAAATATCACAGCAATGCCGCCGCGTCAATATTACACACGAAATTTTACATTTTCTTAATCTAACTTGACAGACGGCAGATTCCACTTATAGATCGTCGCAAACAGGCGCAGCGCAAAAATCACGAGCATTCCGCAGCCGACCGACAAAAGCTGATTTATGTCGAGCACATGCATCACATAGTAAAGTCCGCCGCCGATAAGCGACGCGACCGCGTACACGCGCTTTCGGAGCACCTTGGGCATGGTGTTCGTCATAACGTCGCGCAGCATGCCGCCGCCGACGCCGGTGCACATGCCTACAAACAAAACGAGGATAACATTATCGCTCACCGGCATTGCGGCGTTCATGCCGGATACGGTGAAAACAGCAAGGCCTATCGCGTCAAAGACATTGTTCACTGCGTCAAGCTTGTCCAAATGCAGCTTGTATTTTTCGCTGCGCAGATAAGCGTCTATAAACACCGCAAGCGCCGCGACGACGGATATGAGCAGATACCAGTAGCTAACAAACATCACCGGCGGTATTCTTCCTATGAGCACGTCACGGATAACGCCGCCGCCGAGCGCCGTTGTCACCGCGAGGAATAAAACTCCGAATATATCGGCCTTTTTTTCGATCGCGACCATTGCTCCCGACACTGCAAACGCCGCCGCACCGATGAGTTCGAGAACAAACATTACATCTTCCATCACACGTTGAATCTGAACAGCGTAACATCGCCGTCGTTCATAACATAATCCTTGCCCTCGGAGCGGACAAGGCCTTTTTCCTTGGCTGCCGCCATGCTTCCGCAGGCTTTGAGATCGTCAAATGCTACTATCTCGGCGCGGATAAATCCGCATTCGAAATCGGTGTGTATCTTGCCGGCGGCCTGGGGCGCCTTTGTTCCGCGGCGTATCGTCCATGCTCTGCACTCATCGCTGCCGCAAGTGAGGAAGGAGATAAGGCCAAGCAGCGAATACGAGGTCTTTATCATGCGATCAAGTCCCGACTGGCTCATGCCCAGCTCTTCAAGGAACATTTCGCGCTCATCCGGCTCAAGGGCCGCGATCTCGGCTTCGAGCTTCGCGCAGATAGGCAGGACCTCCGCGCCCTCTTTGGCTGCTATATCGCAAAGCTGCTTGTAATAAGCGTTGTTTTCATAATCGGCGATGCCGTCCTCATCCATATTCGCGGCATAGATGACCGGCTTTATCGTAAGAAGGTCGCTCGTTGCGATAAGCTCCATATCGTCCGGATCGCACTCATAGCTGCGCACGCTCTTGCCCTCGTTCAGGTGCTCAAGAAGCCCCTGGAACACCTCGGCCTCGTGCAGATATTTCTTGTCGCCCTTAGCGTTCTTGTTTGCCTTTTCTATCCTGCGCTCGACCATTTCCATGTCCGCCATGATGAGCTCAAGGTCGATGATATCAACGTCACGGGCAGGATCCGTTCCGCCCTCGACGTGGATGACATTTTCATCATCGAAGCATCTGACAACGTGAACGATAGCATCTGTGTTGCGGATGTTGGACAGAAACTTGTTTCCCAGGCCCTCGCCCTTGGACGCGCCCTTGACAAGGCCGGCTATATCCACAAATTCTATGACCGCCGGAGTGTACTTCTTCGGCTCGTATATCGACGCAAGGAAGTCAAGGCGTTCGTCCGGCACGGTGACCATGCCGACGTTCGGCTCGATCGTGCAGAACGGATAGTTCGCGCTCTCCGCCCCGGCGTTCGTAATTGCATTAAACAGTGTGGATTTGCCGACATTCGGCAGCCCGACGATACCTAATTTCATTTTACTATTTACCTGTCCGAAAACCCTTGATTTATCGGGGTTTTCGCCTTTCTTTAGATTTCTTGTACGCCCTTTTTACGCCCTTTTTTTGTAACTGGCGGCGTAGCCTGTTGAAATTGGCGTATGGCATTTACCAGTGACTCGTCCGTAACATGGACATATCTGTCCATAGTTGTTTTAATGCTTGCGTGTCCTAATAGCTGTTGCAGCACTTTAGGCTGTACGCCGCGCTCAATCGCGCGTGTAGCATAAGTATGTCGTAAGGCGTGCATACAAAAGCGTTTGATACCCGCTTCGTCGCAGAGCTTATATAAGTGGGTATCATAGGAACTGTTCTTCGCTGGCTCTCCTGTTCGCCAGTTGATAAAGACAAGATCGCGCATGACCAGCCGAGCCGTGCGTAATATAAACCGTCCTTTCTTTGGCAGATACCCTTACCACATTCTTTGCCTCGTAAACTTTTACCCATTCGGAAACTCCTTTCTCCCTATGAGAAGAAGCCCCTATGTATTTTATAATTGTAGCACAAGGGCTTTCTTTTCTCAATAGTGAACTTACCTTCAAATTGCCATTGTACGGCTGATGTACTCTTCAAACTCCCGGCTCTTTACCAGTTTTTTCGTCCCGACGAACAAAACGAACGGGCAGTTGGGCGCTCTCAGCATACTGTCGATCTTGTTGATGCCGATGTTGCTGTATCTTTGTTTTGCCGACTTTTCCAGATCAACTGAGCAATGAAGTTTGTCTTCCCGAAAATCTCATCCATAATCAGGCGAAGGTATGTTACTTCGATATCATCAATGCTGATGAAAATAACGCCATCATCCGCCAGCAGCTTCAAGCGCGGATACATCATGCACAGCCGCTTGTCATGGCGGGTCAAGTCCTCGCCCTCTTTGCCGACGACCTCGCCCAGCCGCTTCTTGATCTTCGGGTCATTGACGTTATCGTTATAAACCCAGCCCTCGTTTCCTGTGTTGTAGGGCGGATCCGTTGCCGCACCGAAATTGATACAATGTAACGATGAACCAGATACCCCATTAACGATGAACACGCCACCCAATTAACGATAGCGAACAGGTGCATGTGGTGTGTAAAAAAACATGTTCGCATTATATAATACAAAACAAATTGATTTTGCTTGCCAGCATAGTTGATTATAAAGTAAAAAAAGATAACCAGCCACCTTAGCAGCCGGTTACCTAAATACATGGTTATGGTTATATTTCCCCGGGCGTAACCCCATACCTTTTCTTGAAAGCGTCGATAAAATGGCTTGCATTGGTATATCCCACCATCCATACCACATCTTTCACCTTATATTTTCCGCTTT